>WNFJ01290007.1_pt1 | contig 10539 bp, 7 predicted proteins | sample 5400461 | NCBI WGS metagenome assembly WNFJ01 (sample SAMN13153349, study PRJNA577476) | soil metagenome | isolation source: 115 cm saprolite on Douglas fir-dominated hillslope | place: USA:California | collected 2013-09-17
GCTGCAATTCCTTCTGACTCAACGTGACTGTCTCCCTGTTCATGGGGTGACATTTTCACGTTGCTATTAAGGGGTGACAGAATTATGGAGCTAAGACATCCCTTTATTTACTTCTTGTCAAACCGATGGCGTGTAGTTACCCTTTGTATAAGTCCCTGTTCCCGTTGCGTGTGTGCGTTGTTGATGGATGCCTGAGCCCGCGAAAACTACGGGTGTTTCGAAGCGCCCGGCAGACCGCCGCCGAGTTCCGCGCATTCCCTTCAAAGCTACCTCTGTTGTGGCTGAAACAGGTTCCACGCGAGCGGTCGTGGCTCAGACAACCGAATTGAGTCGCTTCGGATGCTTCGTCCAAACGACAAAACCATATCCACAAGGGACCAGGGTGCATTTGGAGTTAGCTGATGGCGGGGACGTTTTCACGGCGTCTGCGGGCGTCGCTTACGTCACCAGCGAGGGCATGGGCGTTGTCTTCACTATGGTTGAATCTGAGAGTTATGAAGTCCTTGCTAAGTGGTTATCCCGCATACCGAGACGATCTGACCGCTACAGTTTCGCGGCAGCCGCTCAAGTAAAAGAACTTGGCTCATGGATGGAACAGGTTTTGATTACCCGCGATCTGAGCGCGGGCGGATGTTTCGTCCAGACCTCGGTCCCGCTTCCTAAAGGAAGCCGAATACGGGTGCGCATTGAACATGCTGGCGTCGAGTTGACGGTCATCGGGAGGGTCACCGATAACGTCTCGTCAGAGGGCATGGGCGTCGAGTTCATCTCGATGGAAACAAAGGATCGAGTGATCCTCGAAAGGTGGTTGGGCGAGAAATCAAACCGATGATACTCCCGCAATTGGGGTCCGGCTTCAGCCAACTGTACTTGTAGTGAACACTCGTGCGTGTTGTTAATGGTCGGGGCGAGAGGATTTGAACCCTCCGGCCCCCTGGTCCCGAACTCTCCAAGCGACGGTGGGACGAATGAGAAGGAATGACCGCAAGCAACATGACTACAATGCGTTAGGCTAAATTTGCACGGATAACTGTTGCAAGCAGTTGCAACGAGTTTGTGGCAGTTACATGGGCTTGGATGGCAGGGTTATGTCACAAAGAACGGCACAAATTGTTTGCTACGATTTAGCGAAGGAACTCGGAGAGCACGCGACAATACAATTCTTGTGCGTTACGTCAAACCAGCTCAGTGGTAAACATAAACGGCTCCAGCATTAAGTGCCGACTTATCGGTTTTTCCATTAGTTCCTGTGGAGGCACTCGGTTCCAAGTGGGCCCCTACCACGAGCGTGCCGCCGTCACCGCTCAGAGCCACAGCCACTCCAAACTCGTTGTAAGCCCCGGTGTTTGACGCCTTCACGTATGCGCTCTGCGACCAAGTACCTCCGCTTCGGGCAAACACGTACACAGCTCCCGCATCGGGCGCAGAACGATCCGCCTGATCGCCGTTAATGCCTGTAGCGCCACTCTCTTCTATACGGGCTCCTACCGCTAGCGTGTTCCCATCACGGCTCAGGGCAAGCGCCCATCCGAATTGCTCATTCCTGCGCGAGTTTGATGGCTTTATGTACGCCTGCTGAGTCCATGTGGTGCCGGTACGCGTGAAAACGTAGGCGGCGCCCACAGCAAGTGCGCGTCCTGCTTTGGCGTAGTCACCGTTAATTCCTGTCGCGAGGCTGCCCTCGTCATAAGCGCTGGCGGCGAGTGTTGTTCCGTCGGAGCTAAACGCAGCCGCACCTAACGGACCAGCTTGTTCGGTGTGTGAGGCTTGTAAGCGCGCCAGTTGCGACCATGTGCCGCCGCTAAGATTGAAGAGATAGACAGCTCGGGCGGCGATCGCCAGAACATCGCCGGCAGCATTCAACGCTACCGAGCCTCCAAACAGCCCGGCGTCGGCCGCAACGGGCGATTTGAGGTAAGTCTGCTGCGCCCAACTGACTCCTGTTCGCTTGAAGACGTATACCGTACCGCCAACGCTGGATTGGCCTACCGCTCCCACCGCCATCGTGCTGCCGTCTCCGCTCAACGTTACGGATTTGCTGAATTCATTACTGTCATCAGAACTGTCCGCCTTGGTCGGCTTGACATAAGCCTGCTGCGACCAGAAGCTGCCTTTGCGCGTAAAAACGTAAACGGCGCCGGAGTTGGATGACGAATTATCGTTTTGGTTGCCGTTTATGCCGGTAGCACTACTATCCTCAAGACGAGCACCTACGGCTAAGGTATTGCCGTCTGTGCTGAGGGCTATTGAGCAGCCAAACTCGTCGTGCGCGTCTGTGTTGGACGCCTTTACGTAAGCCTGTTGCTTCCAAGTGCTGCCATCCCGGATGAAAACGTAAACGGCTCCAGCCCCTGGAACCGAATCATCGTCCTGCTTGCCACCTATGCCTTTGCTTGTGCTCGCTTCTCCTACAGCGCCGACGGCCAGAGTGTTTCCATCTCCGCTGAGAGCTATGGAGGAACCGAACTTTGCATCCGGTTGCGTGTTGGAGGCTTTGATGTATGTGATCTTCTTGTTAGCGGCGGAGGTCCATGTCGAAGCCCCGCCGCGCGCGGAGCCCTGGGGACCAGAAGAAGGCACTCGCGCGTGTCCTACCGTTAGCGAAGTGCTCGCGAGGAAAGTCGATAGCGTGCAGCAAACCACTACCCCACAAGAATTTCTTCTAAACCTCATTCGAGCCTCCAATAGTTTCGTTTTAGCGGTGAACAATGGGGCGCGAGCCGAACTATCCTTCGATGGAAATAAGTTCGGCGAACCGAATCAGTAGGGCGCTGCTGGAGGCGGGGACTGCGGACCTCTATTGCCGCTACCTAAATTGTTCCAAAGGACTTTGCCCGTTTCGGTCAGGACGATCTTGCTTTCGTGAGACAAGTTGAGATCATTCGAGCCGTTCTTGGCACGCGGGCCGACCACGGTGATTTTGTCTCCGGGCTTCAGTGTGTCTTTTGTCCATCCGTTCATATGCAGTTGATTAACGGATCCAAGTTCCGCCTGCCACCTCTGCGTTTTTCCATTGGTATCCATGGAATCGAAATATATGAACGAATGCGGGTTCGTGAACTGGAAATCTGTCACTGTCCCTTGCACGGTGATGGGATTATCCTCGTCATAACGCCCTCCAAAACCGTGATGGGCGAGCGCCGGAATAGAGAAAACCACGGGCACAAGGAGCAACGCGGAATACACGAGAAGTTTTCGCATGCGAAACCTCCTAAGTGAGGGGAAGGGTCTCATTCTTATTTGTCACGGGTCAACTCTAGATTGCCGATCACCATATTCATTAGTTGCCAACTAAATCCCATCGGCACAGCTTACTGCCGATCGATATTTTGACGCGCCTCGCAGTTTCGTGCTTATTTGCCAATTTCCACGATTGCGAATGTGTTCGCTACGGGTTGCAGCCGCGGGTGCGGATTGTCTGCCGTGGGTGTCACGTTCGGTGGCTGGTTGTTCTTCTCGGTCGCTTCTGAAAACATGTGGTGTATCTTGGGGTCCAAGGCGACGGTACGAGCGCCATAGATAGTCTTGACTTCGGCAACTTTGCTGTATTTGTCTGGCGTGTCCTCGTGAAAGATGTAGGTTGCGCCACTGGTGCCGCTCCCGTCATCCCGGCAAGGGGCGAAAATGTCACCCGTTGAAGGATCGAAAGCGACGCCATCCCCACCCACCCCAATGGGCATCACACTCACGATTTTGCCATTGTCTGCGTTCATGGCCACGAGAACTCCGCTGAATCCAGTGGGCTGGCAGCCAATGAAAAGGCGGCGGTGCTCGGTATCCATAGCAATTCCGTAACCCCGCACGCACGGCGTGCTGGAATAGGTGTTCTTGACAACGAGTTTCTGCGTGTCATATTCGGCGACCATATCTTTATCCACGATGTTTACGAACATACTGCCCCTTGCGTCGGGCACTGCGGCTTCAGGCCTCCCCGGAAGCGTCACCGAACCGGCGAGTTTTCCCGTCGCCCCGTCCACTGCCTGCGCGTTGTTGCTACCCGCTGTGTTGATGAAGGCGCGCTTGCTGAACGGATCATACATGAGCGAGTCAGAGCCCTTGGCGCCGTTAAGCGTGATTTTGTCCGTCACCTTCAATGCTTTCAGATCGACCAGATAAATAAGCGCGTCGGGCCCGTCATTTCCGGTCACAAAGCCGCGGTTGAATTCCGGAGCAACGGCGATGCCGTGCAGCCCTTTCATCCCGCTTATCTCTCCGATCAACTTGCCGCCGACCTCGTCCACGACTTGAATGGCTTCCGTGCGAGGTGCATAGATCCGTTTGGCATCGGGATCCACGGTGATATAGTCCCAACCTCCCTCACTTCCCAGTGGAATATTTCGGATCAAACGATATCCACTAGAACTCTGTGGCGCGGCATGGAAATGGACAGGCGAGAAAAACAGAATTGAAGCGATCAGAATGCAAGCCCAGCACAATAAACTTGCAAAGCGGTGTGACATGAGGCCTCCTGATTGGCTTGGTTCTTCGACGGCCAGCTCCGATCAACGATCAGTCCGACCCGTCATTTTCGGATATCTGCTCTAGAACGTGAGTTTCAGACCCAACTGTATTGAGCGCGGTCCGCCCGCCCCCACTACGGGATTTTGTCCGCCCGCATCCAGAGTTTGGTTAGTACTTGCAAACTGATTTGGAGGCGTTTGCGTGATGATGGTGCTATTCGGGCTTGCGGTTGAACCGGTGACGTTGTTGAATGTCGGGCGATTGAGAACATTGAAGAATTCAGCCCGGAATGTAGCGCTCACTCGCTCGCGGATCTTCATTTCCTTAGTGACCGAGAGGTCCCAAATCTTGAATGAAGGACCACGGAAAATCCCCCGCCCGCTCTGTGACCAAGTGCCAAACGCCGGAGGAATCAACACGGAACTGCCCGATTCATAACAGCCGAGATTCTCCATCGACGTCATTCCGTTCGTAGCGACCGCCGGTCCGCCTACAGTCAATGGCACGCTAGGCCCAACTTGACCCGCCGCGAACGTCACGCAATCCGGATTATCGATCGCATAAAAGTGCAAGGGATCGGCGCTGCGCAACGGATCTTTGGCAGCCATTGCCGGGGTTCCTGCCCGGTAGAAGAATGGCTTTCCTCCGCGGACGTTTCCCGGTAGCGGCCCCGTGACTCGGAAGTCGTCGGGATTGCCATAGAAGTTCCAGTAAGAGCCGCCGTCACCTGCACCGGAGAGGTCCGCACCCGGAGCCGGAGTCGTAAGTATTGGCGACCATGGTATTCCACCTCGCAAGGTTACGATTGAGTTGAGTGCCCAACCTTCCAGAAGCTGTAAGGGCGACTTTCTTCCAGGAATCTGATAAGTCGTCGAGAAATTGAACATGTGCCGGCGATCGAATGTGCTCGGCCCATATTGCAGATGTCTTGGATCTGTGCTGTCGGGCGCCACCGTAATGCCAAAGTTGCTCGAGGCATAGTCCAAGGCGTGGCTTAGCGTGTAAGCCACATTATAAGAGATCCCGTGGTCCGGCCGCCCGGTAACAGCTACCTGCAAGCTGTTGTAGTTCGATTGATCGATATTGGAAAGGATCATATTAAGCTTCTCGTACGGGATGCAGGCATTGCTCCCTCGCCCCAATCCGATCGGCGGGGCGCACGACATCGTATAGGGGCGATTGAACTGTTCGGCAGGCGTGCTTGGGTTGTTGCAGGAAGAGCTGAGAGAGGTCGCGGTAGGCGAGGTGGCGTTGACGCAAGCAGCAAGTTGGCTAAGACCCGTGAGTCCGGCGGTCGGCGCCGTCCATCCAGTGCCCACCGGCGGTTGGTTGAGATCCAACAAGCCCAGCAGCTTCGTTCCATGCGTACCCACGTAAGCGATATCCAGTGATATTTTCGTAGTGATAGCCCGCTGAATGTCCAAATTCCAGGTGCTGACGTAAGGAGTTGCCAGACGCTGATCGACGCCTGGGAGGCTGCATGTGGCGGCATCGTTGGCGGCTAGCGCGACACCGTTTACCACCGTTCCCTTCACGAGACCGTCGCCGCAGATGACGTTGAGCGTGCTTGTGGGGAATATCGTCACTCCGTTCGCTGTCGTCGACGTATTCCAATTCATATTGGCTGCAGGTACGGAAACCGACGCGACCGCAATGCTGCCGTTGCCTTTGGTCGTTACGCCTCCGACTTGAAAACTATCGCCGCTCCCAATGGTGCCCAACCCAAGCCCGTTATTGGGTCCCAGGAATGAAATATAAGGAATCGTCGAATAGATCAGACTTGCGCCTGCGCGAAGCACGGTCTTACCGTTGCCCCGTATGTCCCAGGCGAGACCCAAGCGCGGCGAAACGTTGTTGAGATCCGTACGATACGGTTCTCTGTATTGGTCGTTAGTTCCGGGAATCGTTTGGCCGACTTGCACAGGCCCGGCGTTCGGAACCCAATTGGCAATTCGGCCCTGCTTTTCTTTGATTACGGTGCTAACCTCGTAGCGCACGCCCAGATTGATAGTGAGCCTCGGTTTGAGACGCCAGTCATCCTGGAAAAAACCGGAGTAGTGCCAGTTGTGGACATTACGAAACGGGTTGCCGACAAGGATCTGGCCCGCGTTGCCTCCACTATTCATCACACCCGTGAAGAAATCCTCGAGAGGTTGTTGAGAGTTGTTGTTGGAAAACGATAGATTGCCCCGCGCGTTCGTCGTCGCCGCCCCAGTGAAAGAGTAACGATTGACCTCAACTCCGTATTTGAACGCGTGCTTGCCACGCAGCAGCGAAATGTGATCCAGGAACTGGATGTCGGCATCCGGACCGATGTACTTGGGCCAGTTGCCTCCGAGCCTTAGACCAAAATTGGCGATGGTGAGAATCGGAAAACCATAGAAAGTGGAGTTCGTAACTCCTGTGCCGAGGGCATAGTTCTGGCCATTGAACGTATAGCTGGATGCTGGAATCGTGAAATCGTTGCTGTCAAACTTTTGGATATAGCGGGCATATCCTACACGCGCCTCGTTGACCAGACTCGAGGTGGGCGCCCAAGTCCAGCTTCCCGCGACCAAGGTGGACCGCACATAAAGCTGTGATTCCCATAGATCGCGAGTCTCCGTATTGGCGTCATTGAACAGAGAATTGTTGGTGCCGGAAAAAACTGTCCCTTCAAAGCTGTTGCGCTCATTCATGTGGTAGGTGATCTTGGCTACCCCGTTGTCGCTGCGGTTGTTGCTGAGCAGATTGGGCTGAAAACCGGTACCGGCCTGGCCCGTGTTCGGTACGAATAGTCCTCCCGTGCAATTGACCGGCGCTATCGTGCAGCCCGAAACCAGCAGACTATTCGCGGCTATGACGTTTTTAGCGTTGTTTACAATAGTGCCAGCCGGAGTGACCGCCGTACACCCAGTAACCGTCGGCGTGGTCGTACACTGGTTTGTGCCAACTGTATAGCCGTTATTCAATAGGAGTTGCAGTGCGTCCGGAAGGCTCTGTGCGGTATTCGTCGCGGTCAGCTGGCAGCCCGACGAACCGCCGGCACAAATGATCGGTGTTGTGTTCGCGAGTGCTTGTCCCACGGTATACAGCTGCTGCTCGTAGGCCGCGAACCAGAAGAGCTTATCTTTCTTTATGGGTCCACCCAATGTAGCACCCCACTGTTCCAGGGAAATTGGGGTGAGGGGGCACTGGTTGTTCACCGGGTTCAAACAGCCGCCATAGACCGGCGTATTGAAATAGTTTCTGGCATTGAAACCCGTGCCGCGCCCAAATGCGAAGGCCGAACCGCTGATCGTGTTGGTTCCCGACTTGACTCCTACGCTCACCACTCCGCCCGGTTTCAGACCAAGTTCCGCCTTGTTATTCGCCGAGGTGTTGAATTCCTGGATGGAGTCCACGGGGAGGATCACGCCGACGTCTCCCGCAAAGGTCGGGGCATTGAGCATGCTCAACCCAGTATAAATTTCATCGTTGGCGAGTCCATCAACGAGATAGACATTGTCGGTGCCGCGTAATCCATTCGTGCTCTGGCGCTCATTTCCACCGGGATTCACAATCGTCCCTGGCCGCAGCATGAGCAGATTTTGGTAATTCCTGCCATTCAAAGGCAGGTCGATGATCATGTCGTGGCTGAGCGTGCCCCCGAGTACCGCGTTGGTGGTTTCAACGAGGGGGACTGCTTCGCTCACCGTGATCTTTTCGGTCTGCTCGCCCGGCTGCAAGCTCAAGTCGATCCGAACCTCTTTGCCGACCTCCACCAAGATGTTCCCGTTTTCGACCGTTTTGAATCCTTTGGTCTCGGCTCGCACCGTGTACATACCAGGCATCAGATTCGGGGCGTTGTACTCTCCAGCCTGATCCGTGGATAAAGTTCGGGCAGTGCCTCTCTCTTGGTCGAGAACAGTCACCGTCGCGCCGGCGACAACGCCGCCACTCTGATCCGTGATCGTTCCCAGAATTCGACCTAAATTCCCTTGGGCTAAAAGCGGAAAGCTCAGAAAAAGCACGGTCATTGTGGCAAGGACCAGTGGGCCGGCATCCTTAATACTGTCCTGGATAGAGTTGCCTATTGGCGAGCTGAAATATTTCATGTGAACCCTCCGCGACCGAAGATCAGTCCCACAAAAAGGGAAAAGCCCTACTTCTCGGCCCAGACCCACTAAGAATCAAATCGCAATGAGGTAAAAGTGCTTCGGTATTCGTGGCGTTTAGCATCGCCGGAGAATTATTGTCAAGGCTAATTTACGCGGCGTGGCAAAATCGTGGCGTCGGAGGACCAAGCCGTCGAGTACGTCCCAAGAAGCATCTACGCTCTGAAATGCGCCGGGCTAGGTGGAGCGAAGAACGCCTCCACTTGATTCGCGAATTGGTCTTTGGTGTGAGTCCAGAAAGGTTCAAAAACCACCTGTTTTCGGAACACCGATTCAGAGTTTCTTTCAGCTGCCGATGCAGAGCGGCAATTGCTACTCTCGCAAATTGGAGATTGCGCCCAGCTTGCCTGTGACTGCGAAGCCTCTCGACTTACCGCATGCCCTTCGCCTAGGTCCCGCGGAGCGCAAGAAGTTAGGTACGAATGCGCTTGCGCACTCTCTCGCGCGTGGCTACGGCATCGCTGATGATCTGCTCAGGCACGAGCTGGGTAAACTTGCCGTTCCGCTTGAGGATGCGGCCATCGATCACGACGGTGTCGATGTTCGCGGGTTCGGTTGCCCCGACTACCATGTGCGTCGGGTCCGTGAATATGATCATGATCAGATCGGCCCGTTTGCCCGGTGTGAGTGACCCTTGTGGTTCGCCAAAACTCTGTCCGACAGCGATTTCAACAGGATACAGGGTTGCCGTCCACAGGCGAAATGCGATAGCACCCTCGGATGGTCGACGCCATTCGGCTATTCGTAGGCGCAATCCTGCGTCTCATCCGCTGATTCGCCAAAATTCTGTCCGCCTTTGATTTCAACAGGGTACAGAGTTGCTGTCCACAAGCGAAATGCGATAGCACCCTTCGCATGATCCACGCCATTGGACTTCTGATAGGTGCAATGCTTCGACTATTTCGGACCCGTCGCGGGCTCCTTCTTGAAAATCTGGCTCTTCGCCAACAACTCGCGGCACTGAAGCGCAGACATCCCAGGCCAAGACTAGCTGCGTTCGATAAGTTCTTCTGGGTCTTGGCGCGAAGATTCTGGTCTGGATGGAAACAGGCTCTTCTTATCGTGAGCCCAGAGACCGTGGTGCGTTGGCACAAATCTGGATTCGCGCTCTATTGGCGTGCCCTGTCCAGAGCCCGACGCGTGATAGGGAGAAAGAGGATTTCCAAGGAGGTGCGCAATCTGATCTTTCGGATGGTGAACGAGAACCCAACCTGGGGCGCACCGCGTATTCACGGTGAGATTTTGATGCTCGGTTTTGATGTTTCCGAAAGGACCATCTCCCGCTGGATGCGCCGGGCACCGAGAGATCCCGATCCGGCCAAGCGTTGGCTCGCCTTTCTGCGTAATCATCGAGAAGTCATCGCCGCCATGGACCTGTTTACGGTCCCGACCGTCACGTTCCGAGTGCTCTACTGTTTCTTCGTCATCGGCCACGGTCGTCGGCGCATTCTGCATTTCAATGTCACGCGGCATCCCAACAGCTTCTGGATCGTCCAACAATTGCGGGAAGCGTTCCCGTATCAATCGGCTCCTAGGTTTCTTATTTTTGATCGGGATGCCAAGTACGGACTGGAGGTTCCGATAGCAGTGCGGTCGATGGCCATGAGGCCGGTACGAACCTCGTTCCAGAGTCCGTGGCAGAACGGTGTCGCGGAGCGATGGATTGAGAGCTGCCGGAGCGATTTGCTGGATCACGTCATCGCCCTGAACGATCTCCACTTGAAGCGACTGCTCTCCGATTACGTGCGCTACTACCATGAGGACCGAACGCACCTCGGGCTTGGCAAGGAAATGCCAACCGGTAGATCGCACTCCCTCGGTCTTGGCCGTGTGATCGGACGGCCGAGACTCGGCGGTCTTCACCACCGCTACGATCGAGCTGCCTAATAATAGAGGACGAGCACGCCGGTAAGCGAACAGGTCCTCGGCCAAGTTGATGTGC
>WNFJ01388364.1_pt1 | contig 10539 bp, 10 predicted proteins | sample 5400461 | NCBI WGS metagenome assembly WNFJ01 (sample SAMN13153349, study PRJNA577476) | soil metagenome | isolation source: 115 cm saprolite on Douglas fir-dominated hillslope | place: USA:California | collected 2013-09-17
GTGGTCTTCACAACGCCTCATCACTGTGCCGGCAAAGAGAACACCGATTGGCTCAAGACGGCAAGACGCGACGCGACCCTGGCCATCTATATGCCGGGCTCCGGATATGAGGCGTTAGCGCATGATTTGGAAGCCGCCGGGTTTTCTGGTGAGACTCCGTGCCTGATCGTCTCCGGCGCTGCCACGCACATGCAACAGGCGCGCCGCACAACCCTCTCCCATCTGGCTGGGCTGCCGCCGTTGCCGGCGCCTTCGTTGCTTTTGATAGGCGAGGCTCTGGCGCACAGAGATCGAGGGGCGGGCGCTGATTTGGAAGAAGTCTCATTGTCGCAATCATTCGAAACACCGGAAGGAACGTTTCGAGTGGAGTAGCGCCGGCATCTTGCCGGCTGTCGTGTGGGGCCTCTTGCCCACGCGTTTATGGGTAACAACGAACAGAGGAATGCCATGAACGAACAAGTTGTATTAATTCAAGCCTTGGCGGAAAGCTGGAGCGCGGAGGACGCGCTGGAGTGGGCGTCCGAAAAATTCCCGCACAACGGCGTGGCATGGAAGATATGGTTTTGATTGACATGGCATCGCGCCTGAAGCAGCCCATTCCTGTTTTCACTCTCGACACCAATTTTCTCTTCCCCGAAACTTACAAGCTCATCGAGACTGTGGAGCAAAGATACGGTGTCGTCACGGAGAAACTTCAACCGGAGCTGACTCCGGATGAGCAGGCGCGCTTGCACGGGGAGGCATTATGGACCCGCCAGCCCGATCAATGCTGCCACATGCGCAAGATCGAGCCTCTGCAGAAAAAATTGTCCGGCTTGCGCGCCTGGGTGACGGGAATCAGGCGCAAGCAGTCTCCTACCCGCGCGGGAACTCGCAAAGTAGAGTGGGACGCAAAGTTCAAGCTGGTCAAAGTCAACCCTTTGGCCGAGTGGAGCACACGGCAGGTGTGGGAGTACATCCAGCAACACAATGTTCCTTACAATCCGCTGCACGACAAAAATTATCCCAGCATCGGCTGCACCCACTGCACTCGTCCCATCCAGCCTGGCCAGCCGGAGCGGGCGGGCAGATGGTCCGGACTTGCCAAGACTGAATGTGGACTACACGGTTGAATCATTGGAGAAAATAAACGATGACCTCTATACTTAAACCCATAGTCGACATTCTGCATACGCAGCAGGGCCACTCGGAATGCCGTAGCCGAGTGGCGCATGCCGCAGGAACAAGCATTCCACAAGGATTGAAGGTACATGCAATATAACTTGAGTTATTTGCGGGCACTCGAAGCCGAGAGCATTCATATCATGCGCGAGGTCGTCTCTGAATTTCAGAGACCGGTGATGTTGTACTCCATCGGCAAAGATTCCTCGGTGATGCTGCGCCTGGCGCAAAAGGCCTTTCATCCCGAGCCTGTTCCTTTCCCGCTGCTGCACATTGACACCAGCTACAAGTTTAAGGAGATGATTGAGTTTCGCGATGCCCAGGCGCAAAAATTGGGCCTCAGACTGATCGTACACACCAACCAGCGCGCTCTCGATGACGGGGCCAATCCCTTTCGTCTGGGAACCCAGCGTTGCTGCGAATTGCTCAAAACCACAGCGCTGCTGGATGCGCTCCGCGCCGGCGGGTTTGATGCTGCTTTTGGCGGCGCCCGGCGTGACGAAGAACGCTCCCGCGCAAAAGAGCGGGTTTATTCCTTCCGCGATGAAAATGGACAGTGGGAGCCCAGAAACCAGCGTCCCGAGCTATGGAACCTGTTTAACAGCAGAGTGAAACCGGGCGAGAGCATCCGCGTCTTCCCTCTTTCCAACTGGACCGAGCTCGATATCTGGCTCTACATCCATCTTGAAAAGATCCCTGTGGTGCCCTTGTACTTTGCCAGGGAGCGCGAGATGCTGGTGCGTGGGGCATCACTCATTCCTCTTGAGCAGCCGTTTATTCCTCGTCTGCAGCATGAACATCCTCAGTTAGTGTGCTGCCGCATGCGTTCGCTGGGTTGCAGCCCCTGCACCGGCGCCATACGCTCGGAAGCGGATACTGTGCCAAAAATCATGGAAGAGCTGGTATCGTTCCGCCGCTCTGAACGGGAGAACCGCGCCATTGATCACGACCTCGATGGCTCCATGGAAATCAAGAAACGCGCAGGATACTTTTAATGTCCACCTTGTCTTTAAGGGAAACAGATCTCACCACGGTTGAAAGTTTTTTCCAGCAGGAGCTGGAAAAAGACCTTTTGCGCCTGGTTACAGCGGGCAGCGTGGATGATGGCAAGTCCACCCTGATCGGCAGGCTTCTCTACGACTCGCAGAGTGTCTATGAAGACCAACTGCACGCCGTCCATCGCGCCTCACAGACGCGCAACAATGGCAATCTCGATCTTTCCCTGTTGACCGACGGCCTGCGCGCCGAGCGCGAACAAGGCATCACCATTGACGTAGCCTACCGTTACTTCACCACGCACAAGCGCAAGTTTATTCTTGCCGATACACCGGGCCATGTGCAGTACACGCGCAATATGGCCACGGGCGCCTCGAATGCCGACCTCGCCATCGTATTGCTCGATGCCCGCCGCGGAATTCAGGAGCAATCGCACCGCCACGCCTACATCGCCTCTCTGCTTGGCATTACCCATCTGGTGATTGCCATCAACAAAATGGACCAGGTCGCTTACAAAGAAGACGTGTTTCTTGAGATCCAGCGCCAGTTCTCTGAGGTCCTCGATCCCCTCGCCTTCGATGAGGTTTACTGGCTGCCCATGAGCGCTTTGGAAGGCGATAACGTAGTGGAGCGCGGCGTTAACATGCCTTGGTTTGAAGGCCCGCCATTGCTTGAGTACCTGGAAAACGTGGATGTCCCCAGCGCCAAGACCACCACTCCCTTCCGCTTTGCCGTGCAACGCGTGGTGCGTCCTCATCAGGATTTTCGCGGCTACAGCGGGCAAATTTCTTCAGGTGTCGTCCACGTCGGAAGTCCGGTCAAAGTGCTGCCGGCCGGCCCGGTTACCATCGTCAAGAGCATTCACACCTATGAGGGCGAGCAGAGCTTCGCCTTCGCTCCCATGTCGGTCACCTTGTGCCTGCAGGATGAAATTGACATCAGCCGTGGCGATCTCATCTGCTCCGCCGAAGCTCCTCCGCAGGTTTCGCGCTCCTTTGCCGCGACCGTGATCTGGTTCGGCGAGCGCCCGCTGCAGACTTCGCGCAAATACCTGTTGAAACACATGAGCCAGTTCACCCGCGCCGAGGTCCGCTCCTTGCAGCATCGGGTCAATATCCGGACCTTCTCTCCTGAACCCTGTTCTACCCTGGAGATGAATGAGATTGGCGTGGTCGAGATCGACACCGCGCAGGAGATGTTTTTTGATCCCTACCGCGAAAGCCGCGCCTCGGGCAGCGCAATTTTGATTGATCCTGAGACCAACTTTACCGTAGGCGCGGTCATCATGTTGGGGACTGCCGGCAAACGCTCATCGACGCAATCGCCGGAACACACGCCAGAAAAAGACAAGTGGAGGCCCCTCACCGCCGACGAACGGGCGCAGCGCTTCGGACATCGCAGCGCCGTGTTGTCCCTGCCATCAAGGGAGCGGCTGGCTCAACTGCTGGAGCGCAGGCTCTATGAGCAGGGCGCGCAAATAATGGTTCTAAGACGCTGGAATGACGATGCCGCTGCCGCCCTCGAACAAGCTGGGTTCATTGTCCTGGCACTCGATACGGCCGCGAAAGAGACCGTCTCTCTGCCGCCGTTACCCAACGAAGATGAGCAGGCCGTCGATAAAATTCTCGATCTGCTGCTCGCCGCCAACGTCCTGCTGAGAATTGTGTAATTTAGTAACTGCGTAAATTGTGTAATTGAATTGATATTCTTGTTGTGACGACATTGAGCCGCCGCCAATGATTCGATTACATAAGTTTTTCAATTACCCGATTCTGCAATTGCACAATTATCCAATAACCCAATGACCAAAATGACCCAATGACTTAATGACCCAATGACCCTGGCGTCACGCGTTCAATCTTGTAATTCTTACCTTCAAGCAGCTTGACGATCCCCTTGTCGCCGATCAGGTGGCCCGAGCCCACCACCACAAAACACTGCTCTTTGCCTTTCAAGTATTCCTCGACGCGTTTCTCTATGTTGACGTTTCGGTCTTCGACCAGCTTCTTGTAGAAGGCCCGCGGCTCGAATTGGGTTTCTAGCATCGCTTTGAGCTTGGCGTCGTCTCCGGCAACGTATGCTTCCTGGACCTTCTGCGTCCACTCTTTAACGCCGTTCACGTCTTTGAGCGATGAGGCCAGCAACTGCTCCTGTTCCTGCTCCGAGGAGGAGGAAAAGATCGAAACCTGAAAGTCGGCGGTCTCAAACTCATCAATGCGTTGAGCAGGGGTAGCTTCGTTCAGGAAATGCTCGTCCACTCCCATGTGGAAGTCCTCACCTGCTTGTTGGAAGGCAATGACCGCGCTGGTCAGGGCCGCCAGCCACGGCTTGAGGCCCTCCAGAGTTTCCCGTGGCACTCCGTTTTTGGTGCAGAAGCTATCCAGGGCATCCGAGGTCTGCTTCGAGATGTGCTTGGATAGCGAATCACCTGGACCATAGACTCCCATCTCCTGCGCCAGTTGGTTGCTCTTGGAAGCATCAATGTTTTTGATGTTGACCTCGACGGCAAGAACCTTCGAGGCCGCAAAAGCCGATTCCATGCTCTGAGGCAGAGGGTACAGCTCCGGGGTGGCCACGTGGATCGATCCCACCAGGTACACAGTCGCGGTTGGCGAGGTGACCTTCCACACCAGGAAACGCCGTTGGCTGGCTGGTTCCGCTATGGCCGGCTGCGGCTTTGCTGTTTGCCATGCAGCACTCTGGGCATATGGCTGGCATGCAGCCAGAGCTATGAGCAATGTGAATAGACAAACTGCATTCCTGCGGAAACTATCCGGCATGGGGATTTTCATATGTGTGGAAGCGGCTAATAAATTATAGACGTTCCTGCAGCCGCTTGGGTTTGATGTTCTTTAAACAACGACTTTGTAATTTTGAGTCATGGCGTCACTCGCTCGACGTGATAGCCCTTGCCTTCGAGCAGCTTGACGATTCCCTTGCTGCCGACCAGGTGCCCGGCGCCAACCACAACGAAGCTTTGCTCCCGGCCTTTCAGGTAATCCTCAACGTGGGCGGCCATACTGAGGTTACGGTCTTCCACCAGTCTCTTATAAAAGGACTTCGGCGTAGACTCTTCCTCCAGGATCCTCTCAAGTTTGTCGGCGTCACCGCTGAGATATGCTTCATTCAGTCTCTGCATCGACTCTTTGGCGTTTTCCGCCTGCTTGAGCGTGGAAGCCAGTAATTCCTCCTGCTCCTGTTCCGAGGCAGAGGATAGCACCGACAATTGGAACTCGGCGGATTCCAGCTCGTCAATCCGTTGCGGCGGCTTTACTTCGTTCATGAAGTGTTTATCAATTCCCAGTTCGTGCGATTCTCCGCCTTGCTCGACGGCGAGGACGGTAACGGTCATTGCCACGAACCAGGGCTTGAAAGTCTCCAGTCCTTCGCGCGGCATCCCGTATTTGCCGCAGAAGCTGTCTAATGCATCGGAGGTCTGTTTGGAAAGGTGCCGGGAAAGCGAATCTCCATCGCTGTACATCCCTCGTTCCTGCGCCAGTTCCAGCGATTTCGATGGATCGATGTTGTCAACATTGACCTCTACCGCCAGCACCTTGGACGCAGCAAAAGCAGATTCCATCGCCTCTGGAAGTGGATAGAACTCAGGCGTGGCCACGTGAACCGACCCCAGCAGATACACCGTCGCCGTAGAAGACGTTACCTTCCACAGCAAGAAGCGCCTGGACGCGGCTTGCCGCGCGGCTACCGTATCGGTGGCCCTCTGCGCATATGCCTGGCATGCCGCCAGAGCCATCAAGAATGCGAGAAGGCGCGTTGCATTGCTGCGGAACCGCTCTAACATGGACGTTTTCATAGAACTCCTGAGGTAACGAGGACACTATGGAGGTTTTGTTTCCGCGACCAGCATATCCCAAAAGTGCCGCGCTATGTCGTCCTTTGCCGTGGACGTCTAACGCCAAACCAATCCCGTCATGCCATACTGCCAGGCGTCAGGAGAAGAACATCATGTATAAACTTATTTTTTCTCTGCTGGTGCTGCTAATTGCTCCTGCAGCCTTCAGCCAGGAAAATTCCACAGCGTCGCCTTCAGCTCCGGCTTCGACGGCTCAACCTTCCGCCACGTTATCGAAGAAAGACCTGATGGCCAGAGACAAGATTTTTTACGTGTGCTCAGATACGTTTTACGTGAAGAAAGAGGAGCTGGAGAAGGGACTGTTGAACCGGGAAGAGTTTGAAAAGTGGGGCCTTATGGTCACACAGAATCAAAATGATGCGGACGCGATTCTCTTGGTGAAGCGGGCCCCTTTTCAAAACAATTTTCCTTACACCATTACCGACCGCCAAAGCGGTATCTTGCTGATGGGCGGCGAGGTCAACTCCCTGTTTGGCACTGTGCCGGGAAAGATTGCCGCGGAGCTTGTGAACAAACTGCGCCCCATCTACGAACCCAAACCTAATGCTGCCAAGCCCCCGGCCCCATAACAGGACAAACTTCGTTCTTAACTTCGAAGAGACACTCCAGTGACCTTCACTCAAGCCCCTATTTCGCGCCTGCGGGGACCCAGAAATGTTTACCTTCCATCAGGACGTTGCATCCAGCCAACGCTTTTTTCTTTTGGCTGACCGAAGAGCTCCGGATGTAAATAGTGCCCGCGTTCTTCCGCCGGCTTGTCTTCTTCGATGGGAATACGATGCGCGTTGGCGTAAGCGTCTTGCCGGATGCCCATTACCTGCCATGAAACCTTTACCCCAGGTTTGTTCGTTCTGATGGTGAAGCGATTGTTGCGGATCTCTTTGGCCACGATGGCCTGCGCGAACTCACCGATGACGGTCAACTGATAGCGAAAGTCGCGGTTGAGAGCGGAAAAATAACCGGGAAGCTCCACCGTGGCAACGCCATGCTGGTTGGTGACGATATTCCCGTTATAGATGTTCATCATGTCGGGCGATTCGACGGACGAGTGGGAGAGATATTTGTTGGCCGGATCGAGAGGATGGTCAATCTTGAGTGTGCTGACTATTTTGCCGATGGTTCCGCTTACGTGGAGATTGCCTGTAATCTGGACATCACCAAGAAACTGCGCAGCCAACCCGGTACCGCCACCTGAGGCTACAACACCTATGCCATTAGAAGGACCACCACTGAAGTTGCCACCTGCACCATTGCCACCAGCCCGGGCATCCACACCGTCGCCGCCGCCCCGGAAGAAGCCTCCCGCGCCACCCGGACCGCCGCTCCCGAACACACCCACCGCTCCCGCCGCACTTCCAGTGCCGAACACACCAGTACCGCCTGATCCGCCTCCAGTGCCGACCACACCGTTTCCGTTGCCGCCACCTGTGCCGATCACGCCGGGAGCGCCGCCGCTGCCGCCGGTCCCGGAGACGCCGGCGCCCGTGCTGGTGCCAGTAGCGAGCACTGCTGTTCCCATTGTGGGAGAGCCTCCGGTGGCAATGATGCTGGCTGCCGCTGTGATCGTACCGGCGCTGATGTTACCCGAAGCGTCCCGCTTCACAATGGCGTTGGCTATGTTAGAGTTCGTGGGCGCAACGTTCCAATTAAAGCTCAGCGTGCCGCTGCTGCTGATAGGTGAACCGCTTACAACAAAGTCTGACACCGGCGCGGCCAAGCCCACGCTGGCAACGGCAGGCAAGTTGAAGAGCTGCGACCCATCGCCGTTAAACTTTTGCGCGATCACCGTGCCGATGCTGACGGTTCCGTCGGCATTCCTTTTCACGATGGAGTTGGGTGCATTGTCGCTGGTGGGCGCGATGTTCCAATTGAGGTGCAACGTGCCGTTGCCGGTCACCGGTGAACCGGTGACCACGAAATCGGAAGCCGCTGCCGTCAGTCCCACGCTGGTTACCGTGCCACTGCCTCCTCCACCGCCGGGCAGGTTGGTGAGCAACGATCCGTCGCCGATAAAGTGCGTCGCCGTAATCGAGCCAGCGCTGAAGTTGCCGCTGGCATCGCGCTTCACGATGGCGTTGGCGGTGTTTGAATTTGTGGGAGCGACGTTCCAGTTCAGATTCAACGTGCCGCTGCCGGTGATGGGCGCGCCGGCAACCACAAAATCAGAGGCAGCCGCGCTCAAGCCCACGCTGGACACCGTGCCACCGGCGCTGCTGGGCACATTGGTGAGCATGGAGCCATCGCCGATGAAATGTCCGGCAGCCTGCACGTTGCCGCTCACCAGGATTCCCGATCCGGTGACAGCGATGGGAGAGTTGGTCAAGGTAAAGTTATTGGCGATGGCGGGAACATTGCCCGGTGTGGCGCTGGAGCGGAAGATGAGCTGGTAAAGCACCGGTCCCTCGACCGAGCCGGTCTTGGGCGATGTTCGGTGCCATACCAGTTCAGAGCGCAAGCCGGCCATCATGGTTGGGGGGTTGACGGCTTGCGCCCCAGCGGTGTAACTCAGCCCTGCAAGTGATAACAGACACAAAGTTATAAGGAGCCGGCCTGAAGGCACAGCACACCTCCCGAAATGAATTTTGTTTTCTTCGACGGTGGCTAATAACTGTGGCTTTCTTTCTCTTCTCTTGGGAAAGTGGTGGCTATGCGGTAAATATCCCACCCCATCTGTGTTTTTTTGGGGAGCAAATGGACCGCGGTTCGCTACTCCAGAATCAGATGCCCCGGAGGCGCTTTACAAGCTAGTTGTCGGCAGGCATCGGGCCGATCCAGTAGGAAGCGTCCGCCGCCCCGACTGCCTTCACAATCACCGGTGTGCTGCCCGTGCTCTCTAAGGGCCGGGTTGCTTACGTGTTTTCACCGTGTCGAATCTACAGCAACGAATTTTCAAAGAGCCCGGTGGACTATACAAGCCCGGGCCTCCCGCCAGATCAACACGGATTAGAAATGAAATACGATTCCGCCTCCGGCGAAAAGATTTTGGTGGTGGTCGAGTTTCGCTCCGAAATCAAACTTAGGCTGTCCGGTCCAAAACTCGCGGACTTCGGCGCGAAATCCCAGGTGTGGAACAGTCAGCAGGAAAAAAGCAAGAACGGCGCAACCCAATATCAGCACGGGATGGCCTGGCCTTAGGGTCATCTTTCTCTTTGTGTCGCAAGTCGTAGCAAAAAATAGGTTTGTTTTCATAATCTGGAACTTTCGGCATTCATTTTCCTGTTTTTCTTACTGGATTCTTGGCTTGCACATGCCTCTAAAAACTTAAAATGGCATCTGGAGCTATTCACCGCAATTGACCGCTCATCCTTTGTTGGATGAGCGGCACAATTGCGGCTTCCTTCCCTTCTCTTGTAGCAAAGTGGCCGAAACGCGGAAACTATCTCACCCATTTGTTGATTTCTTTATTGAGGAAGGAATGGCGTAGCCGCGGCAGATGACTTCCTCCGCGGCCCCGGAAAGCCGTGGTTGCTACCACGGAACTGGATAGGGACCCTGTTGCGGTCCAGGATCAGGGCGCAACAGGGCGAACACAACAAAAACGACAGAGATAAGATCCATCAAAACTTCCTTGCAGTGATTGGACACACGAAGCGCCATTCACATCTGGAGATAAAGTGGGCCAAGCCGCCCGATTATCCCATCTGCAACAAAAAGAATCTTGTGTTGCCGCTTTTCACGGAACTGTGTTCCGTGTTCCAGCATCAGATGTGGAAAGCAGAAGGGAGTCCACTGCTTGCCGCAAGATGCACAGCAAAAAATGCTTAAAAACCCCTTCAAGAACAGTGATGGCCACAAGTGGTATCAAACGGCTCGTTTTCCACCATTTCATGTCATCATTGTCCTCAAGTGCCTTCTGGGAGCACATCGACGTTGGAGGATATCTATGAAAGTGCCCGAGTTGAAAGTGAATCGCGGCGCCAGAAAGGAGCACCCGCATGGAACGCGCGTTCTTGCACGGCGGTGAGAGTACCCACATGGATGCGCGTTCTTTGCACAACGGTGGGAGCACCGGCTTCGGGTGGGAGCACCCGGCTTCAGCCGGGTGTCAAGTTCAATCCGAATCCGGCTTTAGCCTTGGCTTTGGAGGAATAGGACATTCATTACGCAGGCATCAATAGCCCCCTGCGGGCTGCTTGCGGTCCAAACCAAATCTAAAACAGCATATACAGCAAGGATTCACCAGCTCGAAAAGCATTCAAGAATGCGGGGCTTTATAAGCCCTCAAAGGTCTTTGACAATTTTATAGCCGGGGTGCCCCACTCGCGCGCCCAGCGCGTGTGGGAACAAATCCATTGCTCGCCGAGAAAGAGTCACCCATACAGCATCTTTGGCTGAGTGCTGACTGCTGAATGCTCCTGCAAGCCCCCCTCCCCATTCGCATTTTCGCCAATAACGACGCGGCTCCGCGCCGGTTTCAGAACGCTTGATCGACTAGTTAGTTGCCCCCCTCCTCACCTAATCCGTGTTGATCCGTGGCGAAAGGGGTTGCTTTTCCTTGCAGCTTGGAG
>WNFJ01077220.1_pt2 | contig 10538 bp, 9 predicted proteins | sample 5400461 | NCBI WGS metagenome assembly WNFJ01 (sample SAMN13153349, study PRJNA577476) | soil metagenome | isolation source: 115 cm saprolite on Douglas fir-dominated hillslope | place: USA:California | collected 2013-09-17
GGCGAGTGGAAGAACTACACCTATCCCACCAGCTGTGAAGTAAGAGCTTTTCTCAAGAAGGGACTTCGCTTTTATGCCCCTGTCCATGAATGACACTCAAGGCGAAACTGCCAAGTGCGATGTCCCGAACTTCCATCGCAACTTTATTGAGCACACCAAGTGCCCACCCTCATTTCTCGAGCACGTAACATGTTCTCCACTATCCGGGACGGAAGGATTCTTCAGGTTCGGCGACCTGCAACTCTACGGTCGGACAAGTGACGGCTTGGTCTCGCCAGCACCTGCGGAAAAGTCGCCTCGAATAGACACCCAGATTTCACGTGGAAATAAGGCGATTGAGCTGCCGTTCAATCCCAGCGAAATTATTGACAATCTTCGTCTAGAGAAGTACGTCGGGGCGGCAAAAGCAGAAATCGCCTATATCGCCAACGGCGAGGCGATTTCGCGGCGTGTTTATTACGCTCTTCGCCCCTTCTTTCCTGTCTATTTTCGAAGGATCCTGCAACGGATCGCCTTGCGGGACTGGGAGGACATACTGTTCCCGAGTTGGCCCGTGGACATCACGGTCGACGATTTTATTAGCTCCTTGTGGCTGCTCGTATTAGAGGCCTCCGGCGCTGAGCAGATTCCATTTATTTGGTATTGGCCCGAGGGCTTTCAATCGTGCGCGATCATGACTCACGATGTCGAGACGGCTGCTGGCCTCGAATTTTGCGACACGATCCTCAAGTTGGAACGAGAAGCCGGAATCAGATCCGCATTCGAACTGGTTCCGGAAGTGAGATATGCAATTCCTCCGCGCGCGTTTGAAACGATTCGCCGCGAGGGGGGCGAGATCTGTATTCATGGTTTAAACCATGACGGCAAGTTGTTCAGCTCGGAAGAGGTATTTCGGAAGCGAGCCAGGGCCATCAACGAATACGCGGAGAAATGGGGAGCAAAGGGCTTTCGCTCGCCGATCATGTATCGCAATCTGGCCTGGTACGACGCGTTCAATTTGTCATACGACATGTCTGTACCTAATGTTGCTCATCTCGACCCTCAGCGCGGAGGCTGCTGTACAATTTTCCCATTTTTTGTTCAGGGCATGGTGGAATTGCCCTTGACTACCATTCAGGACTATCCCCTTTACAACATCATAAGGTCCGATCCGATGACGATGTGGACGAGGCAGATGGATTCGATTGTCGCAAAACACGGATTAGTCAGCTTTATCATCCATCCCGACTACACAATTGAGCGAAGCAGGCAGGATGTATATCGTGAGCTCCTTCACACATTGAGGAGATACGGTGTGGAAAAAAACATGTGGCTGGCGTTGCCCGGCGAAGTCGATACATGGTGGCGACAGCGGAATAGCATGACTCTGCAATGGGAGGATGGAAGTTGGTCGGTTCGCGGAGAGGGTTCTGAGCGCGCGATCGTGGCTTATGCCAAGGTTGAGAATGGCAAATTGACGTACGTACTGCCGAAGGGAACTAGGGAAACGGCGTTGGCTGGACATTCGCAATGAGCGAAAACGCTCCAGGCCCAGAGTTCCGGCCCGGCCCTGAACAGACCAGCCATTCGAGAATTCACGGTGGCCGAACACCTCGAACCGGCCTACTCATCATCAATGCCGACGATTGGGGCCGAGACGAAGATACGACTGACCGGATTTCGGATTGCCTCATTCGGCAGACCGTTTCCTCGGTCAGCGCGATGGTGTTCATGAAGGATTCGGAGCGAGCTGCCTCGATTGCTCGCGAGCGGGGAATTGACGCCGGGCTGCATCTAAATTTCACAACCGAGTTTTCCGCTCCCAATATCTCCCGCAGGTTGGTGGAAAATCAGCAAAGAATTGCTGGGTATCTGCTGCGGCGCCGATTCAATCAGATTGTTTTTCATCCTGGGCTAAGGCGCTCCTTTGAGTACGTAGTGGCTGCGCAGCGCGAGGAGTTTGCGCGGCTTTATGGCAGAGAAGCGCAGCGGCTGGATGGCCATCATCACATGCATCTGTGCGCGAATGTCCTTCTCGGCGGATTGTTGACTCCCGGAACGGTGGTCCGGCGAAATGTTTCATTTCAACGCGGAGAGAAAAGTTTAGCGAATCGCCTGTATCGGCAAGCGGTGGATCGCAGGTTAGCACGGCGGCACCGTATTGTCGATTTCCTGTTCTCTCTGCCGCCATTCGAACCTCAAAGCCGCCTCGATCGCATTTGCTCTCTGGCCGGCCAGTTCGTCGTCGAGGTGGAGACACACCCTGTTCACGCCGCCGAGTTTCGGTTCCTTACCGGAAGTGACGTTTTCCGCTGGGCGGGGGATTCTATGATAGCACCGCATTTCGCCCTGGGGGGCGACGCTAGCGGAACGCAATAAGTGAACCTTCGAATCGTCGCCCAAATAGGAAATTACGGGAAGGTTTGCGTCAGCCTACTATAAGTCCGGCCATATTTTGTCGATCAGACACCTATCAGGGAGGCAACCATAATGGAACTTTTTAACCGGAAGATTACCAAAGACCAGAGCAAGGACACCGGCATGGCCATGGTGCTTCTCCTCCTGCTGCTCGATATCCGGATGAAACGCGAGGGGGTCCTGGTCGCCACGATCCTTCTGCATGTCGTCAACATGGCGGCCCCGAGGGTTTACGCTCCGCTCGCCGTACTCTGGTTTGGGCTTTCCGATCTGTTGAGTACCGTCGTGTCTAAGATCCTGCTTTCTGTCTTGTTCTTTGGCGTTGTTACGCCGATTGCTGTTTTGCGCAGGCTCTTTGGCAAAGACTCTCTGCAGCTACGCGCGTTTCGCGCGAGTCGCGAATCGGTCATGTCAGTGAGAAACCATCAGTTTGCCGGCCGGGACATCGAAAAACCTTACTGAAGGAGAAAAGCGATCATGGATTTTTTGAAAGATCTATGGGGTTTCCTGAATCAGAGGAAGAAGTTTTGGTTATTGCCCGTCATTCTGATTCTCCTGGGATTTGGGGTTGTTATCGTACTCGCCAGTGGATCGGCCATCGCACCGTTTATCTACACGCTTTTCTAACCCCTCACTGCGGAACTCGGTACGATCGAGCAGAAAAGGATTCTGACAATGCAAAAAGCGATTCTGGGCATTTCCGCGTTCTATCACGATAGCGCCGCGGCATTGCTCGTAGACGGGCAAATCGTCGCGGCGGCGCAAGAGGAAAGATTCACTAGGAAGAAGCATGATTCCTCGTTCCCCATCCATGCCTGCCGCTACGTGCTGGAAGAAGGCGGAATCGACTACAAGGATCTGGCAGCCGTCTCGTTCTACGACAAGCCGTTCTTAAAGTTCGAGCGGCTTCTAGAGACTTATCACGCCTTTGCACCTTCGGGTTTTGTGAGTTTCCTTTCGGCGATGCCGGTTTGGATCAAAGAAAAACTTTTCATGAAGAGGATGCTGAAGAAGCAGTTGGCGGAACTAGGGGATGGGGACGTGCCGATGTATTACCCCGAACATCATCTGTCTCACGCCGCTAGCGCTTTCTATCCGTCGCCCTTCCAGGATGCGGCGATCCTTACGATAGACGGCGTAGGAGAGTGGGCCACCACCACCATCGGTCATGGCCGTGGAAAAGAGATTGAAATTCTCAAAGAATTGCATTTTCCGCACTCGGTGGGGCTGCTTTACTCGGCTTTTACCTACTACACAGGATTCAGCGTAAACAGCGGTGAATATAAGTTGATGGGCCTAGCACCATATGGGAATCCCTGTGCGGAGCGCACGACGGAGTTTCGGAAGAAAATTGTGGACGAGATGGTGGACATCCGTTCCGATGGATCGATTGTGCTGAATATGGATTATTTCGAGTACGCCACCGGCTTGAAGATGGCCAACGATGCAAAATGGGAAGAACTCTTCGGTATTCCGCGCCGCAAGGCCGAATCCGAAATTTCTCAGGTCTATATGGATATGGCGCTGGCCATTCAACAGGTGACCGAAGAAATTGTCCTTCGGCTTGCTTGCAGCGCCCGGCAACTCACGCGCAGCAAGTATTTGGTGCTGGCCGGTGGTGTGGCGCTGAACTGCGTAGCGAATGGAAAGCTGCTTCGAGCCGGAACATTCGAGGATCTTTGGATTCAGCCGGCCGCAGGCGATGCCGGCGGCGCTGTGGGGGCAGCTTACACAGTCTGGCACATCCACGATGGAAACGAGCGAAAACTTAACGGCCATGCCGATGCCATCGCGGGATCTTATCTTGGACCGGAATTTTCCGATAAGGAGATTCGCCGAGCCTTACAAAGGTACGACGCACAGGCACGACACTTTGACGATTTTGAGGATTTGACCCGTGACATCGCCGCAAAGATTGCAGACGGCAACGTCGTCGGTTGGTTTCAGGGACGCATGGAGTTTGGTCCTCGCGCTCTTGGAAATCGTAGCATCCTTCTCAAGATCAAATATCGTGAGGGGTTCAGACCGTTCGCGCCTTCGGTGTTGGAGGAGGACATTGCAGAGTATTTCGATTTGGATCGGCCCTCTCCCTATATGCTTTTGGTTGCGCCGGTGCGGGAGGAAAAGCAAATACCTCTTCCCGAGGGTTACCACGAAAAGGCGCTTTACGAGCGGCTCTACTTTCTCCGCTCCGATCTGCCGGCGATCACGCATATCGACTACTCGGCGCGAATTCAAAGCGTGAGCCGAGAAACAAATCCGCAGTATTGGGAGTTGATCCAGCAGTTCAAGAAGCTCACCGGGTACGGCGTAATCGTCAACACAAGCTTTAACGTTCGCGGCGAGCCGATCGTGTGCACGCCCGACGATGCCTATAGGTGTTTTATGAGAACAGAGATGGATTTCCTGGTCCTCGGAAACTATGTGCTCGACAAGAGAGAACAGGGGAAGCTGGCCGAAACCGGCGATTGGCGCTCCGAATTCAAACTCGATTAATCAGCGCGAAATTAGACTTTCTTCATTATGAAATTTACGAAGTTGAGGAGATTATGAGATTGAGAAAAGCGTTATTGAATTTGAGCTTATTTGCCGCGTCTGTCGGCTTCGGTTTGCTGCTTGCCGAATTCGGTGCGCGGCTTTTTCTCAATCCCTCAGATTTCCTCTCTCTTGAGGTCGTACCTGACGATATTTTGGGTGCAACGCCCTCGCGAAGTGCGTTAGCTGCGTTTGACAAGTGGGGGTTCAGGAATCCTAAGGTGCCCCAAACGACAGACATCGTTGCCGTCGGCGACTCGCATACCTACGGAAACACAGCAAGGATGGTTGATTCGTGGCCGTACGTACTTGGACGTTTGACAGGCCGACAAGTGTACAACATGGGCTTGGGGGGGTATGGACCGAATCAATACTTCTATCTTTCAAAGACTAAGGCACTCAGCTTAAAGCCCAAAATGATCCTTTGGGGTCTCTACATGGGCGACGACTTCGAGAACGCTTTCTCCATTACTTACGGGCTCGATTATTGGGCCTACTTACGGAAGCTCAAGGATCAGAAAGTCGAGTCTAACATTTGGGAAGACTCTCCTGATCTACCTAGTTGGCATAGACGCATCAGAGTCTGGTTGTCGCGGCATAGTGTGGATTACCAATTGGCTGTTCACAGCGGGTTCGGGGGACGCCTTAATGGCAAAATCCAGATTACGAATGCGGCGCAGATGTACCCTGGTCTCGACACGTCTCTTATCATTCCTGACAAAAATATTTTCGAAGCCTTTAGACCGCGTGCCATGTTGTTTGGTCTTGACCAACAAGATCCACATATTCGTGAAGGCATGCGTATCACATTCGAACTGCTGAAGGAAATGAACGACTTCTGCAAACAGAACCATATCGAGTTCCGCGTTGTCGTCATACCCACAAAGGAGATGGTGTTTTCAGGCTATCTCGAACACAATTCCAAATTACCATTGTATGATGTGACCGATAAGGTTTTAGCTAACGAACGCATGGCATTGGCACAAGTATTTCAGTTTATGACCGACATGAAGATTCCCTATTTGGACCCTCTGCCTGAATTGCAGAGGTCCGTTGGGCAAAGCCTCTATGCTGCAAGTGCCGGCGATATGCATCCAAGCAAAAACGGATACCGGGTCATTGCGGAAGCCGTTGCCGAGCAGTTACATCAGTTTGAAGTAGACAAGCAGGCAGCGGCCACAGCCCACTGATCAAATCCTCGCGGTAGTTCCAGTTTGCTTGCCTAGTCGCGAGCGTTGGGGCATTTACCACATGTCACCCACTGTACTTGTAGGTTTTGCAGAGGCCATAGCCGCTCCGGAAGTGGTGTGGAGCCTCGTGGATGAGGGTTTTCGTGTCGTCGCCTTTGCACGTAAAGGGCAGCACTCGGCGTTGCGCCATAGTCGTCACGTCGTATGCCATGAAATCTGCCCACCGGAGAAGGATTTGGAGGCGTCGCTATCTGACTTGCATTCGGTTTTGAGCTCGATAACGGGCAAAGGTGATGATGCTCAGCGGATGCTTTTTCCCTTGGATGACAAAGCCGTATGGTTGGCCAGCAGAGTCAAGCTTGAAAATGGCTGGCTTTTAGCTGGACCACAGGGCCCCAACATAGAGCTTGCATTAAATAAGTGCTTGCAAGTTCAGGCGGCAAGAGAGGCCGGGTTTAACGTTCCCGAGACTCTGATTGCCCGAAACACGGATGACGTGTTGACTCTCAGTGCCAAAGAATCATTTCCAATAATTCTGAAAGCCGCCGAATGTGTTCCGATACGGCAGGGGCGCGTGCAGAACTGCCGGAAGTGGATATGCGCAAATCCCCGCGAATTGGAGCGGGCGACCGAAGAGTGGGCAGAGCGTGTTCCGTTGCTCATCCAACCTTTCATCGAGGGAACAGGTGAAGGAATTTTTGGTCTCGCGGCTCCCGAAGGTGTGCGGGCATGGAGCGGGCATCGCAGACTGAGGATGATGAATCCTCAGGGCTCCGGATCAAGCGCGTGTATCTCTCAGCCGGTATCCGAGGATCTGAGGACCAAGGCGGCAGAGTTGATCAGGATGACTGGGTGGCGAGGCGTATTCATGCTCGAACTCCTTCGTGACCATGCTGGAAAGGTCTGGTTTGTCGAGCTTAATGGCAGACCCTGGGGGAGCATGGCGCTTTCTCGCTGCCAGGGTCTTGATTATCCTGCGTGGCACGTGAGACTTGCAATCGATGAAGCGTCGTCAGTGGGTGTGGTGCCATCTCCCGCGCCTGGTGTGGTTTGCAGGCACGTCGGTCGCGAGTTCATGCATCTGTTATTCGTGCTGCGAGGCGCGAGGTCAAAGGCGTTGCGGAACTGGCCGTCGTTTTGGAAAACGATCGGAGAGGTGCTAGGCCTTCACCGCGGAGACGCTTATTACAATTGGCGACGCGATGATCCGAAAGTATTCTTCGCCGATTGCTATTACACCATTCACGACAACTTGTTCAAGGCGAGAAGCTAAGAGTCTATGGAATTTCTCGCTGTCTCTCACGTGCACTCCAATTGGTCGTACGACGGGAGTTGGTCGCTTGAGGATCTGTGCGCAAAATTCGGCCGCCGCGGCTGTCGCGTCTTGATGATGACGGAGCATGACCGTGGGTTTACAGCGTCCCGCCTGGATCAGTATCGCGAAATGTGTGCTCGAGTGAGTTCTTCCAAGATTCTGGTTTTGCCTGGAATTGAATACAGCGATGCCGCCAATCGTGTGCACATTCTCGTTTGGGGACCTGTTCCTTTTTTGGGGGAGGGGCTGCCCACAAGCGAAATGTTGAGCGCCGTTCGCGCCGCTGGGGGACTGGCTGTGCTTGCACATCCGTCCAGACGAGATGCGTGGCAGTCTTTCGAACCCGCTTGGGCAGACCGACTCTTGGGCGTCGAAGTCTGGAACCGAAAATATGATGGCTGGGCCCCCAGTCAGAAAGCCCCTTCCCTCGTGCGGGCAACTGGCGCGATCCCATTTGTAGGTTTGGACTTCCATACCCAACGGCAATCGTTTCCGTTGAACATGCTACTGGAGATGGACGAGGCCGTTAGCGAACAAAGCGTTCTCAACTGCTTGACGTCGCGTCGATGTCACGCACGGGCTTTCGGGCTTCCTTTCAATCAGAGCCTGGTCCGCAGGGCTCTGCCCATTCTCAAGGTCGCTGAGCGAAGCAGGCGGACGGCAGCTTCGATTGCAAGGTCTGCACGTGCGTCACAACCATAGTAGATCCCGCACTTGAGCTTACGTTGGGGCGTGACTGGTCATCACATTTCGGTGTGCATCTGCACCTTTAAAAGGACAGAGCTGTTACGGCGTCTGTTAGACCACTTGGAGAGTCAACGGACGCATGGACTGTTCACGTACTCCGTGGTTGTGGCTGACAATGATGTGGCTCAGTCTGCTAAGCAAGTCGTGGCCGTATTTTCGTCTACCACGAGGCGCATGCCGGTGACATACTGCGTTGAGCCGCAACAGAATATCGCTCTTACGAGAAATAGGGCATTAGAAGAAGCCAAAGGCGATTTGATCGCGTTCATTGATGATGACGAATTTCCCGCCGACGAGTGGCTGGGAAACCTTTTCAAGGCGCTGAAGACCTACGGTGTGGACGGAGTTCTTGGACCGGTAAAGCCGCATTTTGAATCGGATCCGCCCGCGTGGGTCACAAGAGGCCGATTTTTTGAGCGACCCAGCCACACTACTGGATACAGAATGCCATGGTACGAATCTCGGACCGGCAATACGCTTTTTCAACGCAGCATTTTGACGAATGTCGATCCGCCATTCCGCCCGCAATTCGCGACAGCCGGGGAAGACATGGACTTCTTCCGGCGAGCGATAGAACTGGGATATTCATTTGTCTGGTGCGATGAAGCCGTCGTCTACGAGGCGGTGCCTTTGCTCCGCTGCAGCCGCAGTTATCTGTTGAGACGGGCCTTACTCCGGGGCAGCAATTTTCCAAAGCACCCCACAGATCGGCTCAAGAGCGCCGCCAAATCGTTAGTTGCTGTGCCATGTTACACCGTCGCCCTGCCCATTTTCGCCATCTTTGGACAGCACATATTCCTCAAATATCTGATCAAGCTACTTGACCACGCAAGTCGACTTCTCGCATATCTAGGACTTAGGTTGGTCACTGAGCGCCAGGCGTAAGTAGAGCAGCAACTATAAATTCCATGCCAGGGATCGTTGGTCTCATTACCAAGATGCCGCGGGAATGGGCGGAACAGCAATTGTCTCGGATGGTAGAAGTCATCGGACACGAGGCGTTCTATAAATCGGGGACTTGCACTGACGAGCCCTCGGGCAGTTACGTCGGTTGGACGACAAAGAAGAATTCCTTTTCCGATGGGATGCCGGTTTGTAACGAGCAAGGAGACGTAGTCCTTGTTTTCTCGGGAGAGGAGTTCCCTGAGACGGAGACCACGCGTCGCCTCAAGGAACGGGGGCATGCTTTCTCGACCGAAGGCCCGTCCTATCTGGTTCACCTCTATGAGGAAGACCGTAGTTTTCCGAGGGGACTGAACGGAAGATTCCACGGACTCCTGTTGGACCGAAAGCGCGGAACGGCGATGCTGTTTAATGATCGCTATGGTATACACCGGCTCTACTACCATGAGTCGAAAGAAGCCTTTTATTTTGCGGCGGAAGCCAAGGCGATTCTTGCCGTCCGCCCCGAGCTCCGGAGAATGGACGCCAAGGGATTGGGGGAGTTCGTTTCCTGCGGTTGTGTGCTGGAAAATCGGACACTTTTCGACGGCATCTACGTGCTGCCGCCTGCCTCGGCATGGGTCTTTCGGCATGGCTCCGTCGACCTGAAAAGTACGTTCTTCCAGCCGCAGGAATGGGAAAACCAAGATTTGTTGGACGCCGAAGCCTATTACCAGGAGCTCAGAGAAACGTTTTCTCGAATCCTCCCAAAGTACTTTAATGGCCGAGAACCGATTGGGATGTCTCTGACCGGGGGACTGGACACCCGGATGATCATGGCATGGCACAAGGCGCTCCCTGGATCACTTCCCTGCTATTCGTTTGGGGGCATGTACCGTGACTGTCAAGACGTGCAACTTGCTCGGCAAATAGCCCGGATGTGCAACCAACCCTACCAAGTTATCTCGGTAGGAAAGGAGTTTCTCTCGCGCTTTCCGTACTACGCGGAGCGAACGGTTTACCTTACCGACGGATGTGCCCACGTCAACCGCTCTTCGGATCTTTACGTGAACGCACGGGCCGCTGAGATCGCCCCAGTCAGGATGACAGGCAACTACGGAGGCGAGATACTTCGCCAATTGCTGGCATTCAAGCCCGTCAAACCAGCCGTGGGTCTGTTTCGCCCGGAGTTCCTCTCCTACGTCGATGAAGCCCCCAAGACCTATGCTGGGCTTGCGAAGGGACATCCGCTTTCCTTCGTCGCGTTTCGGCAGACGCCTTGGCACCACTATGGGCTTCTCGCGCTGGAGCAGACCCAGCTTTCGTTGCGATCACCTTACCTCGACAATGATCTCGTTCGGACTGCCTTCCGTGCGGCCAATGCGGCGATTGCAAAGAGTGACAACTTCAAAAATGGTGATGATTGTGTTCGATTAATCGGCGATGGCAACCAGCTACTTTTGAATATTCGC
>WNFJ01143882.1_pt1 | contig 10538 bp, 11 predicted proteins | sample 5400461 | NCBI WGS metagenome assembly WNFJ01 (sample SAMN13153349, study PRJNA577476) | soil metagenome | isolation source: 115 cm saprolite on Douglas fir-dominated hillslope | place: USA:California | collected 2013-09-17
GACACCATACTGTGGGGACGCAAGACCTACGACTGGGCGCTGGCCTATCACAAGAAGCACGGTTCGAAAGGCGTGATATTCGACACGAAGCTCGCCAACTACGTGTTCTCGCGGCAGCCTCCGCAACGGCCGGCGCCCGGAGTGGAATTCGTGTCCGAGCCAGTGAAGGTATTTGCGCAGCGTCTCCGCTCCACGCGGGGAAAACACATCTGGATGATGGGTGGCGGTGAGCTGATCGCCTCGTTTCTTGACGCCAACGAGATCGACGAGTTCGACATCCACGTCATTCCCACTTTGATCGGTGAGGGCATTCCGCTGATAGCCCCGCGCTATCGGGACATGCCGCTGCGCTTGCGTTCGGCCAGGAAGTACCGCGACGGCGTCGTGCGACTGCGCTACGACGTCGCGAGGTAGCTCAGTCGAGCCGCGTGGCCCGGGGCCGAGCGATGGTGCGCCGCCGCTGGCGCGCCTCCGCCGAACCGGCCCGCGTGACGCTCCCGAGCCTCCTCCCCCGGATGCCGCGGCCCTTGCCCGCCGCCTGCTGGGGGCGAACTTCCAGCCAGTGATGCGCCTCGAGGGGGCCGGCCCCGCGGGCGATCGTCGGAGTCGGGACGCTCGCCGCCACCGATCGGGCCGGCAGGCGCCGAACCCTGGATCAGCGAGCACCAAACCGCCCAATGCCGAAGACGAGCGCCGGGCTGTTGCTGTACCGTGTGCAGGAGGGGGCGCCCGAGGTCTTGCTCGTTCACCCGGGTGGGCCCTTCTGGGCCAAGAAGGACGAGGCCGCCTGGTCGATTCCCAAGGGCGAGGTTTCGGCCGGAGAGTCGCCGCTCGCCGCCGCACAGCGCGAGTTCCTCGAAGAGACGGGGTGTGGCGCCCGAGGTGAGTTCCTGCCGCTCACCGCGCTGCGGCAGCCGAGCGGCAAAGTGATCCATGCGTGGGCCGTCGAGGGGGAGTGCGACCCGACGCAGCTGCACAGCAACGCGTTCACGCTCGAATGGCCTCCGCGGTCCGGCCAGCACGAGCAGTTCCCGGAAATAGATCGCGCGGCATGGTTCTCCGTTCCCATGGCGCTGCGCAAGATCCTTCCGGGACAGCGGGGGTTCGTCACGGAACTGGCACGGCGGCTCCAGGGCTAACCGCCGCCGCTGGGCCCCTGGTCCCGCGGCGTGTGGCGAGGTCCACCGAGCATCCGGCTTTGGCAGCGCCGACACATCACACGATGCGACGCCCGGGGAGTGACCCGTGTACTTGAGGGAGTTGGCGGAGTGTTTTGCGCGGCTCGAAGCCAGCGGTCGGCGACTCGCCGCCGTCGCGATCGTCGCGAAGCTGTTCGCCCGGGTCGTCGGGACCGAGCTCGAGGCCGTCGTGTTTCTGCTGCAGGGCCAGCTGCGGCCACCGTACGAAGCGGTGGAGTTTGGCGTGGGCGAGCGCCTGCTGCTCCGCACCCTGGCCCGGGCCTACGGGGCGACCGAGGCACAGCTCACCCAGCGCTACAAGCGGGCGGGCGATCTCGGTCTCGTTGCCGAGCCCCTCGTGACCGCCGCGCCGGGCCGGCGGCTGCGGGTGCGCGAGGCGTACGAGGCGCTCCTCCAGGTGGCGCGCGCCACCGGTCCCGGCGCGGTGGAGCGCAAGACGGACCTCCTCATGGCGCTGTTGCGGCGCGCCAGCGCGCTCGAGGCGCGCTACCTCGTGCGCATCGTGCAGGGTCGCCTCCGCCTCGGGATCGGCGACGCCACGCTGATCGAGGCGGCGGCCGCCGGGGCGCTGGGCGACCGCCGCAAGAAGAGCCTCATCGAGCAGGCCTACAACGTCCGCTCGGATCTGGGTGGTGTCGTCCGGCTCGCCTACGAGCGGGGCGAGCGCGGCCTCAAGCGCATCGCGCCGCGGGTCGGCAGTCCCGTGCGGCCCGCCCTAGCGCAGCGGCTGCCCTCGGCCGCGGCGATCATCCAGCGCCTCGGCACGGTCCACGCCGAGCCCAAGTACGACGGCTTCCGGCTCCAGTTGCACCGCGATGGCGATCGCGTCTGGGCGTTCAGCCGCCGGCTCGAGAACGTCAGCGACATGTTCCCCGAGCTCACCGCGGGACTGCGCCGCCAGCTGCGAGTCCGCCAAGCGATCATCGAGGGCGAAGCCGTGGGCTACGAACCCACCACCGGGCGGTTCCTCCCTTTCCAGGTAACGATGACGCGCAAGCGCAAGTACCAGGTAGCCGAGGCGGCTCGGCGCCATCCGTTGCGCCTCTTCGCTTTCGACTTGCTCTACGCCGCCGGGCGAGACTATCTCCCCGAGCCGCAGCGGGAGCGGCACCGGCGGCTCGCCGCCCTGCTCCGCGCCACGCCCCGCGATCCGGTGGCCGTCACGGAAGTGTTCGTGACCGATCGCGCGGCCGAGCTCGAGGCGTACTTCGAAGCGATGCTCGGCCGCGGCCTCGAGGGCGTGGTCGCCAAGCGCCCCGATGCCCCCTATCGCGCCGGATCCCGCGGGTACGACTGGGTCAAGCTCAAGCGCGCCTATCAGTCTCGACTGCGCGACACGGTGGACGTTGTGCTCGTGGGCTACCTGGCGGGCCGCGGCCGGCGGGCGGCCCTGGGCGTCGGGTCGCTCCTTGCCGCCGTCTACGACCCCGGCGGCGACCGCTTCCGCACGGTGGCGAAGATCGGGTCGGGGCCCTCGGAGCAAGAATGGAAGGCGCTGCGCGCCCTACTCGATGGCGCCGCCACGGCGTCCCGACCGCGCCGCGTGGATTCCCTCATCACACCCGATGTCTGGGTCGAGCCACGCTATGTCGTCGAGGTGCTCGCCGACGAGATCACCCGCTCGCCCCTGCACACCTGCGGGAAGTCGGGCGCCGAACCGGGCTACGCGCTGCGCTTCCCGCGGTTGCTCGACGGCGTGCGATCGGACAAGGCGGCGGAAGATGCCACGACCGAAAAAGAGGTACTCGAGCTCTACCGCATGCAGCGCGCGATCGCCAGCGGCGTTGCGCCGCGACAGAAGGAGCAGGCAGCGTCTCCCTCCAAGCGCGGCGCCGCTCGGACAACACGACGGGCCGTGTAGACCGGGCGTGACGGGGTGGGCCCGCCGCACCCGCCACCCATGCACGTCGTCAGGGCAACGCGTTACGGCACCGACGAGCGTTCACGTGAGATCCCGGGGATCGGCGCCGTGTGATCGCCCTACCCGGCGTCCCCGCAGGGCACCTCAAAACCGCCAGCTCACACCCGCGTATAGCTGGTCGTTGCCGTCGATGCCGCCGCGCTGCCGCGTCGCGGACAGCAGGCCGTACCAGGCGCGCGCCAGGGTCAGGTCGAGGTTCGCGCCGACCCAGTTGACGAGCACGTGGGCGGGCTGCTCGAGCGGGTCGTGCTCGGCCCGCAGACCGCCGTTCAGGTCGACGTGGAGGCGCTCGCCCGGCTCGAAGCCGAAGGCGGCGGACTCGAGCCAGCCCGTGCCCTGAGGATTGCTGTAGTAGGTACTGCGGGTGCGGAGCGTCCCGGCCAGCCGCGTCAGCCGCTCGGCGCCAAACGAAACCGTGTAGGCGGTGGCGCTGCCCGCGGGGCCGCCGCTCGACGAACGGGCGTCGAAGCCGACGCGGTAGCGCCGCCGGACCCGCCACGACACGCCCGCCCACGCCCCCTGCCGGTACGCGTCGTCGAACGCCGTCTCCGGATTCACCGCGTCGCGGTACAGCCGAACGTAAGCCGAGGCGTATACGGGCGCGCAGATCCTCGTCGTGGGCGGTGGCGACAGCGCCGTCGAAGCGGCGCTCGGGCTCGCGCACCAAAAGGGCAACCGGGTGACGCTGTCCTACCGCCGCGAGGCGTTCAGCCGCATTAAGGAGCGCAACAGTCAGCGCCTGCCGGAATACACCAAGGGGGGCCGGCTGCAGGTGATCTTCAACTCGCAGCCGGTCGAGATCCGGGAGCGCTCGGTCCTGCTCGACGTGGCGGGGACCGTGCGCGAGCTGCCGAACGACTACGTCTGGGTGTTCGCGGGCGGCACGCCCCCGAACGAGTTTCTCGAGAAGGTAGGAGTGCAGCTGGGCCCGCGGGACCTGACGAGCGAGGCCAGCGCCGAAGCGAAGCTCGCGCTGCGCAGCGCCTAACGCTCGCGCCCCCGCCGCGTAGTCGCGGGCGCAGGCTCAGTAGCAGCGGCTGGAATCGTACGACTCCGTTTAATCCGTGAGCGAATGCAGAGCGACAATCGCCAGGACACCTGCGGCTGCCAGCGTCGCCACAGCGACGCCTAGCGTCGCGAGGTGCGCGCGGATCGCGGCGAGCGCGTGACGCGCGGCCTCTCGCAGTTCCCTGTTGTCGTGCCAGCTGCGCAGCAGCGTCATGCAGCCGGTGACGAGCACGGCAAACGGCAGAGCCATGAGCAGCACCCACAGGGTCCATTGTCGCCCTGCGTACCACAGGACGATCCGCTGCGCCGTGTGCGCCGGCTCATATTGTTCTGGCTGCAGGTTGCGCACGAAGAGCGCGGTCATGAACAGGGCAGCCGGGGCGATAAGCAGCAGTGCCGTGGCGGCGATGGTGCGGTTGATGCTGCTACGCGGCCCGTTCATGCCAACCTCCTCCGCCAGTTCTCCACGGTCCGCAAACAGGAAAGTACTCTGCATGGTAAAGTGCGCCGCGTCCCGTGTCAAGGACGAGCGCCCCGCCGCGCCAACCGCTCCACGCCGAGGGCACCGGGCTGGGCAGGACGCCGGCTGCGCCGCAAGGTGCACCATGTTCGTCGGTTCGCCGGTCGGCGGCCGCTGACGAGCCAACCCCTGATCCCCGAGGGCACGACCTTGTCCCCGAGCCGGATTCTTCTTGCCCTAGCCATCGGTCTCGCCGTTGCTGCGGTGGCGCGTTGGCTCGTGTCCCGACGACACGCTCGCGGGCCAGCGCCGCTGCCCAGCGCCATTATGCGCGAGAGGCTCCTTACTCGCGAAGTGCTGCCGCAACTCCCGCCAGGACAGCCGGGGCTCCCCCGGGCTGTCCTCATGGATTGGAACCTCGGCGGCACGATTGCCACCCTGGTGTCGGTTGACGATGGCACGGTCAGTTTCTACATGAGTTCGGGCGGCGGCATCATCGGCGCGGGCACACACCGCACCGTCGCGGAAATGGCAGCACCCTTCCGTGAGCAAGCGCGCGCGATCATGGCACACCTCTCACCCACGGCGACATTTCCTCCGCCGGCTCGCAACAATAATGTGGTGTTCTATGTGGTGACCGACGCCGCCACCTTCACCTCGGGGGAGCTCGACGTAGGTCCTCGCGGTTTGCGCTTGGAGCACCCGCTGGCCCCGCTGTTCAACGCGGCGCATGAGCTCATCGCCGAGATTCGGCGGGTGGCGCCGCGTTGACCGCGACCTCGCGCTCGCGGAGACACGGCCGGCTACTGCCACGCGCTCGGTGCCCGTAGATTGAGCATGATTCGTTCTCCTACGCCCATTGCGGAGCCCGCCAGGGCATGACCGAACCGGTCATTTTCGGAACGCACGAGCCCAAGACGCTGGCGCAGTTGCGCGATGTGGCGACCCGCGCCGAGCGAGTCGCCCTGATGGCGGACGGTCACCTGGGATACGTGATGCCCATCGGGGGTGTGGCGGCGTATCGGAACCAGGTCAGCGTCGTCGGGGTTGGCTTCGATATCGCGTGCTTCACCGGCGATACGCGAGTATTCACGCTTGACGGGAAAACGCCCACCCTCCGAGAGTTGACCGACCGAGGTCAAGAGGTGTGGGTTCTCTCCAGCGAACCGAATGGGAGACTGCGACCGTCCCGCGCCACGTGCCTGAAGACCAGAACAAACACGGAGATCATCTCGGTCAAGTTGGACAACCAAAAAGAAATCCGCTGTACGCCCGAACACCTGTTTCTACTACGTGATGGTTCCTATCAACGAGCCGACCGTCTAGCGTCGGGCGATCGACTCATGCCGTTCTATACATGTAAAGATAGGGACGGTTACGTGATGGTTCGGAGCAACGCGACGAGAAACCTTCTTCGCCTGCACTGGCTCGTGTACCACGCCGGTCTCCTAGGACCAGGCCCTGCGCTCGAAAAGGGCGATGAACTGATCATCCATCACAAGAACTTTTTGGTTGATGACAATCGTCCAGACAATCTTGTCCCATTGGGAAAGACTGCCCACGACGCGATGCCCGCGAAAGCGCGAGACAGAGCGCATTGGAACTCTCCTAGGTTCACAGAGAAGCGGCTCGCCGGTATTCAGGAGTTCTGGCGCACCGCGCGAACCAACGAAGAATTCATGACACGCCGCCGAGCGACTGCGGTGGCCAACGGTCGCCGAGGAGCCAGAGACCATCGCGAGAGCTACCGTCGTAACGGACAACATGGTCGGCGATACCTCATTCGATACAACACCAGTCCCGCCACGCGTCAATTTCTGCGAGATCGGGCAAACAAACCGCTGTCATGTCCATTGTGTTCCGCAGTCGCGAAGTTGGCGACGTCGTCGCTATGGTACCACGCCAAGCGCGAACATCCCGAAGCACTGAGAGTAGGAACAGAGCTTCTGAAGGGCAAGCGCGGCATGACGACGGCCGAACGACTGATCGCTGGTGCTAACAACCACGCGGTCACGGAGGTGCGATTACTCTCCGAAAGGGAGGATGCGTATTGTCTATCGGTTCCCGACTTCAATAACTTTGCGTTGGCGTCGGGGGTCTTCGTGCACAACTGTGGCAACGCTGCCATCCGCACGAACCGCCGCCTCTCCGATTACGGTCGCACGGATCTCGAAGCGCTAGCGGACGAGATCGAGCACACCATTTCCTTCGGCACGGGCCGCAGCAACCGTGCCGACGACGCCCCCACCAATCACCCGCTGTTCGAGCATCCCGCCTGGGATGCCGTGCCTGGCCGGCACGAGCGGGACAGCCTGCGCGCCAAGGCCCGCCATCAGCTCGGCACGGTGGGCGGTGGCAACCATTACGTCGACGTGTTCGCCGATGAGGACGGTGAGGTGTGGGTTGGGGTGCATTTCGGCAGCCGGGGCTTCGGGCACACGGTGGCGTCGGGGACGCTCGCGCTGGCGCAGGGCAAGCGCTGGGGCGACCGTGTCCCCGAGCAGGAAGCTCTGCTGTCGCTCGATCGACCGCTCGGCCACGACTACTGGCAGCTGATGCGGCTCGCCGGCGAGTACGCCTACGCGGGGCGGGAGTGGGTGGCGCGCAAGGTCACCGCGCTGCTCGGCGGCGAGGAGGTTGAGCTCGTGCATAACCACCACAACTTCGCCTGGCAAGAAACGCACGACGGCGCGGAGTACATCGTCGTCCGCAAGGGAGCCACCCCAGCCTTTCCCGGGCAGCGCGGCTTCGTGGGCGGGTCGATGGGCGATAATGCCGTCATCATCGAGGGCGCACGCGGCGACTCCGCGCGGCAGCGCGCGGCCCTGTACTCGACGGTCCACGGGGCCGGCCGCGTCATGTCGCGAACCGAGGCGCGCGGCAAGCTACACCGCAAGACGGGCGAGGTGATCCGGCCGGGGAAGGTGACCTGGGACATGCTGCGCGAGTGGGTGGGGAGCAAGGGTGTGATCCTGCGGGGCGGCGGTCTCGACGAAGCACCGCAGGCATATCGGCGCCTGCCCGACGTCCTCGCGGCGCAGGGGGACACCGTCACGGTACTGCACACGCTCACCCCGCTCATCGTGGTCATGGCGGGCGAGCGCGAGTTCGACCCCTACAGGGATTAGCGGCCGCGCCGGCGGCACGTGAAGACGCGAGTCTCGGGCTGGGAGAGCGCCGCGCCACGGGCGTCTGGCGGCGGGCTATCTTTACCGAGCACCCAACCGAGACGACGACGGCAACGTGCTTGAGATTAGCCCAGGGAGGACGGCAGGGTGAACCGGCCGCACCGGGAGCGACGCGGCCTCGGCGAACGTCGCCGGCTCCCCAACCGGCGGACCGGGGAGGAGCGGCGCATCGGCGAGCAGCGCCAGATCTTCCTTCCCGTGAGTTGGGACCGCCGCGTTGGCATTGACCGCCGCGGGCTCGACGAGCGGCGCCACCGGGTAGACCGTCGCAGCTGGATCGAGCGCCGCGCTCAGATCGGCCTGTAACGCGGCGCCCGTTCGCCTCCGCTCGCCTCACTTCACGCTCCCGCTCCCCAAGATTCCGCTCACGACGTTCGCAGGACGCCGGGCTCTATCGGGTCGAGGCGGCGGGGGGCCGTGCAATAGCCAGGGCCTCAACCTCCAGATCGCCCGCGACGTGCCGCAGGCCGGGCCTCCGCCGATTAGCTTCAAGGTCGTGCCACAGCGCCTCCGCCGCTTCCGGCAGTATTTCGTCGTGGGTCTCGTCGTCGTGACGCCCGTCGGCGCCACGATCCTGGTGCTGTCGTGGGCGTTCCGCACCATCGACGCGATCTTCGGGCGACCGCTCCAGGAGGCGACCGGCCTGCACGTGCCCGGGGTGGGCGTCGCGCTCCTGGCACTGCTGATCCTGGTCGTGGGGTTGGCCGTGCACCACGCCATCGGTCGGCGCCTGGTGCAGGGTTGGAATGCGGCGCTGTCGCGCTTTCCCCTCACGCGACAGGTGTATAACGTCGGCAGCCAGATCGTTCAGGCATTGCTCGCGGGGGACCGGCGAGTATTCACCCGCGCCGTCCTCATCCCCTATCCGGCCGATGGCGCGTGGGCCGTCGCGTTCGTCACGAACGAGCACACCGCGGTCTTTTCCGAGGTGCTCGGCGAACCGTCCCTCACGGTGTTCGTCCCGACGACGTTCTCGGTTCCGCCTTCGGGGTACCTCCTGATCGTGCCGACCGCTCGGGCGCGTCCCCTCGACATCGGGGTGGAGGACGCGTTCAAGTTCGTGGTGTCCGCGGGTGCCGTGCTTCCGACGGGGGTCCCGCCGACTCCCGGACTCGATCTGACCAAATTGCTCGGAACTGCGCGCTGAAGGCCGGGCCGTGCGCCTCAGGACGGCGGCGCGGGCTCCACGAGCGCCCGCACGGTCGCCACGAGTTCGGTGAGCTCGAACGGCTTGCGCAGCGTGCGCGCGGCGCCGAACACCGTCGCGTCCTTCAGCAGGTCGACCTTGCCGCTCCGACCGCCTCCCGACATGGCGATGATCCGGGCGCCGGGGGCCTCGGCGCGCAGGGCCTGGATCAGCTCCAGGCCGTCTTGCTCCGGCATGAAGATGTCGGCGATGATGACATCGGCGCCCGCCTCCCGATGCAGCCGCAACCCGGCCGCGCCGTCCCCCGCCTCGACCACGCTGTGGCCGGCGCGCTCGAGGGCGCGGCGCACCACGCCCCGCAGCATGTCGTCGTCGTCAATCAGGAGGATACGGGCCACAGAATCGCGGTCAGGCCCCGAGCACCACTTCGACGCCCTCGCGCCGCAGCTTCCCCAAGAGCCAGGCTTCGACCCGGGCCGTCACCTGCACCACGCCGTCCACGTGGGCCTCGGCCAGCACCTCGGACTCCCGATGCAGCGCCGCGAGCAGCTTCCCGTCTCCTATGGGCACGCGGATCTGGGCGACCGGCCGGAGCGCCTGAGCCGAGGTCCGAAGCACCGCGCGGAGATCCTCCACCCCTGAGGGGATTGCTCCGGGGGTCCCTGGCGCGGCCAGCGCCGTCGTGAGCACGGCGTGGGGATAGCGCTCGCGCACCCGTTCGAGCAGGGCCTCAGGGTCGGGCACCAGGTCGGCCTTGTTGAACGCATAAATCACCCGCTTGCGCTCGCGCGACCGCGCCCCCCCCTCCCCCAGCCGGCTCGGGGCTCCGCCCTCGTACAGTCCCATCTCGGCGAGCACGCTCTCGACCACCTCCACCTGCTCCTCCCAGGCCGGATGCGATGCGTCGACCACATGCAGCAGCAGGTCCGCTGCCCGCGCCTCCTCGAGGGTGGCGCGGAACGAGGCGACGAGATGGTGCGGGAGCTTGCGGATGAAGCCGACAGTATCGCTCACGCGGAAGCGGTAGCCGTCGCCGACGTCCACCTCGCGGGTCAGGGTGTCGAGCGTGGCGAACAGCCGATCCTCGACGAAGATGTCGTCGCCTGAGAGCGCGCGCAGCAGGCTCGATTTGCCCGCATTGGTATAGCCGACGAGCGCGGCGCTCGGGAGGTCGCGGCGGCCTTGCCGCTGATTGGCGCGATGGTCCGCGACATCCTCGAGCCGTCGCTGCAGCCCGGAGATCTTGCGACGGATCGCGCGACGGTCGGTCTCGAGCTGGGTCTCGCCCGGGCCCCGCAGTCCGATGCCCCCGCGGATGCGGGACAGGTGGGTCCACATGCGCGTGAGCCGGGGCAGCAGGTATTCCAGCTGCGCCAGCTCGACTTGCATCTTCGCCTCGGCCGACCGCGCCCGGGTGGCGAAGATGTCGAGGATCACCTCGGTGCGATCCATCACGCGCACGTCGAGCGCGGTTTCGAGGTTCTGGCCCTGGACCGGGGAGAGCGGCTCGTCGAACAGCACCAGCGTCGAGCGCGTGTCGCGGAGCACGGTCTTGAGCTCCTCCACCTTCCCCTGCCCCAGATACAGGTTGGGTGTAGGTGCTTCGACCCGCTGG
>WNFJ01471594.1_pt1 | contig 10533 bp, 9 predicted proteins | sample 5400461 | NCBI WGS metagenome assembly WNFJ01 (sample SAMN13153349, study PRJNA577476) | soil metagenome | isolation source: 115 cm saprolite on Douglas fir-dominated hillslope | place: USA:California | collected 2013-09-17
TGGAGCAGCACCGGGCGGGGGTAACTCAACGGTAGAGTCTCACTCTTCCAAGGTGATGGTTGCGGGTTCAAATCCCGTCCCCCGCTCCAGATTTTGAAAGGGCAGCACAGCGGTTATTAACGATGGGGGAAGTCGGCCACTAAGCGGTCGACAAGATCGAGAGGTTAAGGAATATGGCGAAGGAGAAATTCGAGCGCAACAAACCACACGTGAACATCGGGACCATCGGTCACATTGACCATGGCAAGACGACGTTGACGGCGGCAATCACGAAGGTGCTCTCGAAGCACAACCCGAAAGTGCAGTTCCGGGCGTTCGACACGATTGACAACGCTCCGGAAGAGCGCGAGCGCGGCATCACCATTGCGGTTTCGCACGTGGAGTATGAAACGGCGAACCGGCACTACGCGCATATGGATTGCCCGGGGCATGCGGACTACATCAAGAACATGATCACCGGAGCCGCGCAGATGGACGGCGCGATTCTGGTGGTGGCGGCGACGGATGGACCGATGCCGCAAACGCGCGAGCACATTCTGCTGGCGCGGCAGGTGGGCGTTCCGGCGATTGTGGTTTTTTTGAACAAGTGCGACATGGTGGAAGACGCCGAGTTGCTGGAATTGGTGGAACTCGAAGTTCGTGAACTTTTGAAGAGCTATCAGTTCCCCGGTGATTCGATTGCGGTCGTGAAGGGTTCGGCGCTGCAAGCGCTGAATGGCGACGCGAAGTGGGAAAAGACGATTGATGAGTTGATGGAGGCGGTGGACAAGAACGTGCCGCAGCCGGTGCGCGATGTTGACAAGCCCTTTGCCATGCCGATCGAAGACATTTTCTCGATTTCCGGACGGGGCACCGTGGTTACGGGGCGCGTGGAACGCGGCAAAGTGAAGGTTGGGGAAGAAGTCGAGATCGTGGGCTTCCGCGCGACGCAGAAGAAGGTTGTGACTGGCGTGGAGATGTTCCGCAAATTACTGGACGAAGGTCTCGCCGGCGACAACGTCGGTTTGCTCTTGCGCGGCACGGAAAAGGAAGACGTGGAGCGCGGGCAGGTGGTGTGCAAGCCGGGAAGCATCACGCCGCACACGAAGTTCAAGGCCGAAGCGTATGTATTGACGAAGGAAGAAGGCGGGCGGCACACGCCGTTTTTCTCCGGGTACCGTCCGCAATTTTATTTCCGCACCACGGACGTAACGGGCGACATGAAGCTGCCGGCAGGCGTGGAGATGGTGATGCCGGGCGACAACGTGAGCTGCGAAGTGACGTTGATCACGCCGGTGGCCTTGGAGAAGGGTTTGCGGTTCGCGATTCGCGAAGGCGGCCATACCGTCGGCGCCGGCGCCGTAACGGAAATCATCGAATAGCGCGCAGAGCGCGAAAGGATTAAGCAATGCGCGAGATTATCACGTTGCAGTGCGGTGAGTGCAAGAACCGCAACTACACGACGACGAAGAACAAGAAGAAGCATACCGAGCGGCTGGAAACGAAGAAGTTTTGCAATACCTGCCGCCGGCAAACGGCGCACAAGGAAGTGAAGTAAGTTTTCGTTTTCAAAGGGGCGAAGGGCAGGCCGGTTTTGAATTTAGGGGAGTCGTCCAACGGTTAGGACTCCGGTTTACCCTGAGGCGCAAAGCGCCGAACGGTCGACCAAAACCGGGAGACAGTGTGGTAGCGGCAGAAAATTGGTTCTGCTACATGGTGCGATGCAGAGATGGGGCCTTCTACGTCGGCATTGCAGTGGATGTAGAAGAAAGAGTCAAGCGGCACAATTGGGGAGTGGGCCCCCAGTTCACCGCGAAACGCAGACCGGTCGAGTTGGTTTGGAGCCAATTCTGCGGAAGCTGTGAAGCAGCGCGGCGGCGGGAAAAAGAGATTAAGGGTTGGAGCCGGAAAAAGAAGTTTGAGCTTGTGAAGAAGTGGCAGCGGGGAAACCCTTCGCCCGCTTCGCGGGCTCAGGGTAAAGGGGAGTCGTCCAACGGTTAGGACTCCGGTCTCCAAAACCGGGTATGGGGGTTCGAATCCCTCCTCCCCTGCCAGAGTTTGGAAAGCGCATAGAGAGCGTAATGGAATGAGGATTTATGGCCACGCGGGCGGTGAAAATGAGCAGCGAAGAATCCCAGGGCGGGGCAGGCTCTGAGCTGACGAAAAAGGTTACGGGCACGATCGCTAATACGCGTGAATTTCTACACGACGTTCGCGTAGAGATGAAGCAGGTCACTTGGCCGAGCCGCGAAGATGTGGTGGCGACCACCTGGGTTGTCATTGCCACAGTGGCGTTCTTTGGTGTGTTTCTCTTTGTGGTGGACAAGCTCGTGCAGCTCGGCGTGACATACGTTTTGAAGAAGTTTGGCGTCTAAAGGGGACTGCAAATCGATGGGCATGCAGTGGTACATCATTCATACCTATTCGGGCTTTGAGAAGAAAGTTAAAGAGAGCCTGGAAAGCCGCGTGGCCGCTTTCAGCCTGCAGGACAAGATCGGCCGAGTGCTGATCCCCATGGAGGAAGTGATGGAAGTGCGCGGCGGCAAGAAGGTGGTTTCGAATCGAATGTCCTATCCCGGCTATGTGCTGGTGGAAATGGACTTGGACGAAAACACCTGGCACACAGTGCGTTCCACGCCGCGGGTCACCGGCTTTGTGGGCTCGGCGACCTCACCGTCGCCGCTGACCGAGGCGGAAGTGGACGGCATCATCAACCGTGTGCACACGCCGCAGGATCGGCCGAAGCCGAAGGTGGTGTTCGAGCGCAACGAGCAGGTGCGAATTGTGGATGGGCCGTTCGCGAATTTCAACGGCAACGTGGAAGAGATCGACAACGATCACAGCCGGTTGAAGGTATCGGTGACGATTTTTGGACGGTCTACGCCTGTGGAGTTGGATTTCGCGAGCGTGGAGAAGCTGGGATAGGGAAGAGTAAAACCTCGGGCCTAAAGGCCTGAGCTACTGAGTCAAAGAGATTGAGGCAGGAACATGGCTAAGAAGATTCAGACAACCATCAAGTTGCAGTTGCCGGCGGGAAAGGCCACTCCGGCGCCGCCAGTCGGCACGGCGCTCGGCCCGCACGGCTTGAACATCATGGATTTTTGCAAACAGTTCAACGCCAAGACCGGGAAAGAACCGGACGGAATGATTTTCCCGGTGCTCGTGACGGTCTACACCGACCGCACATTCACGTTCATTTTGAAGACGCCGCCGGCTTCGGTCCTGCTGAAGCGCGCCGCTAACATCGCCAAGGGTTCGGCCGAGCCGAACCGCAACAAAGTCGGCAAAGTGACGAAGAAGCAAGTGGAAGAGATTGCGAAGATCAAGCTTGTCGATCTCAACACCACCAATCTGGAGTCCGCTATGCGCACCGTGATGGGTACGGCGCGCAACATGGGCCTGGAAGTCGTGGAAGCCTAGAAGTTCGGGCGCTCAGAGATCGAAGGGGTAGAAGCGATGAAGAAGTCCGGCAAGAACGTGGAGAAGGCGCGCAAGCTGGTGGAAGCGCGTCCGTACAAGCTCGGCGAAGCGGCCGAGGTTCTGAAGAAGGCGCATCATACGAAGTTCAACGAAACCGTCGAGCTGGCGATTAATTTGGGAGTTGACCCGAAGCACTCCGACCAGGTGGTGCGCGGCACGGTAGGCCTTCCCAATGGACTCGGCAAATCCGTGCGTGTGCTGGTGATTGCGAGCGGTGAAAAAGTTCGTGAAGCACAGGAAGCGGGCGCGGATTTCGTCGGTGGCGACGAAATCGTGCAGAAAATCATGGAAGGATGGACCGATTACGACGCCGTGATTGCCACGCCGGACATGATGCGCTCCGCCGGAAAACTGGGCAAAGTGCTCGGCCCGCGCGGCCTGATGCCCAACCCGAAGACCGGCACGGTAACCTTTGAAGTCGCCAAGGCGATCAAGGAAGTGAAGGCCGGTAAAGTCGAATTCCGCGTCGACAAGGCCGGGATTGTGCACTGCCCGATCGGGAAGATTCAGTTTGACGGCGCGAAGCTCGCCGAAAACGCCCACGCGGTCATCGAGGCGGTAGTGAAGGCCAAGCCGGCGGCAGCCAAGGGCAAGTACGTGAAGAAAATCACGTTGACCTCGACCATGGGCCCGGGCATCACCATTGACCTGGCCGAAGTGGAAGCGATGGCTGCCGCCGCGTAGTCGAGCGGACGAAACCACCGGAGCGAGATTATGAAGAATCGCAGCGAAAAACAGCAGGACCTGGACAAGCTCAAGACCGACCTTGCGAAAGTTTCGACGGTCATTCTCTCGACCTTTCGCCGCGCTGTGCAGGCTGCGGGCGGCAAGTACAAAGTGGTTAAGAACACGCTCGCGGAGCGGGCCGGCGCGGGAACCCCCGCCGAGAACCTGCTCAAGAACCTGAGCGGAACGAATTCGATCGCTTATACCGCGGCTGACCCGGTAGCGCTGGCCAAGGCGCTTACCAAGGTTGCCAAAGACGTCCCGGCGTTTCAGTTCAAGTCCGGAGTGGTCGAAGGACGCGTGATTTCCATCGCGGAGATTCAGCAACTTGCGAGTCTTCCGTCGAAAGAGGAGTTGATCAGCAAAATCATGTTCCTACTGAACGCTCCAGCGCAGCGCATCGCGATGGCGCTGAATGCACTGCCGCGAAATCTTGCGGTGACGGTCAGCGAGGCGATCAAGGCGAACAAGTTTGGGTCTGGCGGGGCCAGTTCAGAACCAAGTGCTGCACCGGATCCCGAGGCGGCCCAGTAAGTTCAATTTTCTTGAAATTGAGAGGAGAAGAATAAAGTCATGGCGAAAGTCGATACGATCCTGGAAGAAATCAAGGGGCTGACGCTGCTCGAAGCGTCCGACCTCGTGAAGAAGATGGAAGAAGCCTTCGGCGTCTCCGCGGCGGCGGCCACAGTTGTGGCGGCAGGCGGCGGGGCGGCAGCGGGCGGCGCGGCACCGGCGGAAGAGAAGACGGAGTTTTCCGTCGTGCTCACCGAAGTTGGCGGCAACAAAATTAACGTCATTAAAGCGGTGCGCGAAGTCACTAGCCTGGGCTTGAAAGAAGCCAAGGACCTCGTGGATGGCGCGCCGAAGACCGTCAAGGAAGGCGTCAACAAGGACGAAGCGGCCACTATCAAGAAGAAGTTCGAAGAGGCCGGTGCCAAGGTTGAGATCAAGTAGTTTGACGGGCCCTGCCTTTCCCGGGGCCCACCGAATTGTTTTGTTGCACGGTTTTTTCGTGCGGCGGCGCGGCGCAGCAAGCGGCGAACCGCGCCAAAGGAATTCGCGTACGCAAATCGAGGCCGGTACTTGTTACAGAACTACGGGCCCTTTTCGGGCCTCCCGCAGCCGTGTGTGCAACGATCCCGGGCAGGTCGTTTCTCAACGCGGTGATGTGTCCTTCTCCGTTTCTCTGTTTCTTGCCCGAAAGGGATGTCGGCTCCGGTCAGTTCGGAGCCGCAGATAATGAGGATCACGCATGCCGACTAGTAATCATCACGTCCGGGAACGTCAGCGTCTGGATTTCGCTAAAATCCAGGGCTCGATTCAGATTCCCAACCTGATTGAAGTCCAGATGAAGTCGTATCAGCGCTTTCTGCAGATGGATCTTCTGCCGAGCGAGCGCGATGACGGCGGGCTTCAGTCGGTGTTCACTTCCGTGTTTCCGATCCGCGATTTCCGCGAGATGTCGCAGCTGGAATTCGTGGACTATTCGATCGGCAACTGGGAGTGCAAGTGCGGCAACTTGAAAGGCCTGCACCACCTTCGCGCCACGTGCCGCAATTGCGGTGCGTCGGTAGTCACCAATCCGTATCAGACTGGCGACGTCATTTGCCACAAGTGCGGCACGTTCAACAAGAACACGCCGACCTTCTGCAACAAGTGCGGCGACCCTGTGGCCATGCAGCTGAAGTATGACGTGAACGAGTGCCAGGAGCGCGGCATGACGTACTCCGCGCCTCTCAAGGTCACCATCCGTCTGACTATCTACGACAAGGACCCCGACAGCGGCGCGAAGACCATTCGCGACATCAAGGAGCAGGAAGTTTTCTACGGCGACATCCCGCTGATGACGGAGAACGGCACGTTCATCATCAACGGCACCGAGCGCGTCATCGTTTCACAGTTGCACCGTTCGCCGGGCGTATTTTTTGAGAGCGCCAACAACCGTACCTACTTCCTTGGAAAAATCATTCCGTACCGCGGCTCGTGGGTCGAGTTCGAGTACGACACGAAAAACATTCTCTACGTTCGAATCGACCGCAAGCGCAAGTTCCTGGGCTCGATCTTCCTGCGTGCGCTTGGGATGAAGTCCAACGAAGACATTCTTCGCACATTTTATCAGGTGGAGCGCGTCTCGCTGCGCGACAAGGACCTCTTCTGGAACGTTTCGCCGGGAATCGTGGACCGCAAGCTCACTCACGAAATCCGCAATCCAAAATCGGATGAGGTGATTGTCGGCGCGCACAAGCGCATCACCGAGAATCTCTTTAAGGATCTGATCAAGGCGAAGATTTCGCAGATTCGCGCGGCGCTGGCCGATCTCGAGGGCGCTTACAGCGTAGCCGACGTTGTGAACCGCCAGACCGGCGAAGTGCTGCTTGAAGCGAACAAGCCGCTGACCGCCGAACTCTGGCAGGCGTTTGCCGAAGGCGGCATCACCGAAGTCGACGTGTTCTTCCCCGAGCGCGACGACATCGGTGTCGTGCTCTCGCGCACGCTGGACAAGGACGCCATCCGTTCCTCGAAGGAAGCGCTCATCGAAATCTACCGCAAGCTGCGCCCCGGCGATCCACCGACACTGGAAACCGCCACGAACCTTTTCCGCGGCATGTTCTTCGATCCGCGCAAGTATGATTTCAGCCGCGTGGGCCGCTTGAAGTTCAACATCAAGATGGGCCTGGACACGCCGCTGGACAACCGCACCCTAGATGCGCCGGACTTCGTTTCGGCAATCAAATATCTCTTTAAGTTGCGCAAGAACATCGGCGTCGTCGACGACATCGATCATCTCGGCAACCGCCGCGTTCGCGCGGTGGGCGAACTGCTCGAAAACCAGTTCCGCATCGGCCTGGTCCGAATGGAACGCGCCATCAAGGAAAAGATGAGCGTCTACCAGGAAATGTCCACGGCCATGCCGCACGACCTGGTGAACGCCAAGCCGGTTATGGCCGCGATCCGCGAATTCTTCGGCTCGTCGCAACTCAGCCAGTTCATGGACCAGACCAACCCGCTCAGCGAAATCACGCACAAGCGGCGTCTCTCGGCTCTTGGACCGGGCGGCCTCTCGCGCGAGCGCGCGGGATTCGAAGTGCGCGACGTACACCCGACACACTACGGCCGCATCTGCCCGATTGAAACGCCGGAAGGCCCGAACATCGGCTTGATTAGCTCGCTGAGCTGCTTCGCGCGCATCAACGACTACGGCTTCATCGAATCGCCCTACCGCAAAGTCAAGGGCGGACGCATCATCGACTACGTTCAGATCGTCAATGCCGGGGACAGCGAGTTCAAAGCCGGCGAAATCATCGAGAAGGACAAAGTCGAGGAACTCAACGAAGAGCTGAAGCGCCGCAAGGTGGTTTACGAGCCGTACTGCTTCTATCTCTCCGCATGGGAAGAAGACAAGTACGTGGTGGCGCAGGCTAACGTTTCGCTCGATGATCGCCTGAAAATCACGACCGAACTGGTCAACTGCCGTCAAGCCGGCAACTTCGTGCTCAAGAGCCGCGACGAAGTCGACTACGTCGACGTGTCGCCGAAGCAGCTCGTTTCCGTGGCTGCCAGCTTGATCCCCTTCCTAGAAAACGACGACGCCAACCGCGCGTTAATGGGTTCCAACATGCAGCGCCAGGCTGTTCCCCTCATTAAGGGCGAAGCGCCGCTCGTCGGCACCGGCATGGAACGCGTCACCGCGCGCGATTCCGGCGCCGTAGTGCTCTGCAAACGCGAAGGCATCGTAGACCAGGTCGACTCCGAGCGCATCATCGTGCGCGTCGAGTCCGATCACTCCGGCGTGCTCAGCCGCGAAGTGGGCGCGGACATCTATCAGCTCATAAAGTTCAAGCGTTCGAACCAGAACACTTGCATCAGCCAGAAGCCGCTGGTTCGCGTGGGCGATCGCGTGAAAAAGGGACAGGTTCTTGCCGATGGTCCTTGCACGGAGCGTGGCGAGCTTGCCCTCGGACGCAACGTGCTGGTGGCCTTCGTGCCCTGGCGCGGTTACAACTTCGAAGACGCCATCCTGGTCAGCGAAAAGCTGGTCAAGGACGATTACTACACCTCGATTCACATCGAGGAGTACGAAATCGAAGCGCGCGACACCAAGCTGGGCCCCGAGGAGGTAACTCGCGACATTCCCAACATCAGCGAGTCGTTCCTCCGCAACCTCGATGAAAGCGGCGTTATCCGCATCGGCGCGGTAGTAAAGCCGGGCGACATCCTGGTCGGCAAGGTCACGCCCAAGGGCGAGACCACGCTCACGCCAGAAGAAAAACTGCTGCGCGCCATCTTCGGTGAAAAGGCCGGCGATGTTCGCGACGCTTCGCTCTACTGCCCGCCAGGCATCGAGGGCACCATCGTGGACGTTAAGATTTTCACCCGCAAGGGCGGAGAAAAGGACGAGCGCCACAAGGCTATCGAAGCCACGCAGGTCTTTAAGTTGGAGAAGAACCTCGCCGACGAAATCCGCATCCTTACGGATGAGCGTCTCAAGCGTCTCAACGATCTCCTCGGCGGCAAGGTGCTCCAAGCCGACTTGCACGACGAGAAGACCAACAAGCGCCTGCTGACCAAGGGCGTCGAGCTGACGCGTGAAATCATCGAAAAGATCTCCACGCGCAATCTCAAGCGCTTGAAGCTCAACGAAAAGGACCCGCTGCTCATCGAGAAGATCGAAGAAGTCGAGGAAATGACTTCGCGGCAAATCGACGTGCTCCGCAAGATCACCGAGGAGCGCAAGGAGAAGCTCCGAAAGGGCGACGAACTGCCCCCAGGCGTCATCAAGCTGGTCAAGGTCTACATCGCCATGAAGCGCAAGCTCTCCATCGGCGACAAAATGGCCGGACGCCACGGCAACAAGGGCGTCATCGCCCGCATCGTGCCCCAGGAAGATATGCCGTACATGCCGGACGGTACTCCGGTCGAGATCGTGCTCAATCCGCTTGGCGTTCCTTCTCGTATGAACGTCGGGCAGGTTCTTGAGACGCACCTCGGCTGGGCCGCCAAGGAGCTCGGCAACAGCCTCAAGCGGCTGCTCAGCAAGGAAGTCCGCGCCGAGGCCGTACGCCGATGGTTCCGCGAGGTTTTCTCGGACACCACGGTTTGGAAGACGCTTAACAAGCTCAGCGACGACGAGCTGCTCGAATATGCCGAAGGCTTCCGCGAAGGCATTCCCTTCGCCACGCCCGTATTCGACGGCGCGCGCGAACCGGAAATCCGTCACCTGCTCGAAGTCGCAGGCCTGCCGCACGCCGGCAAGATCAACCTCTTCGACGGTATGAGCGGCGACCAGTTCGACCAGCCGGTCACCGTCGGCTACATCTACATGCTGAAGCTTTCGCACCTTGTCGATGACAAGATTCACGCTCGATCCATCGGGCCTTACTCGCTGATCACGCAGCAGCCACTCGGCGGCAAGGCGCAATTCGGCGGCCAGCGCTTCGGCGAAATGGAAGTCTGGGCGCTGGAAGCTTACGGCGCAGCTCACATTTTGCAGGAGCTGCTCACGGCGAAGTCGGACGACGTCTATGGCCGCGCGAAGATTTACGAGGCCATTGTCAAGGGCGAACCGGGCATTGAGCCTGGGGTTCCCGAATCGTTCAACGTGCTCGTCCGCGAGTTGCAGTCGCTGTGCCTGGACGTCGAGTTGATGAAGCGGCAAAAGCCGCAGCTAGAGAAGGCAGCGGATTAGCCGAACATCTTGCTTGTAGGGGCGCAGCATGCTGCGCCCCTAGTCGGCAGCCAAGTTTGATGTAGCAGTATTCGGTAGTTGGGTTCTCAGCCGTCCCGGTCAGCATCTTCATGGACGCTGGCCGTGGACGCGGCCCCGGCGAAAGCGGGGGAGGGAGGAAACAACCTTGTATCGCAGCAGCCCTTATGATCGCGCCAGTTTGATCGCCGATTTCGATTCCATTCGCATCAGCCTGGCGAGCCCGGACCGGAAAAAATTCGTTCCTGGTCTCACGGAGAGGTAACCAAGCCGGAGACCATCAACTACCGCACCTTCAAACCCGAGCGCGACGGCCTATTCTGCGCGAAGATTTTCGGCCCCGTCACCGATTGGGAATGCTTGTGCGGCAAGTACAAGCGGATGAAGCACCGCGGCGTTATCTGTGATAAGTGTGGCGTCGAAGTCACCCTCAGCAAGGTCCGCCGCGAGCGCCTCGGGCATATCGAGCTTGCTTCGCCCTGTTCGCACGTGTGGTTCTTCAAGGGCCTGCCCAGCCGCATCGGCTACTTGCTAGACATTTCCATGCGCGATCTCGAACGCATTCTTTACTTCGAGGCTTTCGTCGTCGTGGATGCCGGCGAAGTCGCCATTCTCCGCGAACGGGAAGTTCTGCTCGAAGACAA
>WNFJ01685370.1_pt3 | contig 10531 bp, 12 predicted proteins | sample 5400461 | NCBI WGS metagenome assembly WNFJ01 (sample SAMN13153349, study PRJNA577476) | soil metagenome | isolation source: 115 cm saprolite on Douglas fir-dominated hillslope | place: USA:California | collected 2013-09-17
CTCGCCGCCTGCCGTGACCTGGGCATCGGCTTTGTCGCCCGAGCGGGCTGTAGGCGACAAAGCCGATGCCCAGGTCACGGCAGGCGGCGAGGATCCCGCCCTCGGGGTCGCGGCTCCAGAGCGAGTACTCCGTCTGCAGGGCGGCGATGGGGTGGATCCGCGAGGCCCGTTGCAGGGTAGGGGGGGCGGCCTCGGAAAGGCCGAGGAAACGCACCTTGCCCTCGCGCACCAGGGTGGACATCGCTCCCACCGTCTCCTCGATCGGGGTCTGGGGGTCGACGCGATGCTGGTAGTAGAGATCGATGGTGTCGACCCCGAGACGCTTCAGGCTGGCCTCGCAGCACGCGCGGACGTACTCGGGCCGGCCGCTGACCCCACGCAGGGAAGGGTTCGCGGGATCGCGGACGATCCCGAACTTCGTGGCCAGGACCACCGCGTCCCGACGCCCCCGCACCGCCCGGCCGACCAGCGCTTCGTTGGTGAACGGGCCGTAGATGTCGGCGGTGTCGAGGAAGTTGACGCCGCGGTCGAGGGCGCGGTGGAGGGTGGCGACAGACTCCGCCTCGTCGGCGGCGCCGGTGAACTCGCTCATGCCCATGCACCCCAGGCCGAGGGCGGACACGGTCAACCCCTGCGTTCCGAGCTGGCACTGCTGCATGATCTTTTCCGTCGGGCGAAGTGCTGCGTCGTCCGATCAGGCCAGTCGGCCCCCCAAAATGGCAGCAAATCAGATGTCCCAAGGGCACGGTTCGAGAAGACGCTCCGGCCATCCGTCAGCTCACGCAAGCGCTCCAGCAGGAACGGGGTGACGTCGCGTCCGCGTATCCCCTGAGCAACCGCGTCGTGCAGGGCCTGGGTGAGGCTCCGCACGTACAGCTCGGCCGGCATCTCGTGCTCGGGGGCGATGGGATTGCCGATGACCACGCCCGTGCCGAGGCCGAGACCCAGATGGGTCGCGACCGCCCGGCCCAGGTCGGGGAGGGCGTCAAAGCGCCGGTCAACGGGCAGGCCCCCGTCGCGGCGGTAGAAGGCGGGGAAGCGGTCGGTCTGCCATCCGAACACGGGCACCCCGAACGTCTCGAGGGCCTCGACGGTCTTCGGCAGGTCGAGGACGGCCTTGGCGCCCGCGCAGACCACGGCCACCGGGAAGCGGGCCAGGGCCGTCAGGTCGGAGGAGACGTCCCCGGTCTCGGCCGACTCGCGATGCACGCCGCCGATGCCCCCGGTCGCGAAGACGCGGATCCCCAGGCGGTGGGCGGCGAACAGGCTCGCCGCGACGGTGGTGGAGCCGGGCAAGCCGCCCGCCAGGCAGGCGGCGAGATTGCTCAGGTTCACCTTGGACACCGCAGGGGACGCGGCCAGCCGCTCGATCTCGGCGGCCGTGAGGCCCACCACCACCTGCCCGTCGAGCAGGCCGATCGTGGCCGGGATCGCGCCCGTCCCTCGTACCTCCGCTTCGAGCTCGGCCGCCGCGGCCAGGCCGTCGGGGTGGGGGAGGCCGTGGGTGACGAGGGTGGTCTCGAGGGCGACCACGGGCGGCGCGGAGCGGAGCGCCTCCGCGACCTCCGGCGAGACGCGGAAGACCTCGACCATCAGGCGAACCACTCGCGCAGGCGCGCCTCGGCGGCGTCGGGGGTCGCGCGGAAGATGCGCTGGAGGGCCCGTCCGTGGGGCTCGCCCCGCAGCCAACCCGCGAGCACACCCGCCGCGAAGGCGTCTCCCGCACCGGTGGGATCGACCACCTGCACGACCCGTGGCTCCCAGTTCAAGACCGATCCGTTCCCGCGGGCATCGAACAGCGTCCCGCCCCGCGCGCCGCGCTTGAAGACGAGCGTCGCCAGACGCCCCCGGGCCAGGTCGTGCAGGTCCGCGACCTCGGGAAGCTCCATCTCGTCCTCGCTGAGGAAGAGCGCGTCGACCCGGGCCAGGATTCCCCGCATGGTCTCGAGGGTGTCGGGGCGGAGCAGGAGGAAGGGGTCGAGGGAGAGGAAGCGCCCGAAGAGCGCCTCCACCAGCCTCCCCTGGACCTCGATCGGCATCGGGCAGAGGTGGAAGGCGCGCGCCCCGCGCCACCCCGGGGGGATGGCGTCGGGCAGGGGGGAGACCTCCGCGTGGGTCGGGCCCTCCAGGCGATGAACGAGGTGCCTGCGGGCCCCTTCGTAGAGGAGCCAGCTGCGGAGGCCGGGCCGGCCCAGGGGGCGCACGCCGTCCAGGGCGATGCCCCGCCGGGCCATGAGGTCGAGCGCCTCCTCCGGGTAATCCTCGCCGCGCACGGAGACGATCCCCACGCGAAGGCCCCACAGCCGCGCGCCCAGGGCCGCGTAGAGAACGGCCCCCCCGGGCTCCCCCATCCTCGTGCGGCCGTCGGGCAGCACCACGTCGTCCACCAGCAGGTTGCCGAGGACCACGAGGTCGAGGCTCATGAGGGCGTGCGTCTAGGAGGGGCGGCGGAATCGTCGCCGCGCGTCCTCCACCGGTCCCCTCAGCGCGCAGCCTTCGACATGGTCGTTGACAAGGCCCACGGCCTGCATGAACGCGTAGACGGTGGTGGGGCCCACGAACGTCCAGCCATTCCTCTTTAAGTCGCGGCTGAGCGCGATGGACTCCGGCGTGGTCGCCAGGGCCCGCACCGCGGCCCAGGTCACCTTGCGGGGACGGGCGCCCGGGCCCGGCTCCCACCCCCAGAAGTAGGCGGCCAGGGAGCCGGACTGGGGGCTCCGCGCGAGAACCCGCCGGGCGTTGTTGATCGTGGACTCGATCTTCCCGCGGTGGCGCACGATCCCCGCGTCGCCGAGCAGCCGGCGCACGTCACGGGCGGTGAAGCGCGCCACCGCCTCGCAGTCGAAGCCGCGGAAGGCGGCCCGGAAGCTCTCGCGCTTCCGCAGGATCGTGAGCCAGCTCAGGCCGGACTGGAAGCCCTCCAGGCAGATCTTCTCGAAGAGCCGCCGGTCGTCCGCCATCGGGAAGCCCCACTCCTGGTCGTGGTAGCGGAGGTAGAGGGGGTCGCTTCCCGCCCAGGAGCAGCGCACCAGGCCGTCATCGCCGCGGGTGAGCCCGGGGGGCAGCCGTGCCATGGCGGGTGAGGATAACTCAGGGGGGCGGGGTGAGCAGCCCGCGTTCCAGGAGAGCCTGGCCGATCTCGGCCGCGATCCGGCGCGACATGGCGGCCGTGTAGTGGACCTGATCCACGTAGAGGGGCTCGCGGAGCGCCTCCTGCATGTCGGCGAGCCAGAGGAAGCCCTCCCCGAGGGACGCGCCCATGCGCTCGCGGAAGCGCGCGTATCCGAAGCGCGCGTAGTTGTTCTGCTCGAAGTCGAACTCGCCGAAGAGGTGCCAGTGCAGGTCGTAGCGGTAGGTGGGAACGGGCTGCCAGACGAAGAGCGGCCGCACGCCGTAGCCCGCGGCCACGCTGCCCATGAGGCGGCGGTTCGCCAGGTAGCGGTCGATCCGCGAGTCGAGCAGGGCGGCGTCGTTGTAGGCGGAGAGGTCCTCCTGGGCGGGGCGGAGCCTCCGCCTGGCCTTGGCCCGGGCGATCAGGAGCGCGAGGGGGAGGTGATCGCGGAGCATCTCCAGGGCCGCGGGCACCGGGGAAGCCACGGATCGACGCAGGAGCGGCGTGCGCCAGGGATTGGGGAAGACGAACTCGTTGAGGCCGTCCACGAAGACCGCGCAGCCCGGCGCGTGGCCCGCGGCCACGAGCTCCTCGAAGAGGATGCGTTCCTGGGTGGAGTAGTAGCCGCCGCTGCCGAAGTTGTAGAAGGCCGCGCGCAGGCCCGGGGCGCGCTCGGCCACGTATGCCTGCAGGGCGGAGACGATGGTCTCGTCGTCGGCGACCCCGTAGCCGAAGGTGGTCGATCCGCCGAAGACGAAGGTGTTGCTCCGGCGGGGATCGGGTGGCCAGGGGGCCTGATCGTGCGAGAGCCGAAACCCGATGGGATCGACGTTCACGAACCGCCCCGCGTGGCGGCGCTCCCGGGAGTCGGTGAAGGGCTCGAAGGCGGGCGGGCGCTCCCACGTCTCCGACAGCAGCTGGCGAACCTCCGCGGCTGTCCTTCCCGGGTAGACCGCCGCGTAGGAGCGGTCGCCGTAGGTGATGCTCAGGGGGTCGGCGGGAAGGAGCTCGAGGCCGGCCTCGGCCACGAGGTTGAGCAGGACGAAGAGGAGAGCGCCGTGGAAGGCCGCCCAGACCAGCGCCTCGTAGGCGCGTCTCACTGGCAGAGCGAGGACTTCTCGATGAGCTGACACGTTCCGCAGCGGCCCTCCGCGACCGGCACGTCGTCGGCCGCGCAGCCCATGATCTCTCCCTCCCCGCGCGTCACCACCAGGAACTGATTGTCGGGATGGTTGACACACCCGTCGCCCGCCGATCCCGCGTCGACGCACGGCTTGCCCTCGAAGTACCAGGTCGGGCCGTAGCGATGGGTGTCCTTGGCGCGACCGACCACGAGCGCGTCGCAGGCCTCGCGTTGGAGGTCGCCCTCCAGACGCGTGTCGCAGTACGCGCCGCTGCCCTCTCCGACCTTGGAGCAGTAGCCGTCGACGTTCTTGACGATCGGCCGGGAGTCCACGAGCTTGCGGTAGAACTGGTCGGTCTGGACCTTGATCTTGATGCCGTAGAGGGGAGGGGGGCTGGGGCTTCCGCACTGGGCGATCAAGGGATCCGGAGTGGGCTGGGTGACCGGAACCGTGGTCGGGGGAGGCGTGGGGGGGGGAGGGGGAGCGGTCGTCGAGGACCCGCCGCACCCGCCGAGGGCCATCCAGGAGGTCACGAGCAGCATCACTCCAAGAGGCGTCTTGTTCATTGCCATGGAGTCGGGACCTTTAGAACCAGGAAGGCGCGCAGGTCGTCACGTACTTGCGGCGCACGAAGCCAGCGGACGTGTAGAGGTTCCACTGTTCGTTGAAGGCGTTCGTGTTCTTGACCGCGAACTCCTCCTTCTCGATGATCGTGCACACGTTTTGCTTCTCGAGCTCCCCCTTGACCGCCTTCCAGTAGGCATCACGGTCGAGCACGCGCGGGTTGCCGCCGACGACCTCCTGTAGGTTGAACAGTTCCGGCCGCGTGGCGATCACCGTGTCGATGGCAGAGTTCACCTGCGGCCCGAGCTGAGGCCTGCCCACGTAGCAGTCGTTGGGGTCTGCCAAGCTGCTCGGGGGCAGGGGGCACGAGAAGGCCACCGGCGTGGGGCTGCTGGTGGGAGTGGGAGTGGGCGTCGCGGGCGTGGGGGTCACGGGCGTGCTGTTCCCGGTGCACGCCGGAATCAGGAAGCCGACGAGAGCGGCACACGATAAGGCAAGAGCAATGCGACGACGGATCATTCAACCTCCTTCGGATGTGGGGGCAACGCCTGCTCGAGCATAGGACCATCTCGTGCCGGGGCTGGTCCGAGGCGGCACTATAGAGGGTCGCGGCTGACCTTGCAAGTCGTTGAAAAGAAGCCTGATAACTCTCGCTGAACGCTCGTTCAGGAGCTCAGCGGCGGCGCAGGGTCACGAAGAGCAGGCGCGTGGTCGTGCGCCCCGTGTTCTCCCACAGGCGCAGCTCCCCGGGCAGAAAGCAGACCGCGTCGCCGGCACGCAGGTGGTGGCGGTCGGGGCCGAGGACGAGCGCCACCGGGCCCTTGAGGACGAACGCGTAGTCCTCCGCGGTCTCGTGCCCGTACGGGTGCTTTCCGCTTCGCCCTCCCGGCGCGAGATGAACCAACATGGCCTCCAGGCGCGGCCCCGAGCCTGCGGCCTCGATCTCGGCGCTCGACCAGTGGCTGCGAAAGCGATGTCGGCCCTTGGCGCGCACGATGGTGCCGCTGGCCCCGCCGCTGGCGGCGGTGAAGAACTCGCCCAGCGTCACCCCCAGGGCGGCCGCGATCTTCTGCATCGACCCGATGGACGGAGAGACGAGGCCGTTCTCCAATTGAGAGATGAAGCTCGCGGAAAACCCCGTTCGGGCGCCGAGGGCCCGGACCGAGAGGCCGGCCTTCTTGCGCAGGTGGCGTACGTGATGCCCGATGGCTTCCTGCTTCAGGAACATGGTCGGCCCGGATTCTATTCCAGTTCGCCGCGGCGGAAGGACCCGTGTCTCACGGCTCGGGCAAGGTGTGGAAGGCGCTCACCAGCGTTTCCAGGCGGACGGGATCGACGGGATTCGACCAGAGACCATCCTTCTTCACCCAGGAGCCGACGATGAAGGCGTCGGCCGCCGCGTAGGCCTGCAGGTTCTCGGCGGTGATCCCGGAGCCGACGAGGGTGGCGATGCCCACCGCCTCCCGGACCGCCCTCACCTCCCGCGGATCGGCCGGCCGGCCCGTGCTGGTGCCGGTCACGATCACCCCGTCCGCCAGGAAGAACTCCGCGGCCCGGGCGGTTTCCTCGAGCGAGACGTCGGCGGTGACGGCGTGCGAGGAGTGCTTCTTCTTGACGTCCGCGAAGACGCGCACCCCCTCCGCCCCGATGGCTCGCCGGTAGCGCAGGATATCGCCCGCACTCGACTCGATCACCCCCTCGTCGGCCACGTGGGCGAACACGAAGCCCTCGACACGCACGAAGGTGGCGCCGCAGGCGAGGGCCACCGCCAGCGCCTCGCGGTTGGCCCCCGCGAGCACCTGGATCCCGAGGGGTAGTCCCGTGGTCCGCCGGACTTCGCGCCCGACCACCGCCATGGCGGCCACCACCTCGGGGCCGACCGCGCCCTTCAAGTAGGGGCGGTCGTGCATGTTCTCGATCATCAGGCCCTGAAATCCAGCCGCCTGGTACTGGCGCGCCTCGGCGAGCACGCTCTCGACGATCGCGGATGGCCCGAGCTGGGCCTTGGCCGTCCCGGGGAGCGCGGGCAGGTGGAGCACTCCGATGAGCGCGCGGGGGGCGCCGAAGATCGAGGGGATGCTCATCGCCCACCACCCGGGGAGCGCGCCGGGCTTCCGGGCTTGGGACACTCGCACGGCGGGCAGCCCTTGTCGAGGACGACCGTCCCCCTGCCGTCCTCCCCTCGCCGCCAGACCGAGTTGAAGGTGCCCACGCGATTCCCCCTCGGATCGCGCACCGGCCCGCTGCTCAGGGCGATCGTCCCGGAGTCGAGGACCTCCACGCTTTCCGGCTCCCAGGAGAATGGGGCCTGGGGGCCCTCGTAGAAACGCTTCCAGCCTTCCGCGATCTCTTTCCGGCCGCGGAGGATGCGGTCGCGGCCCCAGAAGATCGCCTCCGGCGAGACGAAAGAGACGAAGGCCGCGTGATCGCGATCGGCCATGGTCTTCGCGAAGGCGCGCTCGCGGTCGCGGACCTGGGCCTGCGGCTCGCCGCTCGTCTCCGCGGGGAGGAGGGAGGGGACCAAGAGCAGGGCCAGGGCGGGCGCCGCGCGCGTCTTCTTCATTGAGGAGCCTCCTTGGGTCGACGTCTGGCCATCTTATCGAGGTTTTCGTGGGGGGGTGACGACGCGCCGCCCTGTCGCACCTGGAGAAGGATACGCGGGGCACACGGGCGTCCTGCTGCGCGTCAACGCCGGTCCCCGTCTCGATTCGTTGCCCTCCGACCCGCGGCTCGCCCGCTAAGGACCGCCCTCGCCCGCCTCTACCAGCCGATCCAGGATGAGGCCGTGGAAGACGCTGTCCGCTGACCGGAACAACCAGCCGAGGTGCTCCCCGCAGCGCGCGCAGATCTCGATCTGCCAGCTGAACCCCGGGAACCAGCTCCAGTAGAGGCTTGGCTCCCCCACGGGCCGGCAGGAGGCCTCCGCGAAGCACCCGAGGTGGAAGCGCAGGCCGTGGGGGTTCACGCAGGAGTGCTCGTGGCCCCCCCCCAGCGCGATCCGGGCCGCCGGTGTCGTCACCGCGTGGAGACAGAACGCGCACGCGATCACGCCGGGGGGCACCTGCTTCTCGATCGGCCGGGTCGCCGGTCGTGCCTCGTGCTCGCTGGGGGCCGGTGATCGCTGCAGGCAGACAAGGGTCTGCATGATGCCTACCCTTCCGGACGCATGCTAGCATCCCGCGCATGAGCCACCGAACCCTCGGGATCGCCGCTTTCACCGCCCTCTCCCTTCTGTCCTGCCCTCACGCGTTCGCGCAGCTGCCCGACTTCTATCGCTCCGTGGCCAGCGTCCATTGGGTGGTCGCCGACCTGGACAAGGTGAAGCAGGGGTGGGCCAAGCTCGGCTTTCCCGCCCTCCAGGACCACGGCGAGGTGTCGCTGGATGTGAAGCACCGGGACAAGCCCGCCACCTGCCGCATCCGCGTCGCGATGGGGAACCTGGCGGGCCTCGAGGTGCACTGGATCCAGCCCCTCGACACGAGCGGCGCCTTCGCGGAATTCCTCGCCCGGCACGGGAGCGGGATCATGAGCCTCGACCACACCGTGCCGTCCCTGGAAGCGTTGGACAAGGAGGTCGCCCGCCTCCAGGGTGTCGGCATTCCGGTGTTGCAACGGGCCGACGTCGACACCGGTGCCGGCCTCTTGACCATCGTGCACATGGACACCGGGGCGGAGGGGAAGTACGTGCTCGGCCTCGTTCACGGGTCGGTGCCCGGCGGAGGCGCCCCGCCACCGGTGCCCTTCGGCCTCAAGCGCTCGCAGTTCGCCTTCCTCGTGAAGGACCTGAGGGCGGTGGGCGACTTCTGGAAGAAGGCCGGGTTTCCCGAGATGCCGGTGACCCATGGCCCCCTCCGCGACGCCGTCTATCGCGGGCAGCCGGGGCAGTTCGATCAGGAGCTGGGCTGGCACCGCCACGGGGAGATCGTCTACGAGTGGATCCGGATCCTGAAGGGGCCCACCGTGTACGAGGAGTACCTGAAGGCGCACGGCGAGGGTCCCCACCACCTCGGCTTCGACGTCGCGGACATCGACAAGGTGATCGCCGAGGTCCGGGGCCTGGGGCGAGAAGGGCAAGCCGGGCTCGGGCCGCTTCGCCTATCTCGACACGGAGGGGATCGGCGGGGTGCTGGTCGAGCTGCTCTGGCACCAGGACTGAGCCCGCTCAGCCCTCGCCGCCTCCTTCTCTCGGTCGGTCATGGGTTTGCCTCCTCGGACGCGGCTCGGGCGTCTCAACCGCGCTGACGCACGAGGGGGCCCCCCATTACACCCCCGCCGGGGCTTGCAAAACGTGGTAACCCCCTATTGACGGCGGGCCCCGCGGGGCGGGATGATCAGGTTCGAAGCAATCGTTGCTGAAGCAAGGATCGGCAGCGAAGTCGTGCCGGGGGGCGGAAGGGCCATCCATGAGTGAGACGACCGCCCGAACGGGCGCCGTGCGCGGCGGTGTCACCACGGCCAGGAAGGGTCGCGCCGGGCTCCTGATCGCTGCGGGCCTGCTCGTCCTGGGCGCGGTCTGGTGGGCCTCCCGCGGGGGGGCCGCTCCCAAGAGCCCACCCGGCGGCGCCCGCGGGGCGGGCCCGTCCTCGGTCCCGGTGGTCGCGGTGCCGGCCGAGCGCCGCGACCTGCCCGTTTATCTCAACGGACTGGGGACCATCACCGCCTTCAACACCGTGATCATCCGGACCCCGGTGGACGGACAGATCGTCCAGGTCGCCTTCCGCGAGGGTCAGGAGGTCAGGAGGGGTGACCTCCTGGTGGTCGTCGACCCGCGCCCCTTCGAGGTCCTGCTGGCCCAGGCCGAGGCCAACCGCGCGCGCGACCTTGCCCAGCTCTCGGACGCCCGCCTGAACCTGGAGCGGGACAAGGACCTCCTCGCCCAGGGCATCCTGCCCCAGCAGCAGATGGACTCCCAGCGGGCCCTCGTGCAGCAGCTCGAGGCGGCCACCCAGGTCGACCACGCTCAGATCGAGAGCGCGCGGCTGCAGCTCACCTACTGTCGAATCACCGCCCCCGTGAGCGGTCGGGTTGGCCTCCGGCTCTTGGACGAAGGCAACGTGGTGCGGTCCGCGGACCAGACGGGTCTCCTGGTCATCACCCAGCTGGAGCCCATCACCGCCGTCTTCACCCTGCCCGAGGACAACCTGCCCGCGGTCGCCCGGCACATGACGGGCAATCCCCTGGTGGTGGAAGCCTGGAGCCGCGACGATCGCACGCGCATGGCCATCGGCCATCTGGTCACCATCGACAACCAGATCGACGTCTCCACGGGCACCTTTCGCTTGAAGGCCGCCTTCGACAACAAGGACCGCGCGCTGTGGGAACGTGCGCCTGCTGGTCGAGGTGAGGAAGGCCCAGACCCTGGTCCCCTCCGCCGCGGTCCAGCGAGGATCCACGGGGGTCTTCGCCTACGTGGTGAAGCCGGACCAGACGATCGAGGTCCGCCCCCTCATGGTCGGGCTCACGGAGGCGGGATTCACCGCCATCGACGACGGGGTCACACCCGGTGAGCAGGTGGTGACGGACGGCCATGAGAAGGTGCAGGCGGGAAGCCGGGTGGAGGTGCGGGGGGGACCGTCGTGAACCCGTCGCGCCTCTTCATCCTTCGCCCGGTCGCGACCTCGCTCCTGATGATCGGCCTGCTGCTGGTGGGCCTCGTGGCCTACACCCAGCTGCCCGTCTCCGCCCTGCCCCAGGTCGACTATCCGACCATCCAGGTCTCGACCTTCTACCC
>WNFJ01046255.1_pt3 | contig 10530 bp, 15 predicted proteins | sample 5400461 | NCBI WGS metagenome assembly WNFJ01 (sample SAMN13153349, study PRJNA577476) | soil metagenome | isolation source: 115 cm saprolite on Douglas fir-dominated hillslope | place: USA:California | collected 2013-09-17
CGCGAATCCGCAGCCGAGCGCGGACGCGACAAGGATATCCAGGAGCGACTGTGAGTCGGACTTTAGAACAACTTTTCCGCAAACCTTTGGATCGCCGCGCCGACAATAACGCGCTCACTAGTCTGCGCCGATTCCTTCGTGTCAGTGCGTTCGGCGGTGCATCTTGAGCCCCCGTCGACCAGCATTTAAACTTCCACGACCCACCCCAGTGGTCCGGGGCCGCAATCCCATCGCCGTTGGCATTCACAACCGCGCAAAAGCTCTGGTAGGTCGACAGGGCGGTCCAGCCGAAGATATCCCTGTCGTCAAGCAAATACTGCTTCAGGAGCACGATGTCACCTTGGTCAGTAATGTCCGATGGGGCTATGTGCTGGTATCTCCGAAGGAAGCCGCTGAAGCCAACGCTTGGATGGCTAAACATAAACACGAAACAAAACAGCCATCAGATTACACGCTGCGAACTGAAGATATCTACGAACAACACGGCGACAATCTTCAAGACTGCCAGTTCGATCCGTTGGTTGGTCGTGGATCAAGTCCACATGCCGGCATAGTAGATTCCCCGGAAGATGTTGACAGTTTCGCTCCCGCTGACAAACTTTCGTACGAAGTAAGCGGTGCCCCAGTGGCTGATGCTGATGCTGGTGTCAGTGCCGATAAGGCCGAGGACGAAGTCGGAGACGGAGACGAAGAGTCCGAAGAACAAGACAAGAAATTATACGAAGAAGACAAAACAGATCATCTCGGCCCCGGGAATCGAAAAAGCGAAGCACTCTCAGTGTTTCGCGACTTCGGGATAGAGAACATTTCGACCAACAAGCACGAGCCTCTCGGAATCAGTTTCGGGAAGTTGGAACACGCAACATTGGAGGGAAAGCCTCGCCGCATCACCCCGAAAACATGGTGGACTCTTCGGCCTGATCTGGTGAAGCAGTTGCTCGAGACAATGGCTTCATCAAAACACTGGCCACCCGGCATCATAGAAAAAGCCGGCTTCGTCCTTGTGTACTACTACCAGGAGCATTATGAAGACAGCCACCTCGCAACCTGCTTTCACCACCTGTTCAAGTCAACAAACGCTGTGAAGTGCTTTCGGCGCCGCGTGGTGGAGGCTGGTTTCAAGCTCTTTGGAGAAGACAAAGATTCTCTGTTCTTGGGTCACTACAGAGGGCGCAAGGAGACTTGGCGATCGTGGCGGGAGTCTGTCTCTCCTCTCATTCGCCTCCCGGCAATGCGGCAGCGTTGGTGCATCGGGGATACTCAGGTAGACGAACAAAAGGCGAAACGAATTAAGGATCGACAAACCGAGCTTGAGGGAAACAAAAGTGTTTAAAATATCGATATTTCAGTGGGTAGATGGGGGTGGTCGACCCTTTAGCCGGAGTATGGTAGAGGGGGAGAAGGTCCAAGCCCCCAATCGCGGACAGCCCCGGCAGGACCCTTGCCACGGGCTTCCCCTACCAAAAACTATCAACTAAAGCCCCCGGCCATGCCGGTGGAACGCCTGATGGAGGCGCCCTATGTTAGCACGCCCAACTGAAGAAGCTTTCCTCGTCCGAGTGTCCGATTCGAACTTCGTCGTCGAAATCGATGGTCGGACGATCTCGACTACAAGCGTTCCGTCCTATGCACTGCATCAGGATTATACCAGCGCTGATATGTTCTGCCAGGACCTGCGACGCCGCGGATATCGTCAATGCGTTGTGACGGATCACTTCGGCCAGCCAGTATCTGCGGAAACAATCAAGGCTGCGCTCTCTGTGGATCGGGCACCGAAGTCGGATCCTCTGCCCACGACGCGCAAGGAGCTAGACCAGATCCCGTCCACCGAGTACCGCAGGCGGATGCAAGACCCCGCGTTCCGAGCGCGTGTCGATGAACTCGAGTCTCAGCCACGCCAAGCAGTTAAGCAGCGCGCGTAACAGATACAGTAAGTAGTAGACGGCCCACAAAGCCAGCAACAAGCAGGAATGGATTATTTCTGTGCAGTGGTAACAAACAGCAGCATCGAGCCCCTGGTTACGGATTGTCTCCCCAGGGCGATTGAAGTGCAAATCAAATTCGGGGAGAACGACCATGAAAGACCTTTTTCAGTGCACTTGTGGGTATGAATCCACAAGTGAAGCAAACGCAATTCAGCACGCATTTGTATGGCACACAAAAGATGAAGAGAGAATCGATCTTGAGCGCCTCAAGTCCAGAGTTCGAACGATGATTTACAATCCGTTTCGGGAATTCGGTTTCGACCTGGATTTGGGAAGCGAGAAAGAGAACGAGGACTGAGAGGGGCCGCGAGAGCGGCAGAGGAGATTGGAATTAGTCGGCAAAGGCGTAAAGGGCAGCAAAAGACGCGTTCGAGTCGTCTAGTTTTCAAACTCGTTCCTCGGCCGTAATTCGGCCACGAAGTAGAAAGGTGGTGAAAATCTATATGAAATGATCGACAAAAGTCGATCGAAGGGGAAGTATGGAAGACGTCACGATAATGATCGGGTTGCTCCGTTCGTGGAATACAACCCGTGGTTTTGGATTCATCGATGTTCCTACCGCAGTTTTTCCACTTAAGAAGTATTTTCTGCACGTATCAGATATTCTCGAAGGCTCAAACCCACCTCCGGTAGGGTCCATGGTGCGCTTCGAAGTCGGCCCTCCGCGCAAAGCAGGTCAGCTTCCGATCGCTAAAAAGGCGTGGATCATCGCGCCGAAAAACGTGTCGTTGGGGGCGCTCTAATGTCCGACACTCAAACATACACACCAGTCCAGGGTGCGCGCTGGATGGCGAAGCAAGGATTACCCATCGTTCCGCTCAATGGGAAAATTCCTTTTGGTGAAGGTTGGCAGGATCGGGCGACTAACGATGCTTCAGCCATTACTGATCTTGCCCAATCGCACAAAGGCAATTTTGGCTGTGTAGCGAAAAAGGGCGAATTCTGGATGGTAGACGAGGACAAGGCTGGGTTCTTCGAGCGGTTCACGCAAGAGACCGGCATCGTACTCGATACCCTGTTTGTGAACTCGAGCGCAGGTCGTCGGCACGGATATTTCCGAGCAGCAGCTGAATCCGACGAACTTTTCGGGAAAAACATTCCAGAGAAGTTCCTCAGCGGCGAAGCTTCTGTACGCTGGCACAATCAGCAGTGTGTGTGCCCATTTTCAATCCACCCAACCCACAAGACTCCTTATCTGCCTGTAGATATTAAGGCAACAATCAAACCGGCGCCGGTCGAGTTTATAAAGTGGATCCTGGCGCAGTGCACCAAAGCGGAGCCGACGCATTCACCTTCCGCGGTAACTGCACGCGTACCGCGCGGCCAACACGACGTGACTCTGGCTTCAATCGCTGGCGCTCTCCGGGCAGCTGGTGCCAACGCAGAGGAAATAGAGCCGGTTCTGATCCGGGCTGTCGAAGAAACTTTTGATGATTACGGTTCGGACTACCGCGAAATGGCGGTCAAGGTGGCTCGCAGCATCGGAAAGAAGCCTGCGGGGTACGCTGGGCCCACCGTTACGATCGAGGGCAAACTTCCAGGCGAAGGTCCCACGGCCCGTAAGGAGCCGACGCGCGAGGAGCGCAAAGCTGCTGAAGTACAGTCCGTCATCAACAACTTGCCGACTGTCAGTGATATTGCAATTGCCAGAGTAGATGACATGCCGGAAGATTGCCTAATCGGGGCGTTGGGAGAAGCCTGCATAAGCAGAATGCGGGACTTTCCCCGCGCATACTCTTGGTTAACCCTCGTCATTCATGCGGCTCAGTTTGTTCCGCAGTGCGATTCAAAACCACCCTCAGAAAGCTTACTAGTTGGCGCTCCTTCCGGGTGGCGCCAAAATCTGTACTTCGCCCCCGTGGGGCTTGTGCACAGTGGGAAATCTGTAGCTGGAGAATATTCTCGGGGACTTCTGGGGATGGACGAAGATGGACACCCCATGGTCAACATCATGCCAGGTAGCGCGGAAGGCTTGCTTAAGAAAATAGCCGACGCGAGTGGTAGATCACGCTTGGTGAACGTAGATGAACTTGGTTTCCTGATGGAGCGCGCCGCACTCGAAGGCGCGAGTTTTCCTTACATCATGGACCGTTCCTACTATAAGACGGCTTATTCTCTGACGACTGGCGGAGGTAAAGAGGTCCTCTTCAATTGCCGCCTCTCCGTGCTTGGGGGCGTAACACTTCCTAAGGAAGGAGCTTATGAAGGCTTTGGCGATTTGTTCGGATCGCAGTCCGTTGGGGGCATGTATGACCGCTTCCTGCTTGGACTTCAACCGTCAGGACAGGAGGAGTACGCTTATCTCCCTTTTTCGGGGCCTTCTCTTGGATTCGATCTCCTGAACATAAAACCCACTATGATCGGGATGGATATTTGGGAAGCGAAAAACGCTTGGGTGAAACAGCATAAATTGAACCCACGCGTGACCGAATCCTGCATCCGCGTCGCCGGAATCTGTGCCTCATATGAGGGGAAATCCGTACTCGGTCCGAAAGACATAGAGAAACCGGTTGTTGCTCTCGCGAAGTATCAATCGCGTCTTCGTCTGCTCCTACAACCCAACACAGGGAAAAATGACGACGGAAAGCTGTCCAGTAAATTCCGTAGCTATCTTAAGAGGCACAGCCCCAACGGGGAATGGCTCTCAGAGCGCGTCATGCTAAGGGACACCAACGCCTACGATTTTGGAGTACGGGCTGAGAAGGTCCTTGCGTCTCTGGAATTCAACAAGGAAATTGAAAGAAGCAATACCTCATCGCCAAACGGTGGCCCATCCAAGAAAGTCATTCGGCGCACGACCGATTCTGAATAACAACTATCCGACGACGGCCTCGCTCATGTGAGTGGGGCCGTTCGTATTTACAGCACGCTCCGGCGTGCAGCATAAGAGGAGAACCCACCATGGGGTTGAACTTTAAGAGCCACCGAATCCGGGAGGCAAAAGCAAAGCTCGAGCGCATGACACTGTCCACGCCGATGTTATTCACGAAGCAGATCGCATTGCTCGAATCTCTGATGTCGATCGAAACCATCTCAATCCGGAATGCACAGTGGGCCCGTAAATACCTGGTAGAGCGGATGAGACCCATCTATCAGGACCAGGGGACGATCGAGATTATGAACAAGTTTGAGGAGCGCTTCGAGGCAGCAGAGCGGCGCAGAGAAAACAGGAAAGCCAAGAAGCTAGCCCTGAAAGCCGAGGGCGCAGCCGTTGGAACACTTGTTAAGCGCGGTCGCAAGCCTAAGGGTGCACCACCACAGACGCCAGTAGTGTTGCCGTACGACCCAGCCGACATCTGGTCCGAAATTATCGAGGAGAAAAAGCCATGACCGCACGCGAACAAGAGATGACACGCCTTCGCGACGCAGTGAATTCAATTGTAGATCCGCAGCGCCTGTTGTTCGTTTGCCTCACCGGGGCCGACCCGAAAGACGCACGCCGGCTAATCTACGCGCCTTTCGATGACGTTGGCGGCAAGATCCCCGAGAGCTTCAAGGATCGGGCCCAGGCCTTGTACAAGATTGCCGGAAGCGAATTGGACAAGTGTTATTCGCAGCCGTTGTGCCGAGTCATAGAAGACTTTCTCGGAACCGTGATGACAGAGCCGGAGCTTGTGCGTTTTAAAGCGAGCGCACCGATGAAGTTTCCGATCGTTCATTACAAGAACATCTTGGAAGAGATGGCCGCGGAAGATCCCAGTGTCGCCGAGTGGTTGGCGCAGCAGTAGCAATCCAAACAGTTTCAGCAGTACTAAGGAGAAAATCATGAGTATCACCCGACAGCAGTATGAGAGCGCGGCCCAGGCCTATCTCTCGAAGAATCCCCAGCTTGTATTGAAGTATTACAATCCGACGCTTTTGAAGACCCTATGTGACGCGATGCAGTCCAGCTTGCCGACGACCGTAGCCGCGGGGATCGCATTCAATCGCCTGGTGGCTGACGGAAAGATTGAACGCACGGACGGGAAATCTGAGGCCGATGATCGCGTGGAAGCAATGGCCGCAGCTCAAGCCAATTTGGATTCGGTCATTGCGGAAGTCGACGCCAGGCCACTCACCAAAGACGAGCTGGACTATTTCGGCTCTCTCGGCCAGCGCGAACTCTCTCGTTTGTACTTTGGTCCGGAAGGCGATGCGGTTTGTGAATTTGCCGTCCGCTACAACCGTGCGTGCCGAGATTTCGGATTCGTACCTCCCCCGCGATTCAACGACCAGGGGAGCCGGTGATGTCTTCCGTCAACAAGAACAGCCGTGTCCATCTCGTTGCATTCGCCGCCGCTGACCACAGGCGGAAACAAGCGCGGGGACCTGGTCCTTGATGCCCATTTTGATGATGACCCCGGACAAACCCAACCCATGTCCTACGAATTCGCCGTGATCGTTCAAAGACGGATGCTCACCGAGCACAACGTGATCGTACGATTCGCATTATCAGCCGGCGACACCGCTGAGCTTATTTCCGAGTAGTAAAATTTCAAAGAAAAAGGGAGCAGCAAATGTCAACAAAAGAAGATGTGCTGTATTACGGGCCAGACTGTTTGAACTGGAGTTTGGAAGACACAAAGAACAACGATGTGTTTTACCAGGAGTTCCAGAAAACACCGGTCGGGAAAGAAATAATCAAGGCAGGCTTGAAGAACACCGACAACCTGTACGAGATCATCGGATTGGCTCAAGAGCGCGCCGGTCGGGTGGAAATCACGCTTCGAGAAGCTGAGGCCGCGGCGAAGGAATTGTTTTTGAATTGGGATTTGCAACCAAAGAAGAAGCCAGTGGAGCAAGCCCCCGCACCCAAGGCGCTCTCAAGCAGCCAGTTGGCGTGGCAGGAATACCGGATCTTCACGGATTCTAATTCGGTCGCGGCTTGCAAAGCTCGTGCGCGAACGGATGAAGGCTACCGGAAATTCTTACACACCAACTTGGAACGGGAGATGAACGACACGCCAGTTCCTGATGCAGTCGTGGCGATCGGCACTCAAGCCGTGCGCCAGGACAAGTCGATACGAATCAACGAAGATCTTCGGGCATTCGCTGAAGCATATCGTCGCACCTCAGCCGCGGAAGTGAAACGGATGTCGAGCGTCGCGACGAACCCACTCGGACACAAACAATACACTGACCTCCTCGACGCGTGTATAGCGTCAGGCTTGGTCTAGGAAAAGGGAGAATTCACATGTCACTGTTAGCAAAGCTTATACGTCAAGCAGCAGCCGGCGAATTGAACGACGATACCAAACTGTACCCCAGTCGTGAATTCACACGGCAAGACATTAGCAGGATCGCGGAACGCGGTGCCACAGAGTTCCGGTCTAACGATATGAATCTCATCAGTTGCTTCGGACCACTCGAAGGAGAGTTTGGGCTCTATGCCACGTTGTCGAACTTCATCCAGACCAAGGGTGCGTTGACCGACGAGATCATCGAGGCCGTACAAGACGGAGATGAAGTTGCGTTGACGAAAGTTTTCATGCGCGCGATGGAGCATGCGTTTATCAGCTTGTATGAAAAGAATGCCCTATCTCGGCTTCAACTTGTCGAGAACCTACCGGCAGAGGCGGTAGGGGAGTACCTCCACATGAAAAAGTCCATTGGAATCGCCGTAGCTCCCAACGTGGCTTCCGAAGCCCAAGCACCCATTGCTCCACAGCCACCCATCGATCCTACTGATCAATGTGTGTTGGATTACTCGGGGGACAAAGCCAAAGGCGTTCCACCCATGCAATCCAACGCCTTCAAAGCGAAATGGGTCAACAATCAATCAAGGCGCCCCGTTTGGGACGAAGTTGTCCGAAGGAACCTGGTGTAACCATGTCCCGCCGATCCAATCTCAACAAGAGGCGCAGGCAGAAACAACGTGCATCTCAACGGCCACAGCTTCCGCCAACAAACAACGTATCCACAGGGGAGCCGCAGCAGGCTCTCCAAACACCAACACATTCCGACATTCGTCGCATAAGCACGAGTGCTTTGATCAAGGAAATCCAGCGCCGTCCCGAATCCCGCGGACTTATCGCAGCAATCGCAGAATCCCAACGGTCTTAAGTTCCGCAGAGCAGCGGTGCCTCGCCGGTCTGCTCATAGCAACTTCACCCACTTAAACCGACGAGCGCGGCCCCGCACGTATAACTCGAACGGACGAGTTGGGTGCCGTGCACAAAGTCCCACCAAACTTCGACGTTTCATATATCCCTCCATGACGTCGAAGTTTGTGTGGGCGAATCAGTTTTATCAAAGGAACCAAGGAGCCAAAGACATGGCGAGGATAAGAGCAGTTTTAAAGTGGGATCGGGCACGAAATCTAGGCTGGGCGATCGCGGATGGTGGAACAGTGTTTTACGTTCGCCGCAAAAACTTCCGCCACCCGCCTATCGTGGATTTGCGGGACGGCATGGTGCTCGAGTTTTCAAAACTCATGAACTACGTCAATTTCGTAGAGCGACTGTACGAAGGCAAAGAGCGCGACAACTTTTCGGGCAATCACCGGAAACCAAGGCCGAGGGGGCGAGGTGATTTTGGAAAGAACGCACTGGCGGTAGACATCACGATCGTAGACGGCAACCTGGGACGGGAACTAGAAGGACTCGATTTTCACGTTGAAGAGTTTTTGCAACCGAAAGGTTTCAAAGAAACGGCCACGTACAGGCCGAAGCAGTACCTATCAGATAGGAGCAGTAAATGAGTAAAGCAAAAAGTGCAGTAGATTTCGATCAGGCAGCAGAGCGTCCATCCAGACCGACACCCACGGGGCGTGTTTCGACCCCTTACCAATGTATGGAAGCACACGGAGCCACGGACATCACGTACACTCCGGATCAAACCACCAGGCGTCACGAGGAAGCGAAGGATCCGGCGGCGAAAGCCCAGGGAGCAATTGTTCCTGGTGAGAACGGAATGGCCAACGGCAAGCGTCGGTTTGCGGCGATCCACAAACGGCGTCAGGAAACTGCCGCGGCGTTTGACGCCCTCAGGCCTACGGTCGCCGGCACGCGCAAGCGTCTCGGGAAGTAATCGTGGCATTTACACAATCACAACTGGACGGATTCTGGTGGGGCACTGGTGGTTCAGCCGCCAATATTCAACCAGGAGCATACGTCCTCAAGCACATGGACGAAGTCCGCGCTCTCACCGATCCGCGGTCGCCCGTTTACGATGCTGCATGGGCAGCCCTGTGCGCATACTGCTATCAGAACAAGTTGTACGGGTGGCAGGATTATGTAATGAACGATCCTTCCTCCGGCAACAAGTTCTGGGGCGGTGCCCCATCAATTGGCGGGAACGGGCCGACGAAGAGTTAACCCACAACAAAAATCAACGTTGGCCCTCGTTGGAAACGGCGGGGGCCTTCCTTTTCTCCCTCTCAGGAATACGTTCGCGGGAATCGGAGTCGGACTGTGGCTTGTGGTAAGGTTCTTCCATCGAAGCACTAACGCTATGACCGTCCAAGACGAAATCGATCGCTCGTCATCGTCAGCAAAGGGTCCGTCACGTTGGGTCAGGCCATAGACCGTGACAAGCTCCTTCTCGCGCATTGGTCCCTTGCTCTCGACCTCGACAAAAGCATTCTTTGCCTTATGCAGCAGAAGTTCTATGGTGGAGCGTTCGCACTCCTTCGCCCTCTCGTTGAAGCACTGGTTCGCGCTCATGTCGTGTTGGTAGGTTCTGACGACGACGTGGCCAAGCTGAAGAGCGACACGTACACCGTGAACTTCAAAACGATTGCGACACAGATCGATACGGCATTCAATCTACAGGGCTTCTTTGACAAGTTCTTGAACGGTGCGCGCGGTGCTCTCCACAGTTTCACCCACTCAGGCCTTTCCCAACTCGGGAGGCGTTTCAAAGGAAATGACCTCGAAGCCCACTACGAGGACGACGAAATCATCGAAGTGATCCACACATCGAGCACCGCAGTCTTCATGGTAACGAACCTCGTCACGAAGCACTTCAATTTCGTCGATGAGGGAGAGAAGGTCGGGGAATTGTTCCTAGAGTGGGGCAAGCCGCACTGAGTTTTTGTATTGAGGCGCGCTTTTTCGTGCTCGGTAAACCTGAAGAAATTGAGCGCGCACCGAAGTAGAATTCCTATTCGGGAGTAGAACTGCGGGATATTCCTGATATCCCTAACAACCTGACCCCTGAAGAACAGTTGTGTGAACTTTTCGGGCTGCTACCGATGCTTCAAAGAGATATATTTCTGTCTGCTGTCCGCCGCATCCTTCCACCTCCTGATAAAGACCTACCACCGGGTCCGTACATACCACCGGGTCCATACATACCTTTGGCTCACAGATGATGAAGGGCCTTGCGGCCCCCTCGGTTAGTTGCTCGAGCTTCTGTCCAATTCTTGAATACAGTTCTGGCGCCGGTTTGTCTCGCTTAATCACGAGATGGCCGGCGCTCTTTTTGTTGTGGCCTGCATTCATGCAGTGCGTTTGCCGAGAGTTTATTTTTTCGCAAGGGAACGGAGGTAGTTCACCATATCCCAGATCTGTTCGGGTTTCATCCGACCCTCTTCCCCAGTCATCTTGCCCTTGCCATTCGCAAT
>WNFJ01317252.1_pt1 | contig 10528 bp, 7 predicted proteins | sample 5400461 | NCBI WGS metagenome assembly WNFJ01 (sample SAMN13153349, study PRJNA577476) | soil metagenome | isolation source: 115 cm saprolite on Douglas fir-dominated hillslope | place: USA:California | collected 2013-09-17
AACGCACCGTGGCGACTGGCTTGTTGGCTCGCAGGACTTAGTCGAGCTTCTTGCGAGCGAAATAGAAAAGCGAGGCTGCGAGAACCACGAACATGAAAGAGCCGAAAAGATTGCTGGTGGCGAGGGGACCCATCAGTTTGGGGCCAAAGGAGAAAAGATCAGGGCGCCAGGGCAGGCGAAGCACGGCTGTGAGCCAGGGCGGGACGCGATTGGAGATTTCCGGGTCTTGCAGAAGAGCGATGATGATGCCGAGGAGTCCGAAGACGCCTCCGGCGGCAATCAGGCCGCTGGAATAGAGCGCGCCGGGGCTGGCTTCGCTTTCGTCTTTTTTCTTGGTGGTGGCTTCGACGAGCATACGGACAAGGCCTCCGGCGAACATAGCGGACGTGGTGGCGATGGAAAGATAGGAGCCGGTGGCAAAAGCCAGCGAGCGCACGCCGAGGATTTCCACCGCGATCACCAGGGCTACGCCCATGAGCACGAGACGCCAGGGCAAGCGCTGATTAAGGATGCCATTGATGACCGTGGCCATCAGACGCGCTTGTGGCGCGGGAGCCTTGTCGCTGCCGATGCCCTGCGCCCACTGAAACTCGATCCGCTTTGTGCCCGCATCGTAGAGGTATTCGCCGTCGGGAATTTCATGCGAGCCCAGGGAATTGATCAGCACGTAGCTCTTATTTTGATAGGTGAAGGAATCGCGCTCGATTTTCACGCCGCTGGGCAAGGACTGGATGGTGACGGGAATGGGCGTGGGGATGTACTTCTCGAGACCCTTGTTCATGAGATTCAGAGTCGCGCCGATAGCTACGGTGGAAACGGTAACGCCAACGAGAAGGCCCATCTGTTGCCAGAACGGCGTGGCACCGACAAGATAGCCGGTTTTCAAATCCTGGGAGGTGGCGCCGGCGATGGCCGCCGCAATGCAGACCACGCCGCCAATCATGAGAGCAAGCACGGCGTAATTGGGAGCGGTCCAACCGGCAAGGAAGAAAATCGCGCACGTGGCCATCAGCGTGGCGATACTCATTCCGCTGATGGGGTTCGAGGAATTGCCCAGCAGGCCGCTGATGCGCCCCGCCACGGTCACAAACAAAAATCCGAAGACGACGACAAAGACGCCAGCAAAAAGATTCTGCCACCAGAACGTGCTGGCGCCTTGCATGGGATGGAACGTCAGCAAAACCCACATCATGGCAACGATGACGGTTGAACCGATGACCACGGTGCGCATGGGAATATCGTTTTCAATTCTGCTGGATGCCGCGGACCGGCCTGCTCCTTCCGCGCGAACATCTTTCAGTCCGGCGGCCAACGCCGAGATGATCGTTGGCAGGGTGCGGAGGAGCGTAATCAGTCCGGCTGCGGCGACCGCCCCCGCGCCCATGGGGCGGATGTAACTGCGCCAGATGTCGTCTGGCGACATGAGCGGAATGGGAATGGTGGAAGGATAAATCGGAGTGTTGCCCGCAAGCTGGCCGTAAAACTTGATGGCGGGCATCATGACCAGCCAGGAGATGATGCCGCCGGCGAACAGAATTCCCGAGACGCGCGGGCCGATAATATACCCGACGCCGAGATATTCGGAAGTGATGTTCGTACGAAAACTTGCGCCGGGGAACCAAGCTGGGCGGGACTCGGGCTGCTCGGTCCAAGCGAGGACCGATTTCATCAAGAAGGTGTAAACGCCGCCGAGACCGAGTCCCCAGAAAACGCGGCCCGCGAAAGAGCCGCCGCGTTCGCCCGCGACAAGCACGTCGGCGCAAGCCGTGCCTTCAGGAAATACCAAGTTTCCGTGTTCCTTGACGATAAGCTGGCGCCGCAACGGCACCATGAAGAGAACGCCGAGCCATCCACCGAGTAAAGCCAATGGAAAAATCCGCCAAAAGGTGAATTCAGAGCCGAAGCCGAGAAAGATCAGCGCCGGAATCGTGAACATGACACCGGCAGCGAGCGATTCGCCAGCGGATCCTGTGGTTTGCACGATGTTGTTTTCGAGAATCGTCGGCCTGCCGAACGGCGGCAAGTAGACACCAAGTTTGCGAAGGATGCTGATGGAGAGCACGGAAATGGGAATGGAGGCGGAAACTGTGAGCCCGGCGCGCAGGCCGACGTAGACGGTCACCGCGCCGAAGAGCAGTCCGAAGAGCGCGCCCAGGATCACCGCGCGAATCGTGAATTCCTTGGGGCTTTCTTCAGCCGAAACGTAGGTGCGGAATTCACCCGGGGGCGCCGTGGAACTCCATGCCCTTTCGCGCCCTCCCGTTTGTTCGCTCAATGAATCCTCCCCATTTACCGGAATGGAATACCAATGTGGCCTGTGTGGGGGGATTATGCCGCAGGTGGACGAGGCGGGGAAGAGAATCCTATGCGGAAGAGGGAGCGTGGTCTCGCGACTCTGCTCTATTGACAGGGGGATAGCATCCCTGTAGTGTGCGGCGGTATACGTTGCTCAGGTCAGCAACATGCCCATTGGACGGGACCCTCTCAAACCGCGGGCGACCGCGAATCCGTCAGCACCACTGGTGACCGCATCGCTGATGGCTGCCGCCTTGGTGGCCGTCGAGCAGGCAATTCCCCGAAGTGCAAGCGGCGGTTGCTTTCCGCCGGTCCGTCGAATTCTGCATTCCTGCCGATACAAACTGGGAGATCTATCGTGAGCTATCGCCGATTGTTCGCGCTCGTTTTGTTGCTGCTCGTGGTGGCCGCCGTGCGACGCGTGCCGCAGGTGAGCGGGGACGAATGGCAGCCCATCACTCCGGAAGAGCTCAAGATGACCAGCGTGCCGGAAGCTCCCGGAGCGCCGGCAGTCTATCTGTACCGGCAGGTGGACCGAAAGGACCTGGGAAGGGGCAACACGGAATACAACTACCTGCGGATTAAAATCCTGACCGAGGAGGGCCGCAAGTACAGCAATGTGGAAATCGAGTATCCACGACAGCAGGCCACGATTAGCAACATCCGTGCGCGCACCATTCACCCGGACGGCACGATCCTGAATTTTGACGGCAAAGTCTACGAACAAACAATCGTCAAGTCCAAGAGTTCAAAATTTCTGGCCAAGACGTTTACCATGCCGGACGTGCAGGTGGGCAGCATAATTGAATACCATTACAATTACGATTTTGCTGACGGTTACGTTTACAGTTCGCATTGGATTCTGAGCGAAGAGCTTTTCACGAAAAAGGCGGTATTTAGTCTGAAGCCTTCTGACCGGCTGCCGGTTCAGTGGAATTGGCCCGCCGGTCTCCCCGCGGGCACCGAACCCCCAAAGCAGGGCCCGGACAGGCTTGTCCGGATGACCGCAGTGAACGTGGCGGCCTTCAAAGGGGAAGACTATATGCCGCCGGAGAATGAGTTGAAGTTCCGCGTGAACTTTGTCTACAGCGAAGATGCTTTCGAGTCAAGTGAGGACAAATACTGGAAGAGTTTCGGCAAAAAGCAATATGGGCGTGTGGAAAGCTTCGTTGACAAACGCAAAGCTATGGAAGAAGCGGTTGGTGGAATTGTCTCGGCGTCGGACACACCGGAAGTGAAGCTGCAGAAAATCTATGCGCGGTGCCAGCACGTTAGAAACCTCAGCTATGAGCCACGCAGGATCGGGGAAGAGGAAAAGCGCGATAAGCTCAAGTCCATCGATAACGTTGAAGAGCTCTGGAAGAACGGCTACGGCACAGGTTATGACATCACTTGGCTTTTTCTGGCCTTGGCCAGGGCAGCAGGCTTTGAAGCGTATCCTGCACTGGTCGCCAGCCGGGCCGAGTATTTCTTCAACCCCAAGAGGATGAACAGCAAGGAGCTTGAAGCGAACGTTGTCGCGGTCAAACTCAACGGCAAGGATCTCTTCTTTGATCCAGGCGCCGCCTTCATGCCGTATGGTTTACTGCCGTGGGTCGAGACTGGCGTCCAGGGACGACGGCTCGACAAGGATGGCGGCAGTTGGATCGAAACGCCGCTTCCCGAAAGTTCTGTCTCACGCATAGAACGCAAGGGGGATATGAAGCTGACGGATGATGGCTCGCTGGAAGGCAAAGTGACGGTCACGTACACGGGCCTGGAAGCCTATGCGCTCCGGATGGAGGAGCGCAATGAGGATGACGCCGCACGCAAGAAGCTTCTCGAAGAACGGATGAAAGATGAGGTGCCTGCCGCAATAGATCTGGAACTCAAGAAGCAACCGGATTGGAAAAATGCAAATGAACCGTTTGTCGTGGAGTATGAAGTGAAGGTTTCCGGCTGGGTTTCCAGCGCCGGGAAACGCGCCCTACTTCCAGTGGGGCTCTTCAGCGGGCCGGAGAAACATATGTTTGAGCATGCCAGCCGCGTCTTCCCTGTCTACTTCGCTTATCCCTTCCAGAAGATCGACGACGTGAGCATCGAATTGCCTCTCGGTTGGCAAGTTGGCAGCGTGCCCAAGCCCGTGGACCATGATGCCAAAGCAATTCAATATACGTTGAAGGCGGAAGGCAACAACGGCAGTTTGCACTTCAAGAGAACGCTGCGCAGCGACTTATTTATGGTTCCTGCGGCGCAATATTCTGTATTGCGGACTTTCTATCAACTTGTGAGGTCCGGTGATGAGCAACAAATCGTCCTGCAACCGGGAACAGCGTCAGCCGATAAATAAGTGGCTGGCTCGCCCATGGCGTATTGCCATTCGATTTGCGGTGTTCGCGGTCATGATTTCCCCCGCGGCGCTTCGGCTTGACGCAGCGGATGCCCCTGCCTGGATGCACGCCCTGGTAAGCGCCCCACTGCCCAAACACGATGAAAAAACAGATGCCGTGCTGCTTTATTCCGAAGAGGTTCTGAACGTTCAGCCAAACGGCAAGATCAAAGAAACGGATCGCCGCGCTTACAAGATTTTGCGCCCCGAAGGGCGCCAGTTCGGAAAGCTCCATTTCGCTTACGATGCCGAGACGCGCATCACCAACATCCATGGGTGGTGCATTCCCGCGCAAGGCAAAGACTACGAAGTGAAGGACAAGGACACGACAGAGAGAGGATACTTCGACGTTGAGGGCGGAGAGCTCTTTTCGGATATCCACGTTAAAGTCATGGAAATCCCGGCTCCCGAACCCGGTAATATCGTTGGTTACGAAGTGGAGCACGAGGACCGCCCGTTCATCTTTCAGGATGAATGGATATTCCAGAGCCGCGTTCCTGTGCGCGAGGCACGGTACACTCTGCAGCTTCCTCCAAGCTGGGAGTACAAGGCGGTTTGGCTGAACCATGCCGAAGTGGAACCCCAGGCACTGGGCAACAACCAGTGGCAATGGGTTGTGAATGATGTACCAGCGATTGAGCCGGAACGCGAGATGCCGCCCTATCTAGGCGTGGCGGGTCAATTGCTCGTCAGATTTTTCGGACCAGGAAGCGTTTCATCAGGCAGGTCCTTTTCGTCCTGGAGCGATATGGCCAGGTGGTACTCGGATCTCTGGCGGAACCGACAGGATGCCTCGCCCGAGATCAAACAGAAAGTCGCCGAGCTCACAAAGAACTCCGCCAACAAACTGGATCAGATGCGCGTTTTGGCACGCTTCACGCAGAATGATGTTCGCTACGTGGCCATCGAGTTAGGGATTGGAGGATGGCAACCTCATCCGGCGTCCGATGTGTACGTTCATCGCTACGGAGATTGCAAGGACAAGTCCGCGCTTCTCTCTTCCATGCTGCGCGAGATTGGGGTCGACTCCTATCATGTGGCAATACATACCACCCGCGGGGTCGTCGGGCCAGATGTGCCGCCGCGCCTCGGAATCTTTAACCACGCGATCCTTGCGATTCGCTTGCCGGACCAAATGGAGGATGTGTCGCTTGTTGCTACTTTTCATCATTCCAAGCTGGGAAACTTGCTTTTTTTTGATCCGACGGATGACATGATGCCGTTTGGGCGATTGCGCGGCGAGTTGCAGGCAAACTACGCTCTGCTGGTGACCTCGGACGGCGGCGATCTGCTCCGGCTTCCGGAACTGCCGCCGGCCATGAACGGAATTCAAAGAAGTGCCAAACTCACTTTGAGTACGAGCGGGACGCTAAGCGGTGATGTGCGGGAAGTTCGCGTGGGCGACCGTGCCTCTTCCCAGCGATGGGCGCTGCGCACCGCGACGAAGGATGCGGACAAAATCAAGCCAATCGAGACTGTCCTTTCCCGTTCACTGGGGACTTTTCAAATCACGAAGGCAAGCGTAGGCAACTTGCAGACGACGGACCTGCCGTTCGTATATAACTACTCGGTAGTAGCGCAGAATTATGCAAAGACTGCGGGCGACCTTCTCTTAGTCCGGCCGCGTTTCGTTGGCAATAAATCGAGTGACGTGCTAGAGACAAAGGAGCCGCGAAAATATGCGGTGGAATTCGAGGGGCCGTCGCGAGATACGGACACGTTTGAAATTGCGCTGCCGGCGGGTTACGAAGTGGACGACCTGCCCCCACCAGTCAATGCGGAATATAGTTTTGCGAGCTACCACAGCAAGTCCGAAGTGAATGGGAACACTTTAAAATATACGCGGACGTTCGAAGTGAAGGAGTTGAGCGTGCCGCTCAGCAAGGTCGAGGATTTGAAGAAACTCTACCGTATCATCGCGGGTGACGAACGGAATACCGCGGTGTTAAAACCGGTGGCTCACTGATTCGTTTCTCCACTCTTGTTCACATGATTTTTCCGCAGAGACTTGACCGACCAGACGGAGTCAGCGCGCCCAATCAAAAACGTAGCGAAGCAGAGCGCAAATACTGATTGGCTCAGGCTGGCGCCGAAGTACTGCCAGAAGGGCGCTCCCGCGCCAGGGTACGCCGAAGAAAAAAGCATGGTAAGCATGAAGATGAGACCGAAGAAGCTCGCGGAACGAACCATGATGCCGAGAACGAGCGCAAGCCCGATCGCCAATTCGCCATAGGCTACGAGAAACGCAATGCTCGTGGCGTGCGGCAGGACAAAGCCACGGAGAATTGGCGCCATGAAAGGGTAGGTTCCTCCCTGGAGGAATTCGTTGATCGAGTGTTGAAAGCCACCGTGAAGAGTAAATGCCGTGCCGAAAACTTTGTACTGGCCGAAGATCAAGAAAAAAATACCCACGGCGATGCGGAGTAAGGCGAGGGCGTAGTTGTTTCGCGTGCTGGCATTAGAAGAGAAAATCATCGCGATTCAAATTCTATGACAGATTTTCCGCGCCAACAGAATTCTTGCGAGGGATGCGAAATAAAATGGCGCCGGGAGGCTGTAGCGTCCCCAATTTTCTTCGCAGCGCGCGCGGCGACGCGTCCAGCGCTTCTTTTAAGAGGGAGGCAGCCATCTCGGGAGAAAGATGCGCGCGATAGACATCAGCGCGATCGGCGTGGGAATACTTCTCGTAGCGTGGTGTTGAATTTTGCGCCGCCTCCACGAAAATTTCCCAGGGACTTCTCTTGTGGAACAGCTTCTTTGCCGAAGCTTCGCTGCGGGTGACGCGCACTAGAGAGCGGTGCGTGCCGCCGCCGGTTTCGAGAGAAACTGCGGTGACTTGCTCCGAGTTGAAAGGACGCGAAGGGTCATCATCCGGGAAAACGGCCAGGAGCCCAGTGATTTCGTTTTCATTGGCAGCGAAGCCGTTCCACCAGTAGCGATAACCGTTATAGACCACTGTTCCGGTGCGGAAAATTTGCTGCACGCGCGAGACATTCTTGCCCGTTACGCTAACCACCATGTCCGCAAGCTCGGCAAGGCGAAACGTTTGTTTCACGACCGGGCGCACTGTTACATAGCCTGCATCTTCTTCCGTGAAGCGCATAGAGATGGTTTCAGGGAGCGGCATGGCGAATGCCCGGATCGAATTCTTACCCAAGTTTCGAAAGATGAACGCGCACGCGATCGCTTAGCGCCTTGCCGTCCACGGTCTTGCCTTCCAGAAGTGCTTTGGCGGCTTTCACGACCGCGCCCATCTGCTTGATGGAATTCGCGCCGGATTCGGCGATGGCCTTGGTAATCGCTGCGTCCATTTCGGCCTCGCTGGCGCCGACAGGGAGATAAGACTCGATGATGGCGAGCTCTTTGGTTTCTTTCCCGGCGAGTTCCGGGCGGTTGCCCTTGGTGAACTGTTCGATCGACTCCTTGCGCTGCTTTACGAGTGTTTGCAAGATCTGAATGGACTCGGCCTCGTCGAGTGCGCGCATCTTTTCGACTTCTTTGTGCTTGATGGCGGCCTTGATTCCCCGCAGGACGCTGAGGCGCAATTCTTCCTTGGCGCGCATGGCGTCGACCAGATCTTTCTGAATTTTCTCGGGAAGACTCATCTGCAAACTCCTCGCTGCATTGAATATAGCAGACCATCAAAGAGGACAGGCAAGAATGAAGCCGTTCTGCATCTTAGGTGCTGCGATCCTTATTTGACAGCGCGAGGGCAGGCCGCTAACTTTGATCTCTTGCATCGTGCGGGAAAAACCCGCAGGAGACGACGGGGCCTCATGAAAGTCATCGTAGCGGACAAGATCAGCGAGCGGGGTGTGCAGTTGCTGAAGGAGCAGCTCGGCTGGAACATCGTACTCACGACAAAAGACACGCTGGACGCGGCGATTGCGGATGCAGACGCTCTGATTGTGCGCAGCGCCACAAAGGTCACCGCCGAATTGCTGGACAAAGGCCACAAATTGCGTGCCGTGGGCCGCGCGGGCGTAGGTGTGGACAACATCGACCTGGAAGCAGCCACCAAACGCGGCGTGCTGGTGATGAGCACCCCCGGTGGAAATGCCATCAGCGTCGCTGAGCACACCTTTGCTCTCCTTCTGGCCCTGGCGCGCCAGATTCCGCGATTGGACAAAGCGATTCACGAAGGGCGCTGGGAGAAGTCCTCCGCGGCGGGAACCGAAGTGCGGGGGAAAACACTGGGCCTGATTGGCCTCGGACGAATCGGCAGCGAAGTCGCGGTGCGCGCGGGGGCATTTGACATGCGCGTGCTGGCGTACGACCCGTATATCAGCGAAGCCGCGGCGCACGAAATCTCGGTTGAACTTGTGCCGCTGGAAAAGCTGCTGGCGGAGAGCGATTTCGTTTCTCTGCACACCGCGCTAAGCCCCGCCACACAGAACCTAATCAGCGCTGCGACCATCCAGAAGATGAAAAAAGGCGCGCGCGTGATCAACACCGCGCGAGGAGAACTGATCGACGAAGCAGCACTAGCGGACGCGTTGAAGAGCGGGCATTTGGCAGGAGCGGCGGTAGACGTGTTTGTGGAAGAACCGCCGAAGAATTCTCCGCTCGTGGGGCTTCCCAATGTGATTGCCACGCCGCACGTCGCGGGCTCCACGGCCGAGGCGCAAGAAGAAGTGGGCACGCAGGTGGCCGTGCAGATCAAGGATTATCTGGCAGAAGGCATCATTCGCAACGCCGTGAACCTGCCGGCGCTTTCGGCGGAGCAGTACCGAAGGGTGCGACCGTACCTTCAGCTCGCAGAACGGCTCGGCTCTCTGGTCTCGCAGGCGGCGCAGTCGCGTCCGGCGCGGATTCGCATCCGCTATGCAGGAGAGGTAGCGGAGGTGGGCACGCATCTGCTTCGCAGTGCTGTGCTGGCTGGCGTCCTTAACGCGGTGTTGGACGAAAAAGTAAATGTCGTGAATGCCCCGGCAGTGGCCGCGGCGCGCGGCCTGACTGTGGAAGAAGAGACTCGAAGGCGCGAACACGGCTTCCCAAATACTCTGGAAGTCTCGGCGCTGCCGGAGAAAACGGGTTCGGCGGCGGGCTTTACAGCCGAAGGCACTGTTCTCCATGACAGTTCGCCGCGCGTGCTGCAAATCGAAGGAATTCCGCTGGAGGCCCAGCTTGAGGGCACCATACTGTATCTGAGAAATCGCGACGAACCCGGTGTCATCGGCCAGATCGGCACGACTCTCGGCAAACTCGGAGTCAACATCGCAACGTTCGCCCTCGGCCGCCGCGAAGCCCAACGCGGGGCCGACGCCGTTTCCCTCGTCCGCGTGGATGGCAAAGTCTCTGCTGCCATTCTTGAGCCTATCCGGGCAATCCATGCCATCACTGAGGCCAAGCTCCTGCATCTCGGGTGATTTCTACCAGTCAGGATTTTGGCGGCCTGTCGTCGACTCCAAGCATTCCTTGGCCGCGTGACTCCGTCTCTAGCCGCAGCCGCGGAGCTATGTTAATCTGAGACTCCGCTCGGGTCGCAAGAATGAGCCCGGGCAAATCGGTCGGGGCGTAGCGCAGCCTGGCTAGCGCGCCTGGTTCGGGACCAGGAGGTCGATGGTTCAAATCCATTCGCCCCGACCATCGCCTGGTGCTGGAGCAGGAGGTCGATCGTTCAAGTGCTTTCGCTCCGACCACTCCAAATTTCTATCTTTCATTGGTTTACGCTGCACTCACTATTTCGACAGCAACGACGGTTTGTGTACCAATGTGGACCAACTGCGGCAGTTTGCAGGAAACCTCGGGCCCGGAGGCTCTGCCCAGGAAGCGCCGTTGACGTCGCACGCGTTCTCGACCCCACGATTACAGAAAAATCGTTCAGGAATTTCTGCCGGCAGTACGGAGCGATGATCAATTATG
>WNFJ01271309.1_pt2 | contig 10527 bp, 11 predicted proteins | sample 5400461 | NCBI WGS metagenome assembly WNFJ01 (sample SAMN13153349, study PRJNA577476) | soil metagenome | isolation source: 115 cm saprolite on Douglas fir-dominated hillslope | place: USA:California | collected 2013-09-17
ATTGGTCTGCTTTTCAGGCATGTTCATAAATAGCTACGACTACTACTACGGCTACTGAAGTTGCCGACCAGATGAGGTGCAATACCCTCTTTTTCCAGAGAGTTACGCAGTTCACGCAGGTCTGTATCGCCGTTGACAGCAAGCATAAAGGGGGCTAGCAGGCGGATACCAAAGCCCTGAAATTTGGGGGAAGCACACAGCTGAGCTATAATCTCTTCGCTCGACACTTCGAGCAGCAGAACCTGCGAAACACGTGTCTCTTTGTACTGCCGAGCCCAATCTCGTAGCGTGTAAACGACGTTCTGGGGCAGTTCTTTCTGGCTGTGTTCCTCTAGAACTTGAATAATCTGCTCAATATTGTAACCAGCTGCCATGCCACGCAATAGCGATGCTCGCGTCAGTGTCAAACGGCTGGCGACACCAATCTGATTGACTTGAGTAAAAGGGAGTATACCGTATAACGTGGGCAGGTGAGGCTGCAAGAGCAATAGTTCGAAGCTAGGTTGTACGATCAGGAAGCGTTGACTGCCCTTTTCGTTATTAGTCTGTTCGCTGGCCTGGGTATTCTGTCCATCAGTTGAGAACAAGGTCGCGGTCAGTTCAGAGAGCATGAACATAATGGGATTGTGATATTGTCCCTGAGTAGGAGCAGTCTCATAGCCTACAGCGACGAGCCCTAGATCGCGCAGTGTGCTATCAAGCATACCAATATAAATCTCTGCATCACTTCTCATCCATTTCAGGCGGCCATCTTTGCCCTTTTGTGCTTTACTTAGTGCTGGACGGCGCATTGCCCCAGGATTGTTCTCCCATAGCTCTTCAACTAACGCGTCGACTCTGTACCACTTGCCCGGTACACATGCACGCAACTGATCTAACAAGGCTTGACGACCCTTGCGCACATCTATCGAATAGTAGTACGAGTACGAGTCCAGGGGATCAAACTTTGCTCCGACCACATCTGTAATCTGCTCGTTATGAGTCCATTCCTTAAGTAAGTGTTCCATCTGCTCAGCTACATCCAGACGGGACCAAGCTACTATTTGCGGACCAAGCTCAAGGCACGGTTTCATATCGCTAAAAGGCGGCTTGCTGACTTGCAGGATACGCATATTGATCAGCAGATCAAAGACCATGTCGGTATAACTATCGCTGCCATCATAGGTGAAACGAGGCTCTCCTTTGAGTTGCGGGCGCAGCTTATTGACAATGCGCTTGGGAATGTGCCCAGCTTGTGTCGGTTCAATTTTCTGCTGATAAACCGCGTTGATGATTACGGCTATGTCGTAAATTATCACTGGCTCGGCAGCATGCTCAGTTGGCGGCGCAGAGTCGAGTATCTCTAGCATTCCATACTACTCCTCAGGTTGATATTGTTCAAGATAACGGATCACTTCGCGTGTAAGCTGACTAGGTGTAGAGGCTCCAGCAGTAACTGCAATGCGCTTCTTGCCTTTGAGCCATTGTGGGTCCAATTGCGACAGGTCTTCGATGCGCCGCGCCGGAACGTTGGCCAGTTCTTCAGAGACTTGCACCAGACGATTGGTATTGTTGCTGCGTGGGTCGCCAACGACGATAGTCAGGTCCGCGCCTCTAGCCTGCTCTGCAACAGCCTCCTGACGTGTCTGAGTAGCAGCACAGATGTCGATATGGATTTCGGCATGCGGGTAGCGCTGTTTAATATACTCGATGATGCGATGGGTATCCCACTGAGAGAGCGTGGTCTGGGTAGAGACCGCGATTTTTCGCTCTTGCTCTGGAGTCAGTTGCAATGCATCAACATCCGCTTCAGCCTCGATGAGGCTAACGTGACCGGGGATCTCCCCAATTACCCCTTCCGGTTCGGGATGTCCTTTCTTGCCAATGTAGAGGATGTAATAGCCCTGGGAAACGAGATCGATAACCAGTTCGTGCGTTTTAGTCACATCGGGGCAGGTAGCGTCAATGCAAGTGAGACCGCGTTCCTTGGCGCAGCGTTTGACCTCAGGAGAGACACCGTGCGCAGTGAAAATAACGGTGCCTTCCTTGACTTCTTCAAGAATCATAGCCCGGTCGGGACCATCCAGGGTAATAATACCCATACTACTGAATTCGTCAATAGCATGACGGTTATGGATAATCTGTCCAATAATATGAATTGGGCGAGGCAGCGTTGGGTCCTTAGCAGCTTTACGGGCCAGAGTGAGAGCGTCAACGACACCATAGCAGTAGCCACGCGGCGATATTTTAATTACCTCCATTTGGGTTCTTTTTTTCCTCTCCACCAACTTCCAGAAAGAGTGTCGGCATTGTTTCTTCAGGAAGTTATCGCTGCCTTTTTGGCTTCTTCGCCTGTTTATTGACATTGAGATAATAATGAAGCTTGTTGAGCATGTCTTCGCAAAAGCCGTTTGAACTCTTCGAGTATTGTGGGTTCACTAGGAAACAAAACAGATATGTCCTTAGGCTCTTCGAAACCCGAATAGCTCCATCATCTAATATGATCATAAATCCAGATGGGTGTGATGTCAAGCACTTTTGTCAGTTGTCGACAGCATCCGGCGGAAATCTTCTGGCGTATAGAGGCAAACTGCAGGCAATAGACCAGCTACCTCCTCGACAGAGGGAAATGGCGCAAGGTCAAAAATCAACAAGGGCGAGTGCCGCCCGATACACCCCTGTGCAATACTAGCAGCTGTTAACAGAGGCATCGCCTGTTGTGTCTCAGATGACGAAAGCGCAGGTATACTGATCACAAGCTGTACATAAGGAAGAAGAAGAGGAAGTCTAGCAGGTGTATCTTCTTGAAAAATATTTTTCATACACACCCGCCGCAAAACCTGCAAGTATGGATAACACCGCTCTTCTGGACCGATTAATAACGCTGAACGTCCTTGCAGACTGCCAAGGCAGGCATCTGCGATAGAGACAACTTCCGAGACAATATCACGCATTGACCATAATGCCTTCCCTAAAAACAATAACCTTTACTGTAAAACAGAGCCTGCTTTCCATAGCCACCCTATTGTTTATTATTAATACTAGAGCAAAAAAGTACTCAGGTGCCATCAGGTATACGCTGTATTTTTTCTAAGCGAGGGTCCATTAGCGACAGTTGACGCTTGCCCTCTTCAGTGCTAAAATATATCCTAGTGAACAGGTCGGATTAATTGCGTATGTTTGGAGATAAACAAGAAGGCAGAGATGCATAATGTTGCGCGTATCTACAAAAGGTGAATATGGTGTTCGGATCATAGTCGATCTGGCCCGTCACTACGATGGCCGCCCTCGATCTCTCACAGATATTTCGCAGGCGGAGATGTTACCGCTCGCATATCTGGAGCAACTGGTGAAACTGCTTCGTGAAGCTGAGCCTCCTCTGGTAATCAGTACACGGGGCGCTCACGGGGGCTACAAGTTGAGTCGCAACCCGGCACAGATTACAATGGGAGAAGTTGTCCGTGCTCTGGAAGGGCCAATTTCTCCTATGATCTGCGCGACGGAAGGCGAGATGGTGCAGATCTGCAATTTCCTTGACTCATGCAAAACAAAATATCTCTGGGCACGTGTGCGAGACGCTGTTGCTCAAACTCTCGACTCTATTACATTGGCAGATCTGGTGGCAGTGTCGGAAGATCAACACACTTCCACTCATTTCATTGCACTTTCTAATATTCATGTGGGTACAACCCTTAAGGGGGAGCACCTTGACACACAGGCAGCAATATTGCCCGGCAGCACTCCGGCAGGCTAACTGGTTGGTAAGTACTCAGGTACTAATTGAACTGATCAACACCTAAAGGTGCACAGCGGTAAATCGCGCCGTGCCCCCTTTGGGGTGTCATCTTTAGGTGATCACCATCGGTAGGAGCCCCAGTATTACTATCAATACTTCGCGCCCGCCCTACCTCATATAGGAAGGTATGTCTGGATCTATGACATCTGAACTTGTAATTAAAAATCTTCATGCCAATATTGAAGGCAAGCCAATCCTGCGCGGTGTGGACCTAACCGTTAAGCAGGGCGAGATCCATGCACTGATGGGTCCCAATGGTTCGGGCAAAAGCACGTTGGCAAACGTCATTATGGGTAACCCAAAATATGAAGTTACCGAAGGTGAGATCTGGTTTAAGGGTGAGAATATTCTGGAGTATTCACCGGATCGCCGCGCACGTATGCGATTGTTCCTGGCATTCCAATACCCTATGTCTGTCTCCGGCGTGAGCGTGGCCAACTTCCTGCGCCGTGCACTAGAGGCTGTGCGCGAAGGCAATAAGACCCTTGAAGAGGGCGAGAACCCTTCCGGCAAGATGACCAAGCGTAAGACTATTCCTCCCGGAGAGTTCCGTAAACTCCTGCAAGAGAAGATGCGCCTGCTCAAAGTCGATAATAGCTTTATTAACCGCTCAATCAATGATGGCTTCTCTGGCGGTGAGAAGAAGCGTGCGGAGATCCTGCAGATGGCACTACTGGAGCCCGAAATTGCTCTGATGGATGAGACCGACTCCGGCCTGGATATCGACGCATTACGTATCGTCTCTGAGAGTGTCAATGCATTGACGGGCCCCAACCTGGGTATTTTGCTGATCACCCACTACCAGCGCATGCTCAACTACATCACGCCCGATTATGTCCATGTGATGTTTAATGGTCGTGTCGTTAAATCGGGAGGCAAAGAACTGGCACTTGAATTGGAAGAGAAAGGCTATGAATGGCTCAAGCCTGCAGACGAAGAGAGTGGAGTGAGTGCCGATGTCTGAATCTAAAGTTTTGGCTCCTGGGTTCTCTCGGGCTACAGTAGAGGAATTGTCACGTCTGAAGGGTGAACCCGATTGGCTGCTCCAGTTGCGCTTGCATGCTTGGGAGACCTATGAAAATACTCCAGCTTCATTGGGTCGTCGCGGTGATCTGGGCACACATCGGACCGTTGCCAATTTCAAGTTCCAGAACTTGAACCCGTTTACCCAGTCCAGCACAGCTCTACCTAGCACTATTGAGCAGTCGTTAGAATCAGCGCTAGTTAACGAACGTTCAGGCCTGCTAGTCCAACTCAATTCCAGTGTTGTACGCTGCGAATTGCGCGAGGATCTCAAGCAGCAGGGCGTGATCCTGACCGACCTGGATACGGCTGTGCATGAGTATCCTGAACTGATACAGAAATATTTTATGACTGAGTGTGTGCCAGCAGCAACCAGCAAGTATACAGCACTGCACGCAGCTTTCTGGACTGGTGGTTTCTTCTTATACGTGCCACAGGGTATCGAGATTGAAGAGCCAATCTTGGCCCAAGTCTGGCTGAACACACCTCTGTCTGCTAGCTTCTCGCATACCCTGATTATTGCGGAACCGCAAAGCAGTGTACGCTTCGTCCAGGAATACAATTCGCTCGTGGCAGGCGACGATCCCGCTCTACTGAGTGATGTGGTTGAAGTCTTTGCTAACCGTGAAGCACGAGTTGAGTTCAGCAATGTGCAGGATCTCGGTCAGAATGTCTGGAACATTGCGAATAAGAATGCCGTCCATCAGAATGATAGCAGTGTAACCTTTGTGATCGCCGACCTGGGTAGCGCAGTCAATCTAGAAACCATCGGTGCTGGTCTACAGGGGAATGGCACTGCGGCAGAACTGGTTGGTGTCTTCTTCACCGATCATAACCAACGTTATGCAATTAATTCTCTATCAGACCATATTGGCCTCTCGACCAACGCTGAGACTTTGGTTAAAGGCGTGCTTACCGACGAGTCACGAGTAGAGTTCGATGGCATGATCCGCATACGTCCAAAAGCCCAGCAGACAGCCTCGTTTCTGTCAGCACATGGTCTGCTACTGAGCAAGAAGGCACGCGGTGAGTTCATTCCCGGTCTGGAAATTGCTGCGAACGAGGTCAGTGCCAGCCACGGTGCCACCTCTGGTCAGATTGATGAGGACCAACTCTTCTACCTGATGGTACGTGGTATTCAGCGTCCTGAGGCTGAGCGCATCATTGTACAGGGCTTCTTTGAGCCAGTACTGCAGCGTATCCCGGTAGAGCACCTGCGAACCCGTCTGCGCCGCAGCATTGTGCGCCGTATGAGTGGTGGCTACGAGACGGAGGCCGATACCTGGATTGATGCCCAGGAGCGCTGGGAGATCGAAGGTGTTGACGAGGTTGCAATCCACTTGGATGATAGCACCAGGGAAAATGAAGATATCAAGCTCACGGAGTATTAAGAAACTCACATTCCCTCTTATGGAGGGAGAAACCGGCATTATAGAATTGCAGATGAATGTCACTTGTGCTATACTTCTCCCATTCTACATCATCAATGTAAAGCAACGGGGGAAGATGGCAGTGACAAATTCTGCACAAAATGATTCACAGCCGTCTATTGATCGTCATGCCATTCCACTCTATGTACTGCTACCTGGGATGAAAAACCCATCAGTGGCTCTTCTCAAACGAGCGATCAAGGAGATTCACGAGTATTATGATGAAAACCGTGCTGGTGAGCGACTCGGTCAGTTTGGGGTAATGCTCATCCGGACGACAACCATTTCAGCCCTAAATAAGCAAAAGATACAGGAGGAACTCTACATGTATTCGCCGTATCAGCAATTTCTGAGCCAAAATCCTGACGTCGAGCGACTCGCCCAAAAGAACAGAATTGAGGGCAAGATCGAGGGCAAGATCGAATCAATCTTAAACATCCTAAACTTTCGTTTTTCAAATGATATGCTCACAGATCTTGCTAAACAAGCCCTTGGTAGCATTCACGATATTGAGGTGCTTGGCCAGCTTGAACGTGAGGCTCTTCGTTCTCCAGATGAACAACATGTTCATAAATGGTTGGACAAATACTTGTCTCAGAATAATATGGAAGATGGGATGGAAGGTAATACGGAAAACGAGACTAAATAGAAAGAATAAACTATGGCGACATTTGATGATACATTATCTATAACACAAACAAAACATGCTATGCACTCTACGGAGGAGATTCGCAAGGATTTCCCCATCCTATCCCGCCAAGTGCATGATAAGCCACTGGTATACCTGGATAGTGCTGCAAGTTCGCAAAAACCCACCGTCGTGATTGAAACGATGGATCACTACTACCGAACCTACAATGCTAACATTCATCGCGGCGTCTACCAGATAAGTGAAGAGGCGACTGCAGCGATGGATAAGGCACGCGTGAAGATCGCTCGTTTCATCAATGCACGCCAGAGTAAGCAAGTCATTTTCACGCGCAACACCACCGAGAGCATTAACCTTGTGGCCTATAGCTGGGGAGCAGAGAATATTCATGCCGATGATCTGATTGTGCTGACCGAGATGGAGCACCATAGCAATCTCGTTCCCTGGCAACTGTTGGCCCAGCGCACTGGTGCTCGCCTGGAGTTTATCCCCGTGAGTGATGATGGCCTGTTGTGCCTGGACATTTATGAACAGCTTTTGCAGCAGCAGCCAAAACTGGTTGCCTTTACCCACATGTCTAATGTCCTGGGAACGATAAATCCTGCCAAGGAGATGATCGCACAAGCACATGCTACAGGAGCAATCGTGCTGCTGGACGCAGCACAGAGCGTGCCCCACTTACCAGTCGATGTACAGGATCTTGATGTCGATTTTCTGGCCTTCAGCGGGCATAAGATGCTAGGTCCCACAGGTATCGGTGTCCTTTATGGCAAGCGAGCATTGCTAGAAGCCATGCCACCCTTTATGGGCGGCGGCGACATGATCCGCACGGTACATCTGCGCGAGTCCACCTGGAACGATCTGCCGTGGAAATTTGAGGCCGGAACTCCTGCAATTGCAGAGGCTATCGGCTTCGGAGTTGCAGTGGACTATCTGAGTGAGTTAGCAATGGCTGCGGTACAACAACACGAGCGCGAAATAACGAGCTATGCCTTGGAGCAGCTACAGGCAATTTCTGGCTTGAAAATCTACGGGCCCGATGCCAGCCAACGTGGTGGTGTAATCTCCTTCACCCTAGATGACATCCACCCGCACGATCTAGCCTCGATCTTGGACCAAGAAGTGGGTGTAGCAATCCGCGCTGGCCATCATTGCGCTCAGCCATTGATGGAGCGCTTTGGGTTAGCCGCAACGGCTCGTGCTAGCTTCTATCTCTATACTCTACCAGAAGAAATTGATATACTGGTGCAGGGATTGTACAAGGCACAACAGATCTTTCATTTCTAGTGCCATGTTCTATTGGTGAGGTTATACTAACTATGTCTATGGACTATCGTGAATATATACTGGATCACTATCGTGATCCACGCAACTACGGGGAACTGGAGTATCCCGATGTGCACTGCGAGGACTTTAATCCACTATGCGGCGATCAGCTTGCTATGGACCTGCAAGTCGAGAGCGATCGTGTGACAGCAGTGCGCTTCCGAGGGCGAGGTTGCGCAATCAGTCAGGCAGCAGCTTCGATGCTCACTGAAATGATCGACGGCAAGACCGTGCAAGAGGTAATTGCGTTGGGGAAAGACGATGTCTTGGAGGCACTGGGTATCCCCATAAGTCCGGCACGCACAAAATGTGCATTTCTCTCTCTACGGGTACTACACCGTGGTCTTGCTCTTGCAGGTCTTGAGAAGCCTGTGGAAGATGACGAGGAATAATTTTTTAACTGGAAGTCAAATTTTGACAGAATTTATTAAAGTTGCGGAATTGCACGAAGTAGACGAAGGCACGCTTTTCTCTACAGAGGTAGATGGAGAGCCTATCTGCCTTACAAAAATTGATGGCAATGTCTATGCCTTTACTGATAACTGTACCCACATTAGTGGTCCCCTCAACGAAGGTGAACTGGAGGGCTGCACAGTCACCTGCCCCTGGCACGGCGCTGAATTTGATGTGCGTACTGGCAAAGTCCTACGTGGTCCCGCACGCCAAGATCTTGCTACCTATCCAGTGAAGATCGAGGATAGCGGGATTTATATCAGCGTGCCCACCGATTGATTTGAGTTCGGTTCTCTCAGTAGACCACAACGAGGAGTTGCATCAAAGTTCCCAGTGGCAGTACTTATTGTTACGGTAAGACACCTCGGATCTCGAGGGGTTGCAGCAATTAGTGGGAATCAAGGCGCAAGCCTAGTCCTTGCGCCTTTCTTACCGCTTGTACGCGGTTCTGCACGCCCAATTTGGAGAAGATATTGCTAACATGGCGTTTGACAGTGTCAACAGTAATCACCAACTCCTGCGCAATCTCCAAGTTGGATCCGCCGGATGCGAGCAACCGGAGAACCTGGAGTTCTCGCTTGCTTAAGGATTCTGGCAGAGCTTGGTCCTGGGTTTGCCCTTCTGCTCGTCCATATACCATACTCTTTTGCTGAAAGGTGGTAAGCAGCGTGTCCAGATAGAGAGTTAGCCCCTGCTTGAGGTTTTGCTTCCGCAGTTGCTGGAGGAGAGTCTCCATTGGCGCCCCTGCGTCCACAAAGCTACGGATGTAGCCCTGCGGCTCGGCCAGACGGATCGCCTCCGAGAGGGCATCGAGAGCCTGCGTCTCCTCCTGTTGCATCTGGAAGGCCAGGGCTCGCAGAAGCCACATCTCAATCACATGTCCCCAGCGCTTGCCCGCAGTTCCTCTCTCGAGTGCTGGCTCCAATCGTTGTAGAGCAAGGTCGGGCCGAGCTTGGGCTAAGAAGATTCGCACGCATGCCACCTCTTCCCGTTCGCGACCAAAGGGTGTGCCATACCGCTCTCCGATGTCGAGCTGTTGGACCCAGCGCCTAGCATGGTCTAGTTTCCCACAGGCCAGCCAGACCTTGACTTGGTCGACCGTCGTGAACAGAGAACGAATATGCATATAGAGATTCTGGTTCATGCGCGTGCCGATCTGTTGAAACTGCTCGAGGGCAGAATGTGCCTCATCGAAGTCTTTGCGCGACAGGTGGACACGTATCAGCACAGTATACCCGCAGAGTAAATAAACCAGCGATGACATCAATGGAGTCTGTTCGCATAGCTTGATGGCCTCTTGCACCATAGAGAGCGCGGCATCAAGCTCGTTCCGCTCGCGCAGAACCTCCGCTTGCCAGACCATGGGCCAGCCTACTACCCCGGACAAGACAAATTCTCTTGGCTCCCTCCCCAGCAGAATGGCTTCCTGGGACAACCTCTGGGCATCATGCAAGCGCCCTCCCCCTAGCATGTACTTGGCAGTGGTCCCCATCATAATGATAGCTCGAGCAGTCTGGCCTGTCGCTTGGGCAAGTGCGCCAGCTCGCAGGCCACTTTCGACAGCGGCTTCCACATCATTGGTAGAAGAAGCATAAGCGGCGATGAGTTGAGCAAAGGCAGCTTGGACGCGAATAGCGGAATTTTCTGGGGAGAGCAGGGCCAGAGCGTGTTCAGAGAGTGCGAGTGCTCCTCCTCCATCCCCGATATGGCTCCACAGGAAGGCACGCAGGGCGAAAACCTCCCCAAGCAGATCCTGCAGCTTCTGCCGTGCTTGCAAGGTCTCTCTGGTGGATGGGTCCTCCTCTTGCGGAAACCTTGTGAGCGAAGCCGTCAGCATCGCTTCAGCTGCATCGAGCCAAGTCTGGAGCGTG
>WNFJ01379386.1_pt1 | contig 10526 bp, 11 predicted proteins | sample 5400461 | NCBI WGS metagenome assembly WNFJ01 (sample SAMN13153349, study PRJNA577476) | soil metagenome | isolation source: 115 cm saprolite on Douglas fir-dominated hillslope | place: USA:California | collected 2013-09-17
GTACGAGCCCGTCCTGATCCATGAACTAAAGCGGCGAAGCTTTACCACTCGAAATCAGATACCAGTTCCGCTCGTATACGAGGGACTCACTTTCGACGTTGCATTCAAGATGGACGTGGTCGTGAATGAACTGGTTATCCTGGAATTGAAATCGGTCGAAAAGCTGGAACCCGTTCATTTCAAACAACTGCTTACATACCTCCGGCTTACCGGTCTGCGTCTCGGGCTGCTAATTAATTTTGGTGAGGCGATTCTCAAAAATGGCATCCACCGAGTCGTCAATAACCTCTCTTCTTAAACCTTTGCGTCTTTGCGTCTTTGCGTGAGATTCTTCGCCTCCGCGTCCTGGCGTGACCTGCCGGAAAAGCACAAAAACAAAATCAGGACGAGCAACTCGGTAAGACCAAAGCCGATCTTTGCCGCATAAGGCACGACTGGTTGGTGGTATTGCGACAGGAACGATTCGATCATTCCGGCCCAGACCAGCATCAGGCCTGCGCCACAGATCAATGTAACCAATGCGTTTCCAATTGAGCGAAGTCGTTGACCGATCGATTCGGAGGACCTCCAACCAACGAGAGCCTGGCCGAGCAATAGTCCGGCTTGGGCGGCGATGAGAATTGCGGGAATCTCAATGACACCATGGGGAAGCAACCAACCAGCAAGAAAGACCGATTGACCGGCTCGGACATAGTCAACAATGACTGCTCCCAAGATTACACCGTTGTAGAAGAGGAGGATCATCGTCCCGATTGCCCAGGTCATACCAAGAGCCAGAACACCGATCGCTACGCGGATGTTATGGGTCATTAGCATCGCTGAAAAAGTAGTGTGTTCGCCAGCCAAGCGTTGGCTCCCGGCGGGGACCTCTTCCTCACGTACTCTTTCGTTCGGGTCCCCGAGGAGATGAGGAAAAGTCCCCAGGAGAACAGGCTTCGCTTCCGGATCAAAGGCCAGCGCGAGCCCGCCGAACGCGCCTCCAGAAATGGTCAGAATTACTTCGTTCACTGGTTTTTCGTGACGTTTCCAGCCACTTTCCGCCAGTATTGGCGGTTGAAGTTGAGCTTCCGGTCACGGCTCCGCACCTCATTCAGTTCCGTGTAGGCGCGAGCGACCAATGATTGCAAGAAGAGCACCAGGCTCGGTTCGGCCGCAAAGGTGGTGATACGGACCAGGGCTGAGCTCGTGCGTTCGTACAAGTAATAAATACGCTCCGCATCGGCCACCGATAGTGGGGTGTTTGGATCGGTTTCCAGTCGCTGGATCCTTTGAGAAAGCTCGTCCCAGATCTTGCGTTCTGTCTCAATGAACTGGCGAAGATCGATAATCATAGAGCCTGTCGCCGCTTCAATGCGATATATTGGCTGACCACCTCTAAACTCACACTTTTATTGGAGACCAGGCAAAATTGAATGCCGCGTTGATGGAGTTGTCGCCGTAGCTCGGTCAGGTGGGTCCAACGCAGATGTCCCGCGATGTTCTGGTAAATGTCGTCTATTTTCTCTACGCCAGGCAGAGAGAAGAGCGGGCGGACCGAAGGCGCCAGCAGCATGACGGCTAATACCAGGTGACGCCGAGCGACGAAATCCATACTCGACAAAAACGCCTCTGATAACACTGGATCGTCCAGCGAGGTTAGAAAAACGATCAGAGCGCGTCGCTTAATCCGACCCATGAGAGTGCTGGCAATTTCGCCGAAATCAGGCGAGACCAATCGCGTCTGAAGTCCGGCTAATACATCTCGACATCGGTTGAAATGAGCAGGTCCGCTGCGGGCAGTGACTAAATGATCGATCCTGTCACTAAACGTGAGTAAACCGAAAAGATCACCCTGGCTTTGGGCTGCTGCGCAAAAGAGCAATGAAGAAGCAATCGTCCGCTCGAGTGTCGGGATTTGTCCGCCAGTTGATCCCGTTGTCGCGTACTCATTTTCGACCAAGCGACCACTCAACCGCGAGCTGTCGAGTGCGACATAAACCTCTTGCGCTTTCTCGGTCTGATAAACTTTCGTGATCGGGTAGCGGCGTTTTGCGGTCGCCTTCCAATGAATCGTATCGAATCCATCGCCCGGTTCGTACTCGCGGAGTTTTTCAAATTCGCGGCCTCGCCCCAGATGGCGATAATGATGGATGCCCACCTCGTTGCGTTTGAGAAAACGAGCTAACTGACGTCCTTCCATAGTGAGATCCGGATAGACGCGGACCTGGCAACTGATCGATTGCCGTTGGCGGTAAATCCACCAGCCAAGCGGCGAAATCCAATCAAAGAAAAGCTGGGAAACGAGAAAGATCCCACGGACTTCAGCGCGCAGCTCCAACGCGATGGCTGGCGGCAATTCTTTCGATTGAAGTTTGAGCACGGCGTTGCTTGTCGTCATCGAAAGCGACGAAGGTAAAGCGAGAGCGGTTCGGATAATACCGGAGTGAGCGGAGGCCGCAGCCAAGTGCAAAGAGAGCGGGAAAGAGCGACCGGCAATGGTGCGGATAGTATCGGGAACCACGAATTCGAGGTCCCGGTGCTTTCTCCAATTCCAAAGCAGATCAAGCAGCGCAACGACGACAAAGAGCGCAATGGGCGGAAGCGTTAGCGTTCGCCAACCGGGCAACAGCGTCGCAAGAATCGTGAGCGGCAAAACGATTACCGTTCCCCATCCAACCAAGCCGGGGCGCGGAGCGATCATCGTGGAACGGGAACCTGGTCGAGAATCTTTCGAATGACCGACAACGTGTCGGTGCCTTCGATCTCAAACTCCGGACGAAGAATCAACCGATGTTCAAGTATTCCGTTGGCTAAGGTTCGAATATCGTCTGGGGTTACAAAGTCGCGACCGTCGATGGCGGCGTTCGCGCGGCTGGCTAACAGGAGAGCTTGGGTTGCGCGCGGCCCGGCACCAACCAAAACGCTGTCATGTTGCCGGGTCTCACGCACGATATCGACCAAATAGGCGATGAGTTCCGGCTTGACTAATACCTCGGACAGAGTGGTCCGGAGCCGCTCGAGCTGATCTTCCGAAACGACCTGCTGTACGACTCCACTTTCCAGTACTTTCTCCGGTGCGTTTTGCGAGAGCATGCGGTTCGCCAGGTCCAATTCTTCCGCGCGTTCGGGCAGTCCGACGCGGATCTTTAACATGAATCGGTCTTTCTGCGCCTCCGGAAGGGGATAAGTGCCTTCGAACTCGACCGGATTTTGGGTGGCGAATACCGTAAAATTCTTGGCTAGAGAATAGGTCTGTCGATCGACAGTCACCTGCCGCTCCTGCATCGCTTGTAATAGCGCGGATTGAGTTTTGCTGGGCGCGCGGTTCACTTCGTCGGCGAGCAGGAATGTAGTGAAAATGGGTCCGGGCACGAAATTGAATTCATTCTTCTGTAGATGAAACGTATTCGTTCCGATGATGTCGGACGGCATTAAATCTGGGGTAAATTGAATGCGATTGAACGGGCTACCGAGGATATGGGCGAGCGTCTTGACCAGCAATGTTTTGGCTACGCCCGGCACGCCTTCGACCAGCGCATGCTGGTTAGTGAAAATAGCGATCAGGGCATACCGAATCGGTTCCTCTTGGCCAATCACAACTTTGGCGACTTCCGAGCGCGCACGGTTGAGTATTTCTTTTAGTTCATCGAGGGATGCATTCATGTGCGTTCGTTGAGATGTTGGCTAAGCTGGTTGTATTGGTCGACGGCCGAGCTACGAGGATCGAGAGCTGGAAGCAATTGGTCGAGCTTTCTGATTTTGCCGGCATCGTGCATCCCTTTGCGCCAGAGTTTTGCGCTGGTCGAAAGTAAATCTTTGGTTGGCAGACTTCGACGAAGCAGATTCACAAAAATCGTTTCGCCGCCTTGCCCGGGAACAATCAGGTCTCCGGGGGACCGATTGGCGGATTTTGGCACGAGCGCGTACCGATTTGTCCAAACGAAGAACAGCGCCAGAATCAGCAGCACAAAAAAGGCGGATTCTAGTCCGTAGCGGCGCGCCAAACTGACAATACCCGGATTTTCGGTAAATCCGAAATGGCTCTCGTCGAAAAGAACGACGGTCTGCTTGCGGAAGAGCCAGCCTAAGAAACCGGTTTCCCGATCATTGGCCAAAGAGCCGTTGGTGAGAAGATAAGAGTCCGCAATCAGGATCACGTTTCCCCGACCGAAGGACCTCTGAAGCACTACCGGAAGATTAGCCGCTTCTGCAACCACCCGCCAAGAAGACTGAACAAAATAGAGGGGACCGAGCCAAGATCCCGACGTGGCGAATGTGCCAGAAACGAAACGATGGCGAGCGGACGCGTCCACGTGGCGGAATACATGCACCCCGGCAGCCTGCAGAGTTTCGATCCAGAACTCTTCAGTGGGTGGAGCTAATTTGTTGTTTGGAGATATCTGTTCTTTGGGCGGAGGTACTACCTCGTAGTCGGGTGATCCAGTCTTACCGGAGTTTCTATCTGCGACCGTCAGCGCCACAATGAGAGTCCCTCCGGCTTCTACCCAGCGGCTCAGAGATTTGCGATCTTGTACCTGAAGAATGTTGGTCTGCGGATTTAGACCGGCGATGATCAAGGATCGACCTTCTGGTGGTGGTAAATTGGAGAAGGTCCGCAGGAAACGCACTGTTTGTACACCGGGAACGCGGCGGAGACTTTCGTAGAGGGCTCTGCAGCCGCGTGCATCCGCACGAAAACTTGACGCGGCGGGGTATCCCTCCTGCGTTTCGAGGCGTACCTCGAATGTCTGAAGCGCGACGACAATGAACGTCCCAATCGTTGCCAACACCAAAAGGTAAGACAGAATCTTATTTTTCCGCGAGGCAGGCATGTTTCAGGCGCTGATAGAAGGTGGTGGACTGCTCAATTTCGAGATCGGTGACCGGATGATCTCCGTACCAGCAGCGTTCGAACAGCCGGCGATTGCCTCCAAATAGCTCGTTCAATTCCGCTGATCTCCGTCGCCGGAGCTCAGCCTCGTAATCGGAATTTGACTTTGATCGCCGAACGATGATCAGACGTTGGGCGCCGAGCAGAGAGAGAACCGCGAGAAATAGTGCGCGCAATGCCAAACGGGGTTCGCCTTCCTCCAGCTTACGGCGAGCCAGGAGAATCCATTGATCCTCTGGAAGCTCATCAGCAACGGTTGTTTCACTTTCGAGATTCGGAGTAACCGAGATTGGCAGACCAACCGGAACCGGTTTCCTTTTCTTAGACCGACCGAGGATGCGAAGGAGGATGAGCGCCACCGCTCCTATCAGGCCGCAGATGATCGCATAGAGCAGCAGCTGATTGATCCAATTCGGCGCAGTTGTCGTAAGCGGTGCTGTTCCTTCAGGATTGGGAAAAAGCGATCTCCACCATTTTGTGATCGCATCAACGAGTCGATTGATCACCCGGCTCACCTTGGCAAACGATTTCGCTACCCAGGCGCCTAGGCCCTGTAGCCAACTCTTTTCGCCTGAAACCAGATGATGTTGTGGCTTGCGCCAGCTGTACTCTGAGCTGCTGAGTTCGCGATCGATCCGCTCATTGAGTTCAGAATCAGGGATTCGCTCCGCTTCTGATGACGGAGAAGCACGCTTCAGTGAAACGAGGATCAATGGATAATTGGGGTTGCCGCACCCAACCGTGTAGCCTGATCCGCCTGGCTCAGGGAAAATCGGGGGATGCCCACGGTTCGGAGGGGCGTTGCTTGCGACGCCCGGCGCGCGACCAGGATCTACGGCGTACAAGCAATACGCGGATCGGAAATCTTGGGTCGTGTCCGGGCGCAAGGTCAGCATCGGGACGAGTAGGCAAAGCGAGAGAACGCCAGTCCTTTTCCCGGCAGTCAAAGATATTAGCGATCGCTGCAGATCTTTCCCGGTAGTTTGTGCTTCGGCTCGGCAAACTTCAACGACCTGAATCGCTTTGATCAACAGATCGACCACAAAATAAGAGATCAACCCAATCCCGACCAAATAAGAGAAGGAAATCAGCCAACGAAAGTCTCGGCTGAGGAACGTATCGATTCCGAATAGCGCCTTCAGCAAGTACGGCAAAATCCCAATCGTCAGGTAGACGTTCAAAAAGATGACGATGCGCAAAAACGAAGAAAGGAATAGAAGGGATGCAGCCGCCCGTCCTCGATTGACGCTGAGGTGCCAACACTTCGCGAAATCGCCGGATTCCCCAGTGATCAAAATGCTGGCGCTCTGGAAGAACGAGCAAATGATGGATGCAGGAAGCATGAGCAGCGGAACGAATGTGAGGAATCCCGGGATCGATGCCAGCGCAGCCATTGGTTTGGCGAATAGGCCAATTGGATGAATTGCGGCCTGATGAATGCAGCTTTTGAGGATGCGTCCGAAATTTCCTCGGTTAGATAACTCCCCGGTATAGACCATGACCAGCTGCCGGCACGCCAAGTATTGAAGTGCTTTCATCCAGAGATAGGAGAGGGCCAAGGTTACGGCAAATCCCGGCAGGCTGCTTCCGGCGAATTCGCTGTAACTCATCTCGGAGCAGAACTGGAAGAAACACAGCACAAACGGTGCGATACCGACCAGGAAAAACGCGTACGTCTCGATCGGAGCACGCCGGAGCAAATGGATAGCTTCCTCGATCAGATCAATTGGATGCTGGGTTTGGCTCATGGAGCTAGTTTGAACAGGAACGATCCATCTTGAACGGAGGGGGGGACAAACAAAAGCAAACGGCCTAATACGTAGAAAACAAACCAAGCCAGCGAAAATCCGAAGCAGAGCCGAAATGGAAGCGTCAGCCAACTCAACGAGCGTTTCGGAGCCGTCTTCTTACTGGCGAGTTCACGCAGGCAAGAGGCGCAGACAAAGCGGTTGTCGTGTTCAGTAACGCACTCACGGCAGAAGTATTCGTGGCAAACGGGGCAGCGGACGGCTGCCTCCCGGTCCATATGAAGTAAGCAACGCCGCGCCGCGAGTTTCATGGCACTATCGCAGAGGCTCGAGTCGGTTGCTGTTCAGCCACGATGAGAGGCACAACGATCGCGCTGAAGGCTTCGTACTTGCGAGCGCGTTCCACTGCTTTCAATCGCCGAGTTTGAGCAGCGGTTTGGATCTTAACGACATAGGTCGGACCGGCCAGCAGGTTCCAAATAAGAATCGCGCCGGCCAAGAAAATCCAGCATGCGCCGATGGCATAACACCAGTTGTTCCGACCTAAGTACCATAACATGCCCAGCGGGATACAGACTGCCCAGGCAACGGACGCCCATATCCAACGATTGCTCTTTGCCGCGATGATCGCCTCGATGTCGGAAAAAAAGAAGCGATGGTATTTTTCAAAAATTATCATCTGTGTGGCCAAAAGTAGGTGATCGTCAGCCAAATAGAGTGAATTCCGCATGCCGGGCAAAAACCAGGAAAACCAACTGGTGGAGGCGATCTTCCGGTAGGCAGGTGCGATTTCAGGCATAGCGCGGCAAAGCTGGGATGAGCAGTAGCAGGAGAAAAATCCAGATACCGGCTCCGGTCAGTCCTAGGATTAGAGCAATCCCAAATCGGAATCGCGATCGCCGTACCAGGGTTCGCTGATATCTCCATCCGAGGATCGCCAAGCAGACGGTGAGAAGGCTAACGACCAAGCCCAGTAAGACATAACTCAGGGTGAAAACGGAAAGCGCCAGAACCGCAATCGCGATGTTATCGAAGAGGACGGCTTGGTCGATGAGCAACGGATCGCTTTTTTGACGGCGGCTTCGATAGATGCAGTCCGGACAAAATCGGCGTTTACCAAAGCTGATCGAGCAAAGGCCACACAGAAAACGCCCGCATCCATCACAGATCGTTTCCGCGCGGTTGTTCGCGTGGAAAAAACAACTCGATTCTCCCGGTTCGCAGGCAACGATTGAACTTGCGCCCGAGGGAATGGTAATCGCCGGAAAAGCCGTGGTCATCACTTGAGCTGAGCAAGCCGGGCAGACCAGGAATTGTCCGGAGCTCCAAAATTCCGGCCCCAGCAGACGATTGCAAAGCGGACAGAATGCGCCTCCCTTCATGCGTCTCGTTTCACCACACGGGTATCGCAGATGTAGTCATGCAACGCTCTTTTTTCTGAATCGAAAGCGGCCATGACGTACCCGAGATAAATGGTGAAGTTGGTCAATGCTTGCGCGAAATAGCGAGCAGCCGCCCTCCAATAAGAAACTTTGGATCGATCGGAACGGACGATCCGCAGTTTTACCGCCATCTTCCCCGGGGTAGCGCCGTATTTACCCACGAAAAATACATAGTACGCGAAGCTGATGAGAAAAATCAGAAACACGTAGAGTCCATAGGCAATCCAAAATGTCTGACTCGCACCAAACGGAAAAATGCGGGGATACTGAGTCGTTATGCTTGCCATCAGCGAAAAAGAGTAAATCTGCCACGCGATTTGCAGCGGCACCCTAATAAAGAACAGGATCACCATGTCGATCAGGTAGGCGCCGAAACGGATCCAGAAGCCGCCGTAAATCGCCTTTAGATCTGGCGCCAGCCCTTCACGGATCTGCGCAAAGAACGATTCTTTGCAGTCGGGACAGATCGTCATCGCACCATACTGGATGATCGGTTCCTGCGGGACGAGCTGTTTACATACGTTGCATTTGACCGCGGCCCGTTGAAACGCCTCAGCGAAACTGGTCCATCCGGACATTCCTTGACGCCAAATCAGGGTTCCGAGTCGAACCGCGCCAAATTGAAAAAGCCTTTCTAATTCAGCAACGTCGATCGGTCCTTTTGGTTGGCCCTCCGTCAGGTAATACCAGGTCATAGCCGCTTGCAGACGCGGCAGCATGGTCATGAAGATTGGATGCGAAATCAAGCGGAACGGTAGGGACCGGTTTTGTCCTGACGCGCGCGACATTCCCCAGCGGCCGGAGGGAGCGTCGCTTGCGACGCCCGCGAACCACCCATGATAAATCTACGGCCACGGATCTTTGGCTCGATTCCTCGGTGAGAGCTGGATTATTTCCGGGCGTCGCAAGCAACGCCCCTCCGATCGATGGGTATCGCCCACCTTTCCTCAGCGCATCCCTACTGGAGCGACCGAATCAACTTCCCTAGCGTCACGATTGCTTGGGCAAAAGGTGGAGAAAATTGGTAACCACAGCTGAGCCGAAAACAATTTCCATATCGGTCACCGCCAGCAGAAAAAATCTTTCCCGGTGCGATCGCGATTCGATAACGATTGAGCGCCTGTTTGGCTAGCTCAAGCGTGTCGCAAGGAACTTCGATCCAAAGCACAAACCCTCCGCTCGGACGGGAAATTCGCGTCTCCGAGGGAAATGATTCAACCACCGCTTTCGCAAAGCGATAGAGCTGTTCGGCCAGAAACGCGCGCATCCGACGAAGGTGCCGGTCTAAGGAACCGCTCTTAAGAAACTCAGCGACCGCAAGCTGGGTCAAAGAAGGCGTCGCCAGGCTGCCGGACGATTTAAGTTGGAGAATGCGATCCCGATATTTGCCCGGAGCAATCCAGCCAAGACGGAAACCGGGAGCCAATTCGCCACAACTGGCCGCGTTTTACTGGGCTGATGTAGATCGCCAAAAACGTCGTCCTCGATCAACGCGACTTGATGCTTCGCCAATAATTGAACCAGTTGTTGTTTGTTTTCAGGACTCAATGTGCAACCGAGAGGATTACTGTGATTAGTCACGAAAAGGCAGGCGCGGATCCGAGGAAAACGGCTCAACGCCTTGGCAACATCCTGGACCGAGATTCCTTGTTCCGGATCGGTGGCCAACTCGACCACGCGCAGGTTCAAGCTCTCGATGATCTCGAGCGTTCCGAAATACGACGGCGACTCCACCAAGACGATGTCTCCGGGATTGCAACATGCTCGAAGAGCGAGGTTGATGGCTTCGGATGCGCCGACTGTTACCACGAAATCGTCAGGTGTAAGAAAGCACCCGCATTCGGAAACGCGTCGCGCCAGCTGTTGACGGAGCTTACTGGCCCCAGCCGGCTCTCCTTGCCGGACAACTTCGCCCGGGAAACGTCTCGCTACGCTGGTGATACTCTGAATCAACTGGCGCGTAGGAAGAATGTCCGGACTGGGTAACGTCAGACTCAGAGGAACGAAATCGGTGGCAGTACCGAACAGAATGGTCTGATGGCGTAATGCACTGAGTTCGACATTGGTTGCATGGAAAATGGTGGATTGGGTGGATGGGGGAGGTAACGCTCGGATATCCCGGTGGCGAACAAAAAATCCGCTGCGCGGCCGCGGTTCGACTAGTCCGCGATCTTCTAACAATCGAAAGGCTCGGAGTACAGTCTCCATGCTATAGCTATGGCGCAAAGCCAATTCCCGAACCGATGGAAGTCGATCGCCCGGCAGATAGGTATTTGCAGCGATCTGGGTGCTAAGAAGCTCTGCCAGTCGGCTGTAAACGAGTGGCCTGTCGGTCTTCAAGTTCATTCCAAAGGATAGTTTGCTCTTCCGCGGAAAAGAGTAGCCGCAGCTTCCAGCTGCGAGGGTAGTTGTGTCCCGCACCGGGAAGGTGCGCCTACTCTACACTTTCCGCAATCTGTTCTGGTC
>WNFJ01692430.1_pt4 | contig 10526 bp, 12 predicted proteins | sample 5400461 | NCBI WGS metagenome assembly WNFJ01 (sample SAMN13153349, study PRJNA577476) | soil metagenome | isolation source: 115 cm saprolite on Douglas fir-dominated hillslope | place: USA:California | collected 2013-09-17
ATGAAGACCTGAAGCGCCAGAAGAAACTTTCGCAGAAGCGCGAGAAGCGCGCCGCGCGGCGTCCGCGCCGCACACCGGCTCCCGCCCCGGCGGCAGCGCCGGAGCAGGCCGCGGCTACCAGCTAGGTCCGTGTGCCGAAAGAATTTTTTGAATCGAGAAAAGGTGATTCCGGCTCGACCGGAATCACAAGAGGATTGATCCCGATCGGATCGGGACGATAAGTGAAAGGGTGGAAGGTATGGCAGAGGAACCGAAACAAGCATCAGTGCCGGGCGGAGCGCCGCGGCGTGAAGGTGGCCATGGCGGTGGTCACGGCGGTCCGGGGGGAGGACACGGTGGTCCGCGGCGCGAAGGCGGACCAGGCGGGGGCGGTCCGGGCGGTCCCGGAGGACGGCCCAGGGGGAAGCGCCAGTATTTCCGGAAGAAGAAGGTGTGCAAGTTCTGCGTCGAGAAGATGGACTTCATCGACTACAAGCGCGCGGACATCCTGTCGCAGTTCGTTCAGGAACGGGGGAAGATTCTCCCGCGCCGGATGACGGGAGTGTGCGCGCGTCATCAGCGCTGGCTGGGCGTGGCCATCAAGCGGGCGCGCAACATCGCGCTGTTGCCGTTTGCGGGCAGCGCGGCGGGCACGCAGGCACCACGGGTCGTTGTGCCAGGCGCGCCGGCGGCTCATGCCGCGCCTGCTCATGCAACACCGGCGCCAGCCGCGGCGACACCAACGCCAGCTGCCGAAGCGCCGAAGGCGTAAGGAGAAGTTCTCGGTTTTCTGTGGTCTGTGTTCAGTGAAAGAAAGATTTACGGAGAGTTGAAAACTGTTTTTCTGCATTGTGCACGATTCCTGCCAGTCAAGGAAATCGTTAGCCAAGAGATTCAGGAGCTTAGAGAGAAGACATGCAAATTATTCTTCAGGAAGACATTGAAAAGTTGGGCCACCGCGGTGATGTAGTCGCGGTGAAGCCGGGATATGCGCGCAACTTTCTTTTGCCGCAAAAGCTGGCAGTCGAGGCCACTGCAGGCAACTTGAAAGCCATCGAGCGCATTCGCACATCGCTGGCCAAGAAGACGGCCACGGAGCAGCAGGCTGCAGAGAAACAGGCCGCGCTGCTCAATGGTGTTTCGCTGAAGTTCACGCGCAAGACCGGGGAAAACGATCAGATGTTCGGCTCGGTCACCTCCGCCGATATCGCGGAAGGACTGGCGGCGCAGGGCTTCAAGATCGACAAGCGCCAGGCCCAGCTTGGCGAGCCACTCAAGACCATCGGAGAATTTCCAGTGACCATCAAGGTGTTCCGCGACGTCACCGCGCAGATCAAGGTGACGGTCGAAAAAGAAGCGTAGATAAGCTCCCAACATTCTTCCTTCTTCGCCGCTGCTCAAGACTTGCAGCGGCGATTTTTTTAGAAAACAGTGTTTGGCGACACCATCATCGGTCTGTCACCTTCGGCGTTCGACTTCTTCTACGCAATAGCCGCTTCTTGTTTAATGATAAGATTGGCATTGGAGTAGAGAGATGGCCCGCTTGGCCCGGGGCTTATTAGGCAGTTTGAGGTGCTCGCATGGCTGAATTGGGAACGCCTGAATTGCACCAGACGACGGTCGAGGAACGGTTTCAAAACCTGGCCCGGAATTGGCAAGAGGAAACCGCTCATCTTTCTTCATTCACGAAGCGAATTCTGAATCGGCACTACCAACAAATCATAGGAATGGGACCGGCAGTAGTTCCTTTCCTGCTGCGCGATCTTGCCCGAGAGCCGAAGGATTGGTTCTGGGCGCTTTATTCGGTCACAGGAGCGAATCCCGTGGCTGCGCAAGACGAAGGCGATATCGCGGCTATGAGCAAGGCTTGGTTGGACTGGGGCAGGCAGCGCGGAATGATCTAGCATGCGAGCCAACCTCGCGCGTATTTTCCCTCAATTGGAATCTGCCCCCTACGAAATTACAAGTCCCGAGGACGTCAAATACAATTGCGTGGCGTGGGCAGCGGGCCGGGCGGAAGTTCGCCGGAGGTGGTGGCCGGCGCCTTCGCCCTTCTACTATTGGCGCGTGGAGCCCCGCGAAGAAACGGTTGTCGGCTTCGTCAGGGCGTTTGTCCACCTCGGCTATACAGTTTGCGATACGAGCGATCTCGAACCGAACTACGAAAAGCTGGCTATCTATGCCGACAGCACTAATACTCCCTCCCACATGGCACGGCAACTGTCTTCAGGCCACTGGACTAGTAAGCTGGGCGAACTAGAAGATATTCAGCATTTGACGCTCGATCAATTGAGCGGCTCTGATTACGGCCGAGTCGTGCAAATTCTGAAGCGAAAGCGCCCTACATAGTGAGGACGACGCGGAATTCGGCTTTGCCGCTCATCATGCGGGCGTAGGCTTCGGCGGCTTTTTCCAGCGGGAATTTTTCGATCATGGGTCGCACGCCGGCCATTTCGGCGAAGCGCAGGGTGTCTTCCGAATCCGTGGGAATGCCGCCGGGCCAGCCCTGGACTCTCCTTCGCCCCACGATCAGTTGAAGTGGCGAAGCTTCAATCGGGCCTTGGCCCGCGCCGACTACCAGCAGCGTTCCGTTCAAGCCAAGACCGCCGACCAGGTCGGACATGGATTTTGAATCCGTGGCAGTGGCCAGAATCACGCGGGCGCCGCCAAGCTTCTGAAGTTCTTCCGCGGCATTGGTGGCTTTGCTGTCGATGTATACATGCGCGCCGAGTTTCTTGGCGAGAGCGGCTTTCTGAGAACCGCGGCCGACGGCGGCGACTCTGTATCCAAATTTATTGGCAAACTGAATTCCAAGATGCCCGAGGCCGCCGATGCCTTGGACGGCGACGAGATCGGAAGGCAATGCGCCGCTGTGGCGCAGGGCGTTGAAAGTGGTAACACCCGCGCAAAGGAGCGGGCCGGCTTCCACGGCGTCGAGGCTATCCGGCATTGCGGCGAGCGCTTCCACAGGAGCGATCATGTATTCCTGATAGCCGCCATCGAAGCTGATTCCGCAAATTTTCGCGTTGCGGCAATTGGCGAAATCTCCGCGGCGGCACGGGAGGCAAGTGCCGTCCTGGCCGCCGTGCCAGCCGACGCCGACGCGCTGGCCTTTTTTCCAGCCCAGTGACGCCGGAACCGACGTCGTCGATCACACCAGCGACCTCGTGCCCGGGGGCACGGGGATATTGAATGCCGGGCCAGTATCCTTCTTTTACGAGGCTGTCGCTGTGACAGATGCCGCAAGCTTGCACGCGAATGCGCACGTGCCCGCCGCCTGGGTTGGGAATCTCGCGTTCGACAATTTCAAAATCTGCGCTGGGTTTCGGCACCAGTGCCACTTTCATCTTGGCCATCGAGACTCTCCGTTTTCTTTGGATTCACGCCCAGAACTTGGATGCTCGTCGCGCGGAAACCGGCACATATTGCGGCGCTGCAAGATTGTGCAGAGAGCGGCAAAAAAGTTTTGCAGAGATTTCCGAGACGATGCACAGGCACTCCGATTGACGCGCGCGGAAGTTCTACGCACAATGCGGCATCACTTTGAACAAGGAAGTGTTCGTACCTGGGGTGAGAAATTCTGCGCTTGCCCTCCCGCGCAGAACGTAGTACAAAAGCGAAGAAAAGGCGAATATAAAGCAGACCTCTCATGCCTGTTGACACGACCCTTGAGAAGCCACTACCGAATAACCTGGATGCCGAGCGCTCCGTTCTTGGCGCGATTTTGCTGGACAACCATGCGCTGAATCCGGCGATCGAGCATCTGCGGCCGGAAGATTTTTTTCTGGACCAGCACCGGCGCGTGTTCACGCAAATGATCGCGCTCGGCGAGGTGCAACAGGCCATCGACCTGGTGACGTTGACGGAGGAACTGAACCGTAAGGGCGACCTGGAAGCCTCCGGGGGCGCGCCGTACCTGGCATCGCTGGCCGACGGCATGCCGAAGGTTTCCAACATCGAGCACTACGCGCGGATCGTCAAAGAGAAGGCGATCCTTCGCAACCTGATTCACACCACGCACAATATTCAGCAGCGCGCGTTCGAGGGCGAGGACGGGGCCGACGCTATTCTGGACAACGCGGAATCTTCGATTTTTGCGCTGGCAGAAGACCGCGTCCGGGCCGGATTGCTCCCGATCAAGGACATCGTCCGCGACAATTTCGAGCGGCTGGAAAAAATCTTCCGTGAAGGCAAGAGCATCACGGGAATCCCCACGGGTTACACGGAGCTGGATAAGTTGACCTCCGGCTTGCAGCCCTCCGAGCTGCTGATTTTGGCTGCGCGCCCTTCGCAGGGGAAAACGGCGCTGGCGCTGAATCTGATGGAAAACATCGCGATTCGAGGCGGGCACCCAGTGGCCATGTTCAGCCTGGAAATGTCCAAGGAATCGCTGCTTCAGCGGCTGGTGGCATCCGTGGCGCAGATCGACGCGCACAAATTCCGCACCGGCCATTTGAGCAAGGAAGACTGGCGGCGGATGACGGAATCGCTGGGACATCCGCGCCGCTGTGGATCGACGACGCGGGGTCGATCAGCGTGCTGGAAATCGGGGCCAAGGCACGGCGGCTGAAGCGCGACAAAGGATTGTCGATGCTGGTGGTGGATTATCTCCAGCTCATCACCGCGCGGGGACGCTTCGGAAACCGCCAAGAAGAAGTGTCCAGCATCTCGCGGGGATTGAAGGGCCTCGCGAAGGAACTGCAGATTCCCGTGCTGGTGCTGAGTCAGCTTACGCGCGCGCCGGAACGCGACGAACGCGGGCCGCAGCTCTCCGACTTGCGGGAATCGGGCGCCATCGAACAAGATGCCGACGTGGTGATGTTCATCTACCGGCCGCATTTCTTTAAAGCAGGAGCGACGCCCGAAGAGAGGGAAGAAACGGAGCTGCGCATCGCCAAGCAGCGCAATGGACCGACCGACATGGTGAAATTTGTGTTCCGCAGCCGGTTCACGCGGTTTGAAGAAGCGGCGCCGGACGCGTTCTCGCAATTTGCCCCTGACGACATGTAATTGTTGCCACGATGCGGCGGTTTGCCCACACTTTGTGCCAGAGCGTTTAGTACTCTGGCAACGACGCAAGTGGATCGTCGAAGGGTCTGCCTACCCCCCACCTCCTACCATTTTGCATGAATATAAAAACAAAGGGCTTACGAAATTTGCATCTCGTAAGTGCTTGATTCTAAAGGATGCGTTTTTGGCTGTTTCGGGCTAGTAAGAGCCGGGGTGGCTAACTTAAAAAAGAAAAGCGGGAGCAAGCTCCCGCACTCCCTACGTAGTTCTCTACAGGGTAAAGTGTATCATGTTTTAAGGAAAGGTCAATAGGAAAAATACTTCCCATAGAAAGTGTCTGAGCCTAGCCCGTGAGAAGCGAGTGCAAAAGGCCACTAGTTTGCTGAGCAAGGGGGTGTTGTCATTCAGGCGGCAGCCAAAGTGGCTGGCGGCGGGCGGAGGCCGCGCGAATGGCGTAAACTTATTTATTCGGAAGGCCCATGGTAGGCACACAGAAGAGTCCCCGCAAAGAAGTGCGACGCCCAGTGTGGGCGGAAGTTTCGCTTGGCGCGCTGACTTACAACCTTGAAGCAATTCGCAAGTACGTAAATCCGCCGCAAGAAAAACGCAAATCGCCGCGCAAGATTCTCTGCATCGTCAAAGGCAACGGCTACGGCCACGGCGGCCCGGAAGTGTCAAAGGCGCTGGAGAAGGCCGGGTCGGACTGGTTTGGAGTTACCTGCACGGACGAGGGGATTGCCGTTCGCAGGGCCGGCGTCCGAAAGCCGATCCTGGTCCTCACCAGTTTCGTGCCGGGAGAAGAATCCCGGCTCGTGGAGCACGACCTCACGGCAGTAATCCATCGCTGCGAACAATTGGAGTTACTCAATCGCGCGGGGGCGCGCCGCGGCGGGAAGAAGCCCGTGCCCTTCCATTTGAAGATCGATACGGGAATGAACCGGCTGGGCATCGCCTCCGGCGACGTGGAGTGCTTTGCGCGGCAATTGGGGAAATGCAAGCACCTGGAGCTTACCGGCATCTTTTCGCACTTTGCTTCGTCGGAAGTGTTCACGGATACCGCCGTTGGCCAGCAGACACGCGAACAAGAAGAGCGTTTTTACGGGGCGCTGGAGCGGCTGCGCGTCCTGGGGATCGATCCGGGAATCGTACACCTGGCGAACAGCGCGGCGATCGTGTCGCGGCCGGAAACCTGGGCGGACATGGTGCGGCCCGGCGTGATTCTTTATGGCTACCATCCGGGCTACGATCCCATGGAAATGCGCGAGGAAGCCGAAGCGCGGTTGCCGTTGAAGCCAGTGATGAGCCTTCGTTCGAGGATCATCAGCCTTCGCAGCGTCCCTGCGGGCGCGGGAGTCGGATACGATGCGACGTTTGTGACCAAGCGGCCGTCGCGCATCGGCGTGCTGGCGGCGGGGTACGGAGACGGAATCCACCGATCGCTGGGAAATCGCGGCAGCGTGCTGCTGCGCGGGAAGCTCGTGCCGATCATCGGCATTATCTCCATGGACGTCACCATGATCGATGTCACGGACGTGGAGGGCGCAGAGATCGGCGATGTGGCCACGATTTATGGCACGGACGGCAAGGAAATATTGCCGGCGAATCGCGTGGCGCGCGGTGTTGGGACGGTCACTTCGGATCTGTTGTGTGCCGTGAGCCAGCGCGTGCCGCGGCTCTGTCTCAGATAATAGGAAGTTTCTATACGCTGCATTCGGTAATTCCTCGGCTGCTGATTTGATACCTGCTTGACGCCATACTATTGAGAGAGTATATAGACCACGGTAACGCTTACGAGCGTTCCACATCCCGCATCGGCCCTTTCCTCTTCGCTCCTGCGGGCTGGCTGTACTGATTTTGCAGTGAAAGCTAGAAACTGTGAGGTCGTATGAGCCGGATCAGTCCTCAAGCGCAGCGGCGTGGGCATTCCCCGGAATCCAGAGTTTCACGCGAGCGTGAAGATCGTGCGATTGGTGCGCGCCCTGCCTGGGCGTGGCACGGGGGCTGGGATTTCTGGGTGGTGCGCGCGTTTGTAGTGGCATGCACGGGGGCCGTGAGTTACGCGTTGGGGCCATTCGGCCTCCGTGGATTGCCGTCCGCCAGCGTGGGATTTCTGATTGCGCTGCTAGTCTTGTTGGCGGAGCTGCGGCTGCGGCGGGCGGCGTTGAGCGGGCTGCTAGGCGGGGCGTTTGGCGCGGTCCTCGGTGTATTTGCAGCCCTGCTCGTGACCCTGGTAGTCTCCCGCACGGATGAGCCCGAACCCACCAAGTCCTTCCTCGAATTTGCCGCACTCTTCGCATTTGGCTATCTCGGACTCGTCCTTGGCTCGGGCCGGGGAAGGGAATTGCGTGTTGACGCTATGGAGGAGTTCTTCGGGAAGAAAACTGCTCCCTCGGGATCCGTGAAGCTGCTGGACACCAGCGTATTGATCGACGGCCGAATAGCCGATATATGCGAGGCGCAGTTTCTGGAAGGTGTCCTCGGCGTGCCGCAATTCGTGTTGCGCGAGCTGCAGATGGTGGCCGATTCTTCGGACTCGTTGAAGCGGCAGCGCGGGCGACGCGGGCTTGAGGTGCTGCAAAGAATTCAGAAAATGCCTCAGGTGGAAGTGCGGATTCTGCAGGAGGACTTTCCGCAGGCCGGGGACGTGGATCACAAACTGGTCGAGCTGGCGCGGGGCATGGGCGCAAAAATTGTTACCAACGATTTTAATTTGAACAAAGTGGCCACGGTGCAAGGGTTCTCGGTGCTGAACGTCAACCAGCTGGCGCAGGCGCTGAAGCCTGCCGTGCTTCCGGGCGAGCCTATGCGGGTCTTGATTCTTCGTGAAGGCAAGGAACCGAACCAGGGCGTGGCCTACCTGGACGATGGCACGATGGTGGTGGTGGATGGCGCGCGCCGGATGATCAACAGGAGTGTCGACGTCATTGTGACCTCCGTGCATCAGACCACGGCAGGCAAAATGATTTTTGGCCGGCTGGAAGAACGGACGGAACAACCGGCTCCTCCGTTGCGACAAGCTGCCGCGGCAGGGCGTGTCGACGGAAATGGTGGCGTGCGTTCTGAGGCAACGAGCCGAGTAGAAACATCCGCGCGTCTTTCGGAGCAAGACACGCCGGGTCGCCAGGCTCGCCCCATCTTTCCAGAGCCCGATGCGGGTTAGTTGAGAGTTCGCATCGGGGCGGGCACACCGCGCATTTCATAAAGTTTCGTATCGAAGTGGATGCAGGCCGCCTTGGATTGCGTGCTGCTGCTGCCGATTTCACGCCACGCCCCGCTTGAGGTACACTCTGAAGTTTGCGAGTCCGCGCCTTGAAGCGTCTGGGCGGAATCGCTCCAAACATGAGCCGAATCGCTGCCATTCTTCCCGCGGCCGGTATGGGAACGCGCATGGGCGCGGATACGCCCAAGCAGTTTCTGGAGCTGGATGGAACGCCGATCGTGATTCTGAGCCTGCGGCGCATCGCGGCCTGCACGCAGGTTACGGACATCATCGTGGCGACGCGGGCGGATGAAGTGGCGCGCCTCAAAGGGCTGATCGCGCGGGAAAAATTCAAGCAGCCGGTGCGCGTCGTAAAGGGCGGCGATTCGCGGCAGGAATCGGTGGCTGCGGCGTTGCGCGAGGTGGCGAACGACACGGAAATCGTACTGGTACACGACGCCGTGCGGCCCTTCGTGACGCCGGAGCAGATCGCGCGGGTGATCGAAGAGGCGCGGCGGTGCGAAGCGGCGATTCTGGGCATCCCGGCGATGGACACGGTCAAGGAAGTGAAGCGCGCGAGCTTGCCGGAGGACGTGGCGTTGATTACGGGTACGATGCCGCGCGAGCGCGTGGTGCTGGCGCAGACCCCGCAGGCGTTTTCTACAAAACTTTTGAAAGAAGCTTTTGCGCGCGCGGAGGCCGATGGAGTGAATGCTTCGGATGAAGCAGGACTTGTCGAGCGCATGGGGCACGATGTGCATGTGGTGCTGGGCTCGGAGCGGAATATGAAAATCACCAAGCCGGCGGACATGGAATTGGCGCGCTTCTACCTCGAACGCGAGCGTAGGAAGGCATGAGCACGCGCTGCGGAATCGGCTATGACCTGCACCGGCTAGAGGAAGGCCGCAAACTCATTGTTGGTGGGATCGAGCTGCGGTTTGACAAGGGACCCGTGGGGCATTCGGATGGCGATGTGCTGGCACATGCTCTTTGCGATGCGCTGCTGGGGGCGGCGGGGCTCGGCGACATCGGGACGCATTTTCCGGATACGGATCCAAAGTGGAAGGGCGCGAACAGTTTAATTTTTTTGGAGCATGCAAGAAAGCTGCTGGATGAGAAAAATTTCACGATCGAGCATGTCGATGCCGTGGTCATTGCGGAAAAACCCAAGCTGGGTCCTCATTTTCCGAAGATGCGCGAGACGCTGGCAAAGGCGCTGAGCGTCGGCGCCGATAAGATTCATTTGAAAGCAAAGACGAACGAAGGCGTCGACGCGATCGGCCGCGGGGAGGCCATCGCGGCGCATGTGATTGCTACACTCACTTCCCGCTGAACTGCAAGAGTGTGCCTGGGTGGGGAGGAGCATTTCGAAGCTTAGAGTAAATAATTGTGCGCCTCGACTAGGAGAAGGAAAGAACGGGTCTGAAGACCCGCCACTACGACACGGGCGGACCACGGTCCGCTACAATCCTCTTGATGCTTCCTGCCGATTCATCTGACGGTTCTGTTGCGGCCGCTAATCCCTTCACTGCTGCCGACGTTCTCGCCATCCTGCGCGAGCGCGGCTGGTTGGCTGCGGAGCCTTCGCCCGAGCAACACGGCTGGTGCGGACGTGCGGCTTCGATGCTCGGAGGGCACGCTGCTGACCGGGCGGCCCTGGCCGATCTGCTGGGCTTGGTTTTTCAATACGACGCGCGCGAAATCATCTCCAGGGTAGAAAGCCACGTGGTGCTTTCGCGGTATGCGGCGCGAGACGTGCTCCGGCAGGTGGCGCTGTTGCTCCTGGATGAAGCTCCGCTGACGTCGGAAAGGTTCAAGGAAATTGTCACGGGATTGAAGGACGGAATGGAATTGCGCGGGCGCGAGCTGTTCCATCCCATCCGGCTGGCGCTGGCTGGGCGTGCCGGGGAGGGCGAACTTGATCGGGTAATCTTGCTGCTTGATGGGGCTGCTGCCCTTTCGTTCGCCGCGCCGGTAAAATCTGCACGGGTGAGGATTCTCGAGTTCTGCTCGGCGTTGGATTAATTGTGTCATCGGAAAGGGCGCAGCATGCTGCGCCCCTACAAGGATGGTGGAGGCACCTATCGGCCCCATCTGAGAAAAATTGCGTGGCTTTCAACTGTGGACTGGCAACTGTAGACTCTCTACTTCATGGACAAGCTGACTGGCATACATGCCGTTAAGGAAGCGCTGGAAGCACGGCGGCCCATCGATCGCATCGCCATCGCGAAGGGCAGGCAGGACACGCGGGTCGAAGAAATCGTGCAACTGGCGCGCAAGCAAAGCGTTCCGGTGCGATTCGAAGACCGCGGGCAGCTCGACCGGCTGGCCAATTCGA
>WNFJ01725151.1_pt1 | contig 10526 bp, 7 predicted proteins | sample 5400461 | NCBI WGS metagenome assembly WNFJ01 (sample SAMN13153349, study PRJNA577476) | soil metagenome | isolation source: 115 cm saprolite on Douglas fir-dominated hillslope | place: USA:California | collected 2013-09-17
CCGGATCACCGCGATCGACGGCAACCTCGTCACCGTGGACGCTCCGATTTCAGACTCGTTCGATGCGCAGTACCTACGGCCGGACAGCGCCACGGTCGTGCCCTACACTTTCAATGGACGCATCGAGCAGGTCGGGCTCGAATCGATGAGCATCGTTGCGCCTCCCGGTCCCAAGCCGATCAGTCAGCCGACGTTCAGCCTTCTTCAAATGAGATCGGTGTCGAATGGTTGGGTGCGCGATCTGGTCGCGCAAGACTTCATCAACGGGCTCACCATCGACAACACGTCCAAGTGGATCACCATCGAAGACACCGCCTTCACCCACACCGTGCCGGCGGACACGTCGTCGGGATCTCCGGCGGACTACGGAATCGACGGGCAGCAGATCCTGATCCACCGCTCGTCGTCTCAAGGGGATCATTGGTTTTCTGTCGTCACCCAGGCCACCGAGGCAGGGCCGAACGTCGTGCTCAACTTCTCCGCCTCCGGATCCCCGACGAACCTCGCGCCGCACCAGAGATGGGCGACCGGCCTTCTTCTCGACAACGTCGACTCGCTTTCGGGCGGCATCGCGCTTCAGGATCGCGGCAACGCGGGAAGCGGACACGGATGGTCGATTGGCTTCGCGGCAGTGTGGAACAGCGTGGCCAGCACGCTGCTCATCCAGCGGCCGCCGGGATCGACGAACTGGTCGATCGGATCGACCGGCAGGCTGACCCAGGCGGCGGAGCCCGGCAGCCCAGATCGCACCCCGCTTCCTCAAGGCACGATCGACTCGCATGGCACGCGAGCGGCGCCCGGGAGTCTCTATCTGCAACAGCTGTGTGAAAGACTCGGGCCGCAGGCCTTGGCGAATATTGGCTAGTGAAGCGATGAATCACGGAACCGACTCCGCTCTCCCGCGGAATACACGACTTCCGGTCGTCGCCAGAAATCCGGTCGTCCGGAGCTCAACTATCCAGCATTGAGGAAGGGGGCTGGACGGCGCCGGTCGAATCTGGCATCTGGTCCGCCCCCCCTATGGATTCTGAGTCGACTGGAATATCCGCGGCCCGGCGCGATTCCGCCGGGGCAAAAGATCGTTTTTCGGTGGTCCGTTGGTTCACCGCCATGCTGCTCGGCATTGGCGCGGGTTACGCCGGCCCTCTTCCCGGTGGGCAACAGCCGATGAAACATTCCGGCGCTCTCGCCGAAGATCTCGATTGCTCCATTTATCAAGTCGACGACGGAACGCCGGAGGGTCATTCCAGCCATCTCGGCTGCACCGGTCTGTATGCGAATTTCTCGCAGCGCACGCTGAGCGACGCGGCGCGCGCTTTCACTCCGGGATATGTGCTCTGGAGCGACAACGCGGACAAGAGTCGCTGGATCTATCTTCCCGCCGGCACCCAGATCGACACCGGAGGCGTTGGGCCGGGCACGATGGACAGCTGGATTTTCCCTGTCGGCACCAAGGCGTGGAAGCAATTCAGCTTCGGTGATCGCCTGGTGGAAACGCGCCTGCTCTGGAAGCGTGCCGACGGCTGGTTTCGCGCGACCTATCTCTGGTCGGACGATCTGTCCAGCGCGCTCGAATACACCGGGGATGTCGGTCTCCCCGTTCAGGGTTCGGATCCGGACGGTGCCCAGTACGAGGTTCCACCCGCGTCGGCATGCAGCCAGTGCCACGACGGCAGCGTCGACACATTGCTCGGGTTCGAGGCGATTAGCCTGGCGGCCCAAGAGTCTACCGGCCTCAACGTGGACGAGCTCGTCCGGCAGGAGCTTTTGACGCTGAATCCCGACCGAGCCTACGCAGTTCCAGGCGATCCCGACGCCGAGGCGTCGCTTTCCTGGCTTCATTCCAACTGCGGGACTGCCTGCCACAACGAGGCTCGGCAGCCGAGCCCTTCGGAGCTGCGCATGCGGCTGAGCACGAACGATCTCGCTTCGGTGCAGGACACCGCCGTCTGGCGGACGGCGGTCGGTCGTTTTTCGCTGTACCGACCCTCACCGCGGTGCGGGGATCTCCCCTGGAAGCGGGTGAATCCGGGCGTCCCGGATTGCAGCACCATTTTGTATCGGATCTCGGTTCGCGATCCGTACTCAGGTCCATACTTGAATCAAATGCCTCCGCTGTTGTCGCATCAGGTTCCGCTGGAGGTGCTCGACACCCTGCGGCAATGGGTCGCCAGCCTCCCGCCGCAATAACGACCGTCGACAAGGGAGCTGGACGCGTCCTTCCAAATCTGGCATCTGCGTGGCCCACGATGAAAACACCGCTCACTCTGGTGACGCTCGCCGCGCTGGCAGCCGCGTGCGGTGGCTCGCTTCCGGGGCGAAATCAACCGGTGAGCCATTTCAGCCCACTCGCCGAAGACCTGTCCTGCGACGACTACCACGTGGACGACGGCTCGGAGGAGGGACATTCAACCCACTTGGGTTGCACCGGGCTTTATGCGAATTGGTCCCAGCGCACTCTGAACGAGGGGGTCAGCGCATTCACCCCCGGGTATGAGCTCTGGAGTGACGGCGCGAATAAGAATCGATGGATCTTCCTCCCGCCGGGCGCGCGAATCGACAACGGCGGCGACGGGCAAGCGGGGACGATGGACGGTTGGATTTTTCCTGTCGGGACCAGGGCATGGAAGCAGTTCAGCTTCGGGGACCGCCTGGTGGAAACGCGTTTGTTGTGGAAACGCATCGGCGGATGGTTCGAAACGACGTATCTGTGGTCTTCCGATTATTCGAGGGCGATCGAGCACACCTCGGGGTTGCTGGTGGAGGGCGAGGACGCCGAGGGTCCGCGATTTCAGATCCCTTCGTCGGCGACGTGCGTGCGGTGTCATGACGGCGCCCCTGATACATTGCTGGGGTTCGAAGCGATCAACCTGTCCGCGCCGCGGGCCCAGGGGCTCACGCTCGACGAGCTCAGCCGGCAGGAGCTGCTGACGCAGATCCCCGATCAACCCTACCTCGTCCCGGGCGACCCCGATGCCGAGGCTTCGCTGGGCTGGCTCCATGCCAACTGCGGGGCCGCGTGCCACAATCAAAGAGTATTTCCGGACTCATTTCGGATGCGGCTGCGTCTGCAAACGGACCAGCTCGACTCAGTCGAATCGACCCAGACCTGGCAAACCGCGGTGAATCAAGCGACGGAATACTGGCCCCTGGTGCCCTGCACTACCGGCCCCTGGAAGCGGATTTCGCCCTCCACCGCGACTCGACACGCGATCCCTACCCCGGCTCTTTGTTGAATCAAATGCCGCCGCTGGTATCGCACCGCGTTCCGGTCGAGGCGGTGGAGACAGTGCGGCGCTGGATCGCGTCGATCCCTGCCGAATAAACGATTTTTGCGGCTGCCACTGCGGAGCGTCTTGTTTTTTCGGTCGGCGTTAAGCGGTTCTCTGCCAGTTATCCCGGGCGTGCTCGGTCGGAAGCCATTGCGGCAGCGCCATGAGAAGAAACTTCCCGAGCGAGTTCAGGTAGGGCTCGTACGTCGACCGAAGGCGGCTGAGCTTTTCGTCGACGCTCTGGCCTTCGGGAAGGACATAGCCGGCCGCGGCGAGCGCCTTCCGGAGGTTGCCCAGATCCGCAGCGGGCAGTCGATCTGGATCCGGTGGCTCTGGCGACAGGCCTAGCACCCTGGTCATATCTACCACCGCATGGCGAGCCATGGCGTAGGCCAGACGAGCCGTCCGCACCGGCCCGTCCGGCAGCCCGGCGATGATCAACACCGAGACGTCCAGCACCGTGGTCATTGCCGCAACCCAGGATTGATTGTCATGTTGCGATCGATAGTAGGCGAGCGCGGGAAACGAGATGTGGCTCTCGAGCAAGTCGGCGGACCATCGTTCCCACTCCATCAACAGCACTCCCAGCGCTTCGCCGCCGTCGGGCCTGGCGTGGCGCCTGAGAAGCTCCACTGCAGTCGGAGGCGAGCCGGCGCGCGCGTCGAGCAGGCTGATGTTCACTTCCCGTCTCGAGAACGCCTGGTAGAGCGTGGGCAAGTATCCGATCACCAACGCCAGAAAGCCGAAACCGGTTCCCCCTTCAACGACGGTCAACAGACGGTCCAACGCCGAGGTGGGCCAGACATCGCCCAGCCCGAGTGTCACCAGCGTCGTGCCGCTGTAGTAGAGGTCCGCGCCGAAACCTGTCAGTCCCTCAGGGAGATGAAGCCGCGTTCCCAGTCCCCAATGGAGAAGTGCGAAACCGAAGATGAGCCCGGTAGCCCAAAAGCCGAGAAGCAGAAGCAAAGACAGGGGTCCGTAGACCGAAAGGAAATTCTCGCGCCCAACTCCCGCCTTGCGCAAGCGAGCCAGCGCGCGCCACGGGAGCCAGCTCAGGTGATAGAAAAGCCGCGTCAGCTGAAAACGCCGCGACACGCGCCGCGGTAAGAGAATTGTCTCGAACGCGTCCCAAAGGACGACCAGAAGCAGAAAAAAGCCGACCGCAATCGCCAACGAGCGCATCCGCCGGAAAGTAAGGAATCGGAGCTGGGTTTGCCAGAGTCTTCGCATGAGCCGTTCGGGGGGCTCGACTGCCCACGCCATTGAAATGAGCTAGCCTCGATCTCCACTGGAGGGAGCGCCCACATTCGGAAGCATTTGCCACTCGCTGGTGCATTTGCGTTGTCGTTGGCTCAGGCACAAGGAGCGGGACTCTCGCTCGCCGCCAGCCCACGGCCGGATGAACCTCTCACTTCCAGCTCGAAGAATAGGATCGAGGGGCTTAATGTCTCGGCTCCCCAAAACCTCTCATCCAGCCTGGATGAGTTCGAAGCCGCGCTGACCAAAGCAAGACAAGACGAGGCTGGAAGTATATTTCTCGCAGAACGAGCTATGGAGGGTCGCCAACAGGACGCCGGACTGGAGCGAGCCGCCCCCGTTGCCGCGCAAGACCTACGTCGCAGCAAGTGGAAATCCGATCCGGGTTGTAAGCCCTGAGGAGTTCGCTCGCGTCGTTCCGGAGTTTGCCGCGCTTCACGATGACAGCTGGGCTCGGTTGATCGCCCATGAGCTGTCGCACAATTGGCACCAGGAGCTTGCCGGACCCGGTGCGAGCCAGCTGGGCCCAATCTGGTTTATCGAGGGGCTCGCGGTGGTGATCGCAGGACAGGGATTCGGCGAGGAGTTGCGGCCCAAGTCCACCGAGGACGCCCTTCGGCCCATCGATTGGAGCGGCAAGTATGCCTATGCCAACGCCGCCGCGGCGGTTCGTTTCTTTCTCGGCCGGGCATCAGCGAAGGCCTTGATCGAGCACGCTCGAACGCCTGACTTTGAGACATGGCTTCGCGGGCTATCGAAGAGGCCGAAGCCGCGAGAAAAACGCGGCGCTTTGACCCTCGACTGACCGGCAATCTCGCGCTGGCGCACATCTCCAAGCGTGCAAGGCAGTCACGAAGGCGGTGCGGTCGTTTGGCGAATGGAACCGTCGGCCGCATCCTGAGCTCCGGCGCGTCGAGATTGCGCCCGGGTCCAGGCGCTCAATGGCATGCGCGACGGTGCCTGGGCCCCAGGCGTTAGACTCAACTGTTGTACATTTAGCCCCGGAAACCGGGGGAAAATGTACAACAGATGAGTACCGCAGCCGGATCCAGGATGGTCTCGTACGCAGGCGCGGCTCGCCGGGATGCGGTGGTCGAGCAGCGATGGACCACCTTGTGGTAGCTCGCCCCGACGATTCAAGCCGGGCGCGTGTCCAACGCTATTGCCCGGCCGCCGCCGTGCAGGCGGCAAGTGCGCTGAAGACGTTCAGTCGTCCACCGGTGATGGTGATCCCGCTCATCGACGGGATGGGATCCACGGTGTCGAGCAGCAGTTGCTTCAAAGCGTCGGTGCTCAAGTCGCAGACCGAAAGCGCCAGCGCCGCCGCGCCGGCAACTTGCGGCGTGGCCATCGACGTGCCGGTCAGGGAGGCATAGCCCGAGCCATACGTCGACACGACCCGAACTCCGGGCGCCCCCAGGTGAACGGTGTTGATTCCGAAGTTGGTATTTGTGTATCGCCCGTCCCGGTTGTTCGTTCCGGCGACGACCACCTCGTTCGCCACGCCGTAGCTTGCCGGATATAGCGGCGAGACATCGATGTCTCGAGCTCCGTTGCCGGCGGCGACGACAAACAGGATGTTGTTGTCTTGAGCCCGCGCGATTGCATCCGCCAGCGATTGAGAGAAGCCTCCCCCACCCCAGCTGTTGGAGAGGATGCGCACGTTGGCCTCCGCGGTGTCGGCAAATGCCAGCTTCGCTTGAATGGTGAAGTCGATCGCTTTCACCGCATTGGCGGTGGTTCCCCCGCCCGAGGCAGGAAGGAATTTCGCGCCCATGACGCTCGCGGTCCAGTTGATTCCCGCGACCCCAATCCCGTTGTCGCCCACCGCCCCGATGACCCCAGAGCAGTGCGTGCCGTGGCCATTGTCATCGAGCGGATCGCAGCTGTTGGTGATGGCATTGAAACCGTGGGATCCCGCCGGGCAGGTGATGTCCATGCCGCCGACCGTCACCGTGAAATCGGTGGGCGCCGACCAGACGTTGTCGACCAGATCCGGATGTTGGTAGTTGATCCCCGTGTCCACCACGGCGACGACGTTCGCCCGGGAGCCGGTGCTGATGTCCCAGGCCGGGACGGCGCTGATATCCGCGCCGGGAACTCCGACCGTTCCACCGATGATCTGGCCGGTATTTTCCAGCGCATATTGATTGCCGAACAGCGGATCGTTCGGACGGACATCGGGATAGAGAAGGTAGTTCGGCTCGGCGTAAGCGACGTCGCCGCGGGCGGCCAGGGCCTGCATCAAGGCGATCACGTCTTTGTCCTTCGAGCGCATCAGGACCAGCGACTTCGTCACCCGCTCCACGCCCTCGACGTTGTTCGCGCTGATCGCTTCGGACAGACCTTCGGGCGTCTCGGTCCGAAACTTGACCAGGACCTCGTTGGCAACCACTTCGTTGCCTTCCACGCGCTCGAGCTTCAGCGCCAGGGCCGGTCCAGCGGAGAACAGCAAGGTGAGCAGCAGAGACGTGGGAGCAAAATGGCGCGGGTGCATGAGATCCTCTCCTGGGTGAGCGGCGCACCATAGCCGAGCAAGCAACCCGGAAAAAGTGCGGCCTTTGGATTTTCAAGTATCGGCTTCGCCAGGGATATGTCGAATTCAACCCCAGCCCAGGACTGACCGAGGGCCAGGGCGCCCCTAGCGTTTGGTCTCGATGAGCTCGATCCGATAGCCGTTCGGATCCTCGATGAAGGCGATCACCGTGCTGCCGTGCTTCATCGGGCCGGGCTCGCGCACGATTTTGCCGCCCGCGGCACGGATGCGATCGCAGGTGGCATAGATGTCGTCGGTACCGATGGCGACGTGGCCGAAGGCATCGCCCAGGACGTAGCTCTTGGTGTCCCAGTTGTGCGTGAGCTCGAGGACCGCCGTCGACTCCTCGTCGCCATAGCCGACGAAGGCGAGGGTGAAGCGGCCGCTCTCGTAGTCCTTCTTGCGAAGCAGCTTCATTCCGAGCACGCCTGTGTAGAAGGCGAGCGACTGCTCGAGATCGCTCACCCGAAGCATGGTGTGGAGGATGCGCATATCCGGCACCATAACAGGAGCCTGCTGGGGAGCACCCAAACTCTGGATGATTGAATGCGGGGGCCGGCCCGCTACTTGTAGCTTCAGGACCGCCGAGGCAGATCAATCGTGAAGACGCACCCTGTGCCCGAAAGGTTGCGCACGCTAAGCTTTCCACCGCTCTGGGTTACGCCCGCCTGGCTGATCGCGAGTCCAAGGCCGAGGCCAGTTCGATTGTCGCCTCGCTGCTCGAAGGGTCGAAATAGTTCTTCGGCCTTTCCTGGTGGGAGGCCTCCGCATTCATCTTGGACTTCGATCAAGACCCGACCATTCGCTTCGTGGACCCTTAACGAAACGTTGCCTTTGGGCCTGGTAAACTTGAACGCGTTCTGCAACACGTTTGAAACCGCCGAAGCAAGCATCTCTCGGTCACCATCAACCTCAAGTTTGTGGTCGACGGGATGGACGGTGAGTCCATGTCCGCTGTTCTGGGCCTCCATGGAGGCGGATGCCTGAACTTCTTGGATAAATTGAGCAACCTCGATCCGCTCGTGCGGCGCGGGAAGCCCGGCTGCCGAGCGCACTTCAGCGAGCGAGCGATCAATGAGATTGCGCATTCGCGTCAGGCTGCGATCCAAAACTGCACCCGTCGCTCCACGCAGGCCCACATTACCCCTCTCCACAGCTTGAAATGAGAGCCTGGCGGTGGCGATCAGGTTGCGCAGCTCGTGCGCGAGAGAGCCAAAGGTCTCATTCGTGGCCAGGGTTTCTTCATTGGAGATGTTCTTATCGCGTAGGCGCCCAAACTCGGTGACAGCGCCGGCGATGGCGTTGTCGAGGCACGAGTTGAGAATGCGAAACTCGTCGACAGTAATCGGCGCCTTTTTCTCGACAGCCAGCTCGGTGACAGCTTGGCAGAGATCCCCGTAGTCGTGAACAACCTGGTCGACGGTGAATCCCTTTCGTAGCAACTCATCGCCGTGCTTCGTCGCGCCTCTGCTGATCTCCGACGAAGGGGTAGTCTTGCCGGGCTCCAAAGGACCGGAAACCTCGCGACGGGCCACCTCATCAAAGCGTCCTCCTAAGACAAGTGTCTGGGTGAGTTGGTCCAGGAATAGCGGGATTCCGTATTTCAGCTCTACATCGGTCGGTGGTGGCTGAGGCCTCTTGGCCACCTTGGCTGTGCAACGGGAGATCAACTCTGCGCGGTTCGTCTTGAGGAATTCCTGCAGCATGATTGTGAGGTGACCTCGTTCGGGGATTTTCCGTATTACAGCTTTCAGTTTAACCCAGTTGTGCACCGCTTGCGTGCGACAGGCACCGCACTTCCTCGCACCATTCGCACGAGTAGTCTTAGGCGTCTTTTTACTATTGCTTGCAGCTGGGTGGACCGTTGATGACTGGCTGAGCGCGCCCGTTCATTTACCAACGTTCACGTCGATTTCGGCACCGGGGATGGCACCTTCACCTACTGGACGGGCAGGCACCGGTCTAACGATCTGGTGATCAGCGTCGACGCCAACGGGGCGTCGCTTCGCGAAGTCTCCCGGAAGGCGTCGCGGAAGCCGGCCCGCGGCGTACAAACCTGTTGCTTCTCCTCGCCTGTTGGCTGAGAGTGCCGTCGATCAGAAACCCAGCCGAGGGGAAACATCGTGGAAAAACTGTTTCAATTTGTCGTCATCGCTGTGATCGCTTGCCCCGCCGCCGCTCAGGAGCGCCTCTATCGAGCGAAGGGCGAATATCTCTCGGAGAAATTGCTCTTGTCAGGGGAGCCGGCGGCTCGATCCGCCGAATCGGCTTCGATCGGCAAGCCACTCGGTGGTTTCACCTGGACCGAGAAATTCAGGGGCAGCAACTGGGTATTTGAGGACCTTTCGTTTGGCGATGCGGATCACGGGTTCGCCGTCGCCGAGTTGGGCCGAGTGCTTCGCACCCAGGACGGAGGCGAAAGCTGGGACACCGTGCTCAGCCTGGGATTCCCATATTACTGGTACGGAGTTCACACCTTTGATGCGACGCGCGCGGTGATATCCGGTTTCAATAATCAGACCGGCGATGGAATAGAGCGCTGGACGGCGGATGGCGGGGACACATGGTCCGACGACATCGTCCTTCCCGGCGTTGGCGCCATACGCTGGCTGGACCGCATGGAGTTTGTCGACGACTTGAATGGGATCGTCCTCTCCTCGTTTACCGCGGTGAACTTTCGCACCGAAACCGGCGGCGAGACCGCTGACGATTGGACGCGCGTGCAGGCCCACTCGGAGGGCTGGTACGGCGGCAATTTCACCTATCAGCCGGACGGCAACGTCTGGGTTTCCGGCATCAAGTTCTGTCATAGTCAGGATCACGGGGCGAGCTGGGAATGCCAGCACAGCATCGATCCGATCTTCGACGGCGGCGGTGTTTCGTTCCCCGACGGAATGAACGGATGGGTCGCCGGCGGCTCGATCTCGCCGGAGGTTCGCGGATGGATTCACCGCACCACCGATGGTGGGTGGTCAAACCTGGAGCGGCCGCATTCTTGAAACGCCGTTCCCCATCCGGGCGATTCAGTTCCTTGATTCCAACACCGGATTCGCCGTCGGCGGCAACCTCTACTCCGGCGTCGGCGGCATCTACAGCACCGTCGACGGAGGCGAGACCTGGAATCTCGATCTGGACGCCCGCACCGAGATTAAGACCGTCCGCGTGGTCCCGGTGTCGGCGGATACCGTGGACATCTGGTGCGCGGGGTTCCGTTCGGACTTTGGGGGCAGTATCTACAAAACCCGGATCACCGCCGGCGGGCGAAAGTAATCCTCCCGAGCTATCGTCGCGCGATGTCGGTGAGTAGTTGGGCGATGATCCCAATCTGCTGACGGGCTCAGGCCACCACCCCCCAACCAGCTTTCTCGTTCCCTGGTGGCTCGCGCCACCACCCCCCAACCAGCTTTCTCGTTCCCTGGTGGCTCGCGCCACCACCCCCCAACCAGCTTTCTCGTTCCCTG
>WNFJ01228341.1_pt3 | contig 10525 bp, 7 predicted proteins | sample 5400461 | NCBI WGS metagenome assembly WNFJ01 (sample SAMN13153349, study PRJNA577476) | soil metagenome | isolation source: 115 cm saprolite on Douglas fir-dominated hillslope | place: USA:California | collected 2013-09-17
GCGGTAACCCACCCCCAACCCGCCGGTCACGTAGAAGCGCGTCCAGGCGCTGACTGGTGCCTCCAGTACCCCGTTCAGAAACGCCGTGACCGTCTGGCCATAACCGTTGTCGACCGGCGTCTGGTTCACGGCCTGACCGAGTGAGATGAGCTGGTTGGTGGCGTTGAAGCGGCTGTAATTGAGGTCGGCTCGCAGCATGAACGGCTGCCCTGGAACCGGCCGCACGGTGAATCCCGTGCCGATGCTCCAGCCGCTGTCGAGAAAGTCGGCAGTGCGTCCTTGCGTGATGCTGGCGCCGCCATCGATGAACCATTGCAGCGGGCGCACCGCCGGGTACTGGTACACCTGCGCAAACGCCGGCACGCCGCAACCCAACAATGTCAGTGACGCGAGTTTGCAAATGTAGGACTTCATGTGTTGCATCATCCGGTCCTTCGGCTGAATTGGGGCTGAATTAAGACCACGGCCTGCGCGCCCCGGTTCCCGGCCCCTCACCGGCCCCCGGGCGGCGCACGCCTCAGGGTGCGCGACCCAACCTGCGGCGCACGGCCCGGGCGATTTCGTGGACTTCGCCGATCCCGAGCGCATTGGCACAGAAGAAGAACGCAGCAGCGCCGCTGGCGATGACAAGGACAAGGCTCACGCACTTCGGCCAGAAGGGTTGCACCGCCCAGTCCGCGAGCAGGAAGTGCGCGCCCGCCCAGGAAATACCCAGCAGCACGGCCGAGGCCAGCGCCACTTTCCACAGCAGCAAGAGCATGGCTCGCGATTCCAGGCGCCCGAGGTGTGAGCGCATGAGGAAATACAGAATGAGGAAGTTGCTGGTGGCCACGCAGGCGGTGGAGAACGCCAGCCCGCGATGACCCCAGCTGAAGTGCAAGGTGAGCATCCAGTTCAATAGCAGGTTGAGGCCCACCGCAAGAAAACTGACTACCATCGGTGTCGTGCGTTTGTCGAGCGCGTAGAAGGCGTTCACCAGCACCTTGAGGGCGGCGTAGCCGCACAACCCGATGGCGTAGAAGCGCAGCGCCCCAGCGGATTCCGCCGTCTCGCGAGCCCCGAAACGGCCGTGCTGGTAGAGCACCGAGATGATCGGTTCGGCGAGCACCATGAGACCGACGCTCGCCGGGATGGTCATGAGAAGCGCGAGCCGCATGCCGCGCGCCAGCTCGCTGCGAAACGCCTGGGTGTTGCCGGTCGCCGCCATGCGCGCCAGCAGCGGCAGTGCCACGGTGCCGAGCGCTACGCCGAAGATTCCCAACGGCAGCTGCATGAGGCGAAACGCCACTGTCAGCCAGAAGGTCGGACCGTCGCCGAGCTGCGAGGCGAACACCGAGTTGACCAGCACGTTCACCTGGGTGGTGCTCGCGGCGATCACCGACGGTCCCATGAGGCGCAGGATCGCCCGCACTCCCGGGTCGCGCCAACGAAAATCGGCGTGAAACGCGTAGCCCGCGCGGCGCAGCGCCGGCAGTTGCACCACCAGCTGCAGCGTCCCACCGATCAGTGTACCGATGGCGAGTCCCAGAATCGCGCGCACCCCGAAGTGCGGATCGAGCCAGTAGCCCAACACCACGCCGGCGACGATCGACCCCAGGTTGAAAAAGCTCGACGCCATCGCCGGCATGCCAAACACGTTGCGCGCGTTCAGCATGCCCATGACCAGCGCCGCGAGCGACACGACCAGGATGAACGGGTACATCACCCTGGTGAGGGTTACGGTGAGCGCAGCCTTGTCGGCATCGAAGCCCGGCGCCAATGCGGCCACCAGCCAGGGCGCCGTAATGATCCCGAGCACGGTGATCGCGCTCAGGGAGACGGCGGTGAGTGTTGCCACCTTGTCGGCCAGCCGCCAGGCCGCGGCGTCATCCTCGAGCGCCGCGGTGCGGCTGAACACCGTGACGAACGCGGTGGACAGCGCGCCTTCCGCGAACAGGTCGCGCAGCAGGTTCGGGATGCGAAAGGCGATGGTGAACGCGTCCATGACGCGCCCGCCGCCAAACAGCGCCGCGAAGATCTGCTCGCGTGCCAGTCCCAGCACGCGGCTGCAGAGCACCGCGAGTCCGACGACCCCGGCGGCCCTGGTGTTCAGTCTCTCAGCGCGGGATTGCGCTCCGGCCGCGGCGGCCGCGCTCGCGGGGGTGTCGCCTGTTGGCATGCGGGCGCCACGGTAGCACCGTTAGCGCGCGCTGCGCACGCCTCGGCGCAATTCGGCAAGAACCCACTCGACGAAGCGCCGGGTATGCTGCTCCACCAGCGCCGCGGCGGCGGCGGCAACCGCTCTATAACTTCACCATCACGTGGCGCACCACGGTGTAGTCCTCGAGCGCGTAGACCGACAAATCCTTGCCGTAGCCGGAGCGCTTCAAGCCACCGTGCGGCATCTCGCTCACCGTCGCAAAGTGAGTGTTGACCCACGTGCACCCGTATTGCAATTGCGCCGCCACCGCCAGCGCGCGGGAAATATCGCGCGTCCAGACCGAAGAGGCCAGTCCGTATTCGGAGTCGTTCGCCCAGCTGAGCGCCCGGTCCGTGTCGCTGAAGGGGGTTACCGACACCACCGGGCCGAACACCTCGTGTCGCACGATCTCATCGTCCTGCCGGGCGCCGGCTACTACGGTGGGCTCGTAGAAGAACCCGCTCCCGGCGCGCGCCTTGCCTCCGGTGGTCACCTCGATGTGAGGTGTCGCAGCGGCGCGTGCCACCATGGCGGTGACGCGGTCGCGCTGCGCCTGGGAGATGAGCGGTCCCATCTCGACTCCCGGCTCCTGCTGCCGGCCGACCTTGATGGTCCGTACCGCGCTGGTGAGATCCGCGACCACCTTTTCGTAGATGCGCTTGCCGACGTACAGACGGCAGGCGGCCGTGCAATCCTGGCCGGCGTTGTAGAAACCGAAGGTGCGCACGCCCGCGACGAGCGCTTCGGTGTCCGCATCGTCGAACACGATCACCGGCGCCTTGCCTCCGAGCTCCAGGTGCGTGCGCTTGAGGTTGCCGGCGGCCGCCGCGAGCACCTTCTGCCCGGTCGTCACGTCCCCGGTCAGGGAGACCATGCGCACCCGCGGATGACTCGTGAGAGCGGTGCCCACCGGCTCGCCGCGGCCGCAGACGATGTTCACCACTCCGGGGGGCAGGAGCTCGGCCAGCAGCGTCGCCAGTTTCAGCGCGGTGAGCGGCGTCTGCTCGGAGGGCTTGAGCACCATGGTGTTGCCAGCCGCGATCGCGGGCGCAATCTTCCAGGCCGCCATCATCAACGGGTAGTTCCACGGCGCGATCGACGCCACCACCCCGATCGGATCGCGGCGAATCATGCTGGTGTGGCCGGGCAGGTATTCGCCCGCCGCCAGGCCGTGCGGCGCGCGGCACGCGCCGGCGAAGAAGCGAAACACATCCGCGATCGCCGGCAACTCGTCGTTGAGCGCCGCGGCGAGCGGCTTGCCGGTGTTACGCGACTCGAGCGCGGCATAGGCCGAGGCGTCGGCTTCGATCGCTGCCGCGATGCGCAACAGCAGCGCCGCACGATCCTTCGGGGCGCTGCGCGACCAGGCGCCGAACGCAGCTTCGGCCGCGGCCACTGCCGACTGCACCTGCGCCGCGGAGGCCTCCGGCACCGTTGCGATCTGCGCGCCGCTCGCGGCGTCCAGCACCACTTCGGCGACCCCTTCACCCGCGACCAGCTTACCCGCGATCAACAACTGCGTCTGCATGCTTAAGTCTCCTTGCCGCGCCACGCAGGCACGTTATATTATTGTCACCATAATATTACCACGTGGCGCACGCTGCGCGCGAGGACCACCATGAACTCCGATGTCATCATCACCTGCGCCATCACCGGCGACGACACCAAGGTTACCAAGAGCCCGCACTGCCCGATCACGCCCGAGCAGATCGCCGCTTCCGCCATCGACGCGGCGCGCGCCGGAGCCGCCATCGTACACATCCACGTGCGCGACCCGGAAACCGGCGAGTTCAGCATGGCCACGCGCCACTATCGCGAGGTCGTCAAGCGCATCCGCGAGAGCAAGGTCGACGTCCTCGTCAACCTCACCTGCGGCATGGGGGGCTATATCTGTGTCGGCAAGCGCGGGCTCGAGGATACCCCGGCCGCCGGCACCGACTTCGTGAGCCAGCAGGAGCGGATGCGGCACGTCATCGAGCTGTGCGGCGAGGGACTGTACCGCCCCGAGATCGCCACGCTCGACTGCGGTACGCTCAACTTCGGCGATGGCAACCGCGCCTACATTTCCACGCCCGATTACCAGCGCGAGGGCGCGGGCATCCTGCGTGACCTGGGCGTGAAGGTGGAGCTCGAGGTGTTCGACACCGGCAATCTGTCGTTCGTGAAACAGATGATCAAGGAAGGCCTGATCCCCGGCCCCGCCATGATCCAGCTGTGCACCGGCATTCCTTACGGGGTGCCCGCGGACGTCGGGCACCTGCTCGCCATGGTGAACACGCTGCCGCCGCAGTGCGTGTGGACCTCCTTCGCGCTGAGCCGCTTGCAGATGCCGTGGGTGGCACAGTCGATACTGCTCGGCGGCAACGTGCGCGTGGGGCTGGAGGATAACCTCTACCTCAGCCGCGGGGTGTATGCGAGCAACGCACAGCTGGTCGAGAAGGCGCGCACCATCATCGAAGCCATGGGCGCGCGGGTTCTGTCCCCGGCCCAGGCGCGGGAGCGGCTGCAGCTGCACTGACGTGGCGGGCCCGAGTGGATCGATTACAACGGCCACCTGCGGGATGCCTACTACGCGCTGATCGTCAGCCTGGCCTCGGACGCGCTCATGGATCGCTTGAGGATGGATGCCGCCTACCGACAGCGCACCCTTTGCACCTTGTACACCGTGGAGATGCACATCCACTACCTGCACGAGGTCAAGGCAGCCGACACGGCCATCGTGACCGTGCGCATCGCCGGCGCGGATCACAAGCGCATCCACGCCGCGTTTGAGATCCTGCGCGCCGGCCACACGCCTGCGGCGGCCGCCGCCGAAGTGATGCTGCTGCACGTGCGTCAACAGCCGCAGGCGGTGACCACCCCCCCCTTCCCGCCCGAAGTGAGCGCCGCGATCGCGGAGCTGCAGGCGAGCACCGCCGGCATGGCTTCGTCCGTGCCGGGATCGCGACGCATGGAGCTGCGCGGCTCGAGCCGCGCGCCATGAGCGCCTCCGCGATGCAGCGCCTGCTGGCGCCACGCAGCCTCGCGCTCATCGGCGGCGCCTGGGCGGATGCGGCGCTGTCGGCGAGCCGCGTCATCGGTTACTCGGGTGAGGTGTGGCGTGTTCATCCCCACCGCCCTTCCAGTGACAGCCAGCGCTATTTTCGCTCGGTCGACGAGTTGCCGCGCGCGCCGGATGCCGCCTTCATCGCCGCTCCCAACCACGAGGTGCCGGCCATTGCGGCGGCGCTCGCCCGGCGCGGCGCGGGCGGTTTCGTGTGCTTCGCCGCCGGCTTTTCGGAGACCGGCACCAGCGCCGGCCAGCGTCTCACGCGCGAACTGCTCGCCAGCGCCGGCGAACTGCCGTTCTTCGGCCCCAACTGCTATGGCTTCATCAACTTCTTCGACGGTGTGGCCCTGTGGCCCGACCAGGTGGTGGGGAGCCGGTGCGAACGCGGGGTCGCCCTGATCTGCCAGAGTGGCACCCTCGCGCTCAACCTGTTGTTCAACGATCGCTCGCTGCCGATCGGCTGTGCGCTCACCGTCGGCAACCAGACGCGGCTAGCCGCCGAGGACCTGATCGAGCTGCTGGCGGACGATGCGCGCGTCACGGCGTTCGGCCTGTACCTGGAAGGCATCTGCGATGCGGCGCGCTTTGCCCGCGCGACCGACCGGGCGCGCGCCGCCGGCAAGCCCATCGCCCTCATCAAGGCGGGACGCACCGAGGCGGCGACGCGCACCGCGCGCACTCACACCGGCTCGCTCGCCGGCGCCGATGCGGCCTTCGGGGCTTTCTGCGCACAGGCGGGCATCGCCCGCTGCGAATCGCTCGCGACCCTGTGCGAAACACTGAAGATCTTTCACAGCGGCGGTCCGCTGCGTGGCCGGCGCGTGCTCGCCATGGGTGCTTCGGGCGGCGACATGGCGATGACCGCAGACGCCGCGCGCCATCTGGGACTCGACTTCGCACCGATTCCCACCGCCGCTGCCGCCAGCCTGCGGGAGATTCTCTCGGATCGCGTTCACATCTCGAACCCGTTCGATTTTCATACCCATGTGTGGTTCGACCGCCCCCGGCAACACGCCATGTTCAGCGCGGTGCAGCGCGCCGGGTTCGACGTGGTCGCCTTCCTGGTCGACTGCCCGCCCGAGGGCGCGGCCGATACTTCCGCCTACGTCAGCGTGATCGAGGAGTTCGCGGCCGCGCTCCCCGGAGCAGCGACCCGTGGGGTGGTGATTGCCTCGCTGCCCGAATCGCTGTCGCGCGCTACGCGGGAAAAGTGTCTCGCGGCCGGCATCGTGCCCCTGCAGGGCCAACGCGAAGCGCTCGAGGCGCTCGATCTCGCCGGCGCGGTCGGCGAGACCTGGGCACACGGCGCCGCGGTGCAGCTGCACATACCGCGCGCCGCGTCCGCATCCGCGCGCACGCTGACGGAGCACGAGGGCAAGCGCGCGCTCGCTGCCTTCGGCGTACCGGTGCCCCGTTCGCGGCTCGTGAACGCCGGCGATGCGAGCGATGCGGCCGCGGCACTCGGATTTCCGGTGGTGATCAAGGCCATAGGCAGCCAGCTGGAACACAAATCCGAGGTCGGCGGGGTGGTGCTCAACGTGCGCAGCGCCGCCGAAGCCGCCGCCGCCGCGCAACGCCTGTCCGCGCTTTCCGCGACGCTACTGGTCGAGGAGATGGTGAGCGACGGGGTCGCGGAGGTCCTGGTCGGCGTAACAATCGATGCGCAATTCGGACAGCTGCTGGTGCTCGGCGCCGGCGGCGTGCTGACCGAGCTGCTGCGCGACAGCGTGAGCCTGCTGCCGCCGTTCACCGCCGCCGCCATCGAGGCGGCACTCGCCAGACTCAAGGTCGGGAAGTTGCTCGCCGGCTACCGTGGCCGCCCGCCGGCAGACGTCGCCGCGCTGGTGCAGACGGTTCTCGCCTGCGCCCGCTACGCCGCGGCCAACCTCGAGAGCCTGGTGGAACTGGACCTCAATCCCGTCATCGTGCGCCCGGCTGGGCTTGGCGCCGTGGCAGTCGACGCATTGATTCGCCTGGAGGAACACTGACATGCCCGACGGCATCAGCACCGCAACCCGGGGTGCGGTTTTCGAGGTGACCATCGACCGTCCGAAGGCGAACGCCATCGACCTGGCGGCAAGCCGGCGGCTGAACCAGGTGTTCGCCGCCTTCCGCGACGACCCGGCGCTGCGCGTCGCGATCGTGACGGGCGCGGGCGANTTCTTCAGCCCCGGCTGGGACCTGAAAGGCGCCGCCGGCGGCGAGGAGTCCGATGAGGACTGGGGCGCGGGCGGATTCGGCGGCCTGAACTACCCGCGCAACCTCGACAAGCCCCTCATTGCCGCGGTCAACGGCATCGCCTGCGGCGGCGGCTTCGAGATCGTCCTGGGAACGGACATCATCGTGATGGAGGAGCACGCGAAGTTCGCGCTCCCCGAGATCAACGTCGGCGTGCTCGCGGACGCCGGCACCATCAAACTGCGGCGGCGTATCCCTTACCACGTGGCCGTCGAGTTCCTGATGACGGGCCGCTGGATGGACGCCAGCGAAGCGAAGCACTGGGGCCTTGCCAACCATGTCGTCCCCAAGGGTCAGGGTCTCGCCAAAGCACGCGAGATCGCCCAGCAGCTCGCCGACGGTCCGCCGTTGTTGTTCCCGGCCATCAAACAGCTGCTGCGCCACACCGAAATGGTGGCAGAGCACGCGGCATTCGAGTTGCACGACGGCCTCAGCGCCGTGCAGAAGGTCATCCGCTCGGAGGATCTGAAGGAAGGCGCGCGCGCCTTCGCCGAAAAGCGCAAGCCGCTGTGGAAGGGGAAATGAGCGCCAGCCGACCGGGCGCGGACATTACCCGTATGCCGATAGTTAAGTACCTGCTTTACTGTTGCCGTACGCGTCTGCAGCTGCGCTGCTCGACCTGATCGGCCTCCTCAGCCCCCCAGCGGCCGCAGTAGCGCGCGCGAAATGATGTGCCGTTGCACCTCGCTGGTGCCGTCCCAGAATCGGTCATGAGCCCCATGCCGCCGTGAATCTGCAGCGCCTCGTCCGCGACCATCGCCAGCATCTCGGTCGCTTTCAGCTTCGCGATCGCCATGTCCATATCGGTCGCGAGCTTGCGATCGAGCTTCCACGCCGCTTCGAGTGTGAGCAACTCCGCGGCGCGCAGCTCGAGCGCCATGTCCGCAAGTTTGAAGGACACGCCCTGGAACTTGCCGATCTGCTGTCCGAACTGCACGCGATCGACCGCCCACTGCTTGGCGCATTCGAGGGCACGCTCGGCGCGCCCGAGGCAGTTGGCCGCCACTTGCAGGCGCGTTGCTCCGAGCCAGGTGTTGGCAAGTTCGAATCCGCGGTGCAGTTCCCCCAGTAGCGCCGACCTCGGCAGCCGGCAGTCAGTAAACTGCAGGATGCTGTTGGTATAGCCGCGATGTGAGACGTTCTGGTATCCGGGTCGTACCTCGAAACCGGGCGTGCCGGTGTCGACCAGGAACGCGCTGATCAGTTTACGCTTGCCGCGCGCGGAAGCTTCCTCGCCGGTGGCGGCAAACAGGATCACGAAGTCCGCATGGTCGGCGTGACTGATGAAGTGCTTGGTGCCGTTGACGATGAAGTCGCCGCCCTGCGGCAGTGCCGTGGTCTTCATGCTGCGCAGGTCCGAGCCCGCCTGCGGCTCGCTCATCGCCAGGCACTCGGTCCGTTCGCCGCGCACCGTCGGCAGCAGGTAGCGCTCGCGCTGCGCTCCCTGGCAGGCGAGCAGGATGTTCGAGGGACGCGCCACGCAGGCGTAGTGCAGCACGTAACCCGTGTAGCCGAGCTCCTTCTCGTACAGCATCCAGGTCACTGCATCGAGTCCCGCGCCACCGACCTCGGTGGGCATGTTGGCGGCATACAGGCCAGCGGCAATCGCCCGCGCCTTGAGTTCCTGGCGCAGCTCCTCGCGCAGCCGGCCGCTCTCTTCGACCTCGCGCTCGTGGGGCACGAGCTCGCGGCGGACGAAGTCACGCGTGGTTGTGATGATCAGCTGCTGTTCTTCGGTAAGCGCAAAGTCCATCGGATTCTCCTCACCTCGCGCGCGCGGCGCTCATCGCCCAGGCGTGCAGCAGCCGCAGTTGCAGCCGCAGCTGCGCGATCTGGCCGGCGGCGGGCCACTCGTTGCGGCTCGCCACGGTGCTTGCGGTCACACCGTTGATGAAGGTCACCACCGAGCGCAGCACCTGCTCCTGGGTCCCCGCCGGCCACCGTTGCCACTGCCGCCACCCGCGCGCCAGACAGCGCTCGAACAGCCGCAGATACTCGCGATGCAACCCGGCGTTGATGCGTTTCAGGCGCCTGTCGGCCGGCACCTGCCCCCAGAACGCGATCCAGAATGCGCATTCGATGTAGCGCGTCTCATCGAGCGGCAGCGCCTCGATCAACAGCCTCAGCAGATCCGGCTGCCCGCCGGCGCCGCTGCGAGTGAGGCGCTCCTCGACCCGGCGCAGGATCAGCCGCAGGGCGGCGATGATGATGTCCTGCTTGGTGTCGAAGTAGTGCGCCACCATGCCGGTGGTGTAGCCGGCCGCGCGTGCGATGCGCACGATGGTCGCCTGCTCGAAACCGTATTCCGCCACCACCCGGCAGGCGACCAGCGCGATCTCATCGCGGCGCTGCTCATGATCGACGATCTTGGGCATGGTCTCTAGCCGTGCGCGGCCTGCAGGTCCGCAAGCCGCGCGCGCACCCCCGCCTCCATCGGCGAGGCCTTTCCGGGCGAGGTACAGCTGTTCCGCGGTGGCGACCAGCGCCTCATCGCGCCGGCGATGCAGGCTGTGGAACAGCCGCACGCGCTTGTCATCGACCTCGAGCACCCGGGTTGTCACGTACAGCGGCTCGAGAGCGCGCGCCTCCGCCTTGTGGGTGACGTGCGTTTCAACCGTGTACATCGCTCGTCCGGATCTGCGGTACCCCTCATCGACGCCGGCGTACCTGAAGAGCGCGTCGGTCGCATCGCCGAACACCTGCAGGTAGCGCGAATCGGTCATGTGACCGTTGTAGTCGATCCACTCGGGCCGCACGTAGGTCTCCACCAGCCGCAGCGGCTCACCGGAGTCGGCAGCGGCTCCCGCGCCCGCTGCATTCTCGATGCGCTCGCGGACACCGGCAGCCGCGGCCTCGTACAGGCGCTCCTCGAGGGCGCGCAAGGTGGCGCCGGCGCCGATGTTGTATTGCTTCAGCACCTGCTGGATCGCGACCAGGTAGTCGTCGCGCAACCGCTCCAGCTCGCGGATCGAGCGGCCGGCGGCCTGCGCCTGCGTGCCCGCCACCATCTTGTCGATCAGTGCCTCGGTCAGCTCCGGGGCCTCGAGTTTCGTCCATGG
>WNFJ01040327.1_pt1 | contig 10524 bp, 9 predicted proteins | sample 5400461 | NCBI WGS metagenome assembly WNFJ01 (sample SAMN13153349, study PRJNA577476) | soil metagenome | isolation source: 115 cm saprolite on Douglas fir-dominated hillslope | place: USA:California | collected 2013-09-17
GTACAGGACGGCTTCCGTCCTAACTCCCAAGTGGGATTGGGAGCCACAACTGATTTTGATCATGGAATTGATCCACAGCTACCAGGTACAGCGTTCCCGATCCCTGATCCCAATGTGGTGCAGGCAATTCAGACAAATTGGGCACAGGAGCGACGCCAGTTTGACGTAATGCTGCTGGTGGATGCCTCAAGCGGTATGAACTTTTCAACTGACAACATCCCTAAAATAGATGGTGCAAAGACAGGACTGAAGACGTTTGTCAATTTTATGAAAGATTTGGACCAACTGGGTCTTGCCGCTTTTTTCAATGACCATATAGACACTCTTTCTAGCCTCACGCCTCTGGGTTCCAAGCGCCAAGACGTCCTCTCGCGTATCAATAGCATTCCTGCTGACGGAGGAGTTCTGCTCTTTGACACGATTGCGCAACAGTTCCAGAAGCTTCAGCAACTCCCGTCCACATCGATTAGAGCGATGATTGTGCTCAGTAATAAGGCTGATACTGAGAGCACCACGAGTGCTGGTCAACTTCTGAAGCTCATTACTCCCCCTGCTGGCCAGGACTCAAAGCAGAATATTAGGATCTTCACTATTGCCTATGGCAGTGAGGCTGATGCCAATATGCTGACACAGATTGCCCAGCGGACTACCGGCCAGGAGTTTAGCGCCACGCCGCAAAATATTCAGGATGTCTATCAGCAGATTGGAGAGCTTCTCTAAGCCCCACGGACGCGATAAATCGGGTCCCTACATGATGCGCAATAAATTGCCAAACGTTATTACGTAGAAAGCAGTTTGAACCTAAAATCCTTAATCGCAATTTATTGCGTGTGAAATAGGGACCCGATTTATCGCGTCCGTAGGGAGGGGTAGTACATTCGACTTATCGCATTCGCTGTGCAACCTCAAGGAAATACTGGATTGTCTGGGGATTGCTCATGGCATCCGTGCTGACCGCTTGTTCTACAGGTATGCCCATGAGCAGTTTCTTAATCGGCACCTCCACTTTCTTGCCGCTCAATGTCCTGGGCACTTCGGGGATCAGCAGGATCTCATCAGGAACATGGTGTGGCGAAATAGTGGTGCGCAGCTTCCCTTTGATCTTGGCTTTGAGTGCATCATCCAGTTCCACACCTTCTCTTAAGACCACAAAGAGTGGCATATAGTAGCGTCCATGTAGTAGTTCAACGCCCACCACGAGGCTATCGAGCACTTCGGGGAAACTCTCTATAACCCGATAGATCTCACTGCTCCCCATCCTGATACCTGCACGATTAATTGTGGAGTCGGAGCGGCCGTAAATGATGGCACTGCCCCTCGGCGTGATCTTGATCCAATCACCATGCCGCCAGGTGCCAGGATACACAGAAAAATAGCTCTCCTGGTAGCGCTTGTTACCTGAATCATTCCACAAGAAGAGGGGCATCGAAGGTAATGGTTCCGTGATGACCAGTTCGCCAACCTCATCAATGAGTGCACATCCCTGCTCATCAAAAGCTTCAATTTTTGCGCCTAGGCTGCGGCATTGCAGCTCGCCTGCGTAGACGGGCAAGAGGATTGAGCCATTGACGAAAGCGGAACAGACATCGGTTCCTCCACTCATAGATGCCAGCCAGAGATCCCGTTTGACGTGCTCATACAGCCACAGGAAACCCTCCGGCGGCAGTGGTGAACCGGTTGAGCCGATTCCCTGGAGCTTATGCAGATCAAACTGTCCATCTGGCTCAATACCGGCCTTCATGCAGGAAGAGACGTAGGCAGCACTGGTACCAAAGAAGGTCATGTTCGTGTCCTGAGCGAATTGCCAGAGTGTATTCAAGTCTGGATAGCCAGGGGAGCCATCATAAAGTAGGATGGTTGCTTCGACCAGCAGGCCACTGACCAGAAAGTTCCACATCATCCAACCAGTTGTCGTGAACCAGAAGAACCTGTCACCAGATTTCAGGTTCACCTCGAGAGACAGGTTTTTGAGATGTTCCAGCAAAATGCCGCCATGGCCCTGTACAATAGCTTTGGGCAGACCTGTAGTACCGGAAGAGTAGAGTATCCATAAGGGATGATTGAAAGGAACCTGTTCGAAGACGAGCTCACCCGGCTGGGCGAGTAATTCCTGCCAAGCAATGGTATTGGTCAGCTTCCCTGGCTCAAACTGGTTCTGCAAATACGGTAACAGGACGGTTTTTTGCAGAGAGGGTAAGGCGTGCTGTAATTCAGCGATAATGGAACGACGGTCAAAGGTTTTGCCGCCATACTGGTAGCCATCTACTGCGAAGAGTACCTTCGGTTCGATCTGTTTAAAACGATCGATCACGCTACTGGTACCAAAGTCAGGCGAACAACTGGACCAGATTGCTCCCATACTAGCACAGGCCAGAAATGCAATGATGGTTTCAGGGATATTGGGCATATAGGCTATGACACGATCTCCGCGTTGCACACCCATTGCATGCAAGGCTTTGACAACCGCGCTTACTTTCTGCCGCAAGTCATCCCAGGAAACTTCAAGTAGTGGATGGCGTTCGGAACGGAAAAGTAAAGCTGGTTGCTGGTCAGAACTATTGCGAAAAATGTGCTCTGCATAATTGAGTTTGGCTTCGGGGAACCATGAGGCACTAGGCATGGTGTGTGTTGTCAACACCGTCTTAGAAGGGTGGGAAGCTTTGATGTGAAAGAAGTCCCAGATAGAAGCCCAGAAGTCTTCGAGATGGTTCACAGACCACTGCCACACCTCTTCGCGGGTCTGGAAGTGTAATCCTTTTTGTTGCTCTAGCCACTGCATGTAACAGGTTATATTGGCCTGCTGTTTCATCTCGACGGAAGGTTTCCAGAGGGGCAAATCATTGCCGTATGGAGTCACCATAGAAAGGCAGCCTTTCCTTATCGAATTAACCATATAGGCTTCTACGAATAAGCTGAACAAAATTAGGGGTCTGTTTTTCTAGCTTTACTAGCATCTCTAGCATGGTAAGAGGAGGACGCGTTAAGGTACTTACTTGTTCTTGTAAGACATCAATCACAGTTTCTTGGTAGAGAGAAAACTGGTGAACGAGGAAATCATCAGCTGATAATGCTTCTATCTGTAGTGGTTCTAGCAGACGCGGAGGGAAGTCTTTAAGATTTTGTGTTACGATGATTTCGGAATTGCTCGCAACAGCAGTAGCCAAGACATGGCGGTCTTTCTCGTTTACTGGCATACTAGGAATTAAGATTGTGTGACGTGTTACAAAAGCAGATTTAAAGTTCTTTTTTATTTGATCTACTAAATGTTGCCCTTGTTCTTCTGTCATATGCCCTCTTTTAACCAAATTTCTCCTCGCCTCTTCGAGGATATCCTCTGTAAGGTGGAGCCTGTAGATATCTGCCTTAGCTGCATGTAAAAGTGTGTCTCGAAGTACCCCAGGAAAAAGGACACAGGCATCAAGAACAACGCCTATTGAAGACATATTCTTCCTTCCTAACCGATGGCATTAAATACTGAAGTAAAGATGCTAAAAGATAGGCGAGCCTATCTACCAAAAGCAAAGTAGACAGGCTGATGAACAAAGCTCAGTACTCGCCAGCTTCCTGGCTAATACGAGCCATCTCTACTAAGGCTTTATGACGCTCTTGCCTCATACAATTTTTATATTCTAAAAGGTCACTAAATTGAACACGTCTATGTGTTCCTACCTTGATAAACGGAATTTCACCTTCTTCCAGGAGTTGTACTACGAATGGTCTTGAGACATTCAGAAAATTTGCTGCTTCTTGTGTGCTGAATAACTGATCATATGGAATCACACTAAAAGCTTTTCCCCGCATCATATAGTTAACAATTTTCTGAAGCGCCCGAAAGACCGAGATTGGTATCTCGAGTTTTTCACCTCCTGGACTGATAAGCATTGGAAGGGAAGAATTAACAGGTTGTGATGAAGGTATTTCCCTATTAAGTACTCCTTCCATTTTCTGCAGCGCTGGTTTCTCATTTTCACTTGCGCTGATCAGTTCAAGTTCTTTTGTTGCCACGTTTAGAGTCCCTTTCCGATACTACTACGCTCTGGTCGATTTGCGGGGAGTTTGAGGAGTATTTATCCTCTATCTAAAGAGTACCAGATATTCGAAATTAATACAATAAGCAAAATAAACAAAAATTAGACCACAATTACATAAAATTTCAGAGTATCAAGATGCGTTGTTAGTTGGTTGCTTGGTCGAACCAGTATGGCACACAGAGCGAAGGTGTGTTGAACCTTTTGTGGATTGTGGCGTAATATTAAGAGAGTAGACACAATTTTCTTGAAACGAGGAGGAGTATTCCATGACTACAAATCCTAACCAGGGCCAGCGGCCAGATCCTGCAGATAAATACGGTGGGTATAGTGGCTATCAGCCACCAAATCCTGTAGATGATCCTTATGGAGCTAGTCAAGAGGATCGTTCTCAACAAAGCGATCCAAACTATGTTTATGGTCAACAAGGACAGGGACAGCAGTCTAGGGATGGCCAGGGACAGCAACAGCAGCAGTATAACTATGAACCTCCTGAGAGTGTGCTTAGAAGGCAGGGAAGAAGAAGTTCTGGATCTTCTTCTACCTCCAACTCTGCAGCTAGCCGGGGGCCAGTGGAGAAAGACGATCGAAAATTCGCTCTCTACAGTTATCTTGGCTTCTGCTTTACTGGTCTTGCTTTTTTCTTTCTTAAGAGAAAACGTTCTTTTGTTCGTTTTCATGCTGCTCAGTCGATTGTTTTATTCGTACCAGTAGCTGCTATTCTGTTGGTATTGAAGATTATCTCCATTATTACCTTTATCCCGATCATTGGATTCCTTTTTGCCTTTGTGATTAATTTTCTGATTTCTATCGTTGTTGTACCTGCTGGTATTCTCTGGATTGTACTGATGGTGCTGTCTTATCAGGGTGTCAGAGTTAAGCTGCCAATTGTGGGTCACTACGCAGAGGCCTTGATGGCACGCTTTTCTTCAGATTAAGAGGATACGTTTAAATATATTATTCTAGATTAAGATATAGAAAGGGAACATGCTGCTTATAATTAGCTTCGAGTAACAGAGACAAAAAAGAAAAGAGTCATCCATCGATATGTCAGGAATAACTCTTCTCGATAATGTGGACACTCTTAATTAGCGTCCGACGGTCTTGATACGCTCAGGGCGGCGGATAAAGTAGTACAGCAGGGCACCGAACAGGGGAACAAAGATGATTAAGATCGTCCAAGCTACCTTATCGTTGCCCTCTGATGGTTCTTTGCTAATACAATCGATTAGCACTCCCATCCAGAAAATGGTTGCCAGCAGGGTGAGGCCTTTAGAGCCATGCCAAATGAGTGGAAGCAGATTGAACATAGTCGTCTCCTTAACTATATGTAAATGCCGCTATAGGCCTTTTAAAGGTCGGTGCATTCAAGGAATGCCCTCCATTCTGTGTTACGTTTAGCGTGAAGAGAAGTTGTTTGATTTTTGACCTGTCACAACCTTTTCAATTCGTGCTACAATTAGGTAGGATCTGTCTATCGAGGAAGTAAAGACATTGATTATAGGCTCCCAGGCGAGCTAAAGGATGGTCCTAGATAAGCTTTCTCCACCATAGTTGAAAAACCGTCGGGGTAAACATCACGTTGTGTGAGCATACAACAAGGGCAAGCAATTAAGCTCGTTACACGGAAGTTTGGCCCCCACACAACAAAATCAGGAGACACCATGAGTACTGAGCAGCAAAAGCGACCAGATGAACGAGATGTTACCGTAAAGAGAAAGAGTATGTCTCGTGTCGTCACGCTGCCTAAGGATGAAGATCGAGATACCCTGGTCGATTACTACTCTCAAATGTTACTCGTACGCCGTTTTGAGGAAAAATCGGCTGAGATGTACAACAAGGCACGTATCGGGGGTTACTGCCATCTCAATCTGGGCGAAGAGGCCACTGTTGTTGGGTTTTGCGCTGGCCTGGGGCCAAAGGACTATGTATATACGAACTATCGTGAACATGGGTACGCAATCTGTCGTGGTATTTCTACCAAGACCATCATGGCCGAGTTATTCGGCAGGGAAACTGGCTGTTCTCGTGGGCGTGGGGGTTCTATGCACCTGTTTAGCCTAGAGCATCGCCTGCTAGGTGGCTATGCAATTGTTGGAGGACAGATACCGCTAGCAGTAGGTGCAGCCTTCGCCATTGCTTATCGGGGTTCTGATGAAGTCGTTGTCTGTCAAATGGGTGATGGAACGACGAATGGGGGCCCGTTCTTCGAGTCGCTCAATTTAGCGAAAATTCACAAGCTTCCTATAGTCTTTTTCATTGTGAATAACCAGTATGGTATGGGCATGCCTGCAGAAAAAGGTTCGGCAGTGCCTGAACTCTACCGCAAAGGGCATGCCTTTGATATGCTTAGCGAGCGCGTAGATGGCAATGATGTGCTGGCTGTACGCGATGCAATGCGGCGGGCGGTGAACGTTGCTCGTGGGCAGCATGAGCCTGTTCTCCTTGAGGCTGTAAGCTATCGTCTCAAAGGGCATTCTGTGATTGACCCTGATCGCTACCGCGATGAAGAGGAAGTGAAACGAGGACGTGCTCAGGACCCTATTCCTACTTTTGCCAGACATCTGTTGGAGGCTCGCTTGATTGATGAGCAGGGCTTGGATGAGATTGAGCAGCAAGTAGAGCGCGAAGTTGAGGAGGCCGTCAGGTTTGCTGAAGAGAGTCCTTTCCCGCCGATAGAGAGCCTCATGGACTATATATATGCACCTGACAATTTCGAGCCAGAGAGGAGATAAGGAGAGCTATGGCTGAAATAAGCTTTCGGCAGGTGCTGAATGATACGTTGCGCGAGGAGATGCAGCGTGACGAAAATGTTTTCTTAATGGGTGAAGAGATCGGCAATTTTGAAGGATCGTATAAGATTACGGCTGGTTTGTTAAAAGAGTTTGGTTCCAAACGCGTGGTGGATACTCCCATTGCCGAGAATGGTTTTGTGGGTATGGCGGTCGGTGCAGCTATGCTTGGCCTGCGTCCGGTGGTCGAGATCATGACTTTTAACTTCATTGCCTTGGCAATTGATGAAATCTTGAACCACGCTGCGAAGATCTATTACATGTTTGGTGGTCAGACCCCTGTCCCGATGGTGATTCGTACACCTGGTGGTGGTGGGCAGCAGCTTTCTGCTACCCACTCGCAAAACCTGGAAGCCTGGTTCGCTCATATTCCCGGTCTGCAGGTGGTTGCTCCATCAACGCCAGGTGATGCCAGGGGGTTGCTGCGTACGGCAATACGTAACAATAACCCCGTAACAATAACCCAGTTCTTTTCCTCGAGCATCTGGCTCTTTACAATGCCAAAGGCGAGGTCCCTGAGGGCGATTACACGATCCCCTTCGGTCAGGCGAAGGTGACGAAGGAAGGGAAGGACCTGACCGTCATCAGCTATTCGCGTAAGGCTGCAATCGCTTATGAGGTGGCAAGCCGCTTTGAGCGAGAGAACAAACTGAGCGTTGAGGTTGTTGATATTCGTTCGCTACGCCCGCTCGATAGAGAAACTCTAGTCAATTCGGTCAAAAAGACTGGCCGTGCAATTATCTTTGAGGAGGACTGGCGCTCCTATGGCGTTGGCGCTGAGATTGTCGCGACCCTGCAAGAAGACGCTTTTGATTATCTAGATGCCCCTATTAAACGTGTCGCGAGCGTCGAAGTTCCATTGCCGTATTCCAAACCCCTCGAGCTGGCTGCGCTAACTGGTGCCCAGGAGCTGGAAGATGCAATCAACGATCTCGCACCTCGTCGGAGGAGAAGGTAAAGCATGGCTGAAGTAAATATGCCCAGGCTCAGCGATACGATGCAGGAAGGTACGATTACGCGCTGGCTCAAGCACGTGGGCGACGAAGTAAAGCGAGGAGATGTGCTCGCTGAAGTCGAGACGGATAAGGCCAACATGGAGGTGGAAGCCTACGACTCCGGCATTCTTGAGCAGCTTGTTGTTCAGGAGGGTGAGACGGTGCCCATTGGTCAGGTTATTGCGATTATTGGCTCAGGCGCTGGAACTCACAAAGAAGGACAGCACGAGGTGCCAGTAACAAGGCGGTCAGGACAAACTCCGCCTGTCGCTCCGGCTAGCCATGAGAGTCCAGCAGTGAAGCAGCCTTCTGTCTTTGCTGGCATCTCGACGCAGCAGAATGGTGTAGGTGCGAACAGGATATTTATCAAAGCATCTCCTCTGGCTCGACGCATGGCCGAAGAACACGGTATTGATTTGCTCCAGGTGAAGGGTACTGGACCTGGTGGCCGTATTGTGCGCGACGATATTGAGGACTTCATTGAACAGCGTGCAATATCTCCCACAGCAGCAGCGCAGCCTCAACCTGAGCAATATGTGAGAGTAGCCCCTGCTAGCGTCCCAGAAGTCTCGATGGCGGACGCGGAGGTCGTGACGCTTACGTCGATGCAGAAGACAATCGCACGCCGTTTGACGGAGTCAAAGCAGACTGTTCCGCACTTCTACATTGGCAACGAGATCGATATGACGGAAGCTCTGAAACTTCGCCAAGACCTCAATGTAGCTCTCACCGAGGAGGGTATCAAGATCAGCGTTAACGACCTGATCGTCAAGGCTTGTGCTCTGGCATTGGAGAAGTTTCCAGAGGTCAATGGTTCCTACAAAGATGGACAGTTCGTGCTGCATAAGAAGATCCATATTGGTATCGCGGTGGACGTTCCCTCTGGGCTAGTGGTGCCAGTCATTCGTGATGCTAATACCAAAGGATTGCGTACGATCGCCCGCGAGGCAAAAGTTCTGGGGGCGAAAGCGCAAACTGGCAAACTGACTCCGACCGAGTTAGATGGTGGCACTTTCTCTATCTCAAATCTGGGTATGATGGATGTAACCGATTTTGTGGCTGTGATCAATCCTCCGCAGGCAGCAATCCTGGCCGTTGCTGCCACGCGTAAAACCTTTGTGCCTATCGATGATCAGCCCGTTATTCGTGATATAATGCACGTCACCCTGTCCTCCGACCATCGCATTCTCTATGGCGCAACAGTTGCGCGTTTCCTCAAAGAAGTCAAGCGTCTGTTGCAGAATCCGTTTTTGCTCCTCGTCTAAGCATAGAGGGCTGAACAATCAAGCATGTAGGGTGTGAGTTTTATCTCCACACCCTACATTTCTTTTTGCATCCAAACCAATTTCACCTACCCAATTTCCTCCAGAACAAGCAGAACAGTTATCCAATTTTGCTCCACCAGCCAGCGTATTCTGTAGTATTTGTATGCATCGGCGTATGTGTTATAATTGATGTAATTGTATAAAAAGGTGTTATACAAGAAACATGACCAATGGGCTACAGTATAGAGTCTAAAACGTTTAAGTAGAAGGTACAGTGTTATCCTATGTAGATAGAGTCGAGCAGATACATATCAGCGTCTGGCGTGGTTATTGTAAGGTAGAGCATGGAGGAAATTCCCTGTTATGAATCAGTGTATGCGTTGCAGCAAAGTATGTGAACAAGACTTGTTTTGTGATGATTGCCAGTCTGCATTACTTCGTCGTTCTCTGCAAAGAGAAGAAACGCATGAAGTACTTTCTCAGGCTTCCTTGGCAACACCTGTCTCTATCGCTGAACCGAGTTCACGCAGAAGCTCAGTGCAGAATCCTGTCGTACAGGCCTCATTATTCGTTCCTATGCAAGATGTTATGGGTGGTCGAGAACGAGACAGCTTCTGCGATACGCCTGACGAGACTGCCTTGCCTGCCAGACAGAGCACTACACTGGCAATGTCACAAGCCCTTAGCCCGCAGCATATTAGGTTATCACGTTTGAGATGCACTTTTATTATAATAGTTATTATAGCAATTATTATATTGATTTTAGATTCTACAATTGTTTTCACATTTATATCTCATCATCAGTCCCATGATAATGCTAATCAAAATGCCCCTATAATAAATCTTGCTTCTAACACGGTTTATCCAGGACAAATTGCTCTCCTTCATCTCAGTCATTTTTCTTCCCAATCGCGTGTGTTGCTGCGTCGCGATATTGGGGATCAAGTGCATCTGGATACAGGCTCTCCACTGGTACAACTAGGCTCAACGGGGGAAGCTGATGTGCACATGCTGGTTGAGGATAACTGGGGGGCTGGTAGCCATTTTATTGAGGCTGAAGATATCGACTCACATTATGTTGCTAGTACTGCGATCCATGTCATGGGTAGCGGTCCTGCACAACTTCCTCATCTGCAGGTGAGCCAGGATGAACTGGATCTAGGTGCTGACCTGCAAGGTGCAAATACATTGCGGTCTCTGACATTGGAAAATACTGGTGGTGGGATGATCTCCTGGACGGTGTGGAGCGATCAACCGTGGTTAATGCTCACTCCGATGGAGGGGATGTTCAGTGTGAGTCAACGAGTGACTATTGCAGTGAATCGTTCCCATCTGAAGCTTGGAGCTTATGAGGGAACAGTCACGTTTGTGGCAAATAAAGGCTTCAGCATCCCTGTCCATGTCAAAATGTCAGTATTGCCACTGCAAACTGATTTGGGTGCAG
>WNFJ01141962.1_pt2 | contig 10524 bp, 11 predicted proteins | sample 5400461 | NCBI WGS metagenome assembly WNFJ01 (sample SAMN13153349, study PRJNA577476) | soil metagenome | isolation source: 115 cm saprolite on Douglas fir-dominated hillslope | place: USA:California | collected 2013-09-17
ATTGCAGGGGCAAACGGTGATGCAGTGGCCGCAGGAAACACAGCTGGACCCGCCGATCTCATGGCCGCCATCCCATAGTACGCGGGGGTGCTCAAGTTCCCAGCCAATCGAAAGAGTCTCGTTGACCTGCACCGTCTGGCATGCCTGTACACATTGGCCGCACAAAATACATTGACTGGGATCGTAACGATAGAACGGATTGGACATATCCACTTCGTACGGCTTGGGCTTGAAGGGATGCTCCTGGTGTTGAACATTCAACTCCAATGCCGTGTTGTGGACCCTACAGTTTTCGTTGTTGTTGTCGCAGACAGTGCAATAGAGCATGTGATTGCCGAGGATCACATCGAAGGCTTCCGAGCGGGCATCCTTCGCGCGCTTCGACTCGGTCAACACCTTCATGTGCGCACCCACCTTGGTTCCACATGAGCGGACAAGCTTGCCATCTACCTCAACCAGGCAGGTGTCGCAGGTCTGAATCGGTCCCATGAGCGGCGAGTGATAGCAGATATGAGGAATTTCCTTGTGCCGAAGAATCGTCTCGACCAGAAGCTCACCTTCGCTTGCAGCGACGATCGCTCCATCAACGGAGATCTCAATCTCTGACTGTTTACGAGACTGGCCGGCTTTGAGTTCGTCTGTCATCTCAATCTCACTCATTTTGTTCCTCACTCAGTTATCATTCTGTTGCAAATACGATCCCGCCTTGGAATACGAAAGCTCGAGTAACACCTGATCAATTCTGAAGTTGTCAATTAGGTACTCACTACTGTGCGCTCTAGTCTTGGAATGCTATCCATGCGAAAGCCTCCTTAATGTAATGGGATATCTTCATCGTTGGCTTTAAAGAGTTGCATCAGATACCAAATCGACGGAAACAACACGAGAAGTCCAGCGGCTGTTGCACCAATCAGTGCCCATAGAACTTGAGGTGCCGCCGCCGCCCTCGGAGATTGTCATTTCTCCTTGCAGGAGAAACGGGAACTGCGAGAGTCCCCAGCCCCACAGAATCAAGCCAACCTGGAGCATCGCCGCAATCTGGGCTACCTTGTACCTCCTCGTGAGCAGGGCGACAAAGGCAGCGATGGCATAGGACGCCGTAGCTCCCTGGACGATCCAGACAAGCGATGGCCGTAGCAAGCCTGCATAAATATCGGGGGCTCCCGTTCTTGCAGCAAGGAACGTGCCCAGCGCCATTACTGCCACGATCGCTCCGGAAACTAGCGCCCGACGACGAAAGTCCTCCTGCAGCGCAGCTTCCCGCGCCTCTACCGTCAGGTAAACGGCGGCGAGAAATACAAAGATCGAGAGTGCAAAGAAACCCACCATCAAGGGAAATACCCCGAACCACGGAGCCAGAAAGCCGTTCACCGAGACACCGTCTCTTACCACCACGCGCCCGGAGGAGATTGCTCCTACCACCACTCCCAGACAAATGGGTGTGACGGTACTGGCGATCGCGAAGATCAGGCCCCAGCGCCTCTGCGTCCGATATTCACCCGCTTGGTAAGCCCGAAAGACGAAGGACGAGCCACGCATGACGATGCCGACGATTAAAACCGTCAGTGGGATGTTCAATGCCGTCGTGATCGCGGCGAACGCCGCCGGGAATCCCGCAAAGAGTAGTACGACCACCAGAATTAGCCAGACATGGTTTGCCTCCCAGACCGGAGTGATGGCATTGGAGATCAATTCCCTTTGCTCCTGCATGCGTGGCCCAATGGCAAGCAGGTCCCACACACCGCCGCCGTAATCCGCGCCGCCAAGGAGCACGTAGAAGGTCAGAGAGGCCATCAGGATGAGCGCAAGTAACATCTCAGGGGCGTGCATGGAGCAGCACCTCATTTCCGGCAATGGCACGAATCTCTGCTTCGCTTGGGCTGGCAATCACATGTCTGCTCATGAGCCATATCACAATCGCCGCCAGAATCAGGTAGAGGCCCGTGAACAGAACTAGAGGAGTGGTCAGGCCCGGCATCGTCGTCACCGCCTCGGTGGTTTTCATGATGTGGTAGATAATCCATGGTTGGCGGCCAACCTCCGTGACCACCCACCCGGATTCCAGTGCCACAAATCCCAGCGGACTGCAGAACACCAGCAATTGCAGAAAGCGGCGACTCTCTATCAGGGGTCTGTGCCTCCATGCCAGCCATGCGGCAAGTAGGCTGACGCCAATCAGCAGCGTTCCAATTCCCACCATGATTTGAAACGCAAGGTGTACCACCGGCACATCCGGCCATTCGTTCTGCGGAGTCTTATCCAGACCTTCCACCGTAGCCTTGGGTGAATGGAATGCCAGTAGACTGAGGCCATGAGGAATTTCAATTGCGTACTTCGTTTGCCGGGTGCGCACGTCCGGCAGACCGCCAATGCGCAAAGGGGCTCCGCTGCGCGTATCGAAATCTCCCTCCATCGCGGCCAGCTTCGTTGGCTGGTTCGCCGCGGTCATTCTGGCTAAGGCATCCCCGCTCAGCGCCTGCAATACTGCTGCCGAGCCTCCTACCAATAGAGCAATAGCAATCGCCTGCCGATGAAAGCGATTTGAGTGCTGGCGAAGGGCCAGCAGCGCATGAACACCGGCAGTGGCAAAGCCTGCGGCGCAATATGCCGCCAGGCTCATGTGTATCGCTTCCGGCAATCCAGCCGGATTTCGAAGTGCTTTCCACACGTTGATGTCGGTAAACTGCCCGTTCACCAGACGAAAGCCTGTAGGCGTATTCATCCAGCCATTTACCAGACATACGAACATCGAAGAAGCCAGGCCGCTCACCGCGACGATAGAGCCCGCCAGCAGATGCATCATCGGAGAAACCCGACGCCAACCGTAGAGGTAGATCCCTAGAAAAATGGCTTCCGTGAAGAAGGCAAAACCCTCAAGCGAAAAGGGCATTCCAATCGCCGCTCCGGCCACGCCCATAAAGTGAGGCCACAGCAAACCAAGTTCAAAAGACAAGACAGTGCCAGAGACTGCTCCGATCGCAAACAGAATTGCTGTTCCTTTAGCCCACCGTTTCGCCAGGCACAGATATGCCGCATCGCGCGTCCGCAGCCAGAGTGCTTCTGCGATCACCATCATCAGAGGCAATGCCACGCCGATGACAGCAAAAATGATATGAAAGGCCAGTGACATTGCCATTTGGGAGCGAGCCGCAAAGATATCGCTCATAGATAGTTACCTCATGTGAGTTAGCCCAACCTGGGATGACTTCTCCGATTGCATGGCGTATTACGTATAGGTCCGCAAGAAATATGTGAACTACGATTCGTTATGGACCAGATCTGTTTTTGCTTCTCGCGGCATCCACTCCCGGATGTAAAGGGGCCAGTGAAGAACCTTTGTCCGGAATCACCACTATTTTGTAAAGATGTTGTGCTCCTGGTCGTAACGCTGTTCCCTCTTTCCAGCCCGCTTCGCAGCTTCGTCGGCGAGGCGGTTTAACCTTTTTTCCTTAGCCGTTTTGGAGGCGCTGGAGTCATCTTGTTGTCTCGGTGTATCTTGATTATTTGTTTGGCTGGGCATTGTTTTTCTCTCCTTCACTAGCTTGAGAGCATTTGCAATGCCAGAGCTGGTGCAAGAGAGCAGCCTGCGATGTAGCTGAATCAAAAAGGCGTTATTCTGCGGATATCTCGATCTGTTTGAGAAGCATCAGACGTGTCGGTCGAAATCTCGACAGAGACCGCAGATTTTCGACACATCTCCCTTGTGATGCAACAAATGACGGTCACTCATGTGCAGCAGCCTAAATAGGAGCTTCTCTCTTCGGACTCTTCCAACTCTCGCCTGAAATACGTCTTTAATGAATCAAGACAAATGAGGCCGATGCCGATGAACAAGAAGGACGCTCGAATCCCCCCTGGGGAAACGGTCAGGGCAACATCGAGCGAATGCATTCGGAGCATTAAGCTTGGGCAGGAGACGAGGCACAGGCATGCTTCTCAGGAACTGCCAGATGTGATTTTCCCGGTACAGCGTCGACCCACGCGATTGCTGATCTCGAACACCCTAGTGCACCGTACCGTCCGTTGCTTCTATTTCAGATGGTTTGGGCATCACGCGGCGTGTTGCATTGGGCACGATGGCATTCGGTTCAGTCAGTGGTGGCACCGTGACTTCTGGGTCATGTGCCGGAGGCTGAAAGCGACCGTCAATCATATATACCGTTACCATGCCTGCCACAACTTCCGGGCTCAACAATGCAAGTGGCACGACATACTTCTTCGATTTGACTAATGATTCAAGAATGTCCTCCGTAGGATTGCTCCGCGGTATAGTCCCTGGAACTTGCGGAACTACAAATGTGGAAAATGCCAGTTCCGGATGCCGTTTGGCATACTTTGTCAATGACCGAGCATCCTGCTTAGGGGTCGTCAGCCCAAAGTCCACAAGAAAATTCCGGTGTACTGCATGAGGGTAGTAATCATTCAAGAGAGCTCGCGAAAAATCCGCGCAATTATGGAAGAAGAGATTGAAGTGGCTCACATTGCGTCTCTTATTAAAAAGAGCAATCAGATGCCGATCTTCCTGCGGCGTGGTTTCAATCTGGAAGCCGTAGATTTTACGATCATACGAAGCCCCAACAAGTTGGATCCAATCGCCGTTCGGTATGTCATCCCATTTCTCTGATTCGTTCGGCGCAATTTGTAGCAAATGTTGTCGACGATATTCGTCCCGCAAGCGGGATTCCAGCTCAGCGTCCGCAGTCAATGGGATGTCTTTTACTTGATCTACTGAGTACAGGTAGGCCACTAGCGGGATCGCAATCCAGTCAAAGCCATCGATCCGGTGATAGCGGCTTATGACTACACCATGCTCATCCGGGCGACAGGCCCGCAGCTTAACCGGGGACTCCACGCACGCATGGTTCAAGTAAACAGCTGAATGTCCGGTGGGATTGAAGCGGCCACATTCACCGTAGGGCTCCTCCATCAGCAATGCCACATCCGCCAAGGCCCGATACCCGCCCATAACCGCTGCCAGTAGCGCCAGCGTCGTTAGAGCCAGTCGCGTCTTAGTCATCCAAAAACCGCTTGCACGGATCGGCTTCGTTCTGGTTGCTTCCATTCACTTGTACTCCTCACTCATAAAACATTGTAGAATCCCACTTCGCCCGCAGAAGGGCTTGGTATTCACGAAAGCAGTTATCCTGCCATTTCCCTGAAATATTCAGTTCGCGTCGGACTGCCGCCTTTAGATGGCAATTCTCGTCATCAATCGTGAACAAAACCCTCAGCTCAGCGGCCTACAACAAACGAAGGTTCTATGCCGGTCGCGGATTGTGGCTGTCAGCATCCTGTCGGGCACAGGCTGTATTTCGACTCAAATGGAAAGACAGATGAACGACATGCCCGTGTCACCATGACGGGCACACCCTGTGGTTCTTCCTACTGCCGTGATGCCGATTCGTCAGCGCATGTCGGATCTTCGACAGTTATCGGCAGAACGTGGGAGATTTCCATGCATATCTAGCTGAATCTAAATATCTCTCGTTTGGCATCTCGTGTGCATAAGTAAATACTAAGCAGATCATGCCAGGAGCTGATGAATGAAGCTGCGTATTAAAGGAAATTCGCTGCGGTTAAGAGTATCGCGCTCTGAAGTTGCGAAACTTCTGAAGCGCGAGCGCTTGGAAGAAACGATTCATTTTGGGACACAGGCGAGTGCGAAGTTCACCTACGCGTTGGAGCAGGCTTCGTCCATAGACGTGCCAAATGTACGATACACACGAAACAAAGTTACAGTTCTCATCCCTGCCGATCAGGCTAACACCTGGTGCGCTACCGATCAGGTTGGTATCGTCGATAGCCTCAGCATAGGGAGTTTCGGCTCGCTCGATCTACTGATTGAAAAGGATTTTGCCTGTCTGGACCAAAGCGACGAAGACAACGAAGACACTTTTGCAAATCCCAGCGCCGGCTCGACGTGTTAGTCGTTGGCAAGATAGCTGTAATCACAACAGTCCCCACTAATTGGCCGTGAATCCGAGTCGGCGATCCACTTTTAATGCGGATGGGCTCATAGAGGTCTAAGCAGGTAGACCTCTCGACCATCCGTGTCGTTGGATCGACAATTCGTAAATTCCACGATCATCACAGGGTATATGCATAAAGGACTTACGTGACCGTATGGATGGCATGCAACATGCATGAAGCGTGAGTACGGGAGGATTTACCCAATGAAAAAACCCTACTTTCTCTTTCTATTTGGCCTCTTGCTCTTCAGCAGTCTCCACGTCTTCGGAGCACAGATCACTACCGACTACGATCATTCTGCTAACTTTTCTCAATATAAGACCTACTCGTGGCTCAAAGTGCAGGCTGGCGATTCACTTTGGGAGAACCGCATTAAAGAGGAGGTTGACGCGCAACTGGCCGCAAAGGGATGGACAAAAGTTGACTCCAACGGGAGTGCAACGATTTCAGCCTTTCAATCTACTCATGACCAACAAACCTTGCAGACGTTCTATAACGGCTTCGGCGGGGGCTGGAGGTGGCGAGGGTTTGGCGACGGCATGGCTACTACCACCACTGATGTCACACAAGTTGGCACATTGGTCGTCGATATCTTCGACAGTCAGACGCAGAAGCTCATTTGGCGTGGCAAGCAGAGTGATGCTCTCAGCGGTAATCCCGAAAAAAATGAAAAGAAGCTCGCAAAGGATCTTGCTAGCCTGTTCAAGCACTTTCCTCCGTCACACTGAGAAAGAGGAATGCTTGATGAGCTTCATGGAATCGGAGGGCGGCTCACCAACGTCGCACTTCATCCATCTCCAATCTTCATGCAGGTGATGGAACAATCACCGTCATCCATTCACATCTACTAATGTCCTTGACAACACGCCTTTCAGAGTCGGATGAGTGCTGTTGAGACGTGACCGTTACTTGCTCTCTCAGTTTCACTGAAGGTCCTCAAGGAGTCGCTTGTGCGCAGTGCTGTAACTCTCCTGATCATCGGCGCCGTTATAGCGACTCTCGGCGCAGCTGCTGTCACGGTGTATGTTTTTCCGGCGTAGGATTCGCGAGAAGTTTTTGCTCTGGTTCGGTCTCTTTCCCATTCTCTACGGGATTGTCCTTGTCGTCAGGAATTCTGCTTTTCGTCTCGGCTTCGGACAGCCGGAAGGTATCGTGCTTTCGGTTGAGCGGCTTATAAACTTGTCAACAATCGTGCCAGGGCTCTTACTCTTTGAGGAGTTTTACGGTCACGGATGGCACTCGTCAATTCGATGGCTAATTGGGAGTTATTGCGCACTGGCAGCGGTCGCGCTGAGCACGGTGGTGTATCAGAGTCCCCGCGAACTGATCCCGTCTCCTGGGACCGTGTTGGTGATCATGGTGCCCATTGTGCTGGCCGTGGGACGTCTGGTGGGATATCGTCCGCCACTATTGCCGAACAGTGGAGTCCTATTTGCGGGACTCCTTGCATTCTTCTGGGCATTTTCGCTCGACCGGCTGCTCCATGTAAAACTTGGCGCTTGGCACTCTGAAATTGAACCGTATGGATTTCTGATCCTGGTAGTCTGTTTGGGGTACGTCGCCGCGCAGCGAGTGATCGCTGATGAACGACAACTGGTCTCGCTTACTGATGAGATGCGCGCGGCTAAAAGAATCCAAGAGGCTATCCTTCCTCGCACAATTCCCTCCCCTTGAAAATGTCCAAATTGCTGTGCGATATGCTCCGATGACAGCAGTTGCTGGCGATCTCTATGACTTTCCAACGGTTCGTCCCAATTGCATAGGCGTGTTGGTAGCTGATGTCATGGGGCATGGAGTGCCCGCAGCGCTTGTTGCATCCATGGTCAAAGTGGCTGTTTCGTCGCCGTGTGGGCACCATGGCAAGCCAGCCGACGTTATCGCTGGGCTAAACACCATACTTTGCAATGAGGTTCGCGAGCAATATGTGACAGCCGTTTATCTGTACCTGGACGCAGCAAATAAAATCGGCCAATATTCGGCTGCGGCACATCCCCCCCCGTTATTGTGGCGACGCAGCAGACAAGCATTGGAGAAGCTCGAAGAAACTGGGCTTCTCCTCGGAGTGCGACCGAATGAGCTATACGCCGAAAGCGAGTTCTCTTTCGAGATAGGGGACCGCCTATTGCTCTACACGGATGGCCTCTTGGAAGCGGAAAATGCCGCGGGTCAATCATTTGGAGAAACTGCACTCCCCCACCTTTATTGAAGAGAAGCAAGATTTGGGAGCTGAGCAATTTGCTGATTTGTTGCTAAACGAAGTGCTCGCATGGTCGAGTAATGGAGCGCAGCTGCGGCAGGAGGACGACATCACGATGTTGGTTATTGATATCGGTGGTAGTGCGGACTTGCACTCATAGACAAAACGGTTCACTCTGAGCTGCTTTGTGGAAAATTCGATCTCACGAATAGCGAAGGACAAGTGCTGGTTTGAAACGTCACCCATCGGAGCGCCAGCATTATGAGCGAGGCAGTCGCATTCGAAGGAAGTGGGTCGCGGGTGTTTGAACTGCCTGTTTCCTTGTTTGAGTGTCTTCATTTCTACCGATCTGAACGCCAACCTGGTCCCTTCCCTATAATCAGTTTTCGCAATCGGCCGATATCCATCTGATTCATCTATGTACTTGGCCTAGCCCGTCGTTGGCCGCTACTCGATTCCTTAGCTCGCTAGCAACAGTGGCGCATATTGGCCCGAAGCCAAAGCCCCCTGATCTACAGAAGGCACCAGAAGACCGCTTGGCTTACACGAGATCCCGAGCTTTTGCATTCGAGAGATGAGAGTAGTCCGTGGAAGACCAAGCCGAGCAGCGGCACCGTTGCGTCCTCCGACGACCCAATTGGTTTCTTTTAGAATCCCTAAGATGTGCGCGCGTTCAGCATCGGAGAGTGTCTGGGTCGGCGCCGATGCAGTCTCTTGCATCAGCAGCTTGAGTTCAGTAATTCGCGGAGACAGGACGCTCCCCCGCGTCATAATTACAGAGCGCTCGACGAAATTCTGCAACTCCCGTATATTGCCCGGCCAATGGTGGCTTGCCAAAATCTCCATCACCCCGTCGGGAACCTCATCGATTGACTTGCCCATCTGGCGTGAATATCGTTGGACAAAATGCCTTACTAAGGACGGAATATCATCCTTCCGCTCTCGCAATGACGGAAGCCTGATAGGAAAAACGCTCAGTCGATAATAGAGATCTGCGCGGAAAGTCCTCTCTTCTACCATGCGCCAAAGATCTTGATTCGTAGCCGCGATAACTCGCACATCGGCACGCAATGTGCGTGTGCTTCCCAAGCGTTCGTATTGCTGCTCCTGCAGCACTCGCAACAGTTTCGGTTGAAGCTCCAGAGGGAGGTCTCCAATTTCGTCGAGAAATAACGTGCCTCCGTGAGCAGCCTGAAAGCGCCCAATGGTCTGCGCGACAGCTCCGGTGAAAGCACCGCGTTCATGGCCGAAGAGTTCGCTTTCCAGTAAGGCTCCGGGAATTGCCGCGCAGTTGAGGCCAACGAACGGTCCCTTCTGACGCGGGCCTGAGTCATGAATCGCACGAGCGATCACTTCTTTACCGGTGCCTGTTTCGCCTTGAACCAAAACAGCACATTCCGCCGGGGCTACGACCCGCACATCCTCGAGTACAGCCTGAAATCTTTCACTGGAGCCAATCAAGGCTGGAATAGTCATGATCTCACCTTCTTCCGAGAGCGTTACGGAGTCTTCTCATGGTCACCCGAAGTTTTGCTCAGAGCTATCTTGATGGCTCGAAGCAATTCCCCGGCATCAAATGGTTTAAAAATAAAAGAAGCGGCACCTTGCGCGAAGGCACATCGTTCTACCTCATCTTCATGATGACCTGTAATGAAGATGACAGGCAGTTCCGGGCGTTCGAGCCGGACGCAGCGCTGCAAATCCAGACCGCCCATCCCTGGCATGCGGACGTCTGTAATCAAACAGCTTGTTCCTGCCAGAAGACCTCCCCGCAGGAAGTCTTCTGCAAGCGAAAACACCCGCGCTGTGAACCCGGCGGACTCAATGAGGCTTTCCAGCGATTCGCGAATCCTGGGATCATCATCCACGACAGCTATGACGGGTTTTGCTATGCGATCCATCAGGAAAGGCATCCTCTATCCACATTCCGATAGTAGCGGGAAGAGAGCGCTCTGCCTATTATGTCTTCATATAAGCCGCTTCTTTTAGGAGATTCCAAGTTTGCCGGCCATTTTGACCAGGTCTGCCAGCGATGAGGCCGCCATCTTGCGCATGATCTGCCCACGATGAACCTGAATGGTGATCTCACTGTTGCCGAGTTCAGCCGCGGTCTGCTTGTTGAGGAGGCCGGCTACCACGAACGGCAAGACCTCGCGCTCGCGAGGCGTTAGAAGTGCGTACCGCCTCCGCAATTCAGCCATTTCCGCTCTTTTCAGCCGAGCTTCGCGATCTTGCGCGATCGCGGCGTCAATTGCCTGTAGAAGTTCTTGATCATCAAAAGGCTTCAGCAGAAACTCGATGGCTCCAGCCTTCATGGCACGTACAGATGACGGCACGTCTCCGTGTCCCGTGACAAA
>WNFJ01691229.1_pt1 | contig 10524 bp, 7 predicted proteins | sample 5400461 | NCBI WGS metagenome assembly WNFJ01 (sample SAMN13153349, study PRJNA577476) | soil metagenome | isolation source: 115 cm saprolite on Douglas fir-dominated hillslope | place: USA:California | collected 2013-09-17
CGCCGTTGCGAAAATCTTCCGGAACCATCCAACCCAGCCAGTGATTGAAGCGAACCAGGAGCCAGAGAACAATCCCGCTCCAAAGAAGATACTGGCCGAGGAAGAAACAGAGGTCGGTGAACCAGGCCGGCCGAAAGAAGCGTTGTCCTTTCTTGGCTGGAAAGACCATCTCCAGGGGGCGAAAAACCAGGAAGAGGAAAACAAAACCAAGTCCGGCTGTGGCGAGTGTGACCATGTTCATGGGTTTGGTCCTGGATACGGGGTTAGTGGGAATTTGGTTCCGGTGGGGAATTGGCTGAGGGTTCGGCGGGAGGCAAGCCCGCGTTTTGGCGCTGGTGGGAGGCAATTCCTGGGATGGGGCGGTTTCGGCAGGTTTTGGGGCCAATTCAGCCGGTTCGCTTTTTTCCGAAAGCCAGTTGAAGGCGCCACCCTGGCAGCCGATGAAACCAACGACAAGTAGGAGCGCATTAAATACCGCGGCGACCTTGAGGCCAAAACCTGGTTTTTTCATGGAACCACCTCCCTTTTAAAAGGCGGATGAAAGTACCAAGGTACGGAGAAACTTTCCATCGGAAAACCGTTTCCCTCGAAGATCATGGGGAAGGTTTAGAAGGTGGCGAATTTGCGGGAGCTTCCTTTGTTTTGGCAGGGCTGACAAGAATGATCGATTTCGAGCTGTACATGAAGGTCGGGTCCACTTGGGTACTCACGGCAGGCGGATCGCCCTTTGGTTTTGGATCGGCTATCCCGAAGAAGAGCGTTTTCACTTTCGAGCTGCTCATGAAGCGCTCCGCTTCCCCGGCATCGCCGGTTCCCAGGAGCCAGTCGAAGGCGCCGGCCCGCAAGGAAATGAATCCGGCAACGAGCAGGACGGAGCTGACAACCGTGACTACCTTGAGAAGATAACCTGTTTTTTTCATGGCGAGGTCTCCCGCGGTTGAATCGTTATGCCCGACGATTCTACGCGGAGAAATGGTCACAGGTTCTTGTGCAATTGTAACTTCTGCGCAATATGGAAACAGACTGGGCCTCGACAAGGATGTGATTTTGGAAATTATTTTTTTCACGATCCAACCGCCTGCAAACATCCTCCCGTCCGGAACTCTTCCTCGGCCAGCATTTCCTCCAACAGGGCGCCGGCGTCTTCTTCCGGAAGCTCATCCAGCCTGGCGAGGAGACCCTGGGCGGTGGAGCGGTCGATGCGCTGCTGGACGGCTGGCGCTACGGATTCCGCAGCGGCGCCGTCGGCCAGGTGGGCGGCGAGGGCGGCGATGCTCGGGTGATCATACATCAAAGTCGGAGGCAGGCTGCGGCCAAGATGGATTTCCAGATCGCCGGCCAGCAGCACCGCCGTCATTGAATCCATGCCCAGACTGGCGAACGGCATGTGCACGTCGATCTCACCGGCGGGAAACTTCAAGCGTTCGGCGATGTTGGCCACCAGCCAGGTTTGGATCGCTTGTGCGGAAGGTGAAGCGGTTTGCGTTTCGGCTTCGCATGGGGTTTTTTGAACGCTAACCGCAAGCGGAGCAGCTTCCTGGGTCCACTGGGCAACGATGTCCAGACCGTTGCCCAGATAGCGTTCGCGGCAGAGGTGCCGTTGGATCTTGCCGCTGGAAGTCTTGGGAATCGTCAGGGTTTTGATGAGGACGATGCTCCAAACGGCGACGTCGTGGTTGGCGGCGACAGTGCGGCGAATGGCGGCCAGGGTATCGTCGTGGTTTTGCCCGCGGGCCTCGCGCTCGATCTCGGCAACGACGATCAGTTTTTCATCGCCGTCAACCTCAGCCGCGAAGGCCGCCACGCAACTGGGGCGAACCGTGCGGCTGCTTTCCTCCACCGTCAGCTCGATGTCCTGGGGATAGTGGTTCTTGCCCTGCAGGATGATCAGGTCCTTGGCCCGGCCGGTGACGAACAGCTCGGCCTCGACCATGAAGCCGAGATCGCCGGTGCGCAGAAACCTCCCGCCCTGATCGCCGGCAAGGCGAGCCTGAAAGACGCGCTCGCTCTCCTCGGGCCGATTCCAGTAACCCCTGGCCACGCTGCCGCCCTCGACCCAGATTTCGCCGACTTCACCGGGAGAGCAGGGCACGCACGTCTCGGGATTGACGATGAGCACGCGTTGTTCGTCGGGGGAATGGCCGCTGCCGACCAGGGTTTTTGCACTTGGACTGCTATCTTCCCGGACCTGGTTCTTTTCGAGGGCCTTGACCGCAAACGAGCGGAGGACCGGTGGCGCTGCCTTCGAGCTGCCGGTGACGAACAGAGTGCCTTCCGCCAGGCCGTAGCACGGATAGAAAGCCTCGCGGCGGAAACCGCACGGGCCAAAGCGCTCGGCGAAACGATCCAGGGTTTCGGGGCGGACCGGCTCGGCGCCGTTGAAGGCCAACTGCCACGAGCTCAAATCCAGCCGCCCCTGCTGCTCGGGGGTGATCTTCTGCACGCACAGGTCGTAAGCGAAATTGGGAGCGCCGCTGATGACGGCCCGCGTCCGGCTGATGGCCTCCAGCCAGCGGAAAGGCGACTGCAAGAATGCCACCGGCGCCATCAAGACCGTGCTCGACCCGGTATAGAGCGGCTCCAGGATGCCGCCGATCAGGCCCATGTCGTGATACGGCGGCAGCCAGAAGACCGAGTTGGTCTCGGCACTACACTCGAAGGCGCGGCGAATGAGCTCCAGGTTGTGCAGCAGATTGCCATGGCTCAGCATCACACCCTTGGGAATGGACGTCGAGCCGGAGGTGTATTGCAGGAAGGCCAGGCTGTCCCTGGAAATGGCGGGCGGCGCCCAGTTGGCTTCGAAGCCGTCCGGCAAATTGTCCGTGTTTAACCAGTGCAGGTCCCGGAGCTCGGGAGTTTGCGTGAAGCGCTGTTCGAGGTTGTCGAGGACGGATGTGGGGGCCAGGGCCACCTTGACCTGGGCATCGGCGACCATGCCTTGCAGGCGCGGCATGGGCCGGTTGGGCCGCGGCGGAAAAGCGGGCATGGCCGTCACTCCGGCATAGAGGCAGCCGAAGAAGGCCGTGATGTATTCCAGGCCGGGGGGATAAAGAAGCAAAGCCCGTTCGCCCTCGGCACCCAGGGATTGAAGCCGGCCGGCAATCTTCCGCGCCCCGCGGTCGAGATCCGCATAGGTCATTTTGATCTCTTCCTTGGCGCCATCCATCAGGAAGGTGTAAGCGCTGCGGTCCGGTTGTTGGGCCGCGCGATAGCGCAGCAGCTCGACCAGGGTTGAACAATGGCCGGCATCGATTGGCAAAGTCTTCATTGGAAAATCTCCATGGTAAGGGTAATCAGGTAGGGTGGGTCGAGTCTTCGAGACCCACCGAGAGAGCGGTTAAAGGCTGATGTTTCCGGTGGGTCTCGAAGACTCGACCCACCCTACAGCGGGTTACCCAAACCCAATCCACGACGCGCCAGTCCATCCAGCGGCGATCGGGATCGGGGAGGTTGGTTTTGCCGAGGAAGCCGAGATGGCCGCCGCGTTCCGTAATGACCAGCCTGGTTGTGCGTGAGAAGCGGGCGCGGGCGAAGGAATGAACGGGAACAATGGGGTCGTCGGCCGCGGTCACGATCAGCGTCGGGACCTGAATGCTCGGCAGGAAACGGATGGCGCTGGCCCGGTTGTAATAGCGCTCCAGCGTTCCAAAGCGCCAGACTTTTGTCAGATAGAATTCGTTGAGTTCCTGGACTGAGAGAAAAGGAAGCTCCGGCCTGGGATAACCGGGCAAGAGGTCCGCGGTAACCCGGCCCATCCATTTCACAAAGTAGCGGTTGTAGAAGCAATTGCTGGGGCGTTCCAGAGCTGCGGCGGCAGCGCTCAGATTGATCGGCGGGCTGAAGGCCAGTACGCTGTGGACGTTGTGCGGCCGATTTTCGCCGGCCAGCATGAGGGCGAGGTTGCCGCCCATGGAGAAGCCGACCAGGCTCACCGGCGTGCTTGGGCACAACCGGTCGATCACCTGCAAACATTCGGCCACGTCGCCGCTGAGTCCGGCATGATAAGGGCGGCGGCACAAGCCGCGGCCGGCCCCGCAACCGCGCTGGTCCATGCGAAAGACGCGCACGCAACTTCGTTTCAGCTTGGCGGCAATGCGCACCATGTAGGCGCTGCGATACGAGCCACACAGACCAGGCAGGAGCAACGCCAGCGGACTTCCCGGCTGCCAGCTTTCAGGACAATCGTCATGAAGAATGACGCTATCGCCGTCTGGAAGAAGGACGCGATGCCGCTCTGCCAGGTATGGTTCCCGTCGGCCGGGCATCCAGAACCCGGCAAGGGTCTGGGCATGGCCGCCGCGAAGCCAGCCCAGAGGTCGAAAAGGTGGAAGATACATGTCCATGGTCGCAATTCCTCGAAAAGCAAATCTTATCGAGGCTCCTTAAAGCAACCGGGGTGCCGTTTGTCAAACACGAGACATAAGATGAAATGGAAAAAGATGTTGCGGAAATTATTGTCAATTATTGATGAGGCCGGAAGTGTTGTAAAAATGAAACGAAAATGTCTCATTTTGATACAATAAGCTGTTTACGTTTAGCGTTCGCTTGGTTCTTCCGAAGGCTAAACGACAAGCATAGAAGGAGGCCTATTTAAGTTTTCCAGGTGCGTTTTTACTGAATTTCATTGCACATAGCCGGTCGGTCGCATACCCTCACACCTAATGGCCGACATCGGGACAAGACAACGGACAGACCCATGCAAGAAGTCCTCTCCCTGATTTTGGGCGGCGGCCGCGGCAGCCGCTTGTTTCCCCTGACCATGCTGCGCAGCAAGCCGGCCGTACCCATCGCCGGCAAGTACCGCCTCATCGACATCCCCATTTCCAACTGCATCAACAGCGGGCTCAATCGCGTCTTCGTCTTGACGCAGTTTCTGTCGGTCAGCCTGCACCGGCACATTGCCAACACCTACAAGTTCGACCCGTTCAGCCGCGGTTTTGTCGAGGTGCTGGCGGCGCAGCAGACCAACGAAGCCGCCGACTGGTATCAGGGCACCGCCGATGCCGTCCGTCAGAACATCCGCTACGTTCACGAAGACGGCTGCCGCGACGTGCTCATCCTCTCCGGCGACCAGATTTACCGCATGGATTTTCAGCGGCTTCTGCACCTGCACCGGGACACCAAGGCGGACGTTACCATTGCCGTCTTGCCGATGTCGGCCGAGCAGGCCTCGAGCTTCGGCATTGTCCGCCTGGACGATTCGGGCCGGGTGGTCGGCTTCGTGGAAAAACCCAAGGAGCCGGCGGAATTGGCTGCCTGGCGAACCCCGCCGGAATGGATCGAGCGGCGCGGCATCCACAGCCAGGGCCGCCAATACCTGGCCAGCATGGGCATCTACCTGTTCACGCGCGAGGCCCTTTTCAACTTGCTCAACGCGCCGCCTTTGGCCACCGATTTCGGCAAGGAAATCTTTCCCCGCAGCATTCAAAACCACCGCGTGCAGGCCTTCCTGTTCGACGGCTACTGGGAGGACGTCGGCACCATCAAGGCCTATCACGAGGCCAGCCTGGCCCTGACCGGCCCCAACCCCCCTTTTGATTTCCATAGTCCGGATGGCTTGATCTTCACGCGCATGCGTTACCTGCCGGCGGCGCGCGTTATTGACGCCCACCTCGATCAGTGCCTGATCGGCGACGGCTGCGTCGTCGGCTCCGGCACCAGCATCGAGCGCTGCGTCCTGGGCATCCGCACCCAGATCGGCAAGAAGGTCAAGCTGAAAAACAGCGTCATCATTGGCGCCGACCGGTTCGAGACGGAAGCCGAGCGGGCCGAAAACCGGAGCCGCAACATCCCCACCTTGGGCGTCGGCGACGATTCCGTCATCGACAATGCCATCCTCGACAAGGATTGCCGCGTCGGCGCCAACGTCCACATCGTCAACCAAAACAAGGTTCAAGTCGGCGAAGGCAAGAACTTCGTCATCCGCGAAGGGATCGTGGTCATTCCCAAGGGAGCGATCGTGCTGGACGGGACGGTGATTTGATCGATTTATCGTTTTAGGGGAGGCACAACTTATTCCTTGACAGGAGTCAGCTTTTGCGGTGTCATGGCATGGGAGAAAAAACCATGAATTCCTGGGATAAGGCGATCGCACAGGTACGGCTGCGGCTGGCGGCGTTCCTCTTTCTCAAAAACGCCCTGGCCACGATCACCGTCTGGCTGTTTCTCTGGGGGACGGGGATATTGATCTTGCGTGTCGCCTTCCAGGCGTCTCCCTGGCTGTTGCTTTGGGGACTGGCCGCGGTTCCTGTTCTCACCCTTGCGGCGGTGATTTGGGCCTTGCGAAAGGTGCCGGGACGGGCGGGAGTGGCCGCTTTTCTGGACTCAAGCAATGGTTGCGGCGGCTTGCTCCTGGCCCGCGAGGAACAGCCTCTGGGCGCCTGGGAACGCCGCTTGCCCGAGCCGGCGCCGGTGCGCATTCGCTGGCACGGAGGGCGCTCGTGGGTGGCCTTCGCGGCCGGAGTGGTGTTCGTCCTCTTCGGCTTGCTGCTTCCGGAAGGAATGACGGCGAGGCCGTCACGGGCACTGGAAATCGGCAAAGAGACGGAGAGGTTGGCGGCCCTCGTCGATCTTCTCAAGAAGGAGGCGGTCCTGGAAAAGGAGCGGGCGGATTGTCTCAAGGAACGGCTCGAACAATTGGCCAAGGAAGCGAAGGGAGCCGATCCGGTGAAAACGCTCGAAGCCCTGGACCACGTGCAGGACCTGGTGACGAAGGCGGCCCAGGAAGCTGCCGAAGCCGCCCTGAGCAAAACGGAAAAGCTGGCCAAGGCGGAAACCCTGGCGGAGGGTTTGAAACACGCCGGCAAAGACCTGGCAGCCAAGGTGAAAGCCGAGGCCATGGCCGAATTGGCCGACCTGGTGAAAAAGGCCGCCGCCGAAACCAGCCTTCTGGACAAGCATCTGGACGCCAAGACTTTCGAGGCCGCCAAAGCCGGCAAACTCAGTCCGAAAGATTTGAAAAAACTGGCCGAGGCCCTCAAAGGCAGCAAGAAGGACCTGGCCGAACTCATGGAAAAACTCAAGGACGCCAGGTTGATCGATCCGGAGATGCTCAAGAAATGCGCATGTGCCGGCACATGCGACGGCAAAGGCCTGGCGGCGCTCTTGAAAAAAGAAGGCGGTAAGATGGCGGTCGGCGACCTGGTCAAGGAATGTATGGGTGAGAAAGCGGGCAAAGGCGGAGTCAACGAAGGCCCCGGCGCCGCGGCCATGACCTGGGGCCCGCGCTCCTCCGAAGAAGGCGTGAAATTCAAGGAGGAAACCCTGCCCCCGGGCGCCCTGGCCGAGCTGAAAAAGAGTATGGTCATTGGCCTGAGCCCCGGAAATGCCCCCAAGGATAAAGGCGGCACAACCAAGTCGGGTGCGTTGCTCGACTCGACCCCCGGCGGCGGCTCGGCCAGCACACCCGTCATCCTGCCGCGCCATCGCGGAGCCGTCGAACGCTTCTTCGCCAGGCCGGCGCCTAAATAACCATCATGAATCAGAGCCCGGAGCGTTAGCGACGGGGACACATATCCAACCCCCTCGCTAACGCTCCGGGCTCCGACAAAAATGAGCATGCACAGCAACAACCAGCCCGAAACCCTGCTGAAACCCCAGGAGCTGAAGCCTGCCGTCGATCTGGCGGGGAACCTGCTGGCACAACTCGATCGCATTCTCCTGGGGCAAACGGAGCTGCATCGGCTCGTTCTGGTGGGCATCCTCAGCCGGGGGCACGTGCTGCTGGAAGGCGTTCCCGGAGTCGGCAAAACCGCCCTGGTCAAGGCCCTGGGGCAACTGCTCGGCCTGGAGTTCAAGCGCGTGCAGTTCACTCCCGACCTGATGCCGGGCGATATCCTGGGCACGCACATCCTGCAAGATTCGGTCAACGGTGCGCGCGAAATGACGTTTCGTCCCGGGCCGGTATTCAGCAACATCCTCCTGGCCGACGAGATCAATCGCGCCTCGCCCAAGACGCAATCGGCCTTGCTGGAAGCCATGCAAGAGCGTTGTGTCACTTTGTTGGGAACGACCAGGCCGTTGCCTTTGCCCTTTTTCGTTCTGGCATCGCAGAATCCAATCGAGCTGGAGGGAACGTATCCCTTGCCGGAGGCGCAGCTCGATCGCTTTTTGTTCAAGCTGGCGGTATCGCCGGTGGATGTCGGCGTGCTGGACCGGATCATCTCGACGCGGCGACGTGGCGAGCCGCCGCCGCCGGAACAGATCATGAAGCGCACGGAGCTGGAGGCGTTGTTCGCGGCCATGGAGCGGATTTTTTTGCCCAGGCCGGTGGCGCGATACATCGCCCGGTTGGTGGCAGCCACGCACCCCAAGTCGGCGGAAGCCACGGAAGAAATTCGCCAGTATGTGGCCTATGGCGCTTCGCCGCGGGCGGCCATCGCCATGGCCGAGGCGGCGCGTGGCCTGGCCCTTGTGGACGGCCGGCCCACCGCCGGCTTCGAGGACGTCAAAACCGTTGCTCCCGCCGTCCTCAACCACCGCCTCATCCTCGACTACAAGGCCCGGCTCGATCAGGTGGATGCCTTCACCATCGTTCATAAGCTGCTTGCCGGCCTGGACGAAACCGGCCTGAACCTGCCGGCCGACCTGGAAGTATCCAAATGATGCGGATTGCGGATCGAAGAATGTTGGGAGGTTAACCAAGACGAGTTACCATGCGAATCAATGTCGTTGGACTGAAAAAGTATTTCGGCCGGACCCGGGCGGTGGACGATATCTCCTTCGCCTTTGCTTCGGGCCAGATCTTCGGCTTTGTCGGCCCCAATGGCGCCGGCAAGACCACCACCATGCGCATCCTGGCCACCCTCGACGAGCCCACCGACGGCGACGCCTATGTAGACGGCGTTTCCGTGGTCGAGGACCCGGAGAAGGCGCGCCGCCTGGTCGGCTACGTCCCGGACAACCTGCCCACCCACCGGGACATGTCGGTGCATGATTACCTGGATTTCTTCGCCCGCGCCTACGGGCTCAAGGGCCGCCATCGCTTGCAGGTCATCGAGCGCATCGAGGAGTTCACCAACCTCACCGGCATCCGCGACAAGTTTCTCGTGGCCCTGTCCAAGGGCATGAAGCAGCGCGTGAGCGTGGCCAGGGCGCTCTTGCACGATCCGCCGGTGTTGGTCATGGACGAGCCGGCCGCCGGCCTCGATCCACGCGCCCGCGTCGAGCTGCGCGAGCTTCTCAAGCTCCTGTCCTGGCAAGGCAAGGCCATCCTCATCAGCTCGCACATCCTCACCGAGCTGGCGGAGATTTGCAACGGCGTGGTCATTATCGAGCACGGCAAAATCCTCCGCGCCGGCACCATGGACAAGGTCCTGTCCCGCGACGTGCTCCGCCGTACGGTGCATATTCGCCTCCTGGAGCGCCACGAGGAAGTCACCAAGCACCTCCTGCAAACCCCTTCGGTGGAGAAGGCGAGCCTGCTGGTGGACAATACCGTGGAGGTGGAGGTGAACGGCCCGGAGATGGCCTGCTGCGAGCTGCTCGCCGGCCTGGTGCAGGGGGGCTACCGCGTGGTCGAGTTCCGCCAGCGCCGCGCGGATCTCGAGGAAATCTTCATGAATGTCACCAAGGGCGAGGTTCAATAAATTGTATTCCGCTTGCGGCTTAGCGGGAGTAGATCATGAAATCCCCAGGCATCCTGGAAAAAATAGACGACGCCCTGAACCCGATCGTGGTCAAGGAATTGCGTCAGGGGGTGCAGAGCCGTTTTGTGGTGGCCGTGCTCCTTTTGTTCCTCCTGCTCCAGGTGGTGTTCATGGGTATCTTCCTGGTGGTCTGGAGTATCGGCGGGCAGCTCGAGTCCACGGAGTTCCAGGCAGGGCGCACAGTGTTTGCCGTTCTCCAGGGCATCCTGCTGGCCACCTGCATGATCTTTATTCCGGCCTACACCGGCATGCGGCTGGCGGCGGAGCGGTCGGATGTTCATGTTGATTTGTTTTTCATCACCACGCTGCGGCCGCGGGCCATCATTGCCGGCAAGTTCGTCGCCGCCATCCTCCTTGCCATCCTCATCTTCAGCGCCTGCATGCCGTTCATGGCGTTCACCTATTTCCTGCGCGGCATTGACTTGCCTTCGATTTTCTTCGTGATTGGCATTGATTTTCTTGTGGTAACCGTGACGGTGATGCTGGCCATTTTCCTGGCGGTGGTGCCGGCCAACCGGGTCCTCAAGGCCCTTCTGGGATTGATCGGCCTGGTGGCCGGCGTGATCATCTTCAACGGGGCCTTGATGGGCACCATTGAAGTCATGGAAACGGGTTTGGCCGGCATGCTGGAAAATCGCCAATTCCGGTATTCCTGCTTGACCGTTGTCATCGGCACCGTGGGTTCCATCGGCCTGATGTTTACCTGGTCGGTGGGTTTGTTGAGCCCGCCGTCGGCCAACCGGACCTTTCCCATGCGCCTATGGGTCATGTTATTTTGGCTGATCGCCGGGGCGGCCATGACGTATTTCAGCGTGCAGCTCGGCGATGAATGGCCGCTCGCCATCTGGATTTTTTCCATGTGCACTCTTTTGTCTCT
>WNFJ01744647.1_pt1 | contig 10524 bp, 8 predicted proteins | sample 5400461 | NCBI WGS metagenome assembly WNFJ01 (sample SAMN13153349, study PRJNA577476) | soil metagenome | isolation source: 115 cm saprolite on Douglas fir-dominated hillslope | place: USA:California | collected 2013-09-17
TTTCCTGTGCCGAGATCGCCCGTAAGGAGCACCAGGACGGGAGCCTTCAGGCGTTTGGCGAATTCCCTGCCCCACGCAATGGTTTCCTCAGCCGAGTGCGTGATGGTTTCTTCAGCCAAGTTCACGCAACTCCGCGATAAGCCGACGATACGCGGCGGGGAGGGCATCCGCAATTTCGCCTGCGAGAAGCCCCGCTTCTTCCCGCTGGGCAATGGATTCATCGGCTGCTCGACCGTGGAGGAACACACCAAGGGCCAATGCGGACTGCCAATGCTGCACGCCGAGTTGGGAAACGGTTCCAGCAAGGATTCCCGTGAGCACATCGCCAGAGCCACCTTTGGCCATACCCGGGTTTCCCGTCGTATTCACAAAGGCGCGGCCGTCCGGCGTGGCAAGAATGGTGTGAAATCCCTTGAGAATCACATGGGCCTTCCAAGCTGCTGAGGCTTTCCGGGCAATGCCAAGCCGATCTGCTTGCACAGTCGCGTTCGAAACGCCGAGAAGCCGGGCCATTTCGCCTGGATGCGGTGTCACGACAAGATACGGCGTCTTTCGCCGAGCCAAGTCACGTGAGCGCCCAGCAAACGCGTTCAAACCATCAGCGTCCAGAATCACCGGTAACTCAGTCTGCCGGACAAGAGAGGTGACGAATCTTTTCGTCTCCTTGTGCGTTCCAATCCCAGGACCAACGGCGAGAAGAGTCTTGCCTTGAGTAAGCGCGCGAATGCGGCTGGCCTTCCAATTTGCCGCTGCGATCGTGCCCACTTTGGTAGAAGCAAGCGGCTCGGTCATGAGCTCGGCTTGTGCCGCGGCGACGATGGGAAGCACGACATCGGGGATCGCGAGAGTCACCAAGCCAGCCCCGGCCTGGAGCGCGCCACGCCCCACAAGGATGGCGGCGCCCGATTTTCCCAGCGATCCCGCAACCACCAAAATGTGGCCAAACCTGCCTTTGTGAGAATCGACTTGGCGGACGAAGGGAAGCTCTCGGAACTCTTGCGGTTCGATCCAGCGAATCTTTTCCTTGCCAAGCTCCTCGATTAGCTCACGTGGCGAACCTATTTCTCGCACATGGAGTTTTCCGCAGCATGCTGAATCCCGGGAAATGAGCTGACCGATCTTTGGAGCGGTGAAGGTGACAGTAGCGTGAGCACGCAGCACGGGCCCCCGCGAGGGTTCTCCATCTGACGGGAGCCCAGAGGGGGTATCCACGGCAACCACGGCTTCGGGTTTTACAGAAGTGGCATCGCGCGAAATCTTGTTGACGTCTTCAATCACGGAAGCGAGGAGCCCTTCAACTTTGCCCTTCAGTCCAGTGCCGAGAAGAGCGTCCACAATCAAGCGCGATTTGGCGATTTCGCCGCGACCCCGCTCCCATTGCGCGCAAGTTGTGACTTCCTGAATCTTGGCTCCTGACTTTATGAGTCGCGCGAGATTTTCGGCGGCGTCTCCGCGAACCGCATCCTGGCCGGCGAAAATACAGACCTCGGGCTTCAAACCCGCATCTTGAAGATGACGTGCGACCACAAAACCGTCGCCGGCGTTATTCCCCTTGCCGCATAGTATCGCCGCGCGAGTTGCGGCGACGTCGCCGTAGGAAGAACGAAGGAATTCCCAAAACCGCGTGCCCGCGTTTTCCATCAATTGGAGGCTGGGAATGCCGTAGCGCTCAGTGGTGAGGCGGTCCACTTCGCGCATCTCGGAAGCGGTAAGAGCTTTCATGGGAGACTCACGGTGCGATCAAAGCATCCACCCGCCGCTGACATTAACCACTTGTCCGGTAACATATTCAGTCTCTTCGGAAGCAAAAAAGGCGACTGTGCCGGCGACGTCCTCGACCGTGGGCGGGCGGCCAATCGGGAAACGCGCGTCGCGAATGCGACGGGCTTCTTCCAAAGTCAATTCGTTTTCGTCAATGCTCGAGGGATTCACGACGTTGACTGTGATTCCGTGTTTGGCCTCTTCGAGCGCCAGAGAGCGCGAAAGCGCGACGACGGCGGCTTTGGCTGCCGCATACGCCGAGATTTTCGCCTGGCCGAATGCGCGTTCCGCTCCCACTGCACCCATGTTGATGACGCGTCCCCAACGCGCTTTTCTCATGTGCGGCAGCGCAGCGCGGCACATGTACAGAACGGTAAAAAGATTCGAGGCAAAAATGCTCTGCCAGTCGGGCAGAGAGGATTCCGCGAGCATGCCCCACCGAAAATCACCGACATTGTTAACCACCACATCCAGGCGCCCGTAACGGTCGGCAACCGTTTTGACGAGTTGATCGCAGCGGTTCGAATCGGTGATGTCCGTTTCGACCGCGACACAGTCCGTGCCACTGGCCTGCAATTGGCGCAACGTTTGCTGCGCGGCAACTTTGTTGGAGCGATAGGCGATGGCGATACGCGCGCCATCCTGCGCGAGCCGCAACGCCAGTCCCCGTCCAATCCCGCGGCTCCCGCCCGTTACCAACGCTACGCGATTTCGAAGCGACATTCTTCTCCCCGCGGAAAAGTCCTCCAAGGATTTTTCAGTATAGCCTAGGCGCAAAGAGCGTACTACCGAAGCCGCGCGACGAGCACGGTCATGTCATCCGCTTGCTCGGGAGTTCCAGCCCATTCTTCCGCGGCGGCCATGAGCGACTCCGCTACCATCAGCGGCGCGGCCCCGTGAACTCGGACGGCCGCTTCCTTCAACCGGGGGATCCCAAATTCTTCGCCGTAGACATTTTCCGGCTCGACTAGGCCATCGCTGTAACCAATGAGCAGCGAATCCGGCGCGACTTCCAGGCTGCCCTGCTCAAAAACGTAGTCGTCGACGACGCCGAGTACCATGCCGCCCTTGTCCAGAAGATGTGTCGAGCCGTTGCAGATCAGAAAAGAAGGCAGGTGACCTGCGTTGGTATAGCGAAGAGTGCGTGTGGCGCTGTCGTAGACGGCAATGAAGAAGGTGGCGAAGCGGTCGTCAGCGGTGTTGCGCACCAAATGTTTGTTCAGCCGTGCGACCAGCTCGGCGGTACTCAGATGCTCGCTGCCTTCCGTCAGCGTTTGGCTGCGCAGGGCCGCCTGCAAGCTAGCCATGAGGAGCGCGGCGGAAATCCCTTTGCCGGAAATGTCCGCGATGGCGATGGCCACGTGCGTCGGGCTGAGCTGGATGAAATCATAGTAATCGCCGCTGACCGAGCGAGCGGCTTTGCAGATGGCTTCGATCTCCACCCCTGGAACAGACGGAAGCGTGCTGGGGAAGAGCTGGTTCTGTACTTCGCGGGCGATGGAGATTTCATTCTCGAGCCGCTGCCGCTTGTTCTGTTCTTCGATGAGCGTGCCGATCGAGCTGGTCATCTGATTGAAGGATTCGCCGAGAACGCCGAGCTGGTCGGTGCGCTCTACGTGAATGCGATGGGAGAAGTCCCCCGCCTGTACGAATTGAGTGCCCCGGTAAAGATCGGCAACGGCTCTGGTAATCCGGCGCGTTAATACAATGCCAGTTGAGAGGGCCACGGCTTCGATTAGAAGGAAAATGATTCCTACGAGGACAAAGAATATGACATAGGAAGCGCGCAGGTCCCCTAGCGAAGTGAAAATCCTTGCGTTCAACCGCGAAGCCCGGGCATTGGACACCGCTAGCAAAGGCCGGGCCGGATCCACCGCGCCGTCTTTGGCCACAAAAACTGAATCGAGGCGGGAAACGACGTTCACCGGCGAATCGAACCAGAACATGGGAGCCTGAAGCGCGCGGTTGCTGGCGACAATGCGTCCAGCGACGCGGTATTGTTTCTCGCCGGAGGAGTAAAGCACGCCTTGGTGCGCATTTCCTTCGTACCTCTCCATGAGATTGAGCTGGATGACTCCCAGGTCTGGTGCAATGGTGCTGAGAAACTCCGATGTCACGAGCTGATCGTTCGCGCCTACCTTATGACCGAGATCCGCAATAGGTACGCGAAGAACGACGCTGCGCTGCTCCCGGGGATCCGGAATCATCTTCAAGCTGATGAGCGAAAGAAAATCTCCTTCCTGCAGCAGCCCCGCAAAAGAGTCTTTCCCTTGCGGAGCCACTTTGCTAAACAGCGAGAGGTCATTTGAAAATGTGATTCGCAATCCCGGCAGATCGCGGTCATGGACGGCGTGCGATTGCGCGGCGAGGATGCGCTCCGATTCGTCCTGTGTGATGCTGGGCGGGAGGGTCTGGTGCGCGATGGCGATATGCTCGGCGATATCCGCAATCATCTCGATACGGTGATGAAGATCCTCATACAAGAGATACGCGCCCAATTGCGAATAGAGAATCCGGGCGGCAAGAACTACGAGCGTTAGGATCGACAGGATGGGGACGACGGCAATGAAGAGATAGGCGACAATCAGCCGGTTCCGCAAACTCCAGAGCAGCTTGCTTCTCCACGAGCCGATTACGCGAACGAAGAGATAGAGGCCCGCAAGCACCGCAAGAAACTGCAGAAAACTGAAGGGGCCGCCGTTTATCCCAAGAAGCTCGAGGAATAATCCGGCAGCGGCGATAGCCGTAGCAGTGAGGTCCAGCCACGAGAGGCGGCCCCGGATTTCTTTCAGGCTCGCAAAGAAGGGTTTCATCGGATTGTCGCTAGAAAGAATACTTTACCTGAAGATGCGCCGCACGCCGAGGCGAAGCGCGCCAGAGGACCGAAGGAATGAGGGCAGAACGATTGAGAGCCCGGCCCAAGCAAGCGCGCTCTATTGTTGAACTGCTTTGCTGATGCGGCTGTGATGGCGGCTGTAAGTGAAATAGATGACCAGGCCGATGATAAGCCAGGCAATCAGGCGGACCCAATTAATCCAGCCCAGCTTATACATCATGTAGCCGTTGAAAAGGATTCCCAAGACCGGCACGACCGGCACCCAGGGAGTGCGGAACGGCCGCGGCTGGCTTGGGTTCGTGGTTCGCAAAATCATGACCGCGATGCAGACCATTACGAAAGCCAATAGGGTGCCAATGTTCACCATCTTTCCGATGTCATCGATTGGCGTCACGCTCCCAACGATGGCGGCAAGCAATCCCACAAGCACGGTGTTCTTGTAAGGGGTCCGGTATTTTGGGTGCACCGCCGCGAAGAACCCCTTCGGCAGCAACCCATCATTCGCCATGGCGTAAAGAACGCGCGTCTGGCCAAGCAACATGACCAGCATGACGCTGGTCAGGCCGGCCAGCGCACCAAGCGTGATAACGTGAGACGCCATGGTCAGGCCGCGGTCAAGAAATGCTTCGGCAATGGGAGCTTCGATGTTGACGTTCTGCCAGCGAACCATTCCGGTCAGCACTCCGGCGACGAGAATATAAAGGATGGTGCAAATCACCAGGGATGTCAGAATTCCGATGGGCAAATCACGCTGCGGCTTCTTGCATTCTTGAGCGGTGGTCGAGACGGCGTCAAAACCGATGTACGCAAAAAAGATATAAGCGGCACCCGCTCCGATTCCCGAAAAACCCATCGGCGCGAACGAAGACCAGTCATGGCCCCAGTTCGAGAAGTTGACGTAATGGATGCCCAAACCAATGACAAAGAGAACCACGGCCACTTTGATGGTCACAATGGTGGCGTTGAATCGTGCGCTCTCCTTGATGCCGATGACCAGAATCGCCGTAATAATCAGCGCGATGAGGAATGCGGGAAGGTTAAAACCAATTTCCACTCCGAACATCGAAGGAGCATTCAGGAGCGCGTGCGCCTGCTGAACCAATTCCGGGGACTGCACCTTCATGATGGCGTCGACTTTGTCGAGAAACGCCTGCGTCCCGGGCTGCAGCGCGGCATCCGAAGCTTGCGCCATCTGCCGGGCGACGATTTTCGAGGCCGTGTTCAACCCCGTCCAGTGGTCATAGGCGAGCCATAACGGCATTTTGATGTGGAAAATATTCAGCAGTTCGATGACATGATTTGACCAGCCGGAGGAAACCGTGCTGGCGCCCATGGCGTATTCCAGCGTGAGGTCCCAGCCAATGATCCAGGCAAAAAGTTCGCCAAGCGTGGCGTACGCATATGTATAAGCGCTGCCGGCAAGCGGGATCATGGCGGCAAATTCGGCGTAGCATAAGCCGGCAAAGGCACATCCCAGCCCCGAAAGCACAAAGGAAAGCATCAGGCCGGGACCGGCGTAGTGCGCGCCAAGTCCGGAAAGCACAAAGATGCCCGCGCCGATGATGGCGCCCACGCCCAGCGCGGTGAGCTGAAAGGGCCCGAGAGTGCGCTTCAGACTGTGCCCGCTCACTTCCTGGGACTCCGCGAGCAGCATGCTCATCGGCTTCGTTGCAAACAAGGGGTTGCCCATGCAACTCCTCCTTTGGGGGTGCGCCCCGACTCCTGCTTATTGCCGCCAATTTGGCCCCACGCATTGTAGGGGCGCAGCATGCTGCGCCCCTACTAGAAAATTCGTTTATTGCGCCGAGCCTGTCTTGGCATTCCGGCGCGACCACACGAGGTAAACCGGAACGCCTAACAACACGATGACCAGTCCAGGCCAGGCCGTCTGCGTTCTATAGAACAGCAGAACAAACATGATGGCTACCGCGGCAACGATGTACACCAGCGGCACGAACGGATAACCGAATGCCCGGTAGGGACGCTCGGCCTGCGGCCGCTTTGCGCGCAAGACAAAAATTCCCGCGATCGTAAGTGCGTAGAAAATCAAAACAGAAAAGACCACGTAATCGAGCAGATCGCTGTAGAGATTGCCGTAGGTAATGGCGCCCGCCGCATCCACACGGCGGGTACGCAGCATCCAAATTCCCTGATAGATCAGCGCGGAGCCCGGCACGCCCTTGCTATTCAAAGTGCCGGTCGAGCGGAAAAAAAGCCCGTCTCTTGCCATGGCATAGGAAACGCGCGCGCCGGCAAGAATCAGCCCGTTATTGCAGCCAAACGTGGAAATGATAATGGCCACGGCCATGATTGCGGCGCCCGCGGGACCGAAGATGGCGTTCAGCGCCGCGCTCGCCACGCGGTCGTCGGCGACGGTTTGAATCTGCACCAGGGGAAGCGTGCAGAGATAAGCAAAATTCGCCAGGCAGTAAAGCGTGATGACGATTATCGTCCCGAAGGCCATAGAAAGCGCTACGTCGCGTTTTGGGTTTTTCACTTCCGCAGCGGTGAAGCCGATATTGTTCCAGGCATCGGCGGAAAACAACGAACCAACTTGCGCTACGCCGTAAGCCACGAACAATCCAAACGCGCCGCTTGCGGCCGTGACGCTGGGCACGAAGCTTCGCAGAAAGTTTGCGCCCGGTTCGATCGTTTGTGCGTTGCGAATGGCCCATAAGTGGCTGAAATTCTCGGTAATGGCTCCGGCATTTCTCCCGATGAAGATTCCCAAAAAAATGAGCCCCAGCAGCGAAAGCGTTTTCGCGCTGGTGAAAATGTTCTGAATCAGTTTGCCGAGCCGCACACCCAGCGTGTTGAGAAACGTAAGAAAAACGATCATCAGCACTCCCACCAATTGCTGGACGGAGAGGCTAATGGCGTACTTCGAGCCCAGGGAAATGGGATGGACAATCCACGCCTGCGGAGAGATTGCAGGGACGAGCACCCCGAGGTATCTCGCAAATCCCACCGCCACCGCGGCGATCGTGCCCGTCTGAATCACCAGAAACAGCGTCCAACCGTAAAGAAAACCCCAGAGCGGTGAATAGGCTTCGCGCAAATAAACGTATTGCCCCCCGGCGTGCGGAAATAGTGCCGCGAGTTCGCCGTAGGAGAGTGCCGCAGCAATCGTCAGCAGTCCCGTGAGAATCCACGCGAGCAGGAGCCCGCCGGCCGACCCGGTTTGCCGCGAAATGTCAGGTGCAACGATGAAGATGCCGGAGCCGATCATCGAGCCAACGACGATCATCGTGCCATCGAACAAACCGATGGCGCGCACAAAGCCGTGCTCGGTTGCGGCGCTGCCCGGGGCAATCGCTTGCGTGGTGTCAGCCATTCATTATCTGCCTCAAGCACCGGCCGCATGGTTTGCGGCTTTCAGAAGATCGAGATACTGTCGCGCGCGCTCCCCCGGATCAGGCGCACGGAGGACATCACTGATCACGGCAACCGAATCGGCGCCCGCTTGGATCACTTCAGCCGCACGCTCCAGCGTGATTCCGCCGATGGCCACGATCGGCTTGTCCGTCAACGGTCGAATCCGACGGATGAAATCCGTTCCGACCACCGGATCCGGATTGGCCTTGGTGGACGTAGAGAAAATTGGCCCCACACCAATATAATCCGCCGAAGTGGCCGTCGCGCGTTGGAATTGCTCGCGATTGTGTGTCGAGACGCCAACCAGCTTGCCGGGGCCGAGAACGCTGCGCGCCGCGTCGGCTTCCAAATCTTCCTGGCCGACATGAACGCCGCTTGCTCCCGCGAGCAAGGCCACATCAGCGCGGTCATCTACGATGAAAGTGACGGCCCGGGGGATCAAGAGGGCAGCAAGCCGGCTCGAGGAATCCAACAATTCACGCGAAGGAGCAGATTTGTGCCGGTACTGGATCAGACGAACACCGGCCTCGGCGAGCCTTTGAGCGCAATCTGTTTCGGGAATGGTCAGCAACGCTGCGTCTAATATCACATACAGGCGCGGGAGAACAAGGCGCATTCTCGTTTACTTTCCGTTCGTTCCTAGCACTCGCTCGATGAAATGAGTATCGTACTTCCCCGCCGCAAAGTCCGCGTCGGCCAGGATTCGGCGGTGCAGGGGAATGGAGGTCTTGATGCCCTCGATGACGAACATCTCCAGGGCTCGCTTCATCCGGCCGATGGCTTCCGCGCGGTCGCGCCCCTTAACGATCAGCTTGGCGATCAGCGAATCGTAATAAGGGGGGATGACAGCATCGGTATACGCGGCGGAATCCACGCGCACTCCGGTTCCGCCTGGTGCCTGAAAGGTCGTAATGCGCCCCGCCGACGGCACGAACGTGTCTGGGTCCTCCGCATTGATGCGGCATTCAATCGCGTGTCCCGNNNNATGATGGCCCCGGTGGCATCTTCCATTTTTTCGCCCGCAGCGATGCGAATCTGCGCCTTAATCAAGTCCACGCCCGTAACCAGCTCGGTTACCGGATGCTCCACTTGGATGCGCGTATTCATCTCAATGAAGTACAGCGAGCCATCCCCATCCATTAGGAATTCGACCGTTCCGGCGTTGGTATAGCCAATCTCTTCCAAGGCCTTCACCACTTTTGCGCCGAGCTCTTTTCTCCTCTTAGCGTCCATGATCGGAGAAGGTGATTCCTCGACCAGCTTTTGGTGGCGTCGCTGGATGCTGCATTCACGTTCACCCAGATGGATGACCCTACCATATTGATCGCCAAGCACCTGGAACTCGATGTGACGGGGATGCTCGAGGAACCTTTCGGCATAGACATCCGGAGTGCCGAAGGCCTGCTGGGCTTCGCTGCGCGCTGTTTGATAGGCAGCAAGAAGGTCCTCTTGCTTGCGCACCACGCGCATGCCTCGCCCGCCCCCGCCCGCGGAGGCCTTTAGAATCAATGGATAGCCAATACTGGCAGCTTCCGTGGCAAGCTGCTCTTCTCCTTCCACGATACCGTCGCTTCCCGGGATGGTCGGCAGGCCCGTGGCCTTTATTTCACGACGTGCGCGGTCCTTTTCACCCATCAACTCGATGATTTCCGGCCGAGGCCCGATGAAAGTAATCTCCGAGGCCTCACAAACCTTGGCGAAATTCGCATTCTCGGAAAGAAATCCATACCCGGGATGGATGGCATCCACATTGGTGATCTCCGCCGCGCTGATCACCTGAGGAATATTGAGGTAGCTTTCGCTGCTGCGCGCCGGCCCAATGCAAACCGCCTCATCGGCAAAGCGGACATGAAGCGAATTGCGGTCCGCCTCGGAGTAAACCGCGACAGTGGAAATGCCTAGTTCCTTGCACGCGCAAATAACTCGCAGGGCGATCTCCCCGCGATTGGCGACAAGGATTTTCTGGAACATGGCGCCGTTTGCCGGCTACTTCTTCCGGCTCGGACGGATACCAAAGAGAGGCTGCCCGTATTCGACGGGCTGTCCATTCTCGACAAAGATGCGCACCACTTCGCCCGTCTCGTCCGACTCGATTTCGTTCATCAGCTTCATGGCTTCCACAATACAAAGGGTTTGCCCGGTCTCGACAAACGCTCCGACCTTTACAAAAGGCTCCGAGCCGGGGCTGGGAGAGGCGTAGAAGGTTCCGACAATCGGAGATTTCACCAAGTGCTGATCTTCCGTCGAACGCGCTTCAGTCGTCGTTCCGGTACTCCCTGCACTCCCCGCAATCGCTGGAGCCTCATCCCCCGAACCGGAAACAATGATCTCTGGGGCAGTCAGCGCACGTTGAGGGGCCACCACGATTCCAGGCGACGGCTTGCGCAGGCGGATGTGCAGGTCCCCATGCGAGTATTCAAACTCCTCGAGATTGTGTTCACTCATGAACTGCAAAAGCTGCTCAATCTGTTGAATGTCCGGATTGGCAAACGTCCGGCCGGATTTTGAAGGCTTTTTGCGTCTCATGCTTGTTCTAGAGCTCAATGAGATCC
>WNFJ01345040.1_pt1 | contig 10523 bp, 10 predicted proteins | sample 5400461 | NCBI WGS metagenome assembly WNFJ01 (sample SAMN13153349, study PRJNA577476) | soil metagenome | isolation source: 115 cm saprolite on Douglas fir-dominated hillslope | place: USA:California | collected 2013-09-17
GACATGATCGAAGTGGAAGTGCGAGTTCACCACGTAGTTGACCTGCCCAGGGTCGAACCCGCATGCCTTCAGCTGGGCCGGGATGGTCTGGTCCGCCGTCTGCTGCGGCTGTTCGAAAGGCAGCACGCGGTTGACGTGCTCGAGGTCGTATCCGGTGTCGTACATTATCAAGCCATCGGGATGCTCGATCAGGACGCTGTAAACGGGGAATCGCACAGGCGTGCCGACATCGATGTGCCACAGAACCTGTGAGCGGTCGATGACGAGCGAGCCGCCATCCAGGATGTAGACCTTCTTGGCAGTCATCGGATTTCCGCCTCCTGGGATGTCAAAGAGCCGATAGCACCTTGCGGACGGCGACCAGCCCGGCTGCGATCTCCGCCCGCCGCTCGCGTACCTGTGCCTCGGTGTAGTCGTAGATCCCGCCGAGTGTCTTCATGCCAAGCTGCTTTCGCGCCGTCCGCTCCTTGATGAGCTCCGGGACTTCGACGGACCTGGACAGATCGGGATTGAGGTATGACGCCACGCTCTGGTAGATGTCCAGCCCAGCCATGTCGAGCAGCCGCATGGGGCCGATGACCGAGAGCTTGTAGCCGATGCCCCACTTGACGCAGGTGTCTGTCGGCCTCGGTGACGATGCCCTGCTCTACGAGGGAGAGGCATTCGCGCAGGATTGCGTAGAGGATTCGGTTCTCGACGAACCCGGGGACTTCCCGTTCAACCACAGCCTCGTACCCGAACGCCTTAATGATCCCGACCAGCGCCTCGCGGACACTGTCATCGGTCCGCTCACCGGGCACGACCTCGATCATGGGGATCAGGTGCGGCGGATTAGACCAGTGCATGCCGATCACCCGGCCGGGGTGCTTCAGGTCCTTAGCGATTTCCGAGATGAGAATCCCGGATGTGTTGGTGGCCAGGATGGTATCTGCCGCCGAATGCTCCTCGAGACTGGCGAAGACCTCCCGCTTCACCTCAAGTTTCTCCGGCACCGCCTCCAGGACCAGGTCCGCGCCTGAGAGCGCGGTCTTCAGGTCCGCCTCGAAGGAGACGGAACCGCCAGGTTGCGACGGAGCTCCGACGCGGTCCAGGACCTGCGACGCGAGTTCGGTCGCACCCTCGGCTCGCTGCAGCACCTCCGGGCTGATGTCGTTCAGCCTGACCTTCGAGCCCGATCGGGCCAGCACCGCTGCCATCCCGGGACCCATCGTCCCGGCGCCGACAATCGCCGACACACTCGGAATCGTCATGTTCCCTCCGGTTTCGTCCCTCGCTCCAGTTCCTGGATCCGCCGCCAGACCCGTTCGGGTGTCAGCGGCAGCACATTCATCGGCACTCCGGCGTCGGCCAGCGCATTCACGATGGCCGCCGGGATCGCCGCGAGGACCCCCTCACCGCAGCCCTTGGCCCCGAACGGACCAGGGCCATCGCCGTTCTCGACAATCGTGCAGGTCATGGACGTCGGCATGTCCTCGAAGGACGGGATCCGGTAGTCGAGCAGGGTGTCGTTCATCAGGAATCCGTCCGGCGTGTACCGCATCTCCTCGAACAGCGCGTTCCCGATCCCCTGGAGCGTGGCGCCCTCATCCTGCCGGGCGACCAGCTGCGGGTTGATGGCCCTGCCGACATCGGCGACGCTGGCGGTCCGCAGGACCCGGACGACGCCGGTCTGCTTGTCCACCTCGACCTCGGCGCCGGCCACGCAGACCTCCCAGAAGACCGGTCCTTCCGCGTAGGAGCCGGTCCCGCCTTCCGGCTGGACCCGGCCGTGCCCCACCAGCTCGCCGCCGTCGAAACCGAACCGCGCGCGAACGAGCTCTTGGTGTGTCACCGAGCGGGACCCGCTCCGGATCGCGCCCTCTTCAAGCCGGAGCAGCCCGGGCGGGACCTCCAGCATGGTCGAGGCCGTCTCGATGAGGGCGTCCAGCACGGCCTGCGCCGCGCGCTGGACCGCCAGGCCCGCTACCGTTGTGGACCTGCTGGCGCCGGTGGACCGGTCATACGGCGTGTACCTGGTGTCCGTTCCGCGGACCAGCACCCGATCGACCGGCGCTCTCAGCACCTCCGCCGCGATCTGCGCCATCACGGTGCGCGCCCCTTGTCCTGCTTCCGTGGTCCCCACAAGGACCGTGACGCCGCCGTCGGCGCCCATGCGCACCGTGGCCGTCGAGACGGGGTGAGCTCCGGCAGCGAGCAACCCGACGGAAATCCCCCGCCCTCGCCCGCGGACCAGCGGCAGGTGCCAGCCGATCGCTGCGGCAGCCTTCTTCACGTCCCCGACCAGATCCGCATCGAGGGGCTTGCCGCCTGGACGAACCTCTTCCCCCGGGCGCAGAAGGTTGAGCCGGCGGATGTCGAGCCGGTCCAGGGAAAGGCGCCGCGCCACCTCGTCGACCTGTGATTCGCCGATCCACTGGAGATGGGTGGCCCCGAAGGCTCGATAGGAACCCGCAGGCCCGGTGTTCGTGTAGACGCAGTTTGCGCTGACCTGGACCGCTTGCCAGCGATAGGGCCCAGGGGCGGCATCTCCCGCGGTCGCGGTGACGCGCGGCCCGTTGTCCGCGTACGCGCCGGTATCGAGCCACAGGTCCACCGCACGTCCCAGTAGCGTGCCATCGGCCGAGGCGGCCGTCCGCATCCGGCAGCGCATGTTGTGCCGCCTGGTCGTGACCATCGACTCGTCCACGCTGTTACGGATGCGCACCGGCCGGCCGGCCTTCCTTGATACCGCTACCGCAATGGGCTCCATCTTCGTGTATGACTTGCTCCCGAACCCGCCTCCCAGGAATGGCACGATCACCTGCACCTGGTCCAGCGCACGTCCGAACAGCGCGGCGATCTCCTGCCGGACGAGGAATGGATGCTGGCAGGACGACCAGAGGGTGATCTCATCACCCCGGTAGTCCGCAATCGTCGTGTGCGTTTCCATCGAGTACTGGTACACGGCGGGAAACGTGTACTCGCCCGCCACGACCACTGCGGCCTCGTCGAATGCCCGCTCGAGATCCCCCCGCTCGAAGCCGTAGCGGTAGCAGACGTTGCCGTCGCGTCCGGGGAGGCGGCCGAGGCCGTGCGCCGATCCTGGCCGGGCAGGTTCCTCGTGGACCAGGGGGGCATCCGGGGCCAGGGCGGTTTCGAGCGATGCGGCCACGGGCAGCGGGTCGAATTCCACGTCGATGCGCGTGACGGCAAGATCGGCAGCCGCCTGCGTCTCGGCCGCGACCACGGCAACCGGTTCTCCGGCGAAACGCACCCGGTCTATCGCCACGATCGGGCGGTCCCGGAGCGCGTGCCCGTAGAACGGGTCGAGATCGGCGAGATCACCGGCCGTTAGCACGGCCACGACGCCATCGAGTTTCTCGGCCGCTGAGGCGTCGACCGTCAGCACCCGGGCATGGGCGACCGGGCTGCGAAGGACGGCGCCGTAGAGCATGCGCGGCGGGCGTACGTCCCCGGTGAACTCCGCCTGGCCAGCGAGCTTAACCCTCCCGTCTGCCCGCTCAACCCTCCGTCCGATGACACCGGATGAACGCTCGGCCGGAGGCGGTGCCGTGACATCGATGCTCACGCCGGCGCGCCTTCCCGGAACTCCCGGAGGATCTCGGTGATCGCGTCGAGGATGGACCGGTAGCCGGTGCAACGACAGAGGTTGCCGCTCATAGCCCGGCTGATCTGGTCCGGGGACGGATCCATGCCGCGGTCGGCCAGGACCTTGGCGGTCAGGATCATGCCTGCGCTGCAGAAGCCGCACTGGACGGCTGCATGGCGCATGAATGCCTCGACCGCGGACCGGTGGAACGCCGTGCCTGCCAGTCCCTCGATGGTCTCGACTTGTCGGCCGTCAATATCACATGCGAGGAAGCAACACGAGCTGACGGGCGCCCCGTCGACCAGGACGGTGCAGGTGCCACAGACCTCCACCTCGCACGACTGCTTCACGCCGGTCAGGCCAAGTTCCTCGCGAAGGAAGTCGAGCAGCAACTCATTGGCGGCAACTCTCCCCTCGAACGGCCTTCCGTTGACGACCGCGGAGATCTGCTCGGTCACGGCAGGCCCCTCGGCTCGGCGTCGCTCACCAGGCGGCACCAGGCCATCCAGTACTCGTCCGTGAACTCATCCTGGTATTTAGTGGGGAACAGCTCACCGACCGCCTCCTGCGGGATCGGCACCAGATCGCCGAGGGCCCGGGCAACGAACTGCAGCTGCGCGGCCCGCTCCAGGGTGATCGCGGCCAGGACTGCCCAGCGGATGTCCTCGCCGACGACCAGGATCCCGTGGTTCCGCAGCAAGACCGCCCTTCTGGGACCGAGAGCCTGCGCCACGGCCTTGCCGTGGTCAGGAGAGGTCACCAGGCCGGCGGTACCGTCGAAGACAGGGACTCCCTCCGGGAACATCAGCCCGTCATGGGAGAGGATCGCGAGTCCCTGCTCCGTCGCGCCGACCGCGATCGAGTGCAGCGGATGGGTATGAATGACGGCCCCGATGTCAGAGCGGGCGAGGTATGCCTCGGTGTGCATGACTGTCTCGAGGTGCGCCCCCGGCGTCAGGTAACCATCTGGCTGGTCGAGCGAAATCGGGATGACGTCCTGCGCGAGAACCTCCCGGAGGGCTTTGCCCTTCCGCTTGATGTAGATCGTGCGCCTGTCGGGTCCCCGGACGCTCGCGTGCCCGAGCGTAAGGTCCTCGTGGCCGAACCTGGCGATGATCTGGCACGCCGCCGCGACTTGCTGCGCCGCCTCAGCCGGGCTGGCCGGGGCGCGCCCGCTGAGGCGTCCCAGGACCCCTTCTTGGTCGATCACTTACGGGACTCCCGGCGCTCAGTGGGCGGATAGTCGGGCGACGGGAACGAGAAGACCATGACGAGGTCCTCGTCCCCGTCGTTGACAACCGTGTGCCACATTCGTGCCGGGATAAACAGCGCCTGACCAGCGTGCACCTCGAGCTGGCCGTCCTCGAGCCGGATGGCGCCCCGGCCACCGACCACGAAGGCCAGTTCCTCTACGGAATGTGACAGGTCAGCGGCTACCAGTCCTGGCTTGAACACCGAATACCCCATGGTCGAGGCGTTTCCTGCGACAGTGCGCTCCGTGACCAGGAGCCGGGACCAGCTGCCCATCGGCAGCTCAACAGGATCGACGTCGTGGAGCGAGACCACCTCTGCCCGGCTCACAGCTGCCAGACCCCGTCCTTGACGATGTACTCGCCGGTGTCCACGATCTGCAATGACACGTTGTGGCATACCCCGTCCAGGTGCAGGACGCTCTTGTTCTGACCACCCGGATAGCAGTTCTGGTTGTCTCCGAGAGCGAAGTGGACAGTACCCTTGCGGCCCTTCTCGGAAGGCGAGCCAATCGGGGCGAAATCGCTTGTCCCGAATGCGAACTCGGCCACCACATCCGTTCCGCTCACGCCCGCGATCACGTCCCGGAGCCGCCGAGCCTCCTCGCGGCCTTCGATGGACCGGTAGCGGCCGTTCTCCACATGCCAGGTAATCGGATTCTCGACGTGGCCGGGAACTCCGATGCCGAGCATGTTGCCGTCGACCACGATCGTCCCGTTGGTCTGGTCCTCCACGGCCGCATACGCGACCTCACCCCACAGCGGCGCCGGCCCCATCATCGCGCCCGGCAGCTTCACGGGCACAACCTCCAGAGCGGGACGGTGCTCGATGCTGACTTCGACGTTGGTGCCTGCCGGGGAGGTCACCCGGACTCGCCTCATCCCCTCGAGCCGCGCGATTGCCGCCTTGGCGTTGCCAATTGTGCGCTCGATATCCTCGACGGAGATCGGCCATCGCCCGAATCCTTCCTCGATCGAGCCGATCCGGACCTTATTCGCCACGGATTCCTTGACCGCCGGAACGTGCGCGAAGCGGTTTGCCCATTCGAGGTTGGTCATGATGATGATCTGGTCCGACGTGACCATGGCGCGGTGCAGGTTCCGCGGGGGCAGCATCGGGAAGTGGGTGTCCTGGAGCGCCCGCCGGACCTGTGCCTCGTTGTTGGCGACAATCGGCCAGGCGCCGCGCTCAGAGACGACGGTCGCCACCATGTCCGCCTCTTCCTTCCGGCGGTTGTCGGTGATGATGGTGACGACGTCTCCCTCTTTGACGGCGAAGCAGACATCCACCACCAGCTCCGCCGACTTGCGCATCTGCGCTTCCGTGCGAGGTTCCTCTGCCATCTGACTGGACCTCCCTACTGGCTCTTGGCCGCTTCCTGCTCGCGCGCGCGAAGAACAGGAAGTACATCGGCGGCGAATCGCTCTACCTGGCTGAACTGATCCAGGTCACCGAACCGGCAAATGAAATGGTCGACTCCTGCGGCATGAAACTGCTGGAACCAATCCACGATGGTGTCAGGGCTTCCGACCGGACCCCAGTTGGAAAGGTCCACGGACTTGCTCAGCTCCGGGTAGTAGCTGGAGATGTACTGGCCGAAAGCCGATCCCGCCTGATCCTTCGAGTCGCCGATGTTCATCGTCACCTGATAGGAGACGACGTATCGGGAGAAATCCTCGCCAAGATCATCCGCCGTTTTCCGGAGCTGCGTGACCTGCTCTTCTACCTCTTCGGGATGCTCAGCCCGGCAGCAGGTCATCCATCCGTCGCCGTGCCGGATCACCCGCGCGCACGCGGTCTCCAGCCGCCTCTTGGCCACGTCGGGCCTCAGGTCGCCGGTCAGCCGGATGTTGGAGACCACCCATATCGGCGGAGGCTTCTGCAGTGGGGCGAGCGGGGCCATCTCCGTTCCAGAAAAAAAGGAGACGTCATCGAACGTGAAGTGGCTGCCACTGTAGGTGACCGAGCCTTCCGTCCACAGCGATCGCAATACCGCGAGCCCCTCTTCGAAGATCGCGGCCCGCTCCCGGAAGTCGAGCCCGAGCGCCTCAAACTCCCTGCGCACCCCCAGCTCAGGGTTTCCCATGCAGGCGCCGAGGATCGACCGTCCGCCGGACAGGTGATCCAGGGTCGCCCACTCCAGGGCCAGGTACAGAGGATTCCGCGTCGAGGTGACCAGGCACGCGGTGCCGAGCCGGACCGTGGAGGTCCGCTGGGAAAGCGCCGACAAAATGCTGAGCGGCTCGAACCTCGGCTTGGAAAAGAGGCTGTCTCCTACCCATACCGAACCAAAACCCCTCTGTTCGGCCATTGCGCCGAGGTCCAGCAGATCGGCGAGCGAGTACCCGGGGGTGATCAGCGGTTCACGGTTGTTGAGGTTAACTCCGAATTCCACACGCACCCCATTCATCCGCAATCCGGCCGGATCGCCACTCGGGATGCCCGAGGCCGCATAAGCCCGCCGGGTCCCTATTTGCGAGATTAGGCATGTCAACGGCCAAGTGTCAACTGGTAACTGAAAACTTTAGTCATCATCAGCGGGACGCCGTGTCAGGCCTGCTGCGGGCTGGCCAGCAGGGCCAGCGCCGTCTCGACGCCCGGCCCGATACGGACAGCGGCGCCGAGATCGGCGAGAGACCGGCCGAGCGCCATCAGCCCCACGATGGGCTTGAGGCCGTCGGCTGTGGGACCCATGTGACCGATTCGCACGAGGTTCCCGGCGCCCTGCCCGCCCGACAGCATCACGCCGTAGTGCTCGCGCACGTGGCTGCGAACGGCCTCGTGGTCGAGCCCCTCGGGCACGGCGATGGCCGTCACGCAGGCGGCCATGATGTCCTCGCTCCTGGGCCACAGCCGGAGGCCCATTCCCCGGGCACCGGCCCGGCACGCCGCGGCGGCGGCCTCGTGCCGGGCGATGGAGGCCTCCAGGCCTTCCTCCAGCACCTGATCACAGGCCGCTTCGACGCCGTGGATGTCGCAGACCGACGGCGTGTACGGGAACTGCCCGCGCCCGTGCCACTGCTCGCGCCAGTCCAGCAGTGAGAGAAACGAGGCGCGGGGCGCCACGGGATTACGCTCGATGGCCGTCCACGCCTGCTCGCTGACGGCGACGAGCGACATTCCCGGTGGGCCACCGAGGCATTTCTGCGGGCCCGCCACGCAGACGTCGAGCTGCCAGGAGTCGGCATCCAGGGGCATGCCGGCGAGCGACGAGACGCAGTCCACCAGCGTGAGCACCCCGCGGGATCGCGCCATCGGGCCGATCAAGGAGCAGTCATTGAAGGTTCCTGACGGGGTCTCGGAGTGGACTACGCACAGCAGTTCGGTCTCTGGATGCTCGTCCAGGTAACGCTCGACCGTATCGGGGTCGATGGCCTGGTCATACGGCACCTCCAGCTCGTGGAGGTCAGCCCCGAAGTTCTTGATCCAGTAGCCCATGCCCTTGCCGAAGACGCCTGACACCAGATTCAGCACTGGCATGCCCGGGCGCACCAGGGAGCGGGCCGCGGCCTCAAGGCCGAGAACGGCCTCGCCCTGCATCAGGATGATCTCGTTCTTCGTGCGGAACAGCTGACCGACCTTGGCCTCAGTGCGCCGGAAGGCATCCAGGAAGACCGGGTCGTAGTGGTAGGTGATGGGGCTGCCGAGCGCGGCGAGCGTCCGGGCGGTGGCGGCGGTCGGCCCGGCAGCGAGGGTGAAGTCCGGATCGCGCATTGGAACGCTCCTCTCGTGGGCCCAGCGTTGGCTTGTGCGGGACCGCGGTTACTTTCCGCCTCTGACGTATGGCAGGCACAGGGCGGGGGGGAGATAGGAACCCCTGGCAAACAGCACGAGTGCCGCCATGATGGCGACGAACGGCAGCATATTGATGACGTCGGTAGAGACAGTGATGCTCGTGAGCTGGAGTGCGGTGTCGATGGACAGGCAGATGCCGAAGACAAAGGAGGAGACGCCCACCCACAGTGGCTTGCCCCTAGCCAGCATGGCAATGACGATTGCGATAAATCCCTGGCCCTGGGTCATGAAAGGCGTGAAAGTGCCGGCCCCGGCGATCGCGAGGTATGCGCCGCCGAGCCCGGCCAGCGCGCCAGTGGTGAGCGCCGCGTAGGCGCGGACCGCTAGCACGCTGACTCCTGCGGCATCCAGGGCTTCCGGCTTCTCGCCGGCGGCTCGCAGATTGAGGCCCCAGGTCGTTGACCGGAACACCCACGACACCAAGGCGAGCAGCCCGATCCCGAGATAGACGAGCAGCGGCTGGTCGAACAGGCTGTGCCCGACAACCGGAAGGCTGGACAGGCCGGGGATCGGCACGGTGCCCGGGTTGCCGAGGACGGGGGAGGTCCCCTTGAACTGCGCCTGCTGGAGCACGCTGGTGATGCCCCCGCCTACCAGGGTGATGGCTATCCCGACCACGATCTGATCGAGGCCCATGCTGACGCTCAGGACCACCATGACCGTGGCGCCGACCAGCCCGCCCGCCATGCCGGCCAGGAAACCCAGCCACATGGAGTGCAGCTCGTAGGCCCCCAGGAACCCCAGATAGGCGCCGAGTAGCATCATGCCTTCCAGGCCAATGTTCAGCACCCCGGTCCGCTCGGAGACCGATTCGCCCAGGGCGGTGAACATCAGGGGAACGGCCGCCACGATCCCGCCCGATATCAGAGCGGTCAGGAATGACTGAGTGAGCAGGCCGTTCACCGGGCCGACCGCCTCCGGGCCAGCGGGCGCCGAAGCGCCTCCTTCAACCCTGGCGTCAGGTAGCTCTGGCCTAGGTCCCGTCTCCGCCCCAGATACTCGATCACGGTCATGAACAGGAGGATGAGCGCGACCAGTACGAGCAAGAAATCCGTAGGCAGGTTCACCTGCTGGGTGGCGAGGTCACCTCCGGTCGAAAGCACCGCATAGAAGGCGACGAACGGGACGACCACGAGCGGGTTCAGCCGCGCCAGGAAGACGAACGGGATGACGGTGTCACCGTAACCCGGGTTCCAGTTGGCCCGGACGTAAGCCCACAGGCCAAGAATGTCCAGGGCCGCGGCAAGGCCGATAAGGAAGCCACTCCACAAGAAGCTGGTGATGATGACCCGTCGCACGCTAATGCCAACATGCCTGGCGGTACGCGAGTTCGCCCCCAGAACCTGGAGCCGGAGCCCGAACGATGTCCGGGTCAGCAGGTAATGGACGACGAGAACCGCGCCGAGCGCGAGGAGGACTCCGACGTGAACCCGGGTGCCGGCCAGGTTGGGCAGCATCTTGCTGAACGGGATCGTCCTGGTCTGCGGGATGTTCACGGTGGGATCCTGGAATGGCCCTTTCACCAGGATGTTCGCGACTCCCACCCCGATGAACGACATCATCAACGTGGTGATGATCTCGTTCGTCTCGTACCATGCCTTCAGCAGGGCAGGGACGAATGTCCATAGCGCGCCCGCGCATCCGGCGATCAGGAACAAGACGGCGTAGGCGAGGGGGGTCGGCCATGTCTGGAGGATGCTCGGCCCGAAGCCGGCCACGAGCGCGGCGCCAAGCAGGTACTGGCCGTCGTAGCCCAGATTCCAGATGCCGGCCCGGAAGACGATGATCAGGCCCAACGCGATGAGGAGCAGGGGCGCCATCAGGACCGCGCTGTTCTGCCAGCCGCCGGATTCAATGCCTCCTTGCCAGACAGCGACGTAGAAGCGGA
>WNFJ01755362.1_pt4 | contig 10522 bp, 8 predicted proteins | sample 5400461 | NCBI WGS metagenome assembly WNFJ01 (sample SAMN13153349, study PRJNA577476) | soil metagenome | isolation source: 115 cm saprolite on Douglas fir-dominated hillslope | place: USA:California | collected 2013-09-17
TGGGCGCTCGGGGGGTGGTGCTGCTATCACCCAGACACAACCTGACGCTCAGCGGGAGATCCAGTTTGGTTTGAAGTTGCAGTTCTAGGTGTCGATTGCCAGAGCAGTACTGGGAAACCAGCTCTTGAAGTTTGCCAGAGGTGTCAGGAGCAGTCGGCTACAGCCGTTCGTTTCGGCGCTCAGCGGTTACCGGGAGAACCGGGATTTCTCCAGGCAAGACTCAATGTGCCGCTCGGATTAAGATGGTCGAGGGACGGCTATGAAGGTAGCTAGCGCACCGATCAACTGGGGAATCATGGAGCACGTCGAGCTCCCCCCGGAGTATCCTTACGGACGCGTTCTGGATGAGATCAGGGCCTCGGGCTATGCCGGCACCGAGCTTGGCCCGTACGGTTTTTTTCCGACCGACTCCGCAGTGCTTCGCAGCGAGCTGGCAAAACGCATTCTCACCCTCTGTTCTGCATTCGTGGATATTGAGCTGGGTAACAAAGCCGCACACCAAGAAGGCATGTCCTTTGTCAGTCGCTCGGCCAAGCTCATCAGTGAAGCGGGCGCTCGCCTGCTGGTTCTTTCCGACAAGATCACTCCAGAGAGGAATGCGACCTCGGGTCGCCGCGCTGACGCCAACCAGGTTTCGTGGAAAGAGACCGAGTGGCAGGCCGCAGCTGTGGCGGTCCGGCAGGTGATTGCGATCTGCAAACCACTTGGGCTCAGAGTTGCCTTTCACCATCACGTCGGGAGCCACGTGGAAACTCCCGAGGAGATTGACCGGCTTTTCTCGTTGTTTTCCGCGGATGAACTTGGACTGTGTTTAGACACTGGTCACTACGTTTATGGTGGCGGCGACACGATCGAGTTCCTCGAAAAGCAGGTCTCTCGCGTCTGGTGCGTGCACTTGAAGGATGTGTATGACAAGCAGTCAGCCGAGGCGCGTGAGCAGCGGATGAATTTCCACGCGGCAGTCCGGCACGGAGTATTTGCGCCCTTGGGCAAGGGAAGCATCGACTTTGAGCAGGTACTGTCGCTCTTAAAGCGCGGTAATTTTGACGGCTGGGTCGTGGTTGAGGCGGACGTGCTGCCAGGCGGCGTTGGGGCCGACGCACCATTGCCCAATGCCGTTGCAGGGAGAGAGTACTTACGCAAGCTTGGAGTTTAGGCCCTTCTCCATTTTCTTGGCTATGCTGCCTGACGGCCCACGATCTTTTTGAGCAACGGGGACCAGCCTCGACTCTGCCATCAGCGCTCTCACGGATTTCTACAGCGCACCGTCGCGATCGTTTGCTTCCTCTTCCATAAAACGACATTTAGAATATCGCCATGCTGAACCGTAGATGGTGGCTCAAAGGTATGGCCACGACAGCAGCCGGTTGCCTGCTGCGCCCGTTCTCGGCCAACGCGTTTTCCTTCGGCACCACACCGGGCTACTCTCCGCGGTTCGTCGACGTCGCCAAGGAGGCGGGGCTCACCTCAAGAACCGTTGTGCTGGGGCACGAGAGCAAAGATTTTCTGCTTTCGACCACAGGCGGCGGTATCGCGCTGTTCGACTATGACAACGATGGGTGGCTGGATGTCTTTGTCGTCAACGGCTGGGGATTGAAGGATTTTCCCAAGGGCGCGGAGCCCACGAATCACCTTTACCGCAACAATCGCAATGGGACTTTTACCGACGTGACCGAGAAGGCAGGATTGGTACGGCACGGCTGGGGTCAGGGAGTATGCGTCGGGGATTGCGACAATGACGGCAACCTGGACCTTTTTGTCACCTATTACGGCCGGAACGTGCTTTACCACAACAATGGCAATGGCACTTTTACTGACGTAACGCGTGAATCGGGACTGCTGCAACCGGAAGAGCACTGGAACACCGGCGCAGCATTCCTGGACTACAACCGCGACGGGCATCTCGATCTCTTTGTCAGTAATTACGTGGATTTTGAGTACGGCACAAAACTGTACGAGAGCAATCCCGCGCTGGCGGGCCAGCAGTCGCCGGTGATCTATGGCGTCGCGGGACTCAAGGGAACCAGGAACTTTCTTTATCGAAATAACCGCGATGGCACATTCACTGATGTTTCCGATGCGGTGGGGATCACCAAGGCCGCTCCCACGTACGGCTTTACGCCCTGTGTGGCCGACTACGACAACGACGGGTGGCCCGACATCTACGTTGCGAACGATTCGACTCCGAGTTTGCTTTTCATGAACAATCACAACGGCACGTTCCGCGAGAACGGAATGCTGGCCGGTGTAGCGTACGACGCGAATGGCCGGACGCAAGGCGGGATGGGTGCCGATGCGGTCGATTATGACGGCGACGGGTTACTCGATATCGTGAAGACGAACTTTTCCGACGAGATGCCAAGCCTTTATCACAATCAGGGGAACGCGTTCTTCAGCGATGTGACGGCTCCCGCAGGACTGGCGGGCGAAACGAAGTCCGTGAAATGGGGCACCGGCTTCATGGACTTCGATGATGACGGCCAGCCTGACATCCTGATTGTCAGCGGTTCGATCTACCCTCCGGGCCTGGGCATGCACCACGAGCTCCCCAAGACTGAGAGCAAGCTCATTCTGATGCGCAATGTTGATGGTCATCGCTTTACCAATATTTCCGGCCAGGCGGGTCCGGCTTTCCTTGAATCTCGCTGCGGACGGGGTGCGGCTTTCGGAGACATTTTCAATACGGGGCGCACCGGTATCGTGGTCAACAACTTGAACGATTATCCTTCTTTGCTGCGCAATCAATCGCCCTCGACGAACTCCTGGTTGCTGGTAAAGCTGGTCGGAACTACAACCAACCGCGCAGCTATAGGGTCGCGTGTGGTTGTCTTTGCGAACAATCGGCGGCAAGTGCAGGAGGTTCGCAGCGGCGGAAGCTTTTGCTCGCAGAACGACCTCCGATTGCACTTCGGCCTGGGAACGGCAAAGGAGGCGCGGGTGCAGGTCCGGTGGCTTGGCGGCGCAGAGGAAGCGCTGGAGCATGTTCCGGCCAATCGCATGGTCGTGATCCAGGAAGGTAAGGGCATCATTCAGCAGGAATCGTTTTGAAATTTTCCCATCGTACAGACTGCGGTTGGGTGCTTCTGATTGTGGTTGTTCTGGCAACGACCATCGTTGGAACGCCAGGCCTTGCCTCGCCTCAAGTTGCCACTGCTCAGGCAACCTACGAGAAGGCGCTTGGACTTCTTCAGAACGGAAAAAATGATGAAGCGCTCGTGGTACTCGACAGTGCCATCGCCGCGGGGGCTCGGGATTCCTCGCTATTCAGCCTCAAGGGCCTTGCGGAAAGCGAACTCGGGCGCGACGAGGAAGCGGAGCAGAGTTTTCGAACGGTGATCCGTCTCGCGCCGAAGTCACCGACGGGCTATACGAATCTTGGCATATTGCTTTCCAAGGACGGCCGTCATGAAGATGCAGTTGCGGCCTTTCGCGAAGCCCACACTCTCGATCCCGCCAACTTCACCGCTCTCCTCGGCCTGGGGACTTCTCTGGAGGCACTGCACAAGCACGCCGAGGCTGCGGTTTACCTGCAGAGAGCGTGGAATGTTCGTCCCGGAGATTTCCAGACAGGATATGAGCTGGCGCTGGCACTAAGAGAGAGCAAGCAATCTGTCGCGGCGAAGAAGATTGTGAATGAGATCGCCGTTCCTCGCGATTCTGAGTCCGCGGTCAAGTATTTCTCGTTGGCTGGGGTAGTCGCGGAAGACTTGCAGGAATTCGTAGCAGCTTCTGACTTTTACGATCGCGCGTACGCCATCCAGCCCGACTCTTATGAGATATACGTGGCGCTGGTCCGCTCGACGCTCGGGACGGAGGCCGGGCCTTCACGGCGAAGCTTTCCTTCACCGCCGCAGAAGCTGTCGGGGCCACAAAACCTGCTCCGCTGGCGCGTTCGAACAGGCGATCCCAAGATTTGAGGCGGCCTTGCGCCTCGACGCCACGAACGAGACCGCGACCGTGAATCTGGCGCTGGCTTACAAGGATGTCGGCAAGACTTCGGCTGCTGCCGATCTGATCCGTCGCGCGATTAAATACCGACCCTCGGCGGCCCTTTACAACCTGCTGGGCGGACTAGATGAGGAATCCGGCGAATACGTGGAAGCAGTGCAGAGTTTTCAGCGGGCCGTGGAACTCGATCCCAACAATGAGCAGTACTACTTCGATCTGGGCATGGAATATCTCTCGCACTTCACATTCGGGCCGGCAGCCGAAGTCTATCGCGTAGGCACGCAAAAATTCCCCCGTTCCTCCAGGCAGTATCTGGGGCTGGCATTCAGTCATTACGCGCAACGCGAGTATGTCGAAGCGGCGGATGCTTTCACCGCTGCTTTGGAAATCGATCCGGAGTCGCCGGCGGTATTTCAGGCTTGGAAGACTGTGCTTAGTTTCGTTGCGCCCAAGGACTGGGAGGGACTACTTCCGCGCCTCGACCGACTGGAGGGAGCGCACCCCCAGAATGCGGAGTTAGCTTTTAGTTATGGTGCCGCACTTTTTCGACTTGAAGTTTCAAAGGGACAGGATTGCGCGTTCGACCGGTCGCAGTCGCTTCTCGAGAAGTCCGTGCGGCTACAGCCAAACTTCCCGGAGGCACATCTCGAATTGGGTGGGCTGTACACAGCTCGAAAACAGTTTCTGAAGGCAGTCGTTGAATATCTCGAGGCTATCCGACAGGATCCCAAGTCGGACCTCGCGCACTACCGGCTGGGTCAAGTTTATCGAGACATGAACAAACTGGATTTGGCTACCGAGGAGCTCGGCCGCTACCAGGAGCTATCGCGGCTTCACCAGGAGGAACTGAAGGAGAGCCGCAGCGCCGTGAAGCAATTCGTTCTCTTGCAAGGGAGCAAGCCCGGCGAACCGGGCGGCGCAGTTGCTCACTGACTCGCGCGGGTTCGATTCTCGACTTTCACGGCACGCCCTTCGCGATAGGAACGCTCCGCGGCGGCCGCGACTGCTACTGCCTGGCGGCCATCGAATGCGTCTACTTTAGGGGCGCGATCGGCGAGAATGGTCTGCACGAAGTCGCGCATTTCGTTGAGGTAACCGTCGGGAAATCGCGCCAGGAAATGATCGACGATATCGGTCTTCGCTCCCGCCGCAGTTAGCACAAGCTCAGCGGTCTGCTGGAGATATCCCATGATAATGGTTCCCTTGGAGCCCACGATCTCAGTACGGATGTCGTAGCCGTAGCCGGACTGCATGTAATTTTCCACGGCGCCCAGTGTGCCGCGCGAGAATTTCATGTTGAGAAGAGCGGTATCAATATCGTTGAACTGTGCAATCTCCGGAAAAACCAGAACCGCGCCGTAGGCGTGAATCTCAGAGATCTCATCGTTCATCAGCCAGCGACCCAGATCAAATTCGTGGACGGTTGAATCCTGAAAGAACATGCCGTTGACTCCGCTGGCCATGTAGCTGACTGGTGGAGGCGCGGGATCGCGGGCTAATGACTTGAAGATGACCGGCTCGCCGATCTCTCCAGCCTCGATGCGTTTCTTCGCCTTTACGTTGGGAGGATCATAGCGACGGACGTGGCCGACCTGGACGCGGACTCCAGCTCTTGCCGTCACGTCCAGCATTTGATCGGCTTCCTCCACGGTCAGGGTGAAGGGTTTTTCGCAGAAAATATCTTTTCTAGCCTGCGCGCACACGCGCATCGCGGCGCCGTGGAACTTCGCCGGGGTCACGACCACGATGGCCTGGATATCCTTTCGCTCCGCGAGCCCCTCGACGCTGCTGTAGGCATGTTCGATTTCAAGCTCGGAGGCTACCTGTTGGGCACGCTTCAGGTCGGCGTCGGCAACCGCTATCAACTGCGCTTCGGGGATCAAACGGCGGATGTTCAGCGCGTGCTGCTTACCCATGGTGCCGACCCCAAGTACGCCGATTCCCAGCTTAGCCATTAACGGTCCCCTATTCTCAGATCAGTATTCAATTCTCACCGTACCGCCCTTTTTTGCGGCCTGATAAATCCCGTCAATAATGACGATATCTCGCAAACCCTGCTCCCCATCGGGTTCCGGCTTGCGGTCTTCGCGGATGCAATTCGAGAAATAATCCAGCTCCAGAGCGAATTCGTCAATCGGTTTGAATGTCTTGGCGAACCATTGCCCGGCAATCTTACCGCTGAGCCTCCGCTCTTCCTCGAAGGCGAAGGCGGGGGCCAGCTCGGCCCATCCTTTTTCGCCGTGAACGTGGACGAACGAGGAAAAAGCTGCGCTGTAGGCGGCAGTCCCTTGCAGGATGAGGCCGCTGGGAAAATCCAGCCGGAAAGCGATACCCTCTTCCACCTCTTTATAGCGTCTTGGATCTCGTACCCAACTGACGCCGGTAGCCGCAATCGGGTCCTCGTTCACGAGCCAGCGGCACGTATTCACGCAGTAGACTCCGAGGTCGGTCAAGGGTCCTCCTCCACAGAGCTCGCGTGAAAACAGCCAGGAAGGCGAGTTGTCGCCAAACGGACGAAGCTCAGCGAACAGTGTGTGGATCACATCGATGCGTCCGAGTTCTCCTTTCGAAATCATGTTCTTGAGCTTGACGCTGCTCGGCTCAAAGTATTTCCGATAGGCGGTCATGAAATGGACTTTGTGCCGGCGGCAAGTCTCGACCATGTGGCGAGCCTGCGCGACTGTAGCTGCCAGAGGTTTTTCGCAGAGAACGTGTTTGCCCGCCTTCGCGGCTGCGACGGCGTATTTTTCGTGCTCGCCAGGCGGAGTCGCAATGTAAACCGCTTCCACCTCGGGGTTGCTGAGGCATTCGGCTAGCTCGTCGTAGCTGAAAGCATGGTTGGCTTTGAACTGCTTCGCGAATTTATGCGCCTTCTTCTTGTCTCCACTCACGACTGCGGCCAACTTGGCTTTCTTGCTGTGAGCGAACGCGGGCAACACCGCGACTTGAGAGATACTTCCCAAGCCCATAACCGCATAACCGACTCTCTTGGCCCCTGCCATTGATAAGATCCCCCGGATTTGAACGGTGCACTTCAGCGCCTAGCTTTCGCGGTCGGCGCGGCTGAGTCCTTGTGACTTGATGGCGCGATGTTCGAGTCCGCGAAGCTCTTCAATGTTCTCGAGAACCTTGAAGATCGCATCGGCAATCGTGTCGATGTTTGCTTTGCTGCCGAGGAACAAGTGATGCGAGAACCAGATTGCTTCGTGATACGCAGCACGCTCCGAAACGGGGCACTTGTACATGTTTCGCAGGTCAAGCGGCGTAGGACGTCCCCAGCTTAGAGCAGGGAAATCGGCAGAATTGACGGGGAATAGCGAGCTCTTGTAGACCGGCTCGTAGAAAAGACCGTCGCACGGTATTCCCTCCAACTGCAGTGCCGCGACGAAGGCCGCGCGCGGAATTCCGTTCATCTGTTCCGCAAAATATTTCAGCACATATCCGTAAGGAGCCAGGCGGGTAATGCGCGGTTCTGGCTTCAGCAATCCGAGCCCGCGAGTGCCGCGCAGACGGGACTCGAAGTGCTTCATGTTGGATTGCCGCACCTTCGCTTGTGCGGGGAGGCGCTCAAGCTGAGCTCCGAGAACCGCTGCCTGAAATTCGCCCAGTCGGTAGTTGAATCCAATGATGCGATGTCCGAATTTGTCGGTCACGCTGGCACGCCCGGCGTTGATGTAGCTCTGCACGCGCTCCATGTATTCCAGGTTGTTGGTGATGACCGCGCCACCTTCGCCCGATGTGATCAGCTTGCTGGATTGAAAACTGAAAGCGCCCACATCTCCGATCGAGCCTGCGCCCTTGCCACGCCACATGCCGCCATGGGCGTGGGCGCAGTCTTCAATCACCTTGATGTTGTGCTTCTTGGCGATCGCCATGAGTTCGTCCATGTCGGCAAACCTCATTCCCAGATGGACAGGAAGAATGGCCTTGGTCTTGGGCGTGATTGCCTGCTCGATCAGCTTCGTATCCAGGCAATACGTGTCGGGATCGACGTCCACGAACACCGGCACGGCATTGACCAGCAGCACCGGTCCGACAGTCCCTTCCCAGGTGTAGGCCGGAACAATCACTTCGTCGCCGGGTCGGATATCGATCGCCTTGAGTGCCGCCTGAATAGCGACAGTCCCGGTATTCACACACTGGCCGTACTTCGCGGTGTGGAGCTTGGCAAACTTCTTCGCGAATGCGTCGGCGTGCTTGCCGGGGAACGGCTGTCCGCCCCAGTTGTGACTTTCCAGAACATCTTTGAGCGCTTTTCTCTCTTTATCGTTGAATATGGGCCAAGGATCAAAGCGCTTTTTTCGGACAGGCTTCCCGCCGGTGATTGCCAGTTTTCCCATCGGATGTTCTCCTTCGCTGGAACTTTATGAACTCGTTTAGCCGGAACTCGCGGTCAGGCCCAGGGGGCGATTGCGACCTTCATGGAATCCGGCGCGATAGATTTTTGCACGGCAGCTTCAACGTCTCGAAGCGGGAAGCGGTGCGAAACAAATTCCCGCAAAGGATAGTTATGGATATAACGAGCCATCTGGCGCATGCTGGGGCCGTAGCTTGCCGGCTCTTCTCCACCGACGCCAAGAATGCGTACGCTCTTCGAGCACAGATGGCGGAAGGGGCTGATGGGCACTTCACCGAGGTCAGAGAAGTTGCCGGCCTCTAGGAGCAGCCCTCCCAGGCGCAGCATTTCGAGGCCTTCGGGCACCGCTTGAGGGACGCCTGCAGTCTCAATCACCAAGTCGGCGCCACGGCCCTGGGTAAGGCCGCGGACAAAATCCAACCGGTCGGCGAGATTTGTCTTGGACGCGTTCAACACATGATCGGCCCCGAGTCGCCTGGCAAACTGCAAGCGGTAATCGGACAGGTCGACGGCGATGATATTTCCCGCTCCAAGCATGCGGGCTTTCATCAGGAAGCACATACCCAGCGGGCCCACCCCAAGAACCACGACGGTATCGTCGAACAGGAAGGCTTCACTGGGGAAGGCCGACATCTGCTTCGCCCGATCAAGTCCCACCGTCACAGCCATTACTTCAGTGAGAACCGCAACTTCGGAAGGCAGGTCGTCCGGAACGCGAACCAGAAAGCTCCCGGGTACGATGTACATGTATTGAGACCAGCCGCCAAACAGATATGGTGGATCGGCGGCACTCAGGTTATTGCCATAGTCCGTCATGTTCTGGCAGAAGTAGTAAGGGAAGTCGTGCCGGCAGTAATAACAGTCACCGCAGGAAACGTTCGCGCCGACGACCACTCGGTCACCGACCGCCAAAGGAATACCTTCGAAATCAGTGTAATGGCCGTTGCCTCCGATGGCCGCGACCGTGCCCACATTTTCGTGGCCCTGAATGATCGGAAAACGAATCCTTTTACCCTCTCCGATGCCCGCGTATTGGTTGATGTGACCCTGGTAGGTATGCTTATCGGTGCCGCAGATTCCCGACAACTCCATTTTCACGAGCACACAGCCCGGTCCCGGCTCCGGCAGCGGATACTCCCGGACCTCGTACTGACCGGGTTGAACCAGCGTCGCGGCGAGAACGGTTTCGCTAGACATCGTTGAGAAGACCCTCTCCGGGCGCCCCGCAGTGATTTCTAAGACGCGGCGGAGGCGTTTTATATAAGCGGTTAGAACAATATCGGCCAATGACGGAATTTGTCAAGGCTGATTATCGCGACCGCGAGGGATTAATTAATAGAATCCAGCCGCATGCGTTTTTGCTCCTGTTCGGCAGCCTTCCGCTTCAGTTCCTGGAAAACCTGCAATTCTTTGCGGGCCTCCTCAGCCTGCCCGTGCTCCTTATACAAGCCGAAGAGGAGATAGTGGGCATCCTGATCGTCGGGGTCGGAGGCGACAACCATCTGAAGCATCCTTACGGCCTCGTCCGCCTTGCCCTGCGCATGATACGCCTTAGCCAGGTCGAGTTTGGCTTCGATGAGTCCCGGCTGGGCCCCCAGCGCTTGCGAGAGATATTGTTGTGCCAGGTCCAGTTCATTGCGCCGCAAGTGGATGTCGCCGATAAGATAATCGGTCATCGCATCATTGGGTGAAATTTTCAGTTCCTCTTGAAACTCGGCCAGGGCCTCATCCAGGCGCCCGCCTTCGCGGTACAGAGTTCCCAGAGCATAGTGAAGTCCTCCCGCATCCGGTTTCTGTGCGATCGCCTTCTTGTATTCGTTGATTGCGGCCGGCGTCAGGTTTTGCTGACGTAGCATTTCAGCCCGCAACTGCAGCATGCGATAAGAGTCGGGCGCGGCCTTGGTCAATTGGGAGAACGCATTGGAAGCAACGTACGTAGCCGCTTTCCCCTTGAAGTACAGAGCATCCGCGCTACGAGGTTCAAGCTCTGCCCAGTGGCTTAGCACTACCAGGGCTTCGTCGTCTTTCTCCTTCCTCAAATAAGCCAAGCCCAGATGAGCAGCCACGATCGGGTCATCCTTCATGGTCCGGTAGGCTTTTTCGAGCAGCGGAAGCGCACGGTCGAACTCGCCGCTATTGAAATAACTCAGGGCCAGCAGGACTTGGGTGCGATCCAGATACGGGTTAAGTTCGAGAGCGGTGTGGAGCTCAGTGATC
>WNFJ01220343.1_pt1 | contig 10521 bp, 10 predicted proteins | sample 5400461 | NCBI WGS metagenome assembly WNFJ01 (sample SAMN13153349, study PRJNA577476) | soil metagenome | isolation source: 115 cm saprolite on Douglas fir-dominated hillslope | place: USA:California | collected 2013-09-17
CGATAAAGTTCACCAGCTTGCAGGGAGGCACTAACCTTGGGTAATCGCTTTCCGCATCAAATTTTCTTATCGGCCGAGAAGCGCGGCTCCAGGTATAGCTCATCCGAGCTGCGTGATTTCTCCCGAATTGCGATGGGGAAGACTAACACTCCCGCTAATCCAAAATGGCCGCTGGCACCATTGACGGCACTCCGAGGTTAGCTTTGCCTGGTCTCGCAATACCGGGCGATACAGATGCTCGCATTACTTGCAGATTGTTAGACATGTTTTCTAAAACGAATGCGCTTGAGCCTGTGTCCTCAGTTAACTATCATTTTTCATACCCAATAACCTATAGGGAGGCGCTCGGTGGTAAATAACCCGGCTCAAGAGTCTGTCGAACAACACGCGCTGCGGATGGTCAACATCGAAAAGTATTTTGGCCTGGTGCGCGCGCTAACCAACATCAACCTGGAAGTTGGTCGCAATGAGATCGTGGGGCTGATCGGCGACAACGGAGCCGGTAAGTCGACGATGGTGAAAATTCTGACGGGCGTGTTTCCGCCAACCAGAGGCGAATTATACGTTGGGGGCCGCAAAGTCGATTTCCGCCGCTATAACGTCCAAAGCGCCCACGCGCATGGCATCGAAACCGTGTACCAGGATAAATCGCTCGGTGAAAAACAGGTCCTGTGGCGGAACTTCTTTATCGGACGGGAGATTGTGAACCGCTTTGGCTTCATCGACGTGAAAAAGGAAAAGGCCATTGCCAACGAGGTGATGGTCAATACCATTGGCTTCCGTGGCAAGGGCATAACGGTGGACTCCTACGTGAGCCAGCTTTCAGGCGGTGAGCGCCAGGGGATCGCCATTGGACGCGCGATGCATTTCGAGGCCGATCTCATCATTCTTGACGAGCCAACGGTTGCTTTGTCCCTCAAGGAGGTGGCGAAGGTAATCAACTTCGTGCACAAGATAAAGGAGGGCGGCAAGGCGAGCATTTACATTTCCCACAGCATTCCGGACGTGTATGAGGTCTCTGACCGCTTCATCGTCCTGGATCGTGGTGAGATTGGCGCAAGCATTCCGAAAAAGGATATTAGTTTGAAGGATTTAGATGGATTTCTGCTCGATTACGCGCACGGCCTGAAAGACAAGGAATCCTCATGAACTCTGTCAGGTCACTCTTTAAGTTTCTGGGTCGGCTGGAAGGTTTCGCAATAGCTATGGTGCTGTTGGTCCTGTACATTGCGTTGATCATTGCCGCCCCTGCCGTCTTCACGCACCCGCTGATCTATATATCCTTCCTGGAAACGGTTCCACCTACACTCATTGCTGCGTTAGGGCTGACGCTCGTCATTACCGCAGGCGAGATCGACTTGAGTTTCCCCGCCGTTGTTTCGCTGTCGGGCTTTGCACTTTCCTGGGGTTGGAAAACCTTTGACCCAGCCTACGGTGCCTGGATTGGAATCGGGCTGGCCCTAGCTGCCGGCGCTCTGGTGGGGTACATCAACGGCGTGATGGTCGCACGCATCGGCGTACCATCAATTATGGCAACCCTCGCCGCGAATTTTTTCTGGTACGGCATCTCGATTCTGCTCGCGGGCGGACTGCAGGTGACGCTCAAGGGAAGTCAGGACAATTTCGTCCACGAGCTTAGCGTGCCTAATCAGGCGTTCTGGGCGTTGGGCCTGGCTGTGCTGCTATGGTTCATCCTGAACCGACACAAGTTTGGTGAGGGCATCATGTTTATCGGTGACAATGCCAACGTCGCGCGGGTGATGGGTGTCAACGTCGAAGCGACCCGCATCAGGCTCTTCGCTTTGCACGGCATGATCGCGGCCTTTTCAGGAATTATCGTCACCCTTGATATTGGCGTGTTCTACCCCGACCAGGGCAACTTTCTCCTGCCAGCGATGGCGTCAGTGTTTATTGGCGGGACCTCCATCGCCGGGGGCGCAGGTTCTATATTCGGGACAGTTTTCGGGGCCTATATTATTGGTTCGCTGGCAGCTGGCGTAGTGGCGACTACGATCAGCGGCTATTGGGTCCAGGTGGTGGAAGGGGTCGTCATGGCTGCGGTCATCGTGCTCAACGCGGCAACGGGCAAGGGCAACACGGCTCAGCTATTCAGTCGGTTCCGTCATTGGGGGTCACCAGTTGCGGCCAACCCCGCTCACCAACTGGACGACACGGCGCCGAACTGATTCGCAGCCGTTTGCCCGTTTGTCCGTTTGTTTGTCTGTTTAGCCTTTACGAAAGGGATGAAGCCCATTTAATGCTAAGGAGTCCCCCCCGTGTTAGCAGCATCGCTAAACAACGAATCTGATTCACTCAAAATAAGGAAACTGAAAATGAAACGTATCTCTACAATTACAGGGCTCGTGTTAGCATCCGCTTTCGTCCTAGCAATAGCCCCGGTGAAATCCACTCGCGCCCAAGGCAAGCCCATTGTCGTCTATATGCAAATGGGCGGTGATAGGGGTATTGCCTCCGTGTTGGCCCGCACCAGCGGTGCAGAAGCCGCAGCCAAGGCCCTCGGCATCGAACTGCATGAGCAGTACGCAAGCTGGGACACCAAAAAGATGATCGACCAGTTCAAGGAGGCGATTGCCGCCAAGCCTGACGGCATCGAAATCATGGGCCACCCTGGCGAAGACGCCATGGCGCCACTGGTTGACCAGGCTGAAGCCGCTGGGATCATTGTCACCAGCGGTAACAACCCGCTGCCCAACCTCGAAAAAAAGTACAAGGCCAAGGGCTTCGGCTATGCCGGTGCCGACCTGTACGCGGGTGGTTATCTGACCGGACAGGCGATGGTTGAGAGTGGGAAGCTCAAGGCCGGCGACAAGGCCCTCGTGTGGGACATCTTCCATCAGGAAGGCCGCAGCAGGAGTTGTCAGGGTGTCTTTGACGCGCTGGAGAAAACTCTCGGCAAGGGCAACGTTGATAAGCTCGACGTCACCCAGGATATCGACTCTGATCCGCCCAAGGGTATCCCGGTAATGACGGCCTATCTGGCGGCCCATCCCGACCTCAAGGCCATCGGAACGCAGCACGGTCAAATCACCGCCCTTTTGCCCAAGATCCTCAAGGACGCTGGCAAGAAACCCGGTGAGGTCGTGGTCGGTGGTATTGACCTCGGCCCGGACGTCATCGCCGGAATCAAGGCCGGCTACGTTGTGGCGAGCTTTGACCAGGTTCTGTACCTCCAGGGCTGGGACCCGGTACAGCAAATCTGGTTGACCAAGAATTACCTTATCCCCGGCTTGCACCAGGACACGGGTGTCGGCGAAGTCACGCCAGCCAACGTCGATACCATTGCTCCCCTGATCGAGCAAGGCTTCCGTTAAGCCAAAGCCAGTTTCTAGTCAGTTGATCGACTAAAAGAAGTACGCCCTGCCACATTAGCGGGGCGTAGTTTTTTTCTACCCCGTTTTGACTGGGGTAGAAGGTCTCGATCAGTGCGCTAACCCGCAAAAATCACGTCCGGCGGCCGCCGGACCGAAGCAACGAGCTCATTGCGGGTTAGAAGGCTCTTACACAGACGCTGCGCGTCTGTGTAAGAGCCTATTTTAAAATAAATGAATCAAAAGAAACTGTTTTAAACTCTTCTCTCCAAAAAAAGCAGCGAAAATTTTCCGGCCATGTAGGCGAAGCGTCCCCGCTTTGCTTCTTCAAGCCGAAGCAAAGCGAGACGCTTCGCCTATATATCCGCTGCCTGAGCCTGCATCGCTCACAAATCTTTAGAGATTTGTGAGCGATGCAGGCTCAGGCGATGACGCTCGACAGTAACCGAAGATAGCATGATGGTGCGGCTTGGGTGATCACGCAATTGCTGTTTTTGCTGATAATGGCGAACGGTACGCCCTTGCTCGCGAAAAAGATCTTGGGCAATCGATTCTCGCGTCCTCTCGATAGCGGCGCCAGATGCCCCGATGGGCAGCCTTTGTTTGGCCCGTCCAAAACCATCCGGGGGATCTTCCTCTCGGTTCTGGTGACCGCGGTCGGTGCGTGCTTGGTGGGTCTCGGATTCAAAATCGGGGCACTGATCGGCGGCGCGGCCATGTTAGGCGATCTCTTCTCCAGCTTTTTAAAGCGTCGCATGAGGCTGCCTGCAAGCAGCAGGGCGGCTGGGCTAGACCAAATACCTGAATCCCTGTTTCCACTTCTCGCGTGCCGTAGTGCGCTTTCGTTGACGGTATCAGAGATCGCGATTACCATAGTCAGCTTCTTTCTCGGCGAAATACTGGTCTCCCGGCTCCTCTACAAGCTTCGTCTGCGGGACCGCCCGTACTAGTGCACCGCGTGTGATGGTGATGTCGCCATTGTATCCGAGACGGCACACCTGTCCAATTCGGGCGCTCGGGCAGCTTGAAGGTGATGCAGGGTGATTTCCGGAGCGCAGTTGAGACGTACGGCCACGACGCACGATCCGACGCCAACCGACGTGTAGCCGACCATGTCGTGATATTTCCACGGCCCTGACGCCATGTACCGCGGCAGGACCGAATCGAGGGTGATAGGGATGGACCCGGGTAGACAGATCTGTCCGCCGTGGGTGTGCCCACCCAACAGCAGACTGAAATCGGCATGAGCAGCCTGGCGATAGATCTCTGGAGTGTGCGACAGCAGGATCGAGAACTCATCGTGCGGGATCAGGGAAGCGGCCTTTTCAATATTGTCGACGCGATAGTAGTGGGCATCATCTATCCCTGCGAGATGGATGCGTTGGTTGCCTCGCACGATCGTCTGGTACTCGTTGAGCAGCATTCGGATCCCCATCTCCTCCAGTCCGGGCACCATGCGGATCGTGTCGTGATTGCCTAACACGCCGTAAACCGGCCCTTTGAGATGCGATCGGACCTGCGCCACTCCTTCGAGAGCTGCATCGAATGGACCGAAGGTCTTGCCGCGGTAATCACCGGTCAAAACACAGAGGTCGTACGAAACGCCATCAAGAAGCTCTATCAAGCGGCGCATCGCACCTTGGCTTATGTCCGCATGCATGTCGCTGATGTGGAGGATGGTGAATCCATCAAAAAGGACTGGAATGTCCGCACGCTGGATGAGGTTGTGGCGTATCTGTATCCGTTCTGCATTCTTGCACCCTCGCCAATACAAACCGGCCAGCTTCAATGAGTTGCGAATAACCGAGTGGATCGAGTACCAGTTCTCGATGTGAAAAAAGTTGATACCATGCCCGAATACGCGTTGCTCATAGTCCTTCTCGATCCCAAGCCGCTGCCTTGCATGCACGCGTCCGAAGCGCTGCTCCAATTTTGCAGAAATGTCCTGCTGCATCGATGGCTCTGCCTTTCGCGTTGTACCTAGCCTGCATGGCTCACAAATCCTTAGAGATTTGTGAGCCATGCAGGCTGTGGCAACAGAATTCCCCGGCTGCGCCGAAAATTCTACTGCTTTTTGGAGAGAAGAGTTTAAAACACTTTGTTTCGATTCATTTATTTCAAAATCTGCTCTAGGACAGACGCGCAGAGTCTGTCTAAGAGCTTTCTAACCCGCAATGAGCTCGTCGATTCTTAAAGCGTGTGATTTTTGCGGGTTAGTCCCGCATCTCAGGGGGGCCTTCACCAAGGCACTTTGTTCTCCCTTTGTCAAAAGTCTCCATCTGTGCGTTCAGCAAGCCGCTGTGAATTGTTCCGCCGTCCTTCGCAGCTCATCACACGATGAAGGACGCGCCGTTGGTACGGCGACTAGAAGTTTGGACAGGTACTGTTAACGCAATGAGGCAATCGCGTCCATCGCCAATTCCTTCCCGCCGGGCACGCCAACCTTCGAATGTCGCTAACCTAAATCAGCATTTCCGTCCCCGGATCGAACAGACAGGCCTTGGCCATATCAACAGCGAGCGTTACCGTCTCGCCGACCGAGGGCGCCGCATCCGGCTCGAAGCGGGCGATGACCTCGCGGCTGCCAATGCGCACGATCACCATGGTCTCGGCGCCGGTCGGCTCGACGACCTCGACCCGGGCTTCGAACGTGGCTAGATAGGGTTTTTCCTCCGTTCGCCGGCGATCGTAGCGGGTCAGGTTTTCCGGCCTGATGCCCAGCACCACGCGACGGCCGCCCCCGACGGATCTGGCGACATCGTCGGGAAGCGGCAGACGCGTCGCCTGCCCTTCGCTTTCCGTCAACACCACGGCGGCCGGGCCCGAAACAACAATCTGGGCGGGCAGGAAATTCATCGGCGGCGAGCCCATGAAGCCGGCAACGAACATGTTCGCCGGCCGGTCGTAGACCGTCCGCGGCTCGGCAAATTGCTGCAGCCTGCCCTGATGCATGACGGCGATGCGGGATGCGAGCGTCATCGCCTCGACCTGGTCGTGGGTGACGTAAATCGTCGAGCGGCCCGATTTTCTAGGGCTCGCGGGTTAATTTTTCTACCACTAGCATATATCGCGTACAATAGTGAAGTGCTTACATCGCAAAACTTAGTGTGTCGCGCGCAGGACCTAGCCCCTGCGTGCAAGCGCCTTTATCGCCTAAAACGGAGCCTCCATTATGCCTATTTCATGGAAAATTGCCGGATCCTACTTTGAAGCTTGTAATTGTGACCTTGCGTGTCCATGCGTTTTTCTGAGCCCACCTACAAGTGGGGACTGCACTGTCTTGCTTGCCTGGCACATCGACCAGGGTTGCTTCGGGGAGGTCGATCTGGATGGACTTAACGCCGTGCTTGCGGCCCATTCGCCCGGCCACATGCTGGAGGGCAAGTGGAAAGTTGCCCTCTATGTGGACGAACGGGCAAACCAAAGTCAGCAGGATGCTTTGACTCAAATCTTCTCTGGCCAGGCAGGCGCGGCTCTTGCGCCGCTCATCGGCGAGGTCCTGGGAGTTAAGGCAGCGCTGATCGAGTATCGTTCTGAAGGAAAACGACGCAGTTTGCATCTCGGCGACGTCGCCGACGCAGAAATTGAGGGGCTGCCCGGGCAAGATGGTGGTGATGTCACGGTCGCGAGCGCCCCATTTGCCGCTGTTCCAGGCGTACCGCTCGTGGTAGCAAAGTCCAAGCAGATGCGGTTCAGTGATTACGGCCTAAAGTGGGAGGTGTCGAACAAGAACGGATACTTTTCGCGGTTCGCTTACCAGTCTGCGTGAACCTGCGTGTCCGTGAGCCCGATCCTGGTAGAAATTCTCAAGCGTGACCGTGCAATCGTCGCGTTTGGTCTTGCGGGAGTCGCGATTCTGTCGTGGACATACCTGATCTACATGGACTGGCGAATGCGCCATATGGATGTCGGGACGGAGATGGTCATGATGGTCGCGATGATGGTCCCCGCTGCCAGCCCGGTGATTCTGCTTTTTGCTGAGATCAATCGGCGTTGCAACGAGCAGCAGGCACGTTCGTAGCAACCGGACAGTTCCTGTTGGGTGATCTGACGGCGTGGACCGGCTTTAGCGTCCTTGCCACGCTAGCGCAGTGGGGCCTGCTTACAGCGGCTTTGGTTTCACCGATGATGGAGAGCACGAGTAAAGCATTCGGCGCAGGATTGCTGCTCGTTGCAGGTCTCTTTCAGCTCAGCCGTCTGAAATATGCCTGTCTGGCTCATTGCCGATCTCCAATGGGGTTTTTGGCTAACGAATGGCGACGCGGCGCATGGGGCGCTTTTAGGATGGGATTGAAGCATGGCGGCTGCTGTTGGGCATTGATGAGTCTCCTTTTTTCCTTTGGCGTAATGAACCTGTTATGGGTCGCCGGTATCAGCGCCTTTGTCCTGCTGGAGAAGATCACTCCCGCGAACCAAATGGTCAGCCGCCTTAGCGGTTTTTTGTTCATTGGCTGGCGGCCTGGATTGCTTTTGGCTCGTAGAGTTAGCAACCTCGCGTGGAAGCCCGAGGTTTCAACCCCGGAAACGTCCAATGAAATGCTCCGCCCTCTCAGAACTCATCGAAAGCGATGTGATCCGTCGAGACGCCTAGATCGGCGAGCATATTTCTGCATGCCTTGATCATCATTGGAGGGCCGCAGAGATAGTATTCGACCGCCTTGGGATCCGGATGATCCCTGAGATAGTGCAGAAACACGACCTCGTGAATGAATCCGGCGTGACCGGTCCAATTGTCCTCCGGCAGCGGGGCCGAAAGTGCAAGGTGGAAGTCGAAGTTGGAATGCTCAGCGGTGATCGGCTGGAAATATTCCTCGTAGAAGATTTCCTGCCTCGAGCGGGCTCCATACCAGAAGCTAACTTTTCGATGCGTTTTCTCGGTCTCGAAGAGATGCGCGACGTGCGCGCGAAGCGGGGCCATGCCGGCACCCCCGCCAATGTATACCATTTCCCGCTGAGTGGGCTTAATGTGAAAATCGCCGAATGGTCCAATCGCAGTGACGGTGTCGCCGGGCTTGAGGTGAAAGACGTAGGCGGAACCTACGCCCGGTGGACAGTCCTGGCCGGGCGGCGGCGTGGCGATACGCACATTGAAGCGTAGCGTGCGCTCGTTCTGCTGGTTGCTTGCAATCGAGTAGTTGTTTCGGCGACCGATCGCGTTATTGCACACGACAAGGTCGAAGACGTGCTGATTTTCCCAAACGGTCGCATAGGGCTCGGGGATTTCGAACTCCCGAAAGCGGATGTTTTGGTAAGCCGGGATGTCGATCTGGATGTAGTCGCCGGGCTCGAATCCGATCTTCTCGGCGGCGTTCACGGGCTCGAGGATGAGCTCCTTAATGAAAGTGGCGACGCTGTGATTGCTGACAACGCGAAGGGGCATCGTCTTTTGCTCGCGGCCAGCGAAACCGCCGGGATGAAAGATGTTGAGGTAGAGTCGTCCGCCGCGTTCCTCGAGCGGATAGGTGGCGAGCCCGCGGCAGACCGGGGCGCGAGCAGGAGAGCCATCGACCAGATTAAACCGCCCATTGTGCTTCGAGCACTCGATGATGTTACCCTTCACGAGGCCATTGGCGAGGTGGGTGTTACCATGAGTGCAAATGCCGTCCATGGCGTAAAGGGCGCCCTTTTCATCGCGGGCAAGTGCGTAGGTTCTTTTTCCGTGATCGAAACGCATTACGTCAGAGCAGCCGAGGTCTGCGGCAGCGCAGATTTCGATCCAGCCGTTCGCGTCTGGCTTCGCATCGGAGGTGCAAGTGCCTTCGTGCAGGCGGGCTTTCGGTTGAGGAAGCACGCGCTTAACGTGATAGGCTGGATCTTGCACTTGGCGCGCGAGGGATGGGATGATCTCGCGCCACGCGGCGAGCAGGCTCGGATACGGCCTGGGCATGTCGTCCTTGACGGCCTCGTGGAGCCGCGGCAATGCATGATAGGGCACGAGCGGGANGCGGGAACATGTGGTGCTCGACGTGATAGTTCATGTTCCAATACAAGAATCGATTGATCGAGTTCATGTAAATCGTCCGGGAGTTGAGTCGGTGATCGAGCACGTTTTCAGCGAGGCCGGCGTGCTGGGTGAGGCCATAGATCGGCAACAACCATGCGCCGAAGAGATTGGTGAGGCCCACGAACATAAGCGGCAGGACGCTATGTGTGGAGACCGCGAGGCAGACTACGGCAATATAGATCGCCAGGTAGACTCGGGCTCGGCGGTAGACCTTGGGAAACTCGCTCTCCGGAATGTAGGTCTTCTCGTCGGCACTCATCCGGCCAAAGGAGTGCATCACAATGTGCTGGAAATATTTCGGATAAACCGACAGAGCAAAGAAGCTTTTAATAATTCCTTTAACGTCGGGGGGACGGGGCACGGCTATCTCGGGATCGCGACCAACGATGATGGTGTCGCTGTGGTGGCGAGTGTGGCTCCAACGCCAGACCGTCGATTCGCGCATTACCATGAAGGAGGCGATCTCGTAAAGCACGTTGTTCATCCAGTCGATCTTGAACGCAGTGCCGTGACCGGATTCGTGCCAGCGGGAGTCGGATGTGGATGCGTAAAGGGCCGCGTAGATCATGTAGGGAATGACAGTCCACCACGATGGCCAAAGTAGAGACGTGGCGAAGCCGAAACCGAGGATGAGCCCAAACCATATGAGCGTGTCACGGATCGCCGGACCGTCTCGCCGTTCCAGCAGTCTGCGCATCGTCGCACGCGGGACGGGACATTGATACCAGTCCGCTTCGGCCAGTCCACGTTCAATAGCGCGCGCGGCATTTTCACCGGTGAGGCTGTAGTTCAGCTTGGTCGGCGGCATTAGCAGAATAGTGGATTCGTGGCTCATAACGATCGTCGAGATGAGTGATTACTTGATTAGGCTGTCCTCTAACCCGCAAAAATCACTCGAAAGCCGAGTCGAAGAGCTCATTGCGGGTTAGAAAGCTCTTAAACAGACGCTGCGCGTCTGTTTAGGAGCCCGTTTTAAAATAAATGAACCAAAAAACTGTGCTCTTCTCTCCAAAAAGCAGCGGAATTTTCCGGCGTATCCGGAGAATTCTGCTGCCAGAGCCGGTATCGCTCAAAAATCTAAGGATTTGTGAGCGATGCAGGCTAAGGCTCTTCGCTTCCGCAGAAAAGCGAAAAGTGCTTAAACGTGAATTTCCAAGCCTTGTAGTCCAGACGGTCCAGGCAACAATT
>WNFJ01292224.1_pt2 | contig 10521 bp, 17 predicted proteins | sample 5400461 | NCBI WGS metagenome assembly WNFJ01 (sample SAMN13153349, study PRJNA577476) | soil metagenome | isolation source: 115 cm saprolite on Douglas fir-dominated hillslope | place: USA:California | collected 2013-09-17
GCTCTTCCAGTAACGCTGGATGAGCAGAGCGAGCGAGGCGCGTTGCTCTGTCCGGGGGAAGTTCGTGATTATCATAAATAGAGTCCTTTCTCTTGGGTTATGTGACAGGTCATCAGTCAGGAAAAGCCAGAGGAGCCACCTATGAGCCTGCGGCTCGCCACTGTACCTGAAAAACGCGTTTCCCCGAACCGATCTATGGAATGGGCAACAGGGACGCGGGATGGGACAAGCCTATTCCCTACCAACCCCCTCCTTTTTCAGCAGAGATCAAAACGAACTCTCTGTTTCATTCTGTGTTAGAGTGTAGCAGTTCGAGGCATAGCATGAATGCTACCAGGGTGCTATTCACGGTAGTATTCTAGTATCATCGGTGGCTATTAAACCTGCCGATTTGGTGACCTTGGCCTGCTTTTGGGGGGTCGGAGAAGAGAAATTTGCTATAATTGAGCGAGTGGGTCAGTTGCCTAGAATACCAAATAGCGTTCAGAGTTCCTCACCCAGCATGCCAAGCGTTCGTGCCTGCCTGACTGCTTGTACTCGGTTGTTGACGCCCAATTTGGAGAAGATGTGGCTAACATGACGTTTGACCGTATCGACGACAATGACCAGTTCTTGGGCAATTTCCTGGTTGGATGCGCCGCGTGCCAGCAGTTGCAGGACCTCCAGTTCTCGCTCACTCAAGGGCTCCGGCAATGGCTGAGCTTTGGTGAGCTCTCCCACGTGTGCATGCACCACATGTTCCTGCTGAAAGGCGCTAAGCAGCATGTCTAGATAAAGGGTTCGCCCACTCTTGCTGTCGCGTTTCCGTAGCTGATAGAGCAGGGCTTCTATGGCGGCTCCTTCGTCGACAAAACTGCGGATGTAGCCCTCCGGCTCAGCCAGACGGACGGCCTCCGAGAGGACTTCGAGGGCCTGTGTCTCCTGTTGGCACATCTGGTAGGTCAAGGCTTGCAAGAGACGGATCTCAATTACATGGCCCCAGCGCTGACCTGCCGTGGCCCTCTGAAGTGTCGGCTCCAACCGCTCCAGGGCACGTGTTGGCTGATCCATGGCTAAGAAGATACGTGCACAGGCCACCTCTTCGCGTTCGCATCCAAATGGCATCCCATGTCGCTCTCTCAGATCCAGCTCTTCGGCCCAGCGAGCAGCCCGATCTCGTTGCCCACAGGCCAGCCAGAGTCTCACTTGGTCAACAGTAGTGAAGAGAGAAGAGAGATAGCGGTAGAGAGACTGGTTGGCGCTCGCACCAATGTGTTCAAACTGCTGCAAGGCAGCACGTGCTGCATCGTACTCCCTGCGTGACAGGCAGACACGTAACAGAATGGCATACGCACAGAGGGTGTAAAGAATGAATCCCTTCGATGTGGTCTGTTGACACAGTGGAATGGCTTCTTGGACCAAAGAGAGTACTGTATCTAGTTGGTTCCACTCCCGCAGGATCTCTGTCTGGAGAACCATGGGCCAGCCTACATCAGGGAGCATACCCTCTCTCGACATCTGGCCCAGATGGATTGCCTGTTGGGTGAGCCTCTGAACCTGGTGTAATTGTCCTGCTCCGATCATGGCTGTAGCAGTTATGCCCGCGGCAAAGATAGCATAATCATGCAGCTCTGCCTCTTTGGCAATCAGATATCCCTGATACATACTTGTGATAGAAGCTTGTGCATCGTTGATAGAAGTCAGATAAGAGGACGAGCACTGGGCACAGTACACAAGAAAACGCCCAAAGGTATTCTGTGGTGAGAGCAGGGCTAACGCTCGCTGGCAGAGCGCGAGTACGGCTTGCCCATCTTCTTTACAGAAACCCCGCAAGCAAGCGCGAAAAGCGGTGATTGCTCCAAGCTGGTCCTCTTGTTCCTGCTGCTCTTGTCGAGCGAGCAATGGGGGGGAGTTCTCCTTACCCATCTGCCTGCTGAGCGAAGTGCTCAGTGCTGCTTCCGCAATATGCAATTGACCACAGGTAGGCATAATAGATTTTATCTTCTTCATTGTCTTTATCTTTAGGTTTTAGATTGTTATTTGCCTCTTGTAAAACCATTTGTAAAATACGTCTGCGTATCATACGAGCGGCACGTAAGGTTCTTTCATCGTTCGCAATGAGAGGTCCCACAGGTTGGTAAAAATGGGGGAATATGGGGTTTTTAGGCATCACTTTCATAGGCTGATAGATTATTTCCGGTTCTTTTTTATCTTGTGGAGGTTCAAGAGTCCACATAGGAAAGGTACGTTTAGAATGAGGAGATGTCATAGTTACGCGTAGTAACTGCCATCCTGGAGGTGGTGTATCTCCTGCAAATATTCTTCGTATATTCATATCCCCGTCAAGTATGGCTTTTTCGTATCATCTCAAAAATTAGGGGCAAAAAAAACTGATCATTTGATTGAATCTAGGAAAGAAGCGCCTTCTCTCCCTGATAACCAATGCCCTTAGGCTATGTTACCCCGGATTATTGAGAAGATACGCTTTTTCATATTTTCATATTGGTCTTTAGGTTGTTCCAATTGGATGCAAGCTAAAAAATCATGACGTTCTTTTAGAACATCCTCAAGACTTAGCCCGTGAAATATATCATTTACACTTTCACTCTGATACACTCTTGTTTCACCACTTTCTATAGTATCGTGTGCTTCTTTTTCCATTTCTTGTCCTACTTGGTCGAGTGTCATCTGCACATCTTTATCTGTTATTTTTCCTATCTCTTTCAAGTCTGCAATAACTTGATCTTTGACTGTTTCAAACCTTTCTTTCATATCTAACCGAAATTTGTCAAAACGTGGAATATCATCAGCATGTATACGAAAGAGCACTTTTCCGTATTCAAGGTTATGTAACTCATGAAACATCTTATGAAATGGCTGTTTTGTCACAATGGCTATAAATTGTTTTGCAATGTCAGACGGGCCTTGATAATGAATACTAGGTAAAGGTCCTGTGATGAAATCTTGTACGTTATCGTTTAGCAATTTTTGCAATTTTTGCAATTGCTTTTTATCACGATCAGATAGCCTTGTATATCTAAAATGTCGTAGAAGTATCAATTGTATGGCTATACTTTTTTCGGCCATATGACTGTATTCAGACCACATCATATAGGCTTTCATTTCAGCAACGTTGTTAAATGGTGTCTCTTGCATGAGGAGAGTCCTTTCTCTATTGGTTGACGAAAGTATTCTGCAAATAATCTTGTGTAGCCATAACATGTTAAAATAGTTCGTTTATGGCTATAGCAAGATTATACAATACTACCACATATATACAAGGCTATCAAGATACCTGTACCTATGATCCTATGCATGTCATATCCCATAATGAGGTAGCATCTTTCCCGTGAAAGAAGTGAAAACCAATTCTTGACTATCCTCTCTCGTGTTTTGCACCTTCTGATAAATTTTCCTGAAATAAGTTCATATGCCTTATGTGAGGTGTCATCTAAGTTTTCTGCTCTTGTCACATGAACGCGCAATGCTAGAATAGAGGCAGTAAAATACTCATCTGTTTGTGTCACTCTTATTGTTTGGTGTATATTCTTGTCTGTATCACCGCCTAAGAGTGGTATTTGTATGATATCTCCTATCATTATTCTCTTTCCTTTGTATGACTATAATCCTCTGTAGTACTATCAAACCCTGTACTTTCTTTCCATATTTTCTCATCTGGTTTGATACCTAGAGCATGAACAATGTCATCAAATGTCAGAGGGGCATCTACAGCCTTTCCTGTTTTATCTAGTGTTACATCATTCTCAAGAGTCAATGTATAGTCATAGTATTTTTCACTCTTTTCATCCAAGGGTAAGTGAAGAGTAACATTAATACCTCTCTCATATAAGACACCGTTTTCGTCGTTACTATGAAATATAGAAATATCTAACTCTATTGCACGTAACAAATTATTTCAATGTCATGTGTAAAGAAACGTTCTTTGATGTCTTCTAGGCTAAATGGCTCTTGCATATTCTATCTTTTCTCTTTTCATAAAGAGACGCTGCTACTCTGCTGATGGTAGCATGTTTGCACTAAACACAATACTTATTAAGAGCCTGCTGGTAGCCCGACCATTGCCCAGGTTCTGGACCCATCAACAACAGGCACCTTCCATGAACGTGTGCAATAGGTATTGTTGATGGTTGATTGGTGACTGATTGTTTCGCGCCTATTTGAGCATTTACCTCGCTAAAGGCTGACTGTGCATCCATGGGTGTGTTGTAGACCCAAAGTCCGACACTATCCCACTGTAAATCCATTGAAGGATCAGGCCATTGTGCTGAGTCTGCTGCCTGAATGCCAATAGCATAATCTGAGCCGAACGCATTCCCAATGCTTGTTCCATAGATCAATTTGTTATCTCCACTTTGGCATACGACAGGGCTTCCATAATTCCCTCCATCGGGACATGATATGTATTTACCACAGGGGCACCCATCTTTCTTCATATCAGTGACAATATCTGTTACTGTATAATTCGAGATCATAGTAGTCAATGGTGCCTGTCCCTTGGCATGGTTGACAGATAACCAATACTGCCATCCCAAAGGCACGCTAATAAGAAACGCGATGATGACAACGACAGATGCCAAGACAATAAATAACCAGGGTCTTCTACGTCTCTTTGGTATCCACTCAGGCGGAGGTGGTGGCGTTACTGGATGGAGCTGATAATAGCCAGCATCTTTCTCTGTGGTGCTATATGGATCATGCATATATGGTTCCCTCCTCTTGCTCAAACGATGGTTGTAGCAGATGTGTCAATACCCTCCAGTGGCTTGCAGAGAGGGATCGGTGAGGTCCAGGAGAGTTCAATAAACTTCTCTGACCTCAAGAATTCCTCTCGTTTGCCCATTGCATGTATTTCTACTATCGTTTTTTTAGACTGCTTACTCACCAGGATAATTGTAAAGAAATCACCAGAATAATTTTAAAATTTACACATGTCTACCAATATTATCATAACCTATGGCCTTCCTTCCATTTCATCTCTTTTACACACGGTTAATATCTTCTTTCATGTATGCGTATCGGTATATTTGTTCAAACCAGATAAAAGCGGATAGCTTCCTTTTTCGAAGAAATCTCGGTTCCTATTTCTGGAAAACCTTCTAGCACAAAGTACTCTATCACGGAACTGTTATCAGGGTTCTCATACTATCAGAAATTATTTGAAAAAAGACTTTGATCCATGGCAACAATTAAAAAGTGATAATTATCTGGCTATTGATCATTTTCATGTTTCGCTTCTTGTGCAAACGTTTGTATAAACGATAGAAATCCATCATCGTTCATATGCAGACATCTGAATAAATCCGCCAATACAACTGATACCCCCACCAAATGCATACACCCAAAACCCATTACTTAAAAAGGCTGTACTGAGATGGTTGTACGTTCCTATTGATGTATAGATCCAAATTGAGAGAGCTACCGTAGCAATTGCACAAAGTGTAAAAGCGAGTGATGCCAAAAGGCTTATTTCACTCATCTTGTACTTATAATATATTTGAGGATAATTTCCCTGATAGAACATTGGATAGGCTTGTTGGGTTACTTGTATCATTTTTCCTTTCGATAGCAACGGTACAAGAGAGAGCAGACACACCAAAAGTGGTAGGAGTGCTCCTACCCATAAAACATCAGGTGTTTGTCCTGCAACACTTGCATGAAACCCGTCTAGAGTCGATATGATTTGTGGCATTGTCAACGAGAAAACCCATGCTTGTACCCATACCATTCCAAAAAACGCAACCAGTGACAGGACACCACTGCCTAAAGCAACGATTGAGCCTATTCTATTTATGCGTATTTGCATATCTATTCCTTTCAAAAATACATTGCTCTTTTCGCAAAATCGTATGCTACCCTTTACTATAAACGTATAAAAGGACTCAAGAGCTATTTCTCCCAAGTAGGAGTCTCCATAATGGCTATTGCTTCCTTAACATACCCTTGTTTTACGAGCGTGACAATTCTATCAGCTCCTATTGAGTGATAGCTTGCCATACTTCGTTGTTTGGATGTTTTTTCAGTGGAATGTCTGTAAAACGAATACTATGCATGATATTCGCCTTTTCGACGTGCTATCTATACTCTATTGCGCGTATCCTGATGAGAGAGACCAGATACAAGGTACTCATCATGGTCTTCTATTAATAATCATACAATGTAGTAGATATTTTCCTCTATTCACTAGTACTACTTATAGAAGGTAAACATGTCTCTTCTAAAGAGTGGAACACGCGAGATACCATCAGGAGACAATTGGGATAACATGGTTTTCTCCTGTCTCCTGAGCGTTCGTTAAAAGAACCGCTTATCATACAATCCTCGTTCACTGCTATAGGCAAGGGTATCAAAGGGGGTAGACTCAATTTCATCTGAAAACGTGAGAAAGTAGCTTTTCCCTTCTTGAAAAACTTTTGCATGTCCTTGTGACACCTGTTCACAAACAACTTGCCAAACGTCAGGATGAGGACGTTTAACTAGTGGAATGTCGGTTAAAACAACTATATTCATGTGTTTCCATCGCGCTATTTTTTTACTCTATTCTCATGCCTTGCATATCTTGCGATACCGTTAACTCTTCCCACATAGGCGCGTTCATAAGGGCTACCGCTTGTTCAATCTTACCCGCTTGCATGAGTCTGACAATTCTGTCAGCACCTTGCTCAATACGAGCTTCTATGAAATCGTGACGTGCTACCATTTGAAAACCATACAAACCGATACGCGCAGACTGATCTAACAATTCCTGAGTCTGACGAAAATGGGCTATCTCGCTTTCTATACGCTTTTCCTTTTCTATTGTGTGACTCTTCTCTTGTTGTGAAGAAAGTATGATACGTTCTAAGATAAAACACTCATTGAGGTCACTTATCCACTCCCCTGTACTTGTGAGGTCTTCCACCGTGATACGTTTCCCTTTCTCTATTTCACATACAGCGTCTCGTATAGCAAAACCTTTTGATGAATAGTACAGACACTCCCCTGTATCAATGTCGCGTGTTCTGTGGTTTTTGAACATTGTGTTATCCTTTCACGCTTGTATCTGAACTATGAGAGGCGTCCATACCCCTTCTGCTTATGTGTGGAGAGGTCTTTTTTGTCTTGTGACAATATGGGTTACAGTATTTTTGGTTCCAGTAACACGGGTGATAACGTCTTCCACAACTCTTACAGAACTTCAATCCATACGGTGATATCATACTGCTATCTGCCTTTCTGGTATTATCGGCAAGAGGTAGCCATGATCATACAGATAGGAGAGAGAGGTATGCAACTCTTCATAAGGACAGTTAACAGCATGAGCGATAGACTCAAAACGGTTTGTACCATTGCAACACAGGAGAATAAATTTGAGTATGCGGCTAAGAGGACGAACGTGAAAAGATGCAAGCGGTGTTCGCTTAGGGTATATCGTATGCATTTGAGTTGACTCCTTTCCTAAAAGAAGGGAATAGCTTGTCAACCCGCATGTCATCCTGTAAAATAGGTCTGCTGACATGCGGGTTTTTCCTTTTTGTAGAGGGTGACTTGCTCGTGAGCAACTGCCGTCGTCTAACTTACACTTAGGCGGCGGCCCAATCCTTTTCAGACTCCTTTCTAGTTTCTTCAATTGCTCCTAGTATCTCTTTAGGAGTAGTCTTGTAAATTTCTGCTAATTTACGTCTGTGGAGAGGACTAGGACGAAATTTCCCGTTTTCCCACAACCATACTGTTTGTCGTCTAACGCCACAAGATTTGGCGACTTCTTCAATGGTTAATGCTAGTTCCTCTCTCATCCTTCTTAGTGTAGTCACTGGTTCTTTTGTCCTCCCACAGATTAAAATTTTAGCTCTTAAAATAGAATACCTAATCACTATAGTAAATGTCAAGTTGTTGCCTAGTTTACGTTCTACTCTTATCATTAATACAAATAAATATGCTTGCATAAAAGACATACTTATGGTATACTAAGGTCAGATAAAAGATTAACCACCGATTTAGATAAGGAGATTTCAATGAGCGAGATACAGGAAGAGTATTCAGGCAATCTGTTAGCAGAAAAACGCAAAAATATGCTCCTAACACAAGAGGAATTAGCAGAATTAATAGGCGTTCATAAGCTAACAGTGAGCAATTGGGAAACAGGACGCAAAAAACCTACTATCAGGAATATTAGATTGTTGCAACGGGCTCTTAAGCCTAAAAGAAGTAAATAAAATGGTTTGTGTCTCCTTACGCCGTTAACATAAAGAGACACGGTAGTGTAAACCCTAGGAGGTCTTCCACATGGCTACCACTATAGCACGCGACCAGACACCTGACAATACCTCAGAGGGACAAGCATACGGCTTGTCTAATGCTCGTTATGAAGAGAAAGCAGACAAAAAGCTTAAAACATCAGAGACGCTTGTCCTTGCTGGTTATGGTATCACTCTCAAAGTTACCCGTGATGGATTATTCATCAAAAATGGTCTGACCCATGACAATCAAGGCAATCGTGAGCAGACGTTGTATCGGGGTGTACATGGTATCGCCCATATTATTATCCTCGCAAAAACAGGCAATATCACCCTTGACGCGCTTAATTGGTGTAAAGAGCAAGAAATAGCGGTTACCATGATTGACCGAGATGGGTCCCTGTTTCAGGCCCTTACCCCTACACATACCAGCAATGCAGTGTTACGACGGGCTCAGTACAGAGCAGACGATGAAAAGGCCGGACAAATCGCATGCGCAATTGTTCGGCTCAAGCTCATTGAACAACAAGCTACTCTTGCAAAGCATTCAGAACTGCCACAAGGCACGCGTGCACATGAGATATTCACCGATATCCTCACATGGTTTGACATGCCTCAGTTACCAGCGAGGTACTATGATGTGGACTTTTTGCGGACAGTAGAGGGACGGGCGGCTAAAGCCTACTTTGAAAGTTGGGTAGGATTGCCTCTCAAGTGGGAAAAAACAGATAGAAAAAGCGTTCCCCCCCACTGGTTAACGGTTGCAGAACGGACATCACCTCTTGCGTCAAACGATAATGGGAGACACGCGGTTAACCCTGCACAAGCCATACTCAACTATGCCTATGCTATTCTTGAGAGTCAGTGTCTGCAAGCGTTAACTACCTATGGGTTTGATACCTCTTGTGGCTTTTTGCATGCTGACAAGGTCAACCGAGACTCTAAAGCTAGCGAATGTCCCACCAATTGAGGTTGTAGAAACCATCAATGGCTTTGGTATTATTGACGGCTATCATAGAGTAGAGGCAGCTAGACGCTTAGGCCGTTCTGATATCCGTGCTCATGTGCAATTCTATCCAAGTGAAAACGCGGTGATAGACGCTGCATTTACAGCGAACGTTGCACATGGCAAACCAGCTAGTGCAATAGAGCGAAAAAAGTATGTCTTATGGCTCTATGCAACTACAAAGTTACCACAAACAGCAATAGCAGAAAAAGCAGGTATTCAACAATCGTGGGTATCACGCATTATTGCACAAGCAAGAAACGATACTCCTGAAAAAACAGTAAATATACTGAAAGTGTTCTCAAGGATATGTAAAAGGTTTCTATCGGCGTATACGGACTTTATGAAGATAACACATGATATAACGGCTAAAGATGCAGCTATCTTTCTGTACGATGAAATGAAGAAACAGGGAATATCAGACACTACCATCAATGATATGATCGTAGTCTTTAAAATAGTTGAAAAACTACAGAATAGCAAAAGGAGATAATAATGCTTCAAATCCTGCTAGAGATAGAAAATATTCTAAGACACAAGTGTAAATGATATTGATATATATACATATGTACATAGTATTTTATAGAAAATGGTACAATCAAGTAAAAAACTGCATTGTATAGGTAATACATATCTTTTATGTATTTTTTTAATATAAATAGTGAATACAGTAATATATATATTCATTGAAGAAAGAAAAATATAACATACTACTAGATTGTTATCGAGATAAACAATTGAATGATGAGTTACATCATCAAAATAATAAAATGGTGAATAAGTTTATATCTTATTCAATACATGCAACAAATAGCAAACGGGATGTAAATAGTGAAAGTGTAGAATATATGAATAAAAATGATATTTATGAGGTAAAATGGGTGAATAATGAAAAGAGGTAGCGCGGGAGATGTTACTTGTAGCTTATATCCCGCACTCTTTGCAAAGAGGAGGGATGATGTATGAATACAGCAACGCTCATCCAAAAGCAGCTTCTAGCCACCAAATTCTTTGTACCCGTTACGTCGGGAACCCTGATCTCACGTCCTCGCCTGATCGCCTTACTCGAGGAGGGCCTCAAGCACCCCTTCACCTTGGTCTCGGCTCCCGCTGGCTTCGGCAAAACCACCTTCCTCTCGACCTGGGCACAATCGCTGCAAGCCTCTAATCTGCGGCTCTGCTGGATCTCCCTGGACGAGGAAGACAATGACCCTCGTCTCTTCTGGACCTATGTCCTGACCGCACTGGATGTGCAAGGCTCCCACCGCTTTGAGCCACTGCTCATGCACCTGCAGTCACAGC
>WNFJ01032314.1_pt1 | contig 10520 bp, 10 predicted proteins | sample 5400461 | NCBI WGS metagenome assembly WNFJ01 (sample SAMN13153349, study PRJNA577476) | soil metagenome | isolation source: 115 cm saprolite on Douglas fir-dominated hillslope | place: USA:California | collected 2013-09-17
TCTGGTTTGCTCGCGCCGGGTACCATGTGGTCATTCAAGATGTCCGGGGCCGCGGCGATTCCGAGGGCGATTTCTACCCGTTTCGCAATGAAGGCGCTGACGGGTTCGATACACTTAGCTGGCTGGTCAACCATTCCGCCTGCAACGGTAAGATCGGGATGTATGGCTTCTCTTACCAGGGAATGACCCAATGGTTAGCTGCGGCGGAACGTCCCCTAGGCTTGGTGGCCATCGCACCCTGGATGACGGCACACGATCTTTACGAAGGCTGGTTCTATTATCAGGGGGCGCTCCGGTTGGCAGACACTATCGGATGGGGCATCCAAATGCTGCGGGAAGACGCGAGACGCCGCCAACTTAGGTCAGTAAGCGACGAGTTAGAGATAGCTTGGCTTCAGTCTAGGCAACAAGCGCATTTTGCGCCGTACGGCGAGCTTCCCGTGCTGGCCCACAAAGGTTTGCCTTCGTATGTGCGAGACTGGATCGAGCATGGTTCCCGAGATGATTATTGGAAGGAGCTCGACATCGGAGATCGGGTCGCTTCTGTGCGCTTACCCGCTCTCCATTTGTCGGGTTGGTTTGACCCCTTTCTGCGCGGCAGCATAAGTGCTTTTCGCGCTTACTGGGCCGCGGGCATTCCCCATCAATATCTGGTAGCCGGACCTTGGATTCATATCCCTTGGGGAGATCGGGTCGGCGATATGAGTTTAGGCGAGGCTGCTTTATTCGACACCAACAAACTCTTGCTTCGCTGGTTTAACCATTGGTTAAAGGGGACGGACGATTTTGCCGGCGAACCGGTTATCCGTCATTTTGTACTAGGAGCAAATTGTTGGGCGGAATCTGATGTTTGGGGCGGAAGTCAGAACCGAACTTACTTTTTGCGAAGTGACGGCTCAGCTAATTCTCGCAAAGGTGACGGTAAACTCAGTGAGAGCAGCCCCGATAAAATTGAGCCGCGGGATTGGTTTGTTCATGATCCGGAGACCCCGGTCATTGCTCCCGGTGGCCTAACAGCGGCAGCCGGCAGTTTCGATCAAGCCGGCATCGAGCAAGGTAACAACGTTTTGGTCTATACATCGGACCCGCTGGAGCAAGACGTGCATGTCTTCGGCTCGCCTATTCTTACGCTTTACGCGAGCAGTTCCGCCGAGACTACCGATTTCGTCGGCAAACTAGTTAGGGTGCGTCCCGACCAGAAATGCGAATTCATCTGTATCGGTATCGGCAGATCAGATCGGCTCTTTGGGGAAACCTATCTCGCAGATCACATCCATGAATGGCGGATCGAGCTGGAACCGACCTCGTGCCGATTCAACAAAGGGGATTGTATCCGCCTGGAGATCGCTAGCTCGGCTTTTCCTTTGTATGACCGAAACCCAGGAATAAAGATCCCGCCTGCCAAAGCCTCGCCATGGAATTGGCGACGTTCAACTCAATCGATCCTTCATGAGATGGGTTCCGCATCAAAGCTCGAATTGCCTGTCACCCCTTGCGCTAACTGAGGAATGAAACCCAAACTATCACCACAGAGACACGGAGAGCACGGAGGTTCTTTTAGCGAAGCAAATGCCCCGAAACATTGTCGATGTTCAGTTTCGAAGTTTACAGGAACTCTGCATCTTTGTGACCCCTGTGTCTCTGTGGTGAAACTAGTTATTAAACATCCGCAGATTACGCAGATTTCCAGGAACCAATGACTCTGCCGGCAGAGAAAATCCGAGAACCAAAAAAGGTCACTTTGACCTCAGTCCAGCTTGAACTCCGGGCAGTAACGAAACGCTATGGCAATGCGCAGCCGGTGTTGGAGGACATTAATCTTTCGATACCGGAATCGGAATTTGTGAGTATTATCGGGCCTTCCGGGTGCGGAAAATCAACATTGCTAAAGCTCGTGGCCGGACTCACGCGTTTGAGCTCGGGGAGCATCCGCGTAGCGGATCTGGAGCCGGTTCGAGCGCGCGAAATAATGTCGTTCATGTTTCAGGATGCCACCCTTCTCCCGTGGCGAACTGTGCAGCGGAATGTTGAGCTGAGCACGGAATTGCATGGGATCAAGAAAGCGGAACGCGCCGCCATCGCTCAAGAAATGCTGAGTCTAGTTGGCCTTTCCCAGGTTGCTCATCAATTCCCCCGGCAACTCTCCGGCGGTATGAAGATGCGGGTCTCCATCGCCAGAGCTCTCTCTATTCCCCCAAAAGTCTTGTTGATGGATGAACCGTTTGCGGCGCTGGACGAAATGACGCGCGACCGCCTCAACGAGGAGTTGTTGCGGCTCAGAGCCGAGAGTCGCTGGACTGGACTATTTGTAACCCACTCGGTGGCAGAAGCGGCTTTTCTGTCAGATCGAATCGTTGTTCTGGCCGCTCAGCCCGGACGCTTAGCCTACGATCTCCCGATTCGTTTCTCGTTTCCCAGAAATGCGGAGCTTCGGTTACGCCCGGAATTCGAAGAAACGGTGATCGAAGTTTCGAAGAAGTTGCGGAGTGTGATGGGAGGCGACAGATAATAGCCGATAGCCAACGCTTCAATACTCTATTGAGATAAACTCCCTGCATGAGAAAACACCTAATTAACATCGTTAGCGCCGTCAGTGTTTGCTGTGGTCTGTTGGTGTTTTGGATGCTGAGCATCTTTGTTTTTCGGCTTCCGCATTATTTGCTGCCCTCGCCGATCGCCGTGATCCAAGCCGTGATTCAACGATTCCCCTCTTTGCTGCTTTCGTTGGAGATAACCTCAATGGCAGCGGCCGGAGGATGGTTAGCTAGCATTGTTATCGGTATCCTCGTTGCGATCATCTTTGCCCAATCGAATTGGGTTCGGCGGATGTTTTATCCTTATACCCTACTGTTGCAGACGGTACCGATCGTCGCCATCGCTCCTCTAATTCTCATGTGGGTCGGCGCCGGAACGTTCGCTGTGGGTGTGATCGCCTTCATTATCTGTCTACCGCCGGTCATCGCCAATACTACCCAAGGGCTGATTAGCACGGACAAAAATCTAGTGAGTCTCTTTCTCATGCATAACTCGTTCGGGAACGGATTCGTGCCTGCCCTCCGTTATCGTCTGCAACTGCTTTGGAAACTGCAGCTACCTAATGCCATGCCGGCACTCTTCGTCGGTATCCGTATCGCCAGCGGTATCGCCGTGATCGGCGCAATCGTCGGTGAGCTGTTCGCGGGGTCCAGCCGGGTCGGAGTAGGCGGGCTTGGTTATGCTATCAACTATGCCAATGCTCAGCTGCAGACGGACTACCTTTTCGCTCTGGTAATCTTCGCCAGCGGCCTCGGGTTCGCCTTCTTTTTCGTGGCCAGCTTTTTGGAATGGTACTTTTTGCATAACTGGCATGAGTCAGCTTTAAGACCGGAGGAAGATTGAAATGTTACGGGCGCAATCAGAAAATGGTTGGTGGTTAGTTACCCATCCGGATCATGCCAGATTGGCAGGCCAATTTGCCGAACATTGGGGTAACGAACGTTTTGTCTCCCCAGAACCAAGGGCCGATGTCCTCGAAGGGATCAAAACCCATGATGACGGCTGGGCAGCCCGCGATGCTGCCCCGGAAATTACCAAACAAGGGAAACCAAGCGCGTTTTCCACCGAGCTGGTCGGAAAATATTCTGCTTTCGAGGAAATCGATCTGCTTGACTATTTGGCTGTACGGCGACGGGCCGTGGACACTGTCGTCCGCCAGAATGCATACGCCGGCCTGCTGGTGAGTATGCACACATTCGATCTGCTAGGGAATCGGGCCGATCGATCGACCATTCGGGCAGACCAACTCCCGTTGTTGGATACGTTCCTCGAAGAACAAAAAACTTTACAACAAAAAGTGCGGTCTCTGCTGGCTGAGGACAATCGTTATCAGCCCACGGATACTTCTGCCGAACGCATCGAGGATCATTTCCGTCTGTTGCAGGCCTGTGACAATCTGTCGTTGTTAACGTGCGTCGATTACCCGGGCACCGCTAATTTGTTGCATGCTTTGCCGGTAACCGGTGGCGCCCGTGAGCCAGTCATCGTAGAGCAGGTTGGAGTTCGCCACTTTCGGTTGGCGCCATATCCATTCGTTGCGTCACCACTAACATTTGTATTTCCCGCGCGCTTTGTAGAACCGCTTTCGTTTACATCCAAGGAAGAACTGTGCGAGAAATTCAACGCGGCTGAGGTGCACAAGCTCTCGGTTATCGTAGAGACCGGGGGAACGCCGTCAACGCCGTGAGCGCCGAGAACGCCTTTCACTTCTCATCCAGTGGTTGGCTTTGACCAATCCTGGTTCAGAGCCATCTTCTTTATCCCGTGGTCTAATGTTGATTTTACGCATAACGCTTTTTGCGACCCTTTGCGCCTATCCGGGTTCGGTGTTCTCGGAACTCCCGGCGAGCGGCTTAGTCCGGAAAGGCGCGAATGCGGATTGGTTGCCCGCGAACAAAACCGGTTTCGGCACAAGCTATACCTCAGCTAGCAACGTTTGGTTCACACTCCAGAACGGACGGTTGAGCGAGGTTTACTATCCTCGCATCGATACGCCAAGCGTCCGCAATCTCGACTTTATCGTTACGGATGGACAAAGTTTTGCGGTACGAGCTCAAGACGGATCCACATCGCTGACCCGCTTGGTGAACCTGGGCCATCCGGCCGACCAAAAAGAGACGGGTGATGACAGGGCGGACAATCCCACGAGCTTGACCTACCAAATTGTCAATCGCGACCGGGAGGACCGCTGGCGTCTGACGACTACGTTCGTCACAGATCCTGCTCGTTCGACTTTGCTTATCGACGTCGAATTTACCTCGTTAAACGATCAGCCTTACCAGCTCTACGCCGTCTACCAACCTCAACTTAACAATCCGACGATTGCTGCGCCTCTCAATGAGTCGGGCGAAACAAAAGGGGAAGCATTGGTCGCTTCCGACGAAAAGATGCAGGTGGCCAGCGCACTCGTTGCGGCACCGGATTTTACGGAAACGGCTAACGGCTATCTCGGAACCACGGATGGCGGGACGGACTTAGGCCAGCACTATCAGTTAACCACGCACGACGGTTCCGCACTAAATGGCGCCGTCGTGCAGACTGGTAAGTTGGGTTTAACCGGAAAGAAAGGGAGCCGGCATGTCACGCTCGCGCTTGGTTTCGCTTCCACTGAGGCTAAAGCGCTTGATATGGCCAACGAATCGCTCGCGGCTGGTTTCGATCGAGCCTCCAAGGATTACGCCGGCGGCTGGAACAAGTACTTGCAGTCCTTGCGCCCATCTCCTCCTTGTCTTTCCAGCCCGCGCCAACGCCAGCTATACGCGGTTTCCTGCATGGTACTCGCAGCCAGCGAAGATAAGACTTATCGAGGTGCGTTTATCGCCTCCCCGTCAATTCCCTGGGCATTTGGAACGGGCGTGGTAAATCCGTCCGGACCCTATCACGGGGTTTGGCCGCGCGATCTCTGTGAGATTGCGAGCGCTCTCATGGTGGACGGCGACCGGGATGGGGCCAGCCGCGCCTTAGATTACCTTCTTAATATCCAACAAAAGGTGGACGGTTGTTTCCCTCAAAACACGTACTGTGACGGTACGCTGATCTTCCACGGCTTGCAGCTGGATGAAGTAGCAGATCCGATAATCCTGGCCTACAAACTCGGCCGTAAGGATGCCGGTACCTGGTCGCGACATGTCAAACCAGCCGCCGATTTCATCATGAATTTCGCTCCATTGAACGGACACCCGGCGCCGTGGACGCCACAAGAAAGATGGGAAGAACAGAGCGGTTACTCTCCGGCTTCTATCGCGAGCGAGATCGCCGCGTTAGTCTGTGCTGCTGATATCGCCCGGAGTAACGGCGATACGGGCTCCGCACGGCGCTACCTGGCGACAGCCGATTCCTGGCGGTCGCAAATCGAAAAATGGACGGTCACTGGGAACGGCCCACACAGCTCATCGCCCTATTACTTACGACTGACCAAGGATGGCAAGCCCGACTCCGGCACCACCTATAATCTCGGTAACGGTGGGCCTGGTGCTATCGACCAGCGCGAAGTCGTGGATAGCAGTTTTCTCGAGTTGGTTCGTTTTGGGATCAAACCGGCTGATGACAAGGTGATCATCAACAGCCTTAAAGTCGTGGACGCCCAGCTGTCGGTCACGACTTCTACCGGCAAATTCTGGTACCGCTATACCAGCGATGGATACGGCGAAACATCGACCGGTGCTCCCTGGGACGGAACTCCAGCTGATAGCGGCACAACTCATGGCCGGCTGTGGCCAATTTTCGCCGGCGAACGCGGTGAATACGAAATAGCAGCTTCCAACCCGAGCGCCGCACAAACTGATCTTGCGGCAATGGCGAACACCGCAAACGAGGGCGATTTATTGCCCGAGCAGGTTTGGGATAACGAGCCGCCTTTCGGACAATCCGAGTTTGCGTCCGGCGCCGGCACAACTAGCGCGACTCCTCTGGGTTGGGCGCACGCCCAGTTTATCCGGCTGGCGTTCGACTTAACAGCCGGCCGTTTACTTGAGCAGCCTTCGGTTGTGGCTGAGCGCTACGTACGGCGCAAATGAGACAAATACAGGCTGAACCAGGGAACAAAACCGCCTAGTTTGCTAGGACACGGTTCCAGGCGCTTCGGGCCGGCATCTCTCATCTGGGCTTGAGGCCCAGCAAGATATTCTTCACGATGGCCGGGACCAGCGTTTCCAGCGGGACTCCCTTAAACTTTCCCTCGGTGGAAATGGTGACTAACCCTTGAAGGGCGGCACTCAGGGTCAGGGACAAACGCGCTGGATCGCCCGCTACGATCTCGCCCGCTGCCTGGCCTGCCTTGATGAGCGCCGGCCCGTGAGAAAATGCGGCGTCGCTGGCAGCCAATAACTCGCGCGGTGCGCCGGGACGATGCTTGGCCTCAAACATCAGGGCCCAAAGCGCCGGGTGCTTCAGCGCAAACTCGACATAAACTTGGGCCAGGTTGGTGAAGCGAGCCGCGGAGTTGCGCCCTCGCCCTTCGCTGGCCCTAGCTAGCGAAGCGTCGAGGCGTTGAAAACCGGTTTGGGCCAATGCATCCAGCAAAGCCTGCTTGTCCGCAAAATGGCGGCGCGGAGAGGTATGGCTCACGCCCACTTCGCGGCTCAATTCGCGTAAAGAAAGCGCAGAGGCACCGCGAGCTTCCAGCGCAGCTTCAGCTGCCTGCAGCAAGGCTTGGCGCAGATTGCCGTGATGATAAGGACGGAGATTCGTTTGCAACCGGTACAATCTACCAGGGAGCAGCCGATTTGCAGCATGTTTCCGTTGACAACATTGTTACCAGTGTATACATCACGGCATGCAACTTTCAGGTAATACCATCCTCATCACCGGCGGCGGCTCCGGTATCGGCCGCGGTCTGGCCGAATCGCTGCATAAGCTCGGTAACCAGATAATAATCGCCGGACGCCGGCCAGACGTCTTGGTTAACACCACCAAAGCGAATCCCGGTATGGTTTCTATGAATTTCGACGTCAGTGATCCCGACGCCATCCAGGCATTGGCGGCTCGGGCCACGGCCGAGCATCCGACTCTCAACGTGCTAATCAACAACGCCGGGATCATGAAAATTGAGAATTTCCAGGCGTTGCCGGCCGGGTTGGCCGACTCCGAAGCGGTCATTACCACCAACCTGCTTGGCCCGATCCGGCTAACGGCTGCACTGCTTCCGCATCTGCAGAACCAGCCACACGCGGCGATCATCAACGTTTCCTCCGGCTTAGCTTTCGTGCCCCTGCCGGTAACTCCGACTTATAGCGCGACCAAGGCAGCCCTCCATTCCTACACGCTTTCACTTCGGGTGCAGCTGACCGGCACACCGGTGGAGGTCATCGAAATTATTCCGCCGGCGGTAGCGACCGATCTTACGCCGGGCCGGTCCGCAGATGATCCCCGAATGATGTCGCTACCAGATTACATCGAGCAGACCATGCAGATTCTGCGAACCCAGCCGACTCCCAGCGAGATCTGCGTTGAAAACGTTAAGTTCCTCCGTTTCGCCGAGGCGAAGGGAAACTTTGATAAGGCGCTCCAACAGTTAAGTGCGGTAAAGCTGTAGAGGCGGGCTCCGCAAAAGCCTACGCCGCGACAGGTTCTGTGTAATCTGCGGATATTTTCTAAAGTCTGCGGTTCTATGCCTTAAACCGCAGTTTGCGGAACGGGCCGATAAATCCGCCGCATTGGGGGCATTGTCGCTGGGAGCCATGGCCGCCGATTAAGCCGTCGCCCTCACAACTACGGCAAAGCTCACAAGCTTCCCCGCGGATTACGATAAATCCCTGACGCTGATAGAAGGTGGTTTCGTGGCGGACGACGCCCTCGCATTCGTCACGGTCCTCGGCGCTGCCAATGGCGGCCGTAACTGCCCCTGTATCTTCGTCCAGACAGTCCATAATATAGAGCCATCTGGTCGGTAGCCGTTTCGTATCCATAAGAGGGGACTCCACAAGAGTACTCGGTATGCCTCTCCGAATCAACCCAATATATTGGGGTCAGTCGAAGGCGGGAATACAAGATACGGAGCTAGGAGCTAGAATCCAGGAGCCAGGAGGAGACGCGTGTGGGCGTCAGCGCGAGACGCTCGAGGCAAGAGGTCGTTCGGAGCCGCCGGGCTTTTAGATCTACGAAATCCGAGGAATAGATCGGAGAAATTTTGGGGCTTGGTCATCGTAGGGGCATTACGCCCACACGCCGTCTCGCCGAAACGCCCACACGCTTACCCTCCTGGCTCCTAAAAAAAAGCTCGCAACCTTAAAAATTTATGCGTCCTAATTACTAAGAGGCGAATTGTCGTTTTCCCTAACGTACGTTCGTCGCAATAGCATGAAATCGATCTGGAAAGGAGCCATTAGCTTCGGGTTGGTTAACATCCCGATCCGTCTGTATTCCGCGACTGAACGGGAATCGGTCTCCTTCAATATGCTCCACAAGGCGGACATGTCTCGGATCCACTTTAAACGGGTATCTGAGTCTACCGGCAAAGAAGTACCCTACGATGAAATCGTGAAAGGGTATGAGCTCGAGGACGGGAACTACGTCGTGGTTAGTGACGATGAATTGAAAGAGGCGTCGCCGGAGAAGTCGTCCACCATCGATATTCACGAGTTCGTTTCTGAAGAAGAGATCGCGAGTTACTACTTCGATACGCCGTATTACCTGGAACCCGAGAAATCGGCGGGCAAACCTTATCTTCTGTTGAGGGACGCACTGGCTAAGTCGAAGAAGGTGGGGATTTCACAATTTGTGCTGCGTAATCGGGAGCATCTCTGCGCGCTCAAGGCCGAAGGCGATGTGCTTTTGTTGAACACGCTCCGATTCGCCGGCGAGATCCGGGCTACGGATGAATTACATATCCCGGAGAAAGATAAGATCTCAGAAAACGAAGTCGCTCTGGCCAAGCGATTGATCGAAGAGCTCAGCGGCAAGTTCGAGCCCGCCAAATATCGTGACACCTACGCAGAAGACGTAAAGAAACTGATTGAGGACAAGGCCAAAGGCCAGAAACACAAAGCGCCTTCAAAGAAAGCTCCTGCCGGCAAAGTGGTGGATCTGATGGAAGCCCTGCAAGCGAGCCTCAAGAATTCGAAGAAACGAGCAGCTTGAGCAGTAATCGGTAAGGAGCCAGAATTCAGGAGTCAGGAGGGTGCCAATTTTGGTGGGGCGAGGCTCCCGAATGATCAACCGTTTGAGCGAAGCGATTGGTGATGCCCAGCCAATCGTATCGTTACGCCTTAAATCCCGCCGAGCCGTGGTCTATCGTGGGCCACGGCTCGGCGCGTCTACCGGCCTTGCCCATCATCTCTTGAGCGTTCGTGCGGTGTAGCCCTCGTGAATCGCTGGGCTCTTCGGGAGCCTCGCCCCACCAAAGTTTGGCATCCTCCTGGCTCCTTACTGATTACTGACTTACTGATTACTGCCCCCGGCCCAGCTCCTTGTAGCGGAAACAGGTAACCAGATGATCGTTTACCATGCCCACGGCCTGCATAAACGCGTAGCAAGTGGTTGGGCCAAGAAATTGGAAACCATTTGCCTTTAATCGCTTGGCGAGGGTCTGAGATTCTTCGCTCTGGGCTGGGATATCGGCGCCCGTTTTGCATCGGTTCTGCCGCGGTTTACCCCCTACGGTTTCCCACAAAAAATCCGACAGAGAGCCGGTCTCTTTGATGATCTTCGCTGAGGCCTTGGCATTTGCGATCGCCGCCACAATCTTGGCCCGATTTCGAATGATGCCTGGGTTAGCCAGGAGTTGTTCAATTTTCTTTTCGTTGAACTTCGCTACGGCTTCGATCTCAAAATTCTTGAATGCCTCTCGAAACGATTCCCTCTTTTTCAAGACCGTGATCCAGCTCAACCCGCTCTGCATACTTTCGAGGACGAGCATTTCAAACAGATGACGGTCATCGAAAGAAGGTTTTCCCCATTCGAGATCGTGGTAAGCGATATAGAGCGGATCGCTATTGCCCCAAGCACAACGCTTCTTCGGATCGGTGGTCATGTCTGCAGGAAGAATT
>WNFJ01163687.1_pt1 | contig 10520 bp, 6 predicted proteins | sample 5400461 | NCBI WGS metagenome assembly WNFJ01 (sample SAMN13153349, study PRJNA577476) | soil metagenome | isolation source: 115 cm saprolite on Douglas fir-dominated hillslope | place: USA:California | collected 2013-09-17
AAGAAATGGGCATACCCAAGAAAGCGGTTAAGCAGATTGTCAAAGAGCTGCGCGAGCGTGAAGAGATCCCAAGCTGGTGGGACAGCCAGACCTATAAAGGTGACAGCGAGGAACTGGCGAAGATCAAGGCCGCCTACGAGGTATCTCTGCCGTTACCACCCGTGGGAGTGCATAAGCAGATTGCTGAAGCGCTCTCGCTCAAGCCCGGGACGATCTACCAGGCCATCAAGCTTATTCGCCAGGAGATGGATCTACCGCAGTACAATGATCCTGTGCTGCATGGGCTGGAGCTGCTCCCCAAGAAGCAGAAGAAGGCAGAGGCTCAGCCCGAAACGGAGGAGCCTGCCCCGGCAGCCAGCGAAACGACGCCCGGCGCGGAAGAGAGCGCCACAACTGCTGAGGTGGTAGAGGCAGCCCCAGTTGCCACCAGCAGCGACGGGGCTACGGAAGCAGTTTAGTTGAGTCTGCAGGGCCACACCGTCCCCGGGATGGCGCCATTGCCCCAGAAAGGGCGACCGCAAGGGTCGCCCCTACTCGGTACGGAGGTGGCGGCGCGGGGCGGTTGGAGAGCTCGTCGCAAGACGCAAGGATCGCTCACTTGACGTCTATGGGCGACCGCATCCAGGGCGAGGGCAAGCCTCGCCCCTACATTTCTATCCATCACAGCCGTACTGCTTGCAGGGCGACCGCGTAGAGTGCCGATTTATCGAGCACGTGGTCGCCCCTACATTTCTGCCCTTCATCAAGGTTGACAGAGCACTACCAGGATCAAGCGTCGGCTCACTTCGATTACCCTGGGGTGTAGCTTCCGACCTTTCATGCGCTCAGGATTCATCACCCATCTTGCTTCTCTGCACCTGTGGAAATCTCTTTCTGTTTATTTGTAACACAAATGTACAACACATGTGAAGACAAAGTAGCGACACATGTGCATGACTTCCCAACTTCCTAACAGCCCTTGTTTCCTGGCATCGGACGATTCCGAACCGCCGGTTTTTCACAAGAGGTGACCGAAGCGGCAAACCGAAGGCGCACGATATTGGGAAACAGTCCCTCTCACAATATTGGGAAACTATACAAATGTAATAACAAAGTCATTACAATGTTACTATATTTGTAATGACTTTGTTATTCCCAAGTTATTACAATGTTTCCCTAATGTAATCTCAGCAATATCGTGTAACGATTTCTTAACCTACATTTCTACAATCTCAACTATCTCAACTAAACTATAACCAGATCACAACCAAATCTTCATGAGGGGCAGTTATGCTATCTGGTAGACATACTTCTTTCATAGGTGCTTTCTGCATTGAAGCATGCACCTATGTCAATCCGAATGGTATCTTCCCGCGCGTTCTCTGGCCAAGTGACGGTGTTTTTGTGGTCGTTTTATCCTGGCACCCAGGTGTGCTGAAAGCAGGTGTGATATGTTCGCTTCTGACTCTTCGTCCGACTTTCGCGCTCTTCCTGACCGCCCTCATGTGCGGCCTCCCCGGCGTCCTTACCCACGTTTGAGCCGCCGCCAGCTGTTCACCTCGCTCATCTTGAGCCTGTGGCTGCTCACCAACATGTTCGGCGGCTGGATCTTCCTCATCCCGCAGGCGTATGCCGCCAAACGGCCCAGCGACCCACCCGCCAGGACCACCTTCCACACCTTTCTCAAGGACCACAATCCCACGCACGCCGCTCGCGGCCGCTTCGTCTTTCCCCGCAAGGTGCCTGCCGTACCCAGGGGACCCCACCCACACACCATCGACATGAACAATTTGCCGCCCAGCGCCGAACCGCCCACGATGACCCCTATCAACCAGGTCCTCTCCAGTGGCCTGTTCAGGGGCGGCCCGACCCCGCCGGGTGGCCTGGATCTGACCAGCAGCGATAGCCGCCTGGAAGTGCAGGTCGCTCCCAACTCCATCGACCTCTCCCATGCCAGCATCCCCAGCGGCGGGACTCCCACCGGCCCCTTCACCCTGCAGATCAGCCAGCTAACCTGTTGGGCGCCTACCAGGTGCAGGTCGTCGACAGCTCAGGCCAGCCGGTGTCGGGCATTGCCAGTGCCGTGAACTTCATCTATCACTACCAGGCCTGGGAACTGGACGCGCTGGACCTGGACTCCAGTAGTGTCCTGCTGGCCTGGCCTGGCCTCCTGGATGCCGCCTATGCCGCCAACCAGTCGACCACCAACCTGCTCATCCCGCTCAGCAACAACGCGTCAGCCCAGACGCTGACCGGCCAGAGCCTGGTGCTAGGCCCTGGCATCTTGACTGTTGGGGGCAATGCCCAGAACCAGAGCCCGCCTCCCGCGCTGCTGGGTGGCGTGCAGGGGAACTCGGGCCAATTCGGACTGAGCTACCCGCTCTCCCTGCCGCCCAACGCGCGCGGCTTTGTGCCGCACCTGCTGCTCTCCTACACCAGCGGCGCCCCCAACCAGCGCAACAGCGCCGTCTCCCCGCCGGGAGCCGTGGGCGATGGCTGGTCGCTCACCCTGGGGAGCATCACCGCGCAGAAGTACCCGCCCAACAGCGCCAGTTCCCAGACCTGGTACTTTCTCAGCGGGGTGGGCAACATCAGCGACCGCCTGGTGCCGACCTCCCAGGCGGGCTACTACCAGACCTTTCACATCTCCCACCTGCGTATCCACCAGGTGACCAGCGGCAGCACCAACCAGCCCTGCTTCCAGGTCTACGATACCTCGGGCACCTACTACGAGTTCGGCTGCGACAGCGACGCCTTGCAGTTCTGGACCGATGCCAGCACCGGCACCCAGCACAACTACCGCTGGGACCTGGACAAGATCATCTCGCCCAACGAAGGGCCCAGTGCCATGCGCGAGTACATCACCTTCGCCTACTCGCAGGACTGCAGTCCCTGCACCACCAACAAGACCTGGCGCGACTCAGCTGTCACCCAGATCGTCTACGGCCAGCGCTTCGCCGACAAATCGCAGGACACGGTGGCGGGCACCATCGACTTTTCGTATCTGGCGCCCTTCGATGATGCCCCCTGGACCATGGCCTACACCAACCCCAACAGCCACTACCACTGCGCCACCACGCCGCCGGTCTCGACCAATTTCCGCTGTGACGACCCGCTGGACAAAGGCACGGTGAAGAAACCGCTGGTGATGAGCACCTACTCGCTGCAGTCGCTCGTCGCCTACGTGGGCGATGACAGCACGAGCAGCCACAAAGCCTACCGCTATGACTTCAGCTACCAGGACCGGGCGTTCGGCACCTGTTACGATCCGTATACCCTGGCGCAGGAATATTGTGCTGGGGAGCACCTGCTGAGCAGCATCACGCCCTCGGTCTACCAGAACGGCACCCAGCATGCGCTCAAAGCGGTGAACCTGAGCTACGCCGAGGCCAAAAATTTCTACATCGACAGCGCGCACCAGGTACAGAATAGCTCGCAGCAGTACGGGGGGCAGACCTTCTGGCGGTATTTGACCGACTACCAGGACACCAACACGGGTGTGGGCGAGCACATCAGCTACATGCAGGCGCATGCCAACAGCGATGGCACGCCCTACATCACTGATAGTCAGGGCAACATCATCGACGACCGGCATGATCCGCTGTACTGCACCCTCCATGCCAACGATGCCAACACGAACACCCGCTGTCACGACACCTACAACCGGCCCGATGACCACGCCTGGAGCGTGCAGGTGGTGACGCAGATCACCTCCTGGGGTTCGGACAGCAGTGGACTCGCCCCGAGCACCACCACCTACCACTACCGGCTGGCGGCCTACGGCAGCTACAGCGGCAGTGGGCGCTACTGCTTCCCGGCCGGCTCCTCCCCCTACCTGCCGGGGCAGACCGACTGCACCTTCGACACCTGGATTCCGGGCCTCACCACGAGCAGTATCGACGGGGATTGGCGCGACTACTACCATGGCGAATTTCGCGGCTTCCAGGTGGTCTACACGACCAGTCCAGCAGGCGACCTGGTGGCAGACAACTACTTCAGCAGCGAAGGCTGGGGCACGCCACAGTCCAACGGCGGCAACTACAACAGTGGCATGCTGTTTCAAGAGGATGTCTACAGTGGCAACAGCACCAGTGGGCCGCTGTTGCGCGAGACGAAGAACCAGTACACCGGCAACCCCAACACCTGTGACGGGTCGCAGAGCGGCATCTACCCGGTGTGCCTGGTGATGGTGCTGAACAGCACCACCACCTTCCTGGAAGGGACCGGCTCAAGCAGCGCGCCCTGGGTGAAGACGGCCAATAGCTACGATGACTACAACAACGGGCTGCAGGCGGGCTATCACAACCTCATCCAGCAAGACATCACCAGTTCGAATGCCCCCAAGCTCACGAAGAAGTGGACCTACACGACCAATGACCAGACGGTGAGCGGCACGGTCTACTACACGGTGAACAAGGTGACCCACAGCGAGATCGACGACTCCGGGGGGCACATATGGGCATGTCAAGACACCACCTACGACGAAGGGGTGGCCTCCGGCGTGCCAACCCCCGACGCGGGCTGGCCAACTACCGTCAAGGCCTACAGCACCTGCGGCAACAGCAGCACTGCCATCACCACCTACAGCGGCTACGACGCCTTTGGCAACCTGGTCGAGAGCGTTGACGGGGTTGGCGCTGCCAACAGCAGCCTCTACACGAGCTCTGGCTGCACGCTCGCGACTGCCCCGGTCTACAAGAGCAGTGGCTGGAGCAGGACACACTATACGAGTTGCAGCGTCTATGACAGTTACCATGCCCAGCCCACCAGTAGCACCAACGCCCTGAGCCAGACAGGCACTATTGTGTACGACTACACGCAGGGTTCGCTGCCGGTGAGCGCCACTGACCCCAATAGCCAGGTGACGACCACCAGCTTCAGCTACGACAGCAGTGGCAACCGCACCGTGAGCGAGAAAGCGCCGCTGGAGAGTGGCAGTTATACCTTGCAGTCCAATACCAATTCGCAGTGCAACAGCACGAGCACCTTGCCATGTTTCGAGATCGACAGCAAGTCAATCCTCTATCCCAACGCCGTCACGCGCACCTTCTACGACAGCCTGGGGAGAAAAGTCGAGACGCGCACGACGGGACCGGACGCCGGGCACGACACCATCGTCTTCACCGCCTACAACGATGCCCAACACACCGTCTTTACCAGCGTGCCCTTCGAGGTCACCAGCGGCAGCAGCTGGGTCGATCCCAACGGCGCCGTGGACTACAACGGCGTCGTACCGGGCGGCAGCGTCACCTATCTCGACGCGCTAGGTCGGCCCATCGCCAGCGATGATCCACTGCTGGGCTCATCTCAGGAACCGGGCATCACCTGCCCTGCCGCCAGCGGGCATCATACCACCTGCGCCGCCTATGGGCTGGGCAGCGCCAATGGGGACACGGCCATGTATGACTATGCCGAGACCATCGACCCCAACAACCACGTCGCGGTCGGCTTTACCGATGCGCTGGGGCGCACGCGCTACACGCAGGACTACAGCGGGCTGGGCCTCTCCTCACTCTCCAGCAACATCGTGCAGCAGAAGGCGACGCAGTACAACGCACTGAACGAGCCGATTTCGGTCATCACCACCGATCTGGCGCCCCAGTCGGGGCAAACGATCACCAGCGTCATTGCCAGCGCCACGTATGACGACCTGGGGCGCATGACAGCCCTGGGCGACCCCGACCGGGGCACCCACAGCTACAGCTATGACGCCAATGGACAGTTGCTCAGCGATGTCTCGGGCACGCGCACCATTGGCATCAACTACGATCTGTTAGGTCGCACCGGCTGCATCCAGGATGCCACGCCCGTGATCAACGCCACCGGCGCCTGCACAAGCGGCACGCATCCGTATGTACAGAACACCTATGACACCACCGTCCTGGGCACCAGGGGCACGACCGATTTCCCGGTGGGGTGGCTCACCCGCAGCATCGCCACGACGTATTACCCTGACAGCACCTCGGCCGCCGTGACCGAGCAATTCCAGCACGATAAGCGCGGGCGCTCGATCACTGCGACCTTGCAGCTGACCTGGCCTGGCAGCTGGGGCGTCACTACGCCGCTACCCACCTATCAACTCGCAACCAGTTACAACGATGCCGACCAGCCCACCACGACCACCACGACCACCAATAGCACCAACCCGGCGGACCACGGCTACACCACCACCAACGTGTACGACAGCACCACCGGCGCGCTGGTCGGCCTTTCCAATACGGGCAACGCCACCGCCAACGTCGCCACGCTCACCTTCACCCCACGTGCCCAGATCAACACCATCACCGACTACACGACCACCGGCACCGGGCTCTCGAGTGAGCAGTACAGCTACGACGCCAACCTGCGCCCGACCGGGGCAAGCGCCACCTGGCTCTCCGGCAGTGGCAGCAGTGGCACCATTCTTTCCCAGAACCGGATGTATGACCCGGTCGGCAACGTCACCAGCCTCTCGACCACCCTGGCAGCGGTGCCAGGAGTGAGTGGCTCAGGCGGCAGCGAGACGCAGAACTTCTGCTACGATGAGCAGAATCGCCTGGTGTGGGCGGGCAACAGTGGCACCCAGCCGGGAGCAGGCAACGGCACCTGCGGCAGTGGCACGCTCACCAACAGCCTGACGGGGGCAGGCTATGGGACCAGCTACGTCTATACGCACCTGGGCCAACTGTGGCAGGGACCGCAGGGCAACACGAGTACCCCCTCGCAATATCTCTACTGCGATAGCAGCCATCCCCACCAGCTGACCGGGCTCTACCAGAGCGGTTCGACGTGCAGTACCAAGACGGGGCAAAGTTACGCGAGCAGTTATGATGCCTGGGGCAACGTCACCGGTCGTACCGTGAACAGCACCAGCGCCACCCTCTCCTATGATGGGCTCGACCACCTGACCAAGTACGACGCAGGCAGCAGCGGCCAGGAACAATACGTCTACGACGCCAGTGGCGAACGGGTCCTGCGCCGCTCGACCAGTGCTGGGGTCACGACCATGATGGTGTATGCCTTTGGCCTCGAAGAGCACCGCTACAGTGGCTCGGGCGTCCTCCAGAGCAATGGCAATACCTATTACTACATGCTGGGCGGCATGCTGGTGGGTGAGTCCGACGGCACCAACACCAACATGTTTCTCACCGACGCGCTGGGCAGCGTCATCGAGACCATCAGCGCCACCGCGAATAGTGCAGCCGTGCAGGGCACCCACGTTACCAGCAGGGGAGCATGGATACCACGAAGGGGTTCACCGGGCAATATAACGACAATGTATCTGGATTGGATTACTATAATGCCAGGTACTACGATCCGGTCGTCGGGCGGTTCCTCTCGGTCGACAAGGCCACTGGGAACATGCAGGGCGCAGATCCCTATGCCTATGTGGGTGGCAATCCGGAGACAAAGAATGATCCCACAGGATCGAGAGCATGTGACATAAGTGGTGATTGTGCTCCGCTCACATCGATCGTTTCACCTTCATCCCCTTCATCTGGGCCGAATGCATTACCGAAACCAACCACGAATACGGTTACACTGCTAAATATGTGTTCACAGAATCCACGCTGTGCAGCAGCATTTCGTGACTTTCACAATAGACTAGCCCAGGAATATTTGTCGGTAGAATTCGGTATCTTCGCAGGTGCGGCGGAATTAGTGGCAGCGTTTCTCACAGATGACCCGGAGATAATGCAGCAAGACGAGGAAGATCTACAGAAGTTGAGTGACTTGGGGATAGAAGGAGAGACGTTTGCGAAAGCTCTAGGGTGTAGCTTTACCTCAGATACGTTGGTGCGTACGAAGCATGCACTACAACCCATTGGGAAATTGCACATTGGCGACAAAGTGCTGGCCTATAATCCAAAGACGCATAAGATGGAACTGGAACCAGTGCTGCACGTCTGGATCAACCATGATACCGACCTGGTGGATTTGACCCTGACCACGACCACACCCGCTGGGCATGGAAAAGCCGCCACGAAGACGAGTGAGACGATCCACACTAACCAGAAACATCCGTTCTTTACCAAGGAAGAGGGTTTCCTGCCGGTGGGCCGGATCAAGCTGGGCATGCATGTGCTGCGAGCCGATGGCATCTATGGGGTCGTGACGGGCTGGAAGATTGTGCCTGGCACCAAGAAGATGTATAATCTGGAAGTCGCGCAGGATCACACTTTTATGGTGGGAACTGGCGAGTGGGTGGTGCATAATACATGCAACCCGACTGATGAGGAACTGCTGCAGGCATACGAGACTGCAACTACTAAGGGAGCGGAATTGGAAGCTGAAGCTGGGTTGCTCGCTCGTATGTATTCGAAGGTGCTGAAGTTTAGGGAACCAGTAGTGGATGAGAATGGGGTAGAAAAGGGAGAACTTGATGTCGAAACCCCAGGGGCCATTATTGAAGCAAAGAGTGGCAATACGATGAAAGGCCAATTGACTAACCTTCAGAGATATCTGACGGACCCAAATCTGAATCCATCGAAAAAGCCTGTGATTGTCTATGCTCCGAATATTAGTCAACGATCCGCACAGCAACTGACAAACATGGGCTTCTATGTTGCTCAAAATCAAGATCAATTGATTATCTGGTTAACCCTGCTCCAATGAGGGTAAACAAAGGAGTGGCACATGACCGAGGATGTAGCACTGTATTCGAGTCATGCAATTACCAGGCAGGAACTAGAAGAGGTGATTCTTGAAGGAGGAGGGATGATCACACCAAAAGAGCGTTTCCTTGTGGGTCTGATATCGCAGAAGAAACGGCATATCTGGATTGCCCTTGACGAGCAAGAAGCATTTCTGGTCACCTGGGATGTATTACAAGAGGATGAGCCAGGAGGGGTCGCATTGGTGAGGGCGAAGTTAGGGGCAGAGCCTCGATCCTGCATTGGCATCGAGATTAGTCGTACACCGAGCAGTCAAAGGTTGGCAGTCGATTTTGCTTACCTGTGTGCGACAAAATGGCCCTGTGTGGCGGTGGGAGGGGATGAAGAGGTGGAAGTGTTCACGAAAGAGGATCTGCTCCAAATGCAGAAGGAAGGGAGAGGATTTATCAGGGATGGGACATGATAGCTGTTGAAGAGGAGATCAGAGAATTTTCAGCCTCATTGACGAAGCAGAGAGTATTGGGAGAGGTTCGGCGATAGAAGGGTCACTATCGTGCAGACCATGTAGCACGGCTTGCTGTGGCTGAAAAGAACAATCCCAAGCGGGCAAAAGAGTTGAAGGATCTTTCCAGGCGCCTTGGGCTTATGGTGAGTAAAGAATGATACCGGAGCTTGGATAAGGCCATTAATGCTGTGCGGAAAGTAAATGAAGGCATCACCTGATGGCTTCGTTTACTTTAACAAGGCGCTTTTCTGCTCGAAGCAAGTAGGGGATAGTATTGCTCAGAAGCAGCGTATATAATTGGCTGAGATCACACTGTAAGGAGGATGACAATGGGCGGTCCTGGAGCAGGCGTGCTAGTGCGCGATGCATTGACGAGGCAGCAGGAAGATGAGTTAGAGATGTGGCTTCGGTCGATAACGAACCATCTGGAAAAAGGGAAATGGGGATACCAGTTCTGGTTGACCGAAGATGCGTTCCCAGGGACGGTTTCTCGCTGCCTCTTTTATCTTTCTGTGGACGATGTAGCCACATACTGGGACGAGGATCAACAAAGGCAGGTGAAAGAACTGCTTGGTTACCTCCCCGCGCAATCTATCGGTGTTTCTTCCGGCTGCAATCAGGAGGAGGATCATAGCACCCTGGGCCAATTTGTGCTACATCTGGCCAGGGTATACAACGGGTTTATTGAGATGAATGGGGCGATCACGCCGCCGCTGAAGCCGGTGAAGAGGGAACGCATCGAGGAACTTATGGCAGAAGCACGATCGGAGCGAGGGAAAGAGAAACAGGTATATCTGCGAGCACGATTGGAAGCGTTAAAGACTTCACTTCCGAAAGGTGTAACCATAGCTGATCTCATACGAGAGCAGCACACTGATCCAAACTCACCACTGAAAGCCGCCATGGCCGATATCGAAGCACGATTTGGCCCGCTGATTCCTCCAGAGTTCAGCCTATCGGCGAGACTGCCTCCTCTGGACGAGATAAGCGCCTATGTGAGAGCCATGCCAGGCACCGTTTACGAAATCGAGTATACAGCCGCTGCTGGTCACCGTTGGGTTTCTCATATAGTAGACGTGGCTTTTTTCCAGGCATGGATGCAACATCCCCGTTTCCACATGATCAAGTAATACGACTTTCCCGGCTGGCAAGCCTACCGTAGAGCAGTTCATTTTCTTGCTGGAGTTGGTTCACTTGCTGCTCAAGCTCGTGAACACGCTCCTTGAGACGAGCCAGTTGTGCATCCTTGGCGCTCTCGCTCTTTCCTTTGAGAGAATGGACTGCTGCTGGTCGCTGTATTGGCAATTTTCGGAGGCGGCGAATCTCTGCTGCCAGATCAGCGTGGCGAGGATCATACAGGAAGGTTTTGGAGACACGGGCCTGTTGGCAGACCGTTGAGAAATTGATGGGCTTTCCCTGCTGTTGTAGGCTCTCAAGTGCTT
>WNFJ01292557.1_pt1 | contig 10518 bp, 3 predicted proteins | sample 5400461 | NCBI WGS metagenome assembly WNFJ01 (sample SAMN13153349, study PRJNA577476) | soil metagenome | isolation source: 115 cm saprolite on Douglas fir-dominated hillslope | place: USA:California | collected 2013-09-17
GAAGGGCGCGCCGGAATCGCTGCTGCCCATCTGCAGCTCCGTGCCGGCTTCGGCTCAGACCACTGTCAACAAGCTGTTCGCGTCAGGCGCACGCGTGTTTTGTCATCGAAAGTCGGGGGGGGAGGGATGGGACCGACGATACTGGCCTACCAGCGCTCGGACTGTAGACCGCGGTCGCCTGTGGCCGCGGCCAAGAAACAGAAATTTCTCATCGACCGGCCCACTGCCCGCGCCAGGTGCCATCGGGGGTTGAGCCGACAAATGCTTCGTCCAGACGGCGATCAGCCACCGGTCCGCTGCGGGCCTTCGAGGGCGGCAACCAGGCGATCGATGTCGCGCCGTCGAAACCAACCGGCCCCGACGAGGAGCGACGTGCCGTCGCCGAAGAGAATGCGAGCGCTTCCGGCTTCGGTGCGCTCCACTCCGCGCACCTCGATGATCGGACGCTCGCCACGCCGCCCCCTCCGTAACCGCCAGCGGAGCCGGCCCTCCTGAATCGCCACGCGGTCGCGCCGGAACGAAGCCTCGAGCAGCAGTCCAAGGATCAACAGGAGGGCGATGCTGCCGATCCAGTACCAAAGGAGGAGCGGCCGATTGAAGACCTGGCCGGCGAGGGCCGCCACCAGCGCCCAGATCGCCGTCACGCCGGCGATGGCCCCAAGCCCGAGGCCCCGGAGTCCGCGGGAACGGATGAGCAGCGGCATTTGATCGGACGACTCCATCGGCTTAACGTCGCTCATCAGCGTTCCTCGCTGCGGCTACGGACAGATTGGGCTCGCCACCCCCCATATCGAGCTGAACTCGCCGCCCACGCCGATAGGCAGAACGGAGAGTGCCGCGTTGCTGCCCAGGCCCATGTTCGCCCCCCAACTTCCAGCGATGCCACCCGCGATCCCTCCGGGGATCGAGAAGAGGCCGGCGACGATGGCGTGACCCCAGGACTTCATGCTGTGCGGGTCGAACGCGCCACAGGAGATCTGGTCGACGATGTCCACGAAGAAGCCGAGCATGAAGGCGATCAGCGCCGAGAATCCGACGTACGCCATAAAGCCGCGCAGCCAGCTGAACAGCGCTGCGTCGGTAGGATCCGCACCGAGCGAGCGGCCCATGCTCGGGAAGAACGCGCTCACGGCGCATGAGATGCCCGCGTCCCGGACCGTCCCACCGACATCGACCGAGCTCTGCCGGATTACTGACACCAGCATGGAGGTGAAGGCGGAGCCGATCGCACCGGTGATGCACTGAAACGCGACGTTGCTCAGGCTCCAGTCGAACTGGAAGATCGTCCCGTACTCGGCCTCCGCCTGCATCCCCGACGCGTCGCTGACGTCCGCTGGATCGCCACCGCCGTAGCTGTACGGATTCATCGCCAGCAGCGGGTCGCGGGATAGGAACACGCCGTTTTGGGGGTCGTAGTAACGAGCTCGCGAGTAGTAGCTCTGGGAACTGGAGTCGTACTGGAGGCCGTTCCAGGTGAACGGGTTGGACAGGCTGCCGGATGACGAGCCCGGATTCCCGAAAGCCGAGTACGAATAGGTCTGCGCAAGCCCTCCGGACCCGGCGAGGAGACCCGTCACGTTGCCGTGCTGGTCCTGCAGGTAGTAGTACACCTGGCCGCCACGCTGCATGGAGAGCGGGCGGTCGACGCTCACGCCCGGAGTGAAGCCGTCGCCCTGCGTGCCGTTGTCGAACTCGGCGACGACCTGGTCGCCGTCGTAGACGAAGGCACGCGTGGTCGTGCCGTCGCGTACCGCGACCCGGTGGCCTAGAGCGTCGTACTTGTAGCTCGTCGAGGATCCGCCCGGCGTGGTCACCTGTGCCAGCTGATGGCTCGGTGACCAGGTATAGGTCGTCGTGCCGCCGGTCGTCGTCATGCCTGTGCGCTGGCCGAGGGCGTCGTAGGTGAAGGTGGCCGATGGCGAGCTCAGCAACTGGTCGTTCTGGTCGTAGCTGTAGGCGCCCGGAGCGCCCGACCATGCGGTGCGGTTGTTCTCCGCGTCATAGGCAAAGGTCTCGGGCGTAGCGGTCGGGTCGCTGTGGCTGACGCCCGTGACACGGCCGGCGGCGTCGCGGGTGAAAGTGACCGTGTCACCACCGTGTGTGATGGCGCTGACCGCACCAAGCGCCGAGTAGCTGTAAGAGATCGAATCGATGGCGGTCGAGCCGACGCTCGTGGTCCGCGACGCAAGTCGGCCGGTGCTGTCGTAAGTGAGCTGGTCGACCGCCCCGCTCGCCCGGCTCAACGACGTCAAACGCGAGCCGGTGTCATAGGTCAGCGTTGTGTTGCCAAAGCTGTCGCGGATCCCCGTGAGCCGGCCGTCGGAGTCGTACGTGCGCATGATCGTGCCTTGAGGCGCAGTGACGCGGACCAGATTGCCCGCGGGGTCGTAGGCGTTGCTGATCGTCGTCGACGGAATCGACGGGCCTGACTCCGTCTGCCCGGTCACCCGACTGTCGGCGTCGTAGGTGAGCTTGACCGTTGCTGCGTCGTTGACGGCCGAGATCGTGCGGCCCAGTGCGTCGTACGTGAATTGCTCGGTCGTCGCGCCGGCCGACCTGGTCAGGACGTGACCGTCGGCGTCATAGCTGTAGCTCGTCACGATGCCCGCGGCGTCCTTGATGGACGCGATGCGGCCCACCGCGTCGTAGGTCAGCGTGCCCGTATTGCGCGTACTGTCGGTGCCCGCGACCAGGCGGCCGAAAGAGTCGTAGGTGAACGTCCTGGCGTGGCTGGCCGCGTCGGTAATCCGCGTGACATCGCCGAATGCGTCGTACTGCGTGCCGACCGAGATGCCGAGCGGCCCGGATGTCGACGTTAGCCGGCCTGACGCGTCGTAAGTCATAGTCGTGTTCGTTCCGGCCGCGTTTGTGACCTGCGTCAGGTTGCCGGACGCGTCGTAGCCCATGGTCATCGAACCGCTGCGGTTCGAACTTGCGCTGATCATCCTGCCCGCGTTGTCCCACGTGTATGACATCCGGGCGCCGTCGGATCCGACCACTCCGGTCAGATGCCCGTGGCTGTCGTAGGTCATCGTCGTCGCGACAGTGCCGTCGGGGCGCGTCTCTGACATGACGTGACCGCCGGCGTCGTACGCGAACTTCGTCGTGTTCTGTAGGGGATCGGTCGTGGCCAGGACGTCGCCGGTGGAGTCATAGGCTATGCCCCAGGTCGCGCCGAGAGCATCGGTCCACGACAGCATGTGGCCCAGTGAGTCGTAGCTGTAGGTGAAGCTCTGGCTCGAGCCGCCGAAAAGCTCGGACTCATTGACCAGATCGCCCAACGAGTCGAAGGAGTCGACCGTGACGAGGGCGCCGTTGGCATCGACAAGGGTCTGCGTCTTGGCGCCGACGTCATCGGTGATCTGAAGGGTCGCTCCGGAGGCATCGGTGATAGCGATCAGACGACCCCGTGCGTCATAGGTATTGGTGAAGCTGGGCTTGCTTCCGCTGGCCGCGTCCGCATGCAGCAGGTTGTGCGCGCTGTCATAGGTGAAGCTGCTGACCCCGCGGATGGCGTTGGTGTAGCTGGCAAGGTCGCCCGCCGCGGAGTAGGCGTAGGTCAGGTGCTCGCCCGACGGTCCGGTGATGTCTGTGATGCGGCCGCTGGAATCACGCGCGAACATCAACGAGCTGCCGGTCGAGGAATGGACGCCGCTCGAGTCCACCGTGAGCGTGTTGCCGGACGCGCCCTTCTCCGACACCAGGCCGCGGCTCGTGTCGAGGGTCAGCGCGCGGCCGTCGCGCGTTGTGAGGATGAATTGCGTCGGGTTGTAGATCGTGCCGGCGGCGCCGTACAGGTTGCCGTCGAAGCCGTTCGTGACGGTCTGGTCGGACGCGTTCGCGACCGCCAGCGTGGACGTGACCCCTGGCCGCCCTGTGAAGGCCGCGGTAGTGCTCGCGAAGTCGATCAGGGTCAGCCCTGTGTTCAGCGGTGTCAGGTCGAAGGCTTCCTGGTGGCCGTCGGGATAGGTGACCGTCGCGTAGTGCGGCGCCCCGCTCTTGAAGGCCCAGTTGCAGATGATGAAGCAGCTGGTCTGGTACTCGGTCCAGCCGCCGGCGCCGAGAGGCCGGTTCACCGAGACCCTGAAGTTGGTCAGGTCGAGGTGCCAGCCGAAGCCGAAATCGCCCGACCTGGTATCGGTGCTGTCGTAGACCCGGTTGACCTCCATCTGCACGCCGTTCACCGGCACCACCAGGTCGCGGTAGCTGCTCACGGCCCGGCCGAGCTTGAGGTTTCCAGCCACGACGACCGAGCTCAGCAGCATCTGCGTGGCCCCGGCGTCGGTGGTCGCCGAGATCGTGATGGTGTACGTGTCGTTGGCCAAGAGGGTCGGGTCCAGCGTCGTCATCGGCGTAGGTGGCGTGCCAGAGCCGGTCGCGATCGTGATCGGCGCGCCTCCAGCTTGCGCCGCTGCCGTCACGGACCAGGACGCAATGGCGTGTCCGGACGGCAGCGTGATGGTGGCCTGGATCGGGACCGGGCTGTAGACGATCGTCCCATCAGGCGGCGAAGGCTGGGTGATGGAGGGCGGCGCCTGCGCAGCGGAACCTCCCGCGCCGCCGCCGGGTCCGGACCCGGCGATGATCAATCGAGTCACCGCCGTGCTGCTGCCGCCTCCGGTCGAGCTCGCGGAGACCGAGACGGCGTAGGTTCCCGCGGGCCGGCCCGCCGGATCGAAGGTGGCCAGCGTCGCCGGCGGCGGGCCGCTGCCGGACGCGAGCGTCACAACCGAACCCGACGGCAGAAGCTGTGAGGTCACGCTCCACTGCGTGACTGCAAACCCGCTCGGCGCGAGCACGGTCGCCGAGACAGGTACAGCCGCCGACACCGTCGTCTGGTCTGCTGGCGAGAGGTTGAAGATCACGGGTGCGCTCTGTCCACTCGCTGTCGGAGCCGGTGCAGGCAACGGGATGGTCCAGATCGTGCTCACGGTGTTGCTGGGCTGCAGCGCACCGTTCTGGAACGCCGTGGCCGTGATCGCGTCGGTGCCTGCGGCCGTCCCGATGTAGCTGAAGCTGGCCGCCCCTGCGGCATCGGTGGTCGCCGTGAGCTGCTGCGGGTTGGCGCCCGTGACGCCCAACTTGACCGCCAGCTGGCTGACCGCCTGTCCGGAGCTGTCGAGCGCGGTCACGGCGAGGGAGAGCGGTTTGCCGACGACCGTGCTCGGCAAGCTCGCGGGCGAGATGGCAAGCGTCAGCGTCGGAGGCATGGGCACGTTGATCGCCGGTGCGCCCTGGTTGAGCTGGATCCAGGGCTCCGACTCATTGAGATTCGATGGCGGCTGCCCGCACTCCGCGTCGTGACCGCCGGCCGCCAACGCCTTCGTCGAGTCGGCATAGCTGGTCGTCTGTCCGCCCGTAGTGACGTGGATCTGTGGGGTGGGGATGCTCGTCGGGCAGACCGGCGTGGTCGGCACGAACGGACACGAGCCGTCAGAGAAGGTGACCTTCTCCACCAGCGTCGACTGTGTGGCGTAAAGACACCCATCGGCCCCCACGGTCACGAAGTCGCCGCGTGTTCCGCCCGTGATGACGTTGGTCAGCGTTGGCGGCGTCGTCGAGGTGTCGACCTCCGTCATCACGCCGTCGTTGCGGTTGACCACGAGCTTGGTGACCGGCTGCCCTGGCGGCGGTTCGAGGAACGCGATGCCGTCAGACAAAGGAATGGACGCTATCGAGGTGACCGACGCGGGCTGCGGCTGGTCGGTCCCGGCGATCTTGATGACGCCCACCAGATACTGAGCGGCATAGATCGTTCCATCGGGAGCAAAAACCATGCCGTCCTGTCCGCCGGAGGCGTAATTGGTGACCACCGGCGGTGACGAGCTCTCGAATCCAGAGATCCTCAACATCGGTCCACCACCTGCGGACGTCACGAAGATGTCTCCGCTGAGCGGGTCGGCGGCCACCGCGTCGTAGCCACCGCCGAACGTGGTCACCACGCGAAGCATGTGTCCGGTCGCGGGATCGAGCTCGACCAGCTGGTTGGGGTTCTGGACCATCGCGTAAAGACGTCCGCTCTTGCTGAAACCCACGCCCAGCACATTGCCGCCCAGAGTCGGCGACACCCAGATGGCGTTGCCGGCGCTGCCACCCTGCGGCGCAAGCTTGATGACCGTTCCCGAGACGTAGTCACCGACGTAGAAATTGCCCGCTCTGTCGAACGCGAGGCCGATGGGACCGACGGATCCGTTGGTTGGGAAACCGGTCGCGAAATTGGAGGCTATACAGCACGTCCCAGTGCTTGGCGGCGGGGAGTTCTGGCCCGCGTCGGAGGTGTCGAAATTCGACTGACCGACCTGAAGGCCCCGCTCGGTCAGGCTGATGATGTGGCCTGCCGGATCGTGGTCGACAGGGGTGAGGCCGCCAGTAGAAGTGAAGATCGCGTGGGACGCGTTGCCGTTGATGTCCGAGCCGGCCAGCCCCATCGACGTGCCGGTTGTCGTCAGCGTGTACCCGAACTCCGACTGGTTCAGGGCGGCGCTGCTGACAATCGTCGGCAGGTAGCCGTACCGGTTATGTGTCGTGCCGGTCCCATTGCCCCGGCATCCGCACTCTGCAAGGGCGACGAGTCCGCCGCCCGCGTTGACGAAGGCGATCAGGTCCGTGGACCGCCCGTTGAGGAGGTCGAGCTCGGACTGGCGAAGCCATCCGCCGTAGTCGGAGGCGACCACGATGACGCCGTACTTCGTGAAGTCCACCTTGTGGACGTCCAGCACCTGGCCGGACGAGCCGTCATCGGCGACGTCGTACGTAAAACCGGCGGCCGTCAGACCCAGCCGTGGGTCTGACTGATCCCCTCCGGGGTTGTTCAGGTCGGTGACGAGCAGCATCTTCGGGCTCGTCTTGCCAAAGGTCACCCAGCCGACCGCCCGCTGCAGGATGTCCTGGGCCCCCGTTTTGTTCAGTCCCAGGTAGCCGTGGTAGTCCGGGTCGTGGCCGGTGATGTAGATGCCGCCGCGACCGGTAGGCAGGCCGGAGGTGAGCTGGCCCGACCCGGTCAGGATCGCCGTCGAGTTCGCGGGGACCACGACCTTGGTCCATCCCGGATCGAAGTGATTCGATCCGATGTCGACCGTTACATGATCCAGCGTGATGGGGGAGGAGGTGGTGTTGTCGAACCGCAGGGCGCCGGAGTCCCACGTGCCGTCGGCGTTGGGGCTTCCCACGAACGTGAGACCGTTGGTTCCCTGCCACGGGAACGGGAATGTGCTGCTTCCTGGGGATCGAACGGTGTCGGCGTAGCCGGTGAAAATCGCCAGCGGCGGCTGCTGGGCGCTGTTGGCGACGACGGTCAGCACCAGCGACAGCTGCGTGCTCCGCGAGAAGTAGTCGAGCTCGAATGGATAAGTGCCCGGGCTCGGGAAGCTGACGGTCACCGAGTAGGAGGCGGGCGGCCCCGTATCGATCGCATTCCACGAGGCCATGACCGGATAGGCGAGGAAGGGCGTCAGGCCCGACGCGGGCGGATTCTTGGAGGGGCCGCTCACAGCGGTCGCGCCGTTGCCGACTCCCAGGATGAACCCGTCGTCCGCGATGACCCCGAACGTCACATTGCCAGGGCTGGAGACGACGAAGGTCGACGTCAGGACGGCGTCAAACGTCGAGGCTTGCCCGACGCCAGCCTGGACGCCGTTGCCCTGGGCGACCATCGTTCCCGTGAATCCACCGGCCAGGTTGGTGGTGACGTCGGTGAAGGGCCTCGTGTTAGGCCCCACGCCGGATGCATTCCCGGGCACGATGCCCGCGGGCGGGTTGAAGTCGACGACCGGAAACTGCTGGGCGAACAGAGGCGCGTCAGACGTTGTTGCGGTGAAGCTCTGCGCAGTGCCCGGCTCGGCGTAGAAATTGCCCTGGACAGGGCCCATCGCGATCGGAGCAGGGTGCGCGGTCCAAGTGACGGTCGCCGTGTTCGAGTTGATGCAGCGATCGCCGTTGCCGAAGAAGGCCTTCGCCGTGTCGGTCCCGCCGCGGACGCCGACGTAGGAGAGGGTTGCCTGACCAGAACTGTTGGTCACCTCCGATGTCGCGATGGTGTTGGCGCCGCTGACACTGAGCCCGATCAGCTCGTTGGCCACCGGGTGACCTGATCCGTCGACCAGCGTGGCGGTCAGAGCCTGGGGAGTCCCGAGCTTGTCGGGGCCGGCCGAGGTGGGCGAGAGGCTCAGCGTCGGAGAGGAAATCAAGCTCCCGCCGGCTGTCAGGGCGATTTTGCCGTTGCCGGTGAGGATTGCCCGAGATACGACGACCTGACCGCCAATCGCGAACCGCCCCTCGCCGGCCGCGACCAGGGTTCCCGAGGGGGCGTAGACGGATCCGGTCAGCGTGTCGGATGCATTCCCAGTGAGCGCGATCGTGGAAGTGTTGTTGGGGTCGGCCTGGACAGCCATCTGGCCGGCCGAGCAGATGCCCGACGGCGCCGTCAGTTCGAACCGGCCCTTGCCCGTCAACTCCAAAGACCCGCCCTGCTGGCCGGTCGAGCAGGGGGACGGGTAGCTCGCGCACGCGAGGTAGATGGTCACTCCGCGGCCGGACACAGTTCCACCGCCCGAGACAGAGAAGTCGTGCAGGATCACGTATGTGCCGGCGTTGAGGGTCAGCGATCCCCGCCCGGTGACAGAGATGGCGTCGTAGACCCCCGGGAACAGCGCGCGCTGAGCCGTGTCGCTGAGCGTCACCTTCGTCGGGCTGCGCGGCCGGGCGATCGCCGGCGTTTGCGCACCCAGCAGAGGGTCGGTGGCGGGGCCCGCGCCAGTGGTCAGGTTCTGGGCGACCGCCTTGCCGGACGTCGAGACACCGCCCACCACTCCGACCGACGGCGCGGAGATGACGGCGTTGCCGGTGAGCGTGACCGCGGCGTTGCTCGAAGAGTTGACCATCACATTGCCCCGGGGCAGGGTCAGGTTTGCGTTTCCGTTCAGGGTTAGCGAGGTGTCCGATGGCTCCAGTACGCAGAAGCTGCAGCTGCCGTCGGGAGTGCTGGTGACCGGAGGGCTCACAGCCTCGGCCGTACGAGGCACGACCTGGGAGGAGGAGGTCGTTATCAGCACCACGATGACAACAGCGGAAACAGCCGGCCGGTTCAACCGGAAGGGCATCGTCATGAGCGGGCTGAGCTGAGACGATGGGCGCACGTCGACAGACCGACGTCACTGTGCCTGGCCCCGACCATCCGCCCTCCCCAGCGAAATGCGTGCTTCTAAATTGTGTTAGACCTTAACGCTGGCTGGGAAGGTGTCAAGTAAATTCTTAGCGGACAGCCGTCGGCAATGCGGCGACGGGACGTGACCCTGTGGGGCACACTTATTCGTCCGAGGTTGGCTGCGCGGGGTGCTCGACGTGGCTGACGTTCGGTTTCGGCTCGGGGACCCCGAGGCGGAGGTGTTGCTTCTGGGGTACGAGCTTCGAGTCCTGCGGCGCCAGATCAATAGGCCCCAACTGACGCCTGCCGACAGGTAATTGCGACGGCAGCCGGGCGACAGAATCCGACTGCAGGCTGCTCGCATGTCCATATTGATCTTTCAAACGGCTCTAGGAGCGTTGCCCTCCATAACTTGCTGCTACCGAGACCAATACATCAATGCCGCTAACGGTCCGGCGCCGTCGCAGATCGAAGCGACCGAAACAGGATGCAGATTCAGCGGCCGGTCCGGCCGGGCGTCTCGGCGAGCTCAAACCCCCTCGAAACCGGTCTCCGTGAACGCCACCGCGTAGATTTCGGGACCGTGAGGCCTGCGACACCCTCGCGCGTCCTCTTATGCGTGCACGCCGGCTGGTCGTTCGCGTGCTTACGATAACTGGCTGCTATCGCGAGCAGTAGCAGAGACGATGGCACGATCCTAAAGGTCGGCGGGTCCGATGACCTCGGCGAAATCTGACCCCGAAGCCTTCAGCTTCGCATCCGTCGTCAGCAGCCGGCATCTCAATAATCGCGCCAGAGCGAGGTACTCAGCGTCATAGGTCTTTGCCCATCCCAATCGGTCAGCAATGCGCCACGCTTCTTCGATCAAACCTTTAGGCCGCCGCGGGCTGACGTCGGCTGCTGCGAGTCGGTCGAGAGCGATTGCGGCTAGTTCGCCGGAGATTTCCTTGCGCCAGCGCAATTCGTGCATCACCGACGACGCCTCGGACCACATCAGATGCGGCGCCGCCAGATCTTGTCGGCCTAAAGACTTCCACCCAACGTCGGACAGGCAGACTGTGATTACGACCGCAGCGTCAACAACCAGCACGTCAGCGAGCGACGCGCGACGACCGAATCGCAGCCAAGATGTCAGGCATCCGCTCTCCGGTGGCTGTCTTTTGCCAAGATGTTGGAAGTGGTAGTGCCGCGCCGCTGGCGATGCGGGCCAAATCTTCCTCGTCTATCAAGTGTTGAGTACCGATTCTCGTCGCTTTTAGTCGGCCGGAACGGATCCAGCGGCGCACCGTTTCGGGGTCACGTCTAGTCCGGCGGGCAGCCTCGGGAACGGTAAGCATTGTTGCCTAATACTACAACAACCTCGATGTGCGCGTACA
>WNFJ01608750.1_pt2 | contig 10518 bp, 13 predicted proteins | sample 5400461 | NCBI WGS metagenome assembly WNFJ01 (sample SAMN13153349, study PRJNA577476) | soil metagenome | isolation source: 115 cm saprolite on Douglas fir-dominated hillslope | place: USA:California | collected 2013-09-17
TGGGCGAGCTCTTTGCAGAGGTTCCGAATGTCCTTGTCGCCCCCGCGCGCGCGGTACTCGAGCGTCTTGGGGTCGAGCGTCTCGATCGCGCCGTCTTTGCCTTTTCGGTAAAAACCGCCCTTGGTTTTGTCGCCCAAGAGCTTCTTCTCGACCATCGTACGGATGTACGTCGGCACTTGGAAGACGCTCCGGTCCTCGTCGTCGGTCAGCGACGCGAAGCAGTTGTCAGCGACGTGCACGAGGGTGTCGAGCCCCACGATGTCCGCCGTGCGAAACGATGCGCTCTTGGGATGTCCCAAGGGCTCGCCCGTGATGCCGTCAACGTCTTCCGGGGTCAGCCCTTCCTCGAGCATCAAGTGAATGGCCACCACCATCGCATGCACGCCGATTCGGTTTCCGATGAAGTTCGGCGTGTCCTTGCCGAAAACAACGCCTTTGCCGAGCGTGTCTTCCCCGAACGTGCGCACGCGATCGAGCACCTCAGGGGCCGTGTCGGGCCCGGCCACGAGCTCGAGGAGCTTCATGTAGCGAACGGGGTTGAAAAAGTGCATGACGAGAAAGCGCCGTCGAAACACCTCCGACCGCCCGGCCATCAGCTCGCGGATGCGCAGGCCGCTCGTGTTCGAGGCCACTACGCAGCCGTCTGCAGTGAAGCGTTCGAGCTTCTCGTAAAGGGCTCGCTTCGGTTGGATCTGCTCGATGATGGCCTCGACCACCAGATCGCAATCACGCAGCAACTCGAGGTCGTCCTCGACATTGCCGATCGTCACCAGACGACTGCGGTTCTTGTGAAAGAACGCGGCCGGCTTCGCCTTCGTCGCTTTTTCCAGACCGGAGGCCGCAAAGCGATTTCGCGCGCTTGGATCTTTCTTCTCCGCCTCGGTCAACGTGGGCGGCACGATGTCCATCAGCAGGACTTCCACTCCAGCATTTGCCAGGTGAGCGGCGATACCGCTTCCCATGACGCCCGCACCAATGACGGCGGCCCGGCGGATCGGTTTGCGCATGTGTGGCTCCTTCATGGCTGTTAGTCGCGCCGGTGGTGGAGTGAGGTTGCTGAACTGGGTTTCTCGTTAGCCCGCCACCCGCAGCCGGACACGCGAGGTGGGAAACGCGCTCTTGCTGGGGGGTGTGGGGGGAGCGGCTGCGCTCCCCCCATGCCCGCCGTGGCTGACGCGGTAGCCGGAACGGAGCCGGAGCGAAGCGGAGGCGGAGTGAGGCTCATGCTGAACCGGGTGAACTAACGTAACCGAGTGAGGCTCATGCTGAACCGGGTTTCTCATTGCGATGCTAGGACAAATCGCACGGACGCGCCCACACGGCGAGCCATGAGAGCGCCCACATCCGCACGCACCACGGTTGCGAGAACGGGATACCCGCCAATCGTGGGATGATCGGGGCCAAGCACGATGGCCTCCCCGGACGCGGGGACCTGGATGGCGCCGCGAACCATAGGCGCGGAGGCCGCCAGATCCTTGTCAAGGCGCGCCATCGGGGGACCGAGGAGACGGGTACCCACGCGGTCGCTTCGTTCGCTGACTTCGAATGCCGACGTGAGCAGGCCGTTCAAAGCGCCGTCCCTAAAGCGATCGAGGTCCGGCCCCACGACTACGCGGATCGGCGCACGGTCGTCCGGGACTCGAGGAGGCGAGGAATCGCTTGGAGGCGATCCGCCCACCGGCAGTCGATCGGCCTTGCGCAACGGGCGCCCCTCGTGGCCGCCGAGCCCCGCAACGAGCAGTGTCCCGCGACCTCCAAGCACCCAGGGCACATTGATTCCGCCTCGCACCGCTAGGTATCGCACCCGTGTGTTCGCGCATCGCAACGTCCAAGCGGCCCCGGACCGGAGGCGCTCTGGAGCGCCGTCGTCGCTGGCGACGTCCATGTCAACCCATGCCGCAATGGTAAGCGCACCGATTACTTCGATGGCCGCTTCGCCTGCGGCGTTTCGCACGGCCGCGTTGGCGCGCGCGAGCAGTTCCGGAACGAGGGCTCCGCCGGGAGGCACACCCTCATGCATGCGCCCAGGGCGCCCTGCGTCCTGAACGGTTGCCAGTCCGTGGACCGCGATAATCTCGATCACCGCTCGCTCTCGACGAAGCGCACTCGATCGCCCAGCGCCAGAAGAGCACCAGCGTGCGCATTGAACGGCGTGAAGCCCGCGGCCGTGCCAACGAGGTGCCAGCCGCCGGGCGACGCGAACGGATAGATGCCCGTGTACGGTCCCGCGATACCGACTGACAGGGGGCCTACGCGGGGGCGGGGTGACGAGCGCCTGGAAATCACGAGGCGCGGGTCGAGCCCCCGCAAGTACGCAAAGCCTGGCAGAAAGCCCACCGCGCTGACCACGTAGTCGCGCTCACTGTGGCGCGAGATAACCTCCCTCGCTGTCATTCCCACGGCACGGGCTACGTCTTGAAGGTCGAGCCCGTCGTATCGGACTTGAACGACATGTGTGCTCGGTGGCCGGACGCGCGGCCGTGTCCTTAGGAAATCGCCACCCTCCGGCGTCGTCAAGGAATCGTCAAGGGCCGCATCGAGGCCGTCGGGAGGGCTCTCGGGGTCAAAAGTTACGACCGCATACTGCTCGGTCACGACCACGTCGATGACCCGCGGAACCGCCTTCAGAGCGTCGCGAAGCGCCAGCGCGTCGGCGTCGTGCGAAAGACGTATGCGAACCGCGGCGTCCCCAAACGGCTCGAGCGCTGCTCTCATGACGCCGCCCCGATGGCGTCGAGCACGCGGCGTACGGCCCGGGCAATCTTCTCGGCGCCCGGGGTATCGCCGTGAACGCAGATCGTTTCGATGCTGCCCGAGACGGCCAGTTCGCGAGCACGCTCGGCCGCGGCCACCGGATCGACGAGCAATGCCCCCTCGGTGCCTCGCGGCACCAGCGAACCATCCGGACGCACCGCCCGATCGGCGAATCCTTCTCGCGCGTAGCGGACCTTGCGCCGCGCCGCCGTTTCGACCAGTGCGCCGCGGGCCGGTCCCACCATCGTGATGTTCGGGCCCAACGACTCGAGCGCCCCCTCGACCAACGCGCCGGCGGCCGCTGGGTCCCCTCCGGCCGCGTGGTACAGAGCCCCATGCGGCTTCACGAAGGCAACGGCCTCCCCAAGAGTGCGCGCGATGGCCGCGAGCACGGCGCATTGCTCCGCAACGCTTTGCTGCAGCGCCGAAGCTGACATTCGCGAGGCTCGCCGTCCGAAGCCCTCGCGATCCGGATAAGAGGGGTGCGCGCCGAGCGCCGTGCCATGATCGCGGCAGAGCCCCACCGCGCGCCGCATCGACGACTCGTCTCCCGCGTGCCCGCCGCAGGCGACGTTCGCGATGTCGGTGATCTCGTAGAGAGCTTCCGGTTCGCTGGGCAGCTCTCCGAGATCCATGTTGAGGAGCACGCGCTCGCCCGTCATCGTCAGCCTCGCGTTGCCTTCATCTCCTGCACGATTCGTTCGATGAGCCCTAGGCTGAAGGGCTTTTCGACCCGCCGGTTTTCCACGGAGGCGAGAAACTCGGCCGCTCGATGGGTGAACGCACCGCCCGTCATGAACACGATGCGCTTCTCGACCCCCGGTTGCTCCTCTCGAATGCGCTGGAAGAGCTCGATCCCGTTCATCTCCGGCATCATGAGATCGCAAAAGATAACGTCGAACTCTTGCCCCGAGCGCACCGCGGCAAGCGCCTCGCGGCCAGTCGTCATCGCCGCGACATCGTGCTCCGCCGCGAGAAGCTCGCGCATCGTGTGACCGATTTGCGTTTCGTCGTCGACCACGAGGATGCGGCCTCTGCCGCCGTCAGGCTCGAGGGCATGCTCGGTGGTCGGACCGCTCGGGGCCGCCTTTTCCAGGTCGGCCGTCGGAAACACGACGCTGAAGGTCGTGCCCTCTCCAGGCTCGCTGTGAACCGTGATTTGCCCTCCGAGAGAGCCCACGATGCCGTGGCAAATCGACAGGCCCAGCCCGGTGCCGACACCGGCCGGCTTCGTCGTAAAAAACGGATCGAAGATGCGGGGGAGCACTTCGGCGGGAATGCCCTGCCCGTTGTCGGACACCTCGAGCACCGTTCGTCCCTCGCCGTCTTCGCGAACGCACAGGCGTATCTCATTGACCGCGATTCGTGCTTCAACCATCGCCTGGGCCGCATTGAGCAGCAAGTTGAGGACAACTTGCTCAACACGACCTTCGTTCGCCAACACCGCTCGCACGGGCGCGAACGAAGTCGTAATGCGCGCCCTGTGCCGAATTTCGTGCCCCGCGATTCGAATCGCCGACTGCACGACGGAAGCAAGGTCGACCGGCACGCGAGTCTCTCCATCCACGCGGGAGAAGCTTCGCAACTCGCGAACGATCGTGGCCACGCGCCCCGCGCCGCGACGAGCCTCAAGAAGCATTTCCGTCAGGCCCGCGAGATTGGACGAATCGGACGGCGTCTCGGACAATTTGCGCGCGATCCAATCGAGGTTGAGCACCACGTAGGCCAGCGGATTGTTGATCTCGTGCGCGATGCCCGCCGCCATCGTGCCAAGCGCCGCAAGGCGGTCCGCTTGAAGGAGACGCGCCTCCAGAACCCTCCGGTCGGTCACGTCGCGGACCATCGTCAAAATGGACGGCCTTCCTTCGTAATCAAAAGGGACGCTGCTTGCCTCGATGACTGCAATCGATCCGTCGAAACGCCGGACGCGATAGACCTGGGTCGGAAGCCGGGCGCCGTCGTTGGCGAGGATCGCCAGACGCGCCTCCATCGCAGCGACGTCCTCTCGGACGACGATCTGGTTCATCGGCACGCGGTACAGCTCCTCGGCGCTCGGATAGCGCAGCCCGTTCACGAGCGCGGCGTTGGCGTAGAGCAAGCGGCCATCGCGATGGATCATGAGAGGCTCCGGTCCCCTCTCGATGAGCTCTCGGAAGCGCGCCTCCGTGTGCAGGCGCGCCTGCTCTGCGACCTTGCGGCTTGTCACATCGACGATGAAGGCGAACACAGCGCGCTGTGAGTCGATTAGGACGTCACTTGCGGTCACCTCGACGGGAACCCGTCGCCCATCTTTCCGAATCGCCGTGATCTCGTAGCGCGCGTGCCCTACCCCACCCCGCGCACGCACGGCCAACCGCTCGCGCAGATGCGGCAGATCCTCCGCCGCAATGTAGTTCATGGGATTGCCCGCGAGGAGCTCGCCCACCGGCCAGCCGAGGATCTCCGCGGCAACCTCGCTGATGTAAATGTTGCGCGCGACCGTCGGCTCGACGAGGGTCACGGTCACACCGATACGCGCCGTGTCGGCCGCGGCCAGCATCGTTCGGCCGAGCACGCCCACGTCCACAATCGGCGGCAAAGGCCTGGGGGACTCAGCCATGTCTCATCCCAGATTGGCCGCTCGAACTGCATTCCGTCAACCAAGCTCGTAACCGGCGCGCCGATCGAGCGTAAGATCCCTTAGAGGTAAGTCGTGTGCAGCGGCGCTCCTTCGTAAGTGCGCTGATGACGGGCACCGTCATCAGTGCCCTCGGTGGGGCAGCGTACGTCTTGGCCGATGACGAGGACGAACGAAAGGCCCGCACCGCCCTCCGCCCCGACGGTCGGCCGCGCCTTCCTCCCAACCAGTACCTCCTCAAGCGCCTGCGCCCAATGGGCGGCGACGAGGGCGACCCGAGCCCGAGCGGCTGGCGCCTGCAGGTGCACGGGGAAGTGGAGAGCCCGTTCACACTCGACTTCGCGGCGCTGCTCGCAATGCCTCAGGTGGAACAGACGTGCGACGTTCACTGCGTCACCAAGTGGACCGTTCTCGGCGCGGCCTTCTCCGGAGTGCGTGTTTCGGATCTTGCGGCGCGCGCGAACGTCAAACCCAGTGCTCACCATGTGATCTTCGAGGCGGCGCACGGCTACACGACCAACGTTCCCCTTCGCGAGGCCCTTGCCCCGAACGTCCTTGTCGCCCATCGGTACGGAGGGACCCCTCTCGGACGCCCCCATGGCGCCCCCGCCCGCGCGCTCATTCCGGATCTGTACTTCTGGAAGAGCGCTAAGTGGCTCATGGGCATCCGCTTCTCGGCCGACGATCACCCGGGCTACTGGGAGACGCGCGGCTACCACAACCATGCCGACCCGTGGAAAGAAGAGCGTTATGGCTGAAGCGGGGGAGAATCCCGCGCGCATCGCGGCGCCCCGTTCACGAAAACGCATCCATTGGCGTGCCGTCCTGCGCGCAGTGCACCGCGATGCGGGCTACACGGCGGTGGGGTTGACATTCGTCTACGCGCTGAGCGGCCTGGCCGTAAACCACGTGGCCGACTGGGACCCGAACTTTCGTAACTCGAGCGACGTGCACGAGCTCAATACGAGGCTGCCCGACGACGATACGGCCGCAGGCAAGCTGGTCACCGAGCGTCTCGCGATCGAGGAGCCGCCTCGCGAAGTCTACCGCGAGGGCGACCAGCTCGAAGTTCTCTTCGAGCACCGCACTCTGCACGTCGCGACGCTGACGGGCCACGTCGTCGACGAGCAGCAAAAGCCGCGATTCTTTCTCCGGGCGGCCAACTGGCTTCATCTGAACCGGGGCAAGAAGGCATGGAAATACTTCGCCGACTCGTACGCGGTGGGCCTGCTCTTTCTCGCCACGTCCGGTCTCTTCATGCTGTCCGGCAAGAAGGGCCTGTTCGGGCGTGGTCTTTTCTTCGTCTCCGCAGGAATCGCGCTGCCCATGGCCTATCTCTTCTGGGCTCGCGGTTGATTCGGGCGCACGCGACGCGAAGTTGCCCGTCTCGGACGAGTTCTCGCGCCTCCCGGTCTTGGTCAGGTCACGTGCCCGCCGGCCCGCAGGAGCGGTTGACGCAGAGACCCAACTGAGCTGCTGGGTGAAAACGAGCCAGGCTGACTCGCCGCACGTCGGTTCGGATCGTCGAGTGGCTGCTTGCCCTGGAAAAGCTGCCTCCTTCCGCGAGAAGCGACCCGAAGATGTATCCGAAGAGCGCAGTGTCCAAATACTTGTGCACGTCGCCTCTGTCGCGCCCGGCGCCGTGCTCACGAGGTTCCCCATTCATCGAAGGCCCCCTTTCCCGTTGGCAATACGGCTACACACGAGAGCGCAGCAATAGTCTTCGCAACGACGACGTTCTCGCCGCACGCCGCAGCGCGCATCGATATGACACGCGCGTCGTGATTGGCACACAGTGGCACGCGGTTGTAAGACACGATTCCCGCGCCGCACCGACGGCACAACCGCTCGCCCAGTGGCATGCGATCTGCTCTTGTGCGACTTCGCTCAAACACAATTGCAACCCGTCAGGAGGCGATAACCTTCATGACCTTCGCGAACCATGGCCCACCGATCGCTCTTATCCTCGCGGCGTCGTCATGTGGCGGCATAGCCAGTCTTGGCGGGCCTTCGACTGCGCAGTCGTCCGGGACGCTTTCTGATTCGAGCTCGGGAGTGGCCACCGGGGCTTCGTCGGGCACCGCGGCCGGATCGGTTGCGGGCGCCACGTCTGGGGTTGCATCAGGCGGTTTCTTCGCGGATGGCGGGATGTCGTCCACTATGATCGACGCGCTGGCAACGGACGATGTCTCGACGTGCCCGTCGTTCACGGTCAATGGCGGTAGTACCCAGGGATTGTGCCTGTGCACTAGGCGCAGCATGATTTCGGCGCGCAACTGCCCGCACGGCGCGAATCACTCAGGGACAGCGACCATAGGTCCGGAGGGGGGTGTGCTGAGGTTCATGTCACTCCAGGGATCGATTTCCGGCGTTGCTTTCGAGCTGACGGTACCGCCGATGGCTCTCGCCTCCCCAACGACCATCACGATTACGGAGACCTCCGCGCCGCCACCGGCTGGCTTCGTCGATTACTCGCCGCTCTACCGCATCGACCCCGAAGACCTCGTACTCTCGTTCCCGGCCCAGGTGCGCGTTCCGTTCAGCAACGGTTCAGGCATTGGGGTCTTCGACAAGAACTTGGGCCTATTTGTGGGGACTTGTACGTTGCAACCGGTCCCCAACGCTTTCCCCAACGCGGGTTTCGAGCAGGGCTCGATTGCCGGAGGGGGATACCTCATCGTGGGTTACGGCAGCGCTGGGATGGCGCCGTCCTGTGGTGCGACTGCCGACTCAGGCATGCCTGTGGAAGGTGGACCGCTCGATGCCGGCACGTCAACGGACGCAACATCCGATGCCCCCAGCGAGTGCACGGGCATACGCCCCCTTTGCTTTGGGAGCGATCTGCAACGGTGCTGCGCAAACGACCCTATGGGGGGAGCTACTTGCCAGGGCGGGCAATGGACGTGCGGCGCGGTACCTGCACCCGGGTGCAACGGGCAGTGGTGCATTGATCGACCCTGCAATTGGCTCGACGATGCTGGCCAGGGTCACCTGGGGACTTGCGCTCAGGGCGAGCAATGCTGTCAGGCCAACGTGCAAAACCGCTACTACTGCTACTCAGGCGACGATTCCTGCCCTCTCTTGCCGTGAGTTCGGGTGGGACCCGGAGCAAAGGGCTTTGAAGCTTGTGACCACTTCCGCTCGATCGCGAGAGCTCGGGGCTGGAGTTGATTCCCGCGGCACAGAACTTCGTTCCGCGGATCTTCTGCGGTTTGACCCAAGCGGGAGCCCGGTCCTGCCCCAAGTCCTTGTGGTGTGTTCCACCTACGTCCCGGGCACCATGCCGTTCGCTAGCACGTCGACACCCAGGTTTCGACGCCGGAGCAGAACGCGTCGGAGCTCCGGCACGCAGTGGAAAGGCGACATCCCCTTTCCCGCCTATCTCACGTTTCCCGTCGCCCGCCAAATCGATGGCGTCCGACAAGCCTTGCGCACGCTTGCGCAACACTCGCTCAACGACGATCGGGACCACGTCCCGCCAGGCGAATGAACGCGCGTGGTTTGAGACAATCGCGAAGCCGTGGCACGACAGACTCCTGGCGACCTAGCCGACGAGATACTCCCGGATGGAGGCCCGTGGTTCCTCGATAGCGCTCTCTTTCGGCCGCCCGAGCCGAAGACTCGAAGCTACGTGTCGGTCTCCTTGTTTGATGCCGCGGCTGGCAAGCGTCTCGATTTTCGACGGGCTGGATTGGGACGCGCCATTCCCGGCCGGATACTGATTGAGCTGCCATTTCGCTTCATGTGCGACGACTCGACGCATGACGTCAACATCGACGACTGCATTGTCCGGATGCACGTTCAGGGAAGACGCGTCCTCTGCCATCGAGGTGCGGGTAATGCGAACGGTTATTGCTCTGGGGATGCTGTCACTGGAATTGCCCTGACGTACCTGCCGCTGCGCTGATTCCGTTAGCGGAGACAGTGGGAGCGGAATGGCCCACCCAATGAGCATCGCGTGGTCCTCGGCGCGCGGTCCTAGTGGGCCGTCCTTCCGCGAAAGTTACGTGCGTGCGGATGCACGTCGACGACGCAGGCCCAGGGCTGCCACTACTCCCACGGCCAGGAAGAACGTCCCTCCTCCACTCTGGTTACCCGCGGTCCGGCAGCTGCATCCGCTGCTCTCCCCAGCACCCGACGACGAGGCCGCATCCCGGGGCGGTCCATTTCCGCCGACGTCAGACTCGCCCCCATCTGCCAACGGCGTCCCGCCGCCCTCGCCTGAATTCAGGAGGCCGCCAGAATCGGTGCCGGGGGTTTGTGCGGCAGCGGCGTCTCCACCGTCAGACGGTGCTCCACCTGCGTTCGCATCGGGTTTGCCGGCATCTACCAACAGCGCTCCATCCGTGTTGGCACCTCCGCTTGAATCAGGAAGGCTGCCAGAGTCGAGCGTCGTGCTCGCGTCTTGCCCGGCGATAGCGTCGCTTCCAGCGTCCTTGGAAGGTGCTCCGCCGCCAGAGTCGGTGCTCGCGTCCTGCACGCTCGCGTCCTGCACGCTAGCAGCGTCGTTTCCAGCGTCGCCCGCGTCAGAGGCGCCTGCGTCCGGTTCAACGAACGCCACGTTGCGCCAAGCGCTGTCCTGCACGAACGTCTCTGGTTGAGAGCTTGCCTTAATGAGCTCGACGAGCAGGCACTGGTTCGGCGACTGCGTCATCGAATTGAACGGGGGGCACGAAATCCCGGATGTCCCCCCACAGCTCCAACTGATCGTGTCGCTCCCGAAGGGGGGCCTACCGTTTGTCGCGGAAAAGAAGGGAGCTGGCGAGATGTCGTTCCAGGTCCCTCCAGCGCCGATCGAACCGCAATTGGCCATCCGGAACCGGGCCTTGACGGTTCCGGCCGGAGGCACCGCGGCACCATTTGCGCCCGACAGAATGGCGACGAATGTGTTCGCCGGGTTGGTCGGTCCGACGTTGATGGTGGTCGACGGGACCTTTGGCGTTCCAGTGGCAACGGGCGTCAAGCCGATGCTCAAGTCGTTGATCGCTGCACCGGCGCACGCGGTCGTGTCGGTGCTGGCCTGACCCCACCCGCTGACGCTCGAGACGGGCAGACCGGCACCGTCAAAGGTCAGTGGCGACGCGGGCGGCCAGTCGTAACGGATGGGGAAGCTGGCGGGGACGGCAATGCTGATCTCGGAAAGGATG
>WNFJ01652609.1_pt3 | contig 10516 bp, 10 predicted proteins | sample 5400461 | NCBI WGS metagenome assembly WNFJ01 (sample SAMN13153349, study PRJNA577476) | soil metagenome | isolation source: 115 cm saprolite on Douglas fir-dominated hillslope | place: USA:California | collected 2013-09-17
GGCGGCGGCGCTGCGAGCAGCATGAAGTTGCCCCACCAAAATCCCGGGTTCGCCGCGGTGCGCACCACGATGTGGTCGACATGGTCGGCGATCTCGCTGCCCCCGAGGACCCGGAGCGCCACGTCGGTCCGGTAGCCGAGCGACACCACGTCCACGGCACCGAGCATGACACACCACGTTCCGTGACGGCCGGCGCGCGGACGGCGTCACCCTTTGCGGATCCACCTGCGCATCAGCCAGCGGACGGCACCGAAGACAGCCAGGAAGATGGCCAGCCTGCCCGGCCACGCGAACACCCGCATGTGCAGGTCAAATATCAGCAGCCACGCGGCCAGCGCGGCGATGAGCACGGGGATCATGCCCAGCGATGCCCACGAACCCCGCTGGCGCCCTCCCCTGGCCCGCTCCTGGCCGCTGCCGCCGCCGGTACCCGTACCCGTGGTGGTGAACGGCAGCGGCGGCGAGGACGCGGCGGTGTGCGGAAGATCGCGGGTGAGCGCGGTGAGCTGGCTTTGCGTGGTGGCCGCGAACACGGCATCGAGGCGCGTGTTGAACTCCGCCAGGGTCAGCCTGCCCTGTGCGTAGTGCTCGCGCAGGTGGGCGGCCGCCGCCTCGCGGTCGGCGTCTGCGATGTGCAGGTCGGGTCCAGTCGCCACGTGATCCTCCGCATCCCACTGAGCCTGCCACGTCTGCCAGTAAGACGATATATCTCGAATGTGGTCAGGAGCAAGTGCGGCACCGTGCCGGTTCGGCGCACACGTCAGCGATAGCTGACCTGAAACGGCTGGATCGCCGTCGCGGCAGCCCGTGATCCGTTTGTGTGGAAACCTGCCTGCACGTAGGAGGTGCCGGGAAATAACGCGCTCGTTTGATTCGGGGGTGCCGGTGGTGTGATAGCTCCCGGCCCGGCGGGGAGCGGCCCCACCGGGCGGGCACGGATGGCCGGGGTGTGCGGGGCTGGTGGGACCGGTGTGGCCGCACACCATCGCCTGGGGTGCGGCCCGCTGCCGTGCGGGACGCGCTGGGTACGCCGATGGCCAGGTGTTTCATGATCGATGGCCGATTAGACGTCAAATTCGGAGCTCAAAGAGCCATCGATCAAGCTCGCCGGCCCGGCCGGCTTGGCCGGGCTTGGCCGGCTTGGCCAGGCTTGGCCGGGCTTGGCCGGCTTGGCCGGGCTTGGCCGGCGAACGTGCCGGGACATGACGCGGGGCGGTGGGGCGGCAGCCGGGGACCGTGGTGGGGCGGGGTTGGTCACCGGGCGGGCGGCCAGCCCGCGGGTGTGGTGTCATCGCACGATCACACCCCGTGTTGATCACCTGCGGGCACTATGTGCAGGCAGATTGACACAGTTGCGGATCTTGGCCTGTTCGCCCGGGCTGGCTGCGTTCGCTGGGGGCCGAGCGCCGTGCGGCGGCGCGGTCTGCGGTGCAAGGGTGGGGACATGCCGGTGTTCGTGCTTGTTCATAGCCCGTCGGTGGGCCCGGCTACCTGGCTGCCGGTGGCGGAACGGCTGCGCGGGTCGGGCTGCGCGGCGGTGGTGCCGTCGCTTCTTGCGGTGGGCGACGGCGGGCCGCCGTTCTGGCCGCGAGTGGTCGCCGCCGTGACCGCGGGGCTGGCTGGGACCGAGCCCCGGCAGCCGCTTGTGCTTGTCGCCCACAGCAACGCCGGAGTCTTCGTCCCGGTGCTCGCGCGCGGCCTTGGGCGGCCGGTGGCCGGTTCCATTTTCGCCGACGCCACCGTCCCCGAGCCTGACGGCCGCACGCCGATGGCCGGGGAGGGGTTCCTGCCGTTCCTGCGCGGCCTGGCCGACCCGGATGGCCGGCTGCCCCGGTGGACCGACTGGTGGGAGGAGGACGACGTGGCCCCGATGTTTCCCGGGCCGCAGGCCCGCGAGGTCATTACCGCCGAGCAGCCACGGCTGCCGCTGGCATACTACCTGGAGCACGTGCCCGCCGCGGCGGGCTGGGATGACCACCCGTGCGCCTACTTGCTCTTCAGCCCGGCCTACCAGGACCAGGCGGCCGAGGCCCGCAGGCGCGGCTGGCCGGTCCGGTCGGTGCCGGGTGAGCATCTCCACCAGATCGTCGATCCCGGCGGCGTGACCAGCGCCTTGCTCGAACTCGCGGCGGCCGCACCGTGAGACCTCGCGCGTCCGCACCGTGAGACCTCGCGGCGGCCGCACCGTGAGATCAGGTGGGTGAGTCCGGGGTGTACTCGTCGTGGCGGTGGAACCAGGAAATGTCACCCTCGTTGCGTCCCAGCGGCGCGCGGTCGAGCCACTGCCACATCCCCCACAGCATGTCGGTACCGCGGGCGTAGGCGGAGTAGGTGTGGTGGACGACGCCAGTGTCGAGCGCGAACGCGCTCAGCCCGTGCCCCTCGAACGGGAGCAGACGCGGGTCGAGCTGCGCACCGGCCAGCCGCCGGTAGTTGTACTGGGCCCCCGGCTGGGCCCCCGGCTGGCCCCCTGAGCGGGCCCCCGGGCTGACGCTCTTCTCGGTGAACGACACGCCGAAGTCGAAGTTGAAGTCGCTGTGCAGCGACGACACCCAGGGAAAACTCCAGCCCATGCGCTGTTTGTAGGCGGTCAGCTGCTCGATGGGGGCGCGTGACACCACGGCGAGTGCCACGTCATGGTGGTCGAGGTGGATCCGGATGCCGTCGAAGCCATCGGCGACCGACGAGCAGCTCGGACAGCCTTCGGCCCAATCCGGGCCGAACATGAAGTGGTACACGAGCAGCTGGGAATGGCCGGCGAACAGATCCCCCAGCGACACCTCACCTTCCACGGCGGCGAACCTGTACTCCTTTTCCAGGGGTACCCAGGGCAACTGCTGCCGCCGCCTGGCGAGCGCGTCGCCCCGGCGGGTCAGCTCCTTCTCGGCCTCGAGCAGGTCGAGCCGCGCCGCGAGCCACTCCTCGCGGGTGCCTACGTTGTGACCGGGCATTGGGCCTGGCTCCTCCGCTGTTCCAGGTGCGCCCGGCGCGCACCGCTCATCAGTAGAGGTTGTAATCAAGCGCTGAACTCATCGCGGCGAGGAAAATTTGGTGTCACTGGCGAGTTCCCGCGGTAACCGAGTCGCCGCGCACCGCGGCGACCAAATCGGCCTCCGCCTCAGTGGTATCGGTGCGTTCCATCGGCATCAGTATGCCGCCATCACCGGTCCGCGCTCAATCGAGACACCGTCCCGTAACGTTGCTACGATATGTCTCGGGCGGAAGGAGGCCGCGCCATGGGCGCCCTTGTTTCTTACGACCGCGACGACTCCATCGCCACGATCACGATGGACGACGCGAAGGTGAACGTGCTCTCGCTCCAGATGCTGGCCGAGCTGAACACGGCGCTGGACCGGGCGGCGGCAGACCGGGCCGTCGTCGTGCTCACCGGCAGACAAGGGGTGTTCAGCGCCGGATTCGACCTGGCCGTGCTCACGTCCGGTGGCTCCGCGGCGTTTGCCATGCTCCGGGCGGGCTTCGAGCTTGCGGAACGGATCCTGTCCTTCCCTGCGCCTGTGCTCATCGGATGCACCGGCCACACGGTGGCGATGGGCGCGTTCCTGCTGTTGTCCGCCGACTACCGGATTGGTGCGGCCGGCCCTTACAAGATCACCGCGAACGAGGTGGCCATCGGCTTCGCCATGCCGCAGACGGCCGTCGAGATCTGCAGGCAACGGCTCGCGCCGACCCACCTCACCAGGGCGGTCATCCTCGCCGAGGTGTTCTCGCCCGCCGACGCCGTCACGGCCGGCTTCCTCGACCGGGTCGTGCCCGCCACCGAACTGCCTGACGTCACCGCGACCACGGCCGCCGAACTGGCCAAGCTCGACCGGCGCGCCCACGCGGCGACCAAGCTGCGCGCCAGGGACCACGCGTTGAAGGCGATCCGGGCGGCCATGGAAACCGAGGACGCCGCAGTCCGGGCGTCAGCGGGAGCCGCTGTCCCGCCCGGCGGGGACCGTGACGCCGCCCGATAGAGACCGATTAGGGATCGACGGGATCAGCCGTGCCGAGAGCGAAGCAGCGCACGCAGGAGATGCGAGATCACGTCCTGCGCGTCGCCGTCGCGATGCTGGCCGCACAGGGTGTCACCAGATTCACGACCAGGGAGGTCGCGCAGCAGGCCCACACGTCCACCCCGGCCATCTACGAGCTGTTCGGCGACAAGGCCGGGCTCGTCCGCGAGGTGTTCTTCGAGGGCTTCCGGCTGTTGCGGCGTCGCTTCGACCGGCTCGGGGAATCGGGCGATCCACGGGCCGACCTGGTTCGTGTCATCGGAACCTTCCGTGAGTTCGTCCGCCAGAACCCGGTGCTCGCCGAGGTGATGTTCTCGCGGCCCTTCGCCGATTTCGACCCAGGGCCGGCCGAGCTGCGGGCTGGAAGCGCCGTCAGGGAGTTCATCGTGGGGCGCGTGCGGCGCTGCACGGACGCGGGCATCCTGCGCGGTGACGACACCGATATCGCACACGTGCTCCTGGCGCAGGCGCAGGGCCTCGCGGCGCAGGAGACCGCCGGCTGGCTCGGCACGTCCACGGCATCCGTGGACCGCCGGTGGGAACTGGCCATCCGCGCCGTGCTCGACGGGCTGAACCCTTCGACAGCCCCCCGCGCCCGGCCACCTGCCCCGTCACCTGGCCCGTCGCCCGCCCCGTCACCTGGCCCGCGCAAGGTCCGGCCCTGACGCGAGGGCCGCCCGGGCGAGGGGCCGCCCGGGCGAGGGCCGCCCGGGCGAGGGCCGGTGTGGGTGTTCAGGTGGTTACCGCCGAATGTTCACCCGGCCGTAGTTTCACCGGGCTTTCTGGGATTCGTAGTCTCGATGGGCGATCTAGGGTACGCGCCAGCTAGCGGAAGGCTGCTGTCATGTCGTTACCGGCACGGAGTCTGCTCGCCCTTACTGTCGCCGCGGCCTGGGCGGTGAGCGCAGTGTCTCCGGCTGCCGCCGCGCCCGCCCCGGCGGCGCCCAGCCACTACGATCACGTGTTCGTCATCGTCGAGGAGAACCACGGCTTCACCGACGTGATCGGGAACCCGGCCGCTCCCAACCTCAACGCCCTCGCGTCCCAGTACGGCCTGGCGACCAGCTACTACGCGGTGTCGCATCCGAGCGAGCCGAACTACGTCGCGCTGCTGGGAGGCAGCACGTTCACCGTGTCCTCCGACAACGCGTACTACGTCAACCGGGTCGCCGAGCCGAGCCTGATCAGCGAGCTCGACCACGCCGGGATCAGCTGGAAGGCCTACCTCCAGGGGCTGCCGCACACGGGGTACGAGGGCATCTGCTACCCGGCGAACTGTAACGGCGCCCCGGACAAGGACCCGCTGTACGTGTCGAAGCACAACGCCATTCCCAACTTCACCACCTCGCTGAACGCCGCCGACTGGTCGCGCCAGCTGCCGATCGGGCGCCTCGCCGGCGACCTGCGCGGCGGGCACGTACCCGCGTTCAGCTGGGTGATCCCCGACGAGTGCCACGACCAGCACGGCGACCCGCCGTACTGCATCGACTCTGGCTCCACCGGCGGCAGGGATCCGCAGGACCAGCGCCTGGTGGCCATGGGTGACCAGTACCTGGGCCAGCTCGTGGCGGAGATTACCGGTGCCGGGTTCTGGGCCAGGGGCAACAACGCCATCGACATCGTCTACGACGAAGGCGACGACAACACCGGGGGCGGCGGCCGGGTCGCCAACGTCGTCGTCACCAGCCACGGCCCTCGGCACCTGCAGGATCCCGCGACCTACAGCCATTACTCGCTGCTGCAGACGATCCAGCGCAACTTCGGTCTCGCCTGCCTGCAGAACACCTGCCACACCGCGCAGGTCAAGCCGCTGACCCCGCTGTTGGCCGTCACCGGGTCCGCCGCGTCCGTGTTCAAGCCGGTGGGCGTGCCGGAGATCGCCGCGCTGTCGCCGACGCCGGCCGAGCCGGTCAGCTACGTCACCGACACATCGGCGAGCGGCGGATGGGCAGTCCAGCCCGCTCCAGCCTTGGCGCCGGTGACAACACATACGGTGCGGTCGCCGCGGTCTCACCGTCCGACGTCTGGGCGGTCGGCAACTTCCTGCCGGACACCCCGGCCAGCAACCAGGACGCCACGCTGGCCACCGCGGCGCACTTCGACGGAACCAGGTGGACGCAGACACCGGTCCCCGATTCCGGCCCGAACTACGACACGCTGTTCGGTGTCGCCGCCACGGCTGGCCGGGCGTGGGCCGTCGGCGTGGCGCTGAACGGCTCCTACCAGGCCCACACCCTGATAGAAGCCTGGGACGGCCGCGCGTGGCACATCGCCGCGGCGCCGAAACTCGCCGCGCTGCGCGACACCCTGTACTCGGCGGTCGCGGTGTCCGCTCGCGACGTCTGGGCCGTCGGCCACCAGCAGGGGCAGGGACGGCAGATACGGCACGCTGATCGAGCACTGGAACGGCCGCGACTGGTCGGTCGTCCCGAGCCCGGACCCCGGCAGCTCGGGCAACCATCTCTACGGCGTGGCCGCCGCGGGAGCCGACGACGTCTGGGCCGTCGGGCAGCGCGACGGGAAGCTCTCCGACACTCCGCTGGCCGAGCACTGGAACGGCCACGACTGGGCAGCGGTCGACGTGCCGGCCGCCGGCGTGACCGCCGGCCTGCTGCAGGACGTCGCAGTCCACGGCGGCCAGGTCTGGGCGGTCGGCCAGAGCGACGACGCCACGCACCAGGCCCGGCCGCTCGTCGAGCACCTGCGCGGCGGCGTCTGGAGCGCCGAGCAGCCGGCCGGGCTCGGCTCCGGGTTCTCCAACGTCACCGGCGTCGCCTATGCCGACGGCACCGTCTGGGCGGTCGGTTCGGCCCTGGACCAGGCCAGCGGCAACCAGCTCACGCTGGTCGCACGCAACAGCGGTACCGGCTGGCAGCAGGTACCCGCGCCGAACCCGGGGACCGGGGACAAGGTGCTCGGCGGGATATCGGCCGCCGGCGACACCGCGTGGGCTGTCGGCTACTTCAAGACCGACACGGCGCGCAGTCCGCTGATCGAGCTGCATCGGTCGAGGTAGCCAAGCATGATCCCGAACGGTTGACACGGGCGACCTCGAGCCCTCACGGTGGCACGCCCGCGCGGCTGTCCGGTCCGCGGGCCAGGTGGCCGGCCCTAGTGGCCCTGGGCGGCCTGCCGGGCCAGCGCTGCGTTCATCGCGCGGAACTGGGGCAGGGTGTCGGCGTGCAGCCGGTGTTCGAAGAACGGGATGGCCACGCCGGTGAAGTCCTCCCGCTGGGTGAACAGCACGCGGCCGGGCCCGATCTGCTTGATCGTGAAGGTGTGTGTGCCGTCGAAGATGCCGCCCGGGCCGACCCGGCCGATCCAGCGCAGCTCGCGGCCGGGCGCAGCGATGAGGACCGTTGGGGTGAAGGTGGTGTCGCCGGTGGCGTCGTGCATCCGGTTGGTCAGAGCCGCGCCGACCCTGACGTCGCCGCGTGCGGAGACGATGAACGGGTTCCAGCGCGAGTAGCCGGGCAGGTCGGTGAGGACGGCCCAGACCTGCTGCGGCGTGGCGGCGATCTGGATCGAGGCCTGCAGCGGGTAGGGACGGGTGTTGGTCCAGACGGCGTAGCCGCCCAGGATGACCACGATGGCGGCGAGCGCGGCCAGCAGGCCGCGGCGGCGGCGCCGGCCGGCCCTCGGCGGCGAGGTGGTGGCGGTGGCGGTGGTGCTTGTCATTGTCATGTCCCTGCCTGTCTCGGTGAGATGGCGCCGTCGAGCACGGCGTTGACGAGGCGCTCGGCGTAGCTTTTGTCGGCCGGCGCGCCGGTGATCAGGATCCGGTAGTAGACCGGCCCGGCCAGCTGGTCGATCAGGACGGCGGCGTCCACGTCGCGTCGCAGCCCCTCGGTCTCGCGGGCGCGCTTCAGCCGGGCCAGAGCCAGGGCGTGGCGGCCGGCGTAAAGCGCGCGCACGCCTTCGCCGATGTCGGGGTGGCGGGCGGCGGCCGCGACAAGCTCGGCGGCCAGACCGGCCGAGGGACTGCCGTCCGGGTGCCCGGCCAGGCGGACCCGGTTGAGGCTCGCGGCCAGCGCGGCGGCGAACTCAATCAGGTCGCGGCGCAGGTCGCCGGTGTCGGCGATCGGGACCTCGTTCAGGATCCGCGCCGCCAGCGCGACAGCCAGGTGCGCGCCGGACGGCGCCGCGGATCACAGGGGTCATGGCACGTGTGATCCGCGGCGCCGATGGGCCGGCCGCGCTGGCGCCGCGCGGCTGGGGATTTCCAGACCGGGTTAGGGCGTGGCCGTCGGGGATGGGGCGGCGCTCGGCGACGGTGTCGACGACGACGTCGGCGTCGGGCTGGGCGTGGCGGACGGCGTCGGCGTCGGCGTGCTTGGCGAGACCGATGGGGTGGGCGACGCCGTGCTCGGCGACGGCGAAGGAGAGGCCGGCCGCGTGCTCTGGGCCGGCGCGACCAGCTGCGGGGTTTGCACCGGATGCGGGCTCGGCGTCAGCATCAGCGCGACGGCAGCGACGATCACGCCGACCACGGTGACCACTCCCCCGGCCGCGGCGCCGCGCACGAATGCCCGGCGCTGCCGCGTCCGCCTCCATTCTGTGGTGCGCCGCTCGACCAGGTCGGGCGGCAGTGCCGCCCGCTGCGCGGCCCAGCTGTTGAACGGCGCCGCGGCCATGCCGAGCGTCGGGAACAACAGCAGCGCCGCCAGCAGCGGCCCGCTGAGCTGTGTCGCCTTGGTCAGCGCGCCGGCGATGCCGAGCGTGCCGAGCAGCGCAAGCGACGACTCGGCCCAGTTCGCCCGGAGCGCTTCCCACCATTTCGCTTTCTCGCTGGTCTTCGGTGTGCGCAGGAAGGCGGCCTTGCGGGCGAACAGGCCGAGCACGGACGCCCGCGCCACGACCAGGGAGGTGGACTGCCAGATGAAGAACGCGCCGATCGCGTCCCGCCACGACGCGCCCGTACCGCGCCGAAGCAGGGCCACCGCCCGCACCAGCCCGAGCGCCACAAGCACCGGGACCGTGGCCACAAGGAACGCGCTGAGCTTGCGGAAAAGCTCACCGCCGCCAGTGGCCAGGTTGGCCGCCCCGGCCAGCAGGAAGACCAGGAACAGCAGGCCGAGCAGGTCGCCGTACCACTGCACGCCACCAGACAGGTACGACCACCGCTGGCCGAGGGTGAGCCGGTTCTGCTTCGAGGGGCGGCCGGGCAGCAGCGAGCGCCAGTGCATCCGCAGGATCTGGATGCCGCCGAAACACCACCGGTAGCGCTGGCCCTTGAGCGCCTCGAAGGTCAGCGGCATGATGCCCTTGCCCCACGACTCGTCGACGGTCAGCCCGGACCAGCCGGCCCGTAGCAGCCGCAGCGACAGTTCGGCGTCCTCGGTGATGCACCACTCGTCCCACCCGCCAAGCTGCTCGAGGGCGACCCGCCGGATCAGGCCCATCGTGCCGGCGAAGATCGCCCCATCCCGCTCGTTGCGCGACGGCTGGGAGACGGCGAAGAAGTACTTGTAGGAGTAGTACAACCGCCGGTAGTAGGGCGCGCGCGTCCAGCCGCGGTAATCCTGCGGCGCCTGGGTGAAACCGACCCAGGCCTCGGCGAACATCGGTGCGCAGCGGCGCAGGAACCCCGGCTCGATCTGGTAGTCGGAGTCGACCACCCCGACGATCTCGGCCCGGTCGTCGGTGAGCTCGCGCAGCGCGTAGTTGAGTGCCCCCGACTTGTAGCCCGGCCAGTCCTCCAGATGCGCGAACTTCACCCCGTGGCGGGCGCACCAGTCCTCGACCGGGCGCCACAGCCGTTCGTCGTCGGTGTTGTCGTCGATCAGGATGATCTCGTAGCCCGGGTAGTCAAGGCGCAGCAACGAGCGCAGCGTGTCGATGACCATGTCGGGCGGCTCGTTGTGCGCAGGGACGTGCAGGCTGACGAACGGGAGCTTGCCGCCGGCGGTCAGGGCCGGCGCTGCCGTGATGCGCCTGCGCCAGCGCTCCGACCCGAGGGCGTCGCAGATCTCCCACAGGTACGCGCAGGACAGAACCGCGGCGAAGACCTCAAGCAGCCACAGCAGCAGCCCGCCGGCGGTGCTCGCGGGCCCGAGGTCGCTGGCGAAGGTCCAGTCGAGCACGTACGCCAGGTAGACGACGAACAGGAAGATGCTCGACGCCCAGCACAGGTGGGCGCGGGCGTTCCAGCGGCGGGTGACAGGAAGCCAGATCAGGCTCGCGCCGGCGAGGGCCGCCACGGCCGCGATCGTGTTGTGCTCGGTCACACCGAGCAGCCGCATCGCCACCGCCGCGATCGCGGCCAGCACCGCGGTGCCGGCCACGGCGAACGCGAGCCGCCGGGCCGCCGGCCACGTGCCGGAGGTCCGCACGTGCGGCCGGGCCCGAACGAGCAGCGCGGCCGTGCCAAGCGGCGCCGCCAAGATCCCGGCCAGCACCAGCGCAGCGAGCACCGCCGCCTCCCAACGTCGTTTCCGCGGTGGCTAAACCGCAATCTAGGCGACTCAACGGGCGAACCTGACCGCTTCGGCCACGCCAGC
>WNFJ01392457.1_pt1 | contig 10515 bp, 11 predicted proteins | sample 5400461 | NCBI WGS metagenome assembly WNFJ01 (sample SAMN13153349, study PRJNA577476) | soil metagenome | isolation source: 115 cm saprolite on Douglas fir-dominated hillslope | place: USA:California | collected 2013-09-17
CGTCGTCCATGTGCACGGGCAGAGTTACGGCGACGGCGCGCTTGGGATAGGTCGCCCACTCGCGATCGTTCTGATCGATGTTTAAGTAATTGGCGATGACCTCAAATTGAGCGCAGGCCATTCGGAACACGTCGTCGTCGTAAATAGTCATGTAAAGGAATTCGGAAGTTAGAGTATCCGATCGGGAAGTGCAGTTGCTATTTGCGCTGGGCAAACCGAGCCGTCAAATCGAAACCGTGCGCAGGATCGACAATCACCGTGGGAATCCGTAGCGTTCCTTCCAAAATCAATCGAAATGAAAATTGAAACTCTAGCCGTCCATGCCGGACATGCGATCGATCCCGCCACCGGAGCGGTTTCGACGCCGATTCACCTCTCCACCACCTTCGAACGAGACATCGAGGGCGCGTATTCGCGCGGTTTTATGTACACGCGCAACAACAATCCAAATCGTCAGGCATTGGAATGCGGAATCAGCATGCTGGAAGGAGGCCAAACCGCGGCGGCTTTTGGCAGTGGCACGGCCGCAGCAATGGCGTTGTTTCACGCGCTCTCGCCGGGCGATCACGTGCTCGCCCATACCGATGCTTACTACGGCACATCGCGACTGCTTCGCGAAATTTTTCTGCGCTGGGGCCTCGAAGCCGACTTTGTCGATATGAGCAGTCTCGACGAGGTGCGAAAAGCTTTGCGCTCAAAAACAAAACTGGCGTGGGTCGAGACTCCCTCGAATCCGCTTCTGAAGGTTGTGGACATCGCGGCCGTCGCCGAAATCATTCACAACGAAGGCGCGCTTTGCGTTTGCGACAACACATGGGCGCCCGTATTGCAGCGCCCATTCGATTTGGGCGCCGATCTCGTTCTGCACTCGACGACAAAGTATTTCGGCGGCCACTGCGACGTCGCCGGCGGAATTGTTATCGCAAGAATCGACAATGAATTTTTTCAGCGTGTTCACAGCATTCAATATTCCGGCGGGGCAGTCCCCTCACCTTTCGATTGCTGGCTGATCTTGCGCGGCATGCGCACTCTGCCGTGGCGAATGCGGGCGCATTCAGAAAACGCGATCAGAGTCGCGGAATTTCTGGCGCAACACCAACTTGTGGAACGGGTGCATTACCCGGGATTACAATCGCACCCAGGACACGAAATCGCCAGGCGCCAGATGTCGATGTTTGGTGGGATGCTTTCTTTCGAAGTCACCGGCGGTCGCGATGCAGCAATGAACGTGTCCGCGAAAACAAAGATCTTTATTCGTGCTACGAGCTTGGGTGGCGTGGAAAGCTTGATTGAACACCGCGCTTCAATCGAAGGCGCGGGCACAACTTCGCCAGAAAATCTCTTGCGATTGTCAATCGGTCTCGAGAACGCCGACGATTTGATTGAGGACCTCGATCAGGCGCTCGGATAATGGAGGGACATGCTCCGTTATGTCCCATTACTTCTTGGGACGCGACGACACGCATCGCTCCAGATTAGGATCCAGTTCGCCGCCTAACGAGATCGACAACCTCTTGCACTTCATCAACGCGCAACAGAAATGCCGCTCCGAAAAATGTTATCAAGCTAACGATAATCGCGGCAAGCAGCGCGCACAGCTTTTCGAAAAAGCGCAATTGCTCCCATGCATCTAGCCACCAGTAGTTCGCGGCCCAACAAACGAGAGCGAGCAGCACGCCGGCCACGCAGATTTTCCCGAGCCCAGCAAACAACCGGCGTGTTTCCAATCTGTGCGCGTGCCGCCACATCAGCCCGTATAGCAAAAGAAAATTGATCGTTGCGACCAGGCTTGTGGAAAAGGCGAGACCGCGATGTCCCCAGCCAAGCCGGAATGTAAAAAGCCAGTTGAGAAAAAGATTCGTGCCGATTGCGAGGAAGCTCACGACCATTGGCGTGTTGCGTTTGCCGATCGCATAAAACGCCGGCGTAAGCACTTTTAACACTGCGTATGAGACGAGCCCGACGGCGTAAAATTGCAATGCACCTGCGGTTTGCCGCGTCATTTCAGCCGTGAATCGTCCATGCTGGTAAATCACGCTGATGATCGGCGATGCAAGCATGGCGAGTCCAATCGCTGAAGGAATGGTGAGCAAAAATGCGAGCCGCATTCCGCGGGCAAGGATCGCGCGAAACTCATCGATGTTGCCAATTGCCGCGCTCCTCGAGACGAGCGGCAGTGTGACCGTGCCGATGGCGACGCCGAAAATCCCGAGCGGCAATTGCATCAGTCGAAACGCGATATTGAGCCAGCTCACCGGCCCGTTGCCGAGACTTGCCGCAAATCCGCTGTTGATCAGGACGTTCACTTGCACGGCGCTGGCCGCGATTACCGCCGGCGCCATCAGGCCGAGCACAGTGCGCACGCCTTCGTCGCGCCATTGAAAATCGGCCCGATACTTGTAGCCGACACGGTGTAGTGACGGAAACTGCGCGATCAATTGCCAAATCCCGCCGATGAGCGTTCCAATTGCCAGACCAGTCAACGAACGGGCCCCGAAATGCGGATCGAACCACCAGCCGATAGCTACGCCCCCGATGATGGAGCCAAGATTAAAATAGCTCGACGCCATCGCAGGCGGACCGAAGACGTGCTTCGCATTGAGAATTCCCATCACGAGCGCCGCCAGCGACACCAGCAGCATGAATGGCCACATGATTCGCGTAAGCAAAATCGTGAGCGCTGTTTTATCCGGCGGCCAACTCCCCCACGTCAGGAGATCGACAAGTTGCGGCGCGAAGAGGATACCGAGTAGCGTAACTCCGCTCATAAAAACGGCAGTCAGCGTCGCGACTTTGTTCGCAAGCCGCCAGGCAGACTCGTCGCCTTCGATTGCTATTTTCCCTGCAAACGTAGTGATGAATGCGGTTGAAAGTGCGCCTTCAGCAAACAGATCGCGTAGTAAATTCGGCAGCCGGAACGCCATCAAAAATGCGTCGAGATTTCTTCCAGCGCCAAACAGACCAGCAAACACCATTTCGCGGATCAAACCGAGCACGCGACTGCACAGAATCGCTATGCCGACGATTCCCGTCGCCCGTGTACTCGCTCGCTGATCCTCCGCAGCAGCCATCGGCGAACAAAGAACAACGTCTCAGGCTTTACGAAAGAAAAAACTTCAAAACGCCGTCTTGAGGGATTTGCCGATGCCAACTAAAACTCGTCGCTGTTACCTCAAGAAGAGGCTCATGCTGTCAAAATCAATGATCGCGTGATTTAGCGAGAGTAACTCCATTCCAAGTATGCCGTCGACCGGTACGTTGCCTTGTTGCGCAGCAAACGGTGGCAAAACTACTGCGGCGAATTTCTGGGGCGGCACCTTGAAGTTGCCGACGCTCAATTGATTGAACTGTCCGACGCTAATCCCCCGTCGTACTCCATCCGAAAAGGTTGACGTCAACCGCGTGGTCTGGAAGGAGATGCCCGCGGATTTTGCTGCCGTTTGGTTAAACGTGGTGAGCGGCGCGCCTGTGTCGACGAGAAGGCGCGCGCCACGTCCGTTAATTGAGCAAGGAACCGTGAAGCCACGCCCTACCTCCTCGTGCAAAGGTATTCTGGTAAAGCGGTGCGACGTGGCAAAGGCTGCTAGCTGCAGGCGTCGAGACGGGTCGACTTTAAAATAAATCTGTCGCGTCTGACAGTTTATAACCGCCTTGTAATGGGTAAGAATGTCAGCGCCGAAAACTCCGTCCACGTTGAGCAAGCGCAAAGAGAACGAGGAATTATTGCGAGGAGTGAAATCCGAGAGAGCGATCGGTCCGCTGCCAAAATCCATGTTGCCCGCTCTTAGGGTGCTTATCAAACCAACACGAAAAGATTGGTTGTTGAGGACCTTGAATTGACCGTATGGAGAATTTGGCTCCGTCGGAGTAACCCCAAATGCTCGCGCGCGCCCCTGTTCTAAGACGCTCACTGCTGCACCGGTATCGACAATGAAATTAGCCCTGTGGTCATTAACAATCGCTCGTATCAACATTCGGTTGACTGGGGCGTAACTGACGGGTACGGCCTCATACCCTGGCAACTTTATCGACGAAGGTGTTTCCGCCGCTATGAGTTGTCCCGCCAAGATCGTAAGGCAGACCACTGCGGCTCCTACAAACCCAACGCGGCGGCATGCAGACTCGATATTCACAGCCGAAACCCCTTTATAACCTCAGATCTTAGTCTCTTGGAAATCGGGTGGTTCTGCAGGAATGCGCAGTGGCTGATCACTTTGAAAAACTTGCAGGTGCTTTTGAAAGCTGTCGCGTTTACTGCCCTTCTCCACAGCTACCGCCAGTTGTTCATTTCTAACGGCAGCTTGGAAATCTCCCTTTTCGGCCTCGGCAGCAGCTAGTGTATCCAAGACGCTTCCAACTTTATTTTCGGTTTTATTATTTACGCGACGGGCCAAGCCCACCGCGCGCCGACCATCACGTACGCTTGCATCAGGGCAGGTCGCAAGGAGCCATGCATAGTCTTTTTGGGCAACCAAGTTGGCCTTGTTGAGCGCAATCGCCCTTTCCAGATCAGCCCGACCGGCATCGTAGGCACCCTTCAACTGGTACGCGCGAGACCGAGCTACATAGATTGCCGACTCTGCCCCGGGCGATCCTTTGGCCAAGAGTTCAAGCGCGCGGTTTGCATCCGCTAGCGCGTCGTCATAACGATGCCGATGCATTGCAATGACCGATCGAACAAACGGTATATACGCCGCCTTAGGACTGCGCTGCGATGCCTTCGCAAGTATGTGGTCGGCTGTTGACCAATCTCGGGCATGGAGAGCTGCCTGCAGCTGCCTCGCCATCTCGCGGTTAGCCTTTTCTTCTGCCGTATGCGGGACCGTCCAAGACGACCCCCAACCCCGAGGTCCATTCTGCGTTGCGTCGACCGAATGCGGTACTGGAGAAAGGAGACAAATGATGATGCTGATGAAACTGGCGTGGGCGCGAAACTGCCGGGTCGGACGGATCAGCGTTCCCATAGAAGACGTATACAAAGCCACCAGTAATCACTCAAGAACAGTGCTCTTCTCAAAGTCCGGTCGGAAAATCGAGAAATCCCCAAGGTAATTTGAAACGCCTCGACAAATGCCCCGCCAGGGCGTTGACGCCGAAGGTTTCTGTGGCGTAATGCCCACCGAGTAGAAGATTCATCCCAAGTTCTTCGGCAGCGACGGCAGCCCAGTGTGGCGCTTCGCCCGTGATGAAGGTGTCGATCTTTTCCTGGGCGACTCTGTAAATCTCCGACCCAGCGCCACCGGTAATGATAGCAATCCTATTCGCCTTTTTTGGGCCAAAGTTGAACGCTTTTACCGGCTCGCCCAACGTTTTCCGTAATCTCTGCACAAGGTCTTCCCGCAGCAAAGAAGTGCGCGCTTTCAAGCCGATCGGTTGTCCTTTTTCTTCTAAAAAAGGCTGCGTCGATGTAATTCCAAGCAATCTGGCGAGCTGCGCGTTGTTGCCGATTTTTGAATGGATGTCGAGCGGCAAGTGCGCGCTATACAGCGCAATGTCGTTTTCAAATGCGATTTTTAATTGCCGGTGCAACGCCTTTGTCACTGGTTGCAGACCCGGCCAAAACAAACCGTGATGGACAAGCAAAAGATCGACATCTTTCTTTGCCGCTTCGCTGAGAACGCGCGTGGAGACATCCACTGCTGCGCCAATTTTTGTTACCCGACCCGAATTCTCGATCTGCAAACCGTTTAGGGCATTTGGCCAATCTTCAATTTCGCAGACGCGCAAATATTTGTCCGTATAACGCGCGATTTCGGTGAGTGATGCCATCAGCGACAATGTGAGCCGGTCTTGGGAAATTTGCACTGCCGATTACGAGCATGGCGTCTTAAGTTTGCTTGACGAATTCGGCGCGGCTTGTGACGTTTAGCAACCGACCGAAATGAACGTGGACTACACGGATGCACCAACCGCCAAGCCGGCGCCGGGCGATGCGAACAAAATGCCGTGCCCGTATTGCGGACATTTGTTGCCAAAAGATGCGACAAGCTGCGATCAATGCGATTGGACGCGAAGCGCCACCGAGACTGCGGAGGGAAAGGCGAGCGATGCGGTAGCTGTGCTTTTAAGTATTATCCCCGGCCTGGGTCATATTTATAAAGGACACAAGCTCGCAGGTTTCTTGTGGATGGCCGGCGCGGTTCCCGCCGGGATTTTCGTGTTTCTGGCTGCAATCGCCTCGGCCGGCTTTGGCGCCGGTCTCTTTTTTTTCTACTTAATCGCAGTCATGCTTCATGCCTACGCCGTTGAGGATCGCGTCGTGCCGCCAAAGGAAGACGAGGGCGAACAGTACTGAAGGGCCCGAATTGTTAGAGATTGCTGCTAGGGTCGTCGATCCTGGCTTCCGGGACAGCGACAAGGGCGACAAAATTGAGTCGCGTTCGTTGAGCCAACGAGCTCCTAAGACGACAAGCCAAGAATCCAAGTCATTTCACCAGCAGTGGGTTCGACACGCGATGCGGGCAACTGCGGGTCGCCTCGCAGAACACGCTCGATCAACTCCCCGCTTTTTGTTGCGTTCACCAGGAAACAAATCTGCCGCGCACGATTGATGAGTGGAAAAGTGAATGTTAATCGCCACGAACTAAACTTCGGCACAAAATTCGCGATTACTCGCCGCTCCCTTTCTTCCAGGCCAGCGGTGCCCGGAAACAGCGACGCGGTATGTCCATCGTCGCCCAAGCCGAGCAGAATCAGGTCGTGCCGATAAATGTCTTCGCCGCGCTGTGCCGCCAGGAGATCGAGCTGATTCTCATATTCCTCCGCCGCGATTTGCGGATCGATTTCACCGCGCATTCGCATGATCGATTTTTCAGGAATGGCGGCCGGGATAAAGAGCGCTTCGCGCGCCATCCTGAAATTGCTCTGAGAGTCATCTGGTGGGACGCAACGCTCGTCTCCAAAAGCGATCCGGATTGATTCCCATGGAAGATCGCGTCCGATTATGGCGAGCCGTTCATAGATCGGCCGCGGAGTGTTTCCCCCGGAAAGCGCTATCCGAAATTCGTTGCGCTCCGCAACGGCTTTGTGAGCTTGATCGACAATGAAATTTGCCGCATCGGACGCAAAATTCCGTGTCCGAATCACCTCGCTGTTCATGCAAGCTTCGATTCAAATCGCGCAATGCGCTTGGCCGCGCTTCTCCAGGTAGCGCTGGTGATATTCTTCCGCGCGCCAGAATCTGGGGGCGGCTTCGATTTGGGTGATGACGGGGCGGCGAAAGCGCCCGCTCTTATCGATCTTTTCCTTTGAAGATTCGGCCGCTGCCTTTTGCTCAGGCGAATGATAAAAAATCACGGAACGATACTGCGTTCCGACGTCGGGGCCCTGGCGATTCAACGTCGTTGGATTATGGTTGGACCAAAAAATATCCAGCAGCTCCTCGTATTTCACCTGCAATGGATCGAATTCGACTTCCACCACTTCGGCGTGGCCGGTTTTGTCCGTGCAAACATCTTCGTAGGTCGGATTCTCCTTGGTTCCGCCCGCATAGCCAACCGCGGTCGATTTAACGCCTCTTAGTTTCTTGAAAGTTTCTTCGACGCCCCAAAAACAGCCCGCGCCAAATGTGACTTTCTCCATTTTCATACCGTACGATGGAGCGGTTGCGCGCTGCGCGCAACCGGCTGCAAGTCCGCTTTTCGCTACTTGAGAGTTGGTGCACGCCGCCTGGCATTGCCCTAAAGTCTTATAGCCAACCGCCGCGAAATCTGGCAGGACGTTTAGCCAATATCCCTTAATTAAATGATTACTTCTACCACTACTCTCGAGCAGACTCGCCCTCTCTTCCCTTTTCGGCTTCTAAATGGATGCGGCGTGTTACTGGAGAAAACCGGCATTCCTCCTACCCCATTTCGTGCAGTTGATTTGATCGAAGGGGCGAAGCGGCGCAGCGGCCTTGACGATTTTGGCGTCGGAGATTTTTTCGAGGGCATCTCTCGGCTGCTCGAGTCCTGCCACCGCGAATCCCGCCTTAACTTGATCGGAAGGATCGCTCTCCGTAGCGACCTTTTACGTACATTGTGCTCACGTTTGTTGATGGAACGGGATCGGCAGCTTTATCCCGGCATTGCGCGGCAGGAAATCCGCGAACCGCTCTTTATCGTGGGCTTACCCCGCAGCGGCACCACCCTCTTGCACACCCTGCTCGCTGCTGATCCGGAACATCGAGTTCCGCTCACTTGGGAGGTGATGACGCCATCCCCGCCTACTCGCGACAATGAGCAACGACGGATCCAGCGCGCGACCCAAAGTTGCAACTGCCTTAATTGGCTGGCACCCACGTTTCGCCACGTGCACGCCGTGGGCGCGAAGCTCCCGCAGGAGTGTGTCGGCCTCATGACCCCCAGCTTTATGAGCGATCAGTTTGATACAATGTATTACGTGCCCTCCTATCGGGCTTGGTTCTTCCGCCAAGATTTGCTGCCGGCATACGAATATCACCGGCGCTTCCTGCAACATCTGCAGTTCCGGCATAGCGCACACCGTTGGGTCCTAAAAGCGCCGACACATATGTCCGCCTTGCCAACGCTGCTTTCGGTCTATCCCGATGCGCTCTTTGTGCAGACCCACCGAGCTCCGCTTGAGGCGATGGCTTCGGTATCAAGCTTGATAACGATCCTCCGTCGTGTGTTTAGCGACGCGGTCGATCCGGTTGTGGTTTTCAGCGACGCGATTCAGTATTGGTCACAAGCGCTGGATACCTTTTTGCAGGAACGCGATCGACTCCCGCGTAAGCGCGTTTGCGACCTGGATTTCCTCGACCTGCGCCGCGATCCCATCGCCGCCATCCAACGCATCTATCAGCATTTTGGCTGGCTGCTCTCGCGAGAGGCGGAACAGCGAATGCGCGTCGTACTCGCAAACCAGCCCCAGGAACAGTACGGCAATCATCGGTACAATCTATGGCAGTTTGGTTATGACGCAGCGGAAGGTGCCAGAGCGTTCGCAACCTATTGCGAACAGTTCGGTTTCTCCTCCGCACACGTTGTTGGCAAATCTCGTCAACGCGACGCGGCACGCGCTTTTAAGTAGCAGCAAGGTTTAATGCTCCGACCTCGCCAGTGATCGCCGTAGCGGTTACATCACCATGCCGCCGTCGACACAAATTACCTGGCCGGTGATGTAACTGGCTTCAGCAGACGCGAGAAATGCGACGGCGCTCGCGATATTCTCGGGCTGCCCTGTTTTTCCGAGCGGAATTTGTGCCTCAAGTTTTTTTATAATTTCATCAGGCAGTCCCGCCGTCATGTCGGTAGCGATAAATCCCGGTGCGACCGCATTAACAGTAATGTTGCGGCTGGCCAACTCCCGCGCGAGCGATTTTGTGAAACCGATGAGGCCGGCCTTGCTCGCAGCGTAATTCGTTTGACCCGCGTTACCGATTAATCCGACCACGGAGCTGATGTTAATAATGCGGCCGCTGCGCTGCTTGATCATCGCGCGCTCGACCGCCTGCACAAAGTTGAATGCACCTTTCAAGTTTGTATTGATGACCTCATCCCAGTCTTCGATCGACATGCGCACGCTTAGCGCGTCGCGCGTTACGCCAGCATTATTGACCAAGATGTCGATCCTGCCGAAATCGTCGAGAATCTGTGCTCCAATTTTTTGCACGGCCCCATGATTCGCAACATCAACGCCATAATGCTTTGCCGCATCCGCACGCTTTCCATTGATTTCATCGGCCGTCCTCTTTGCGTTCACTTCCGTGCGACTCACGCAAGCGAGGCGCGCCCCTTCACTCGCCAGCCGCAAAGCGATTGCATGGCCGATTCCCCTGCCTGCTCCGGTCACGATCGCAACTTGATTGTCGAATCTCATCCCAAGGTTTTCACTCTGATCAAAACATGACGAAGGCGGCGCGACATACTTTCAACTGGCGAAAATTCCGAGGAATGTAACTTCGATGGCGAGCGCTTCCTGGATATTGCGGCCAAGCTGATCGCGCAATTCTTCCGACCGCCGAATCTTGCGCAGGACTTCCGGCGTCGTAAAGCGCTTCGCGAGCGCGGCGATTTCTTTTCGCGCATTCGGCAAATCTCTGCGATCGACATCGCTGGCGGCTCGAAGAACATCAGTCCACCAGGCGAATAAAACTTCGATGAGTTCGGCGCGCCGTTGCAGATAAAGACTTTCGGTAAGCGCCTTGTAATATTTCTCGCGCTCTTCGAGCCAAGCCCCATCGGTCGAATTTTTGTAGCGGGCTTCCTCGCCCTTCAATGCTTCGTCCGTTTCGGCTTTAATTTGCTCGCGGCTCAGGCGGAGCAAACGCTGAAATCCCTGAGCCAATCGATATGCATATTGAACAGTCCAGCTCTGCTCACGCGCCGTCTGCTGAAGCAACTTTACGAGCTTTTCCTCTTCCAGTTTGTTTTTGTGCTCACCGTTGGGAGCAAGTGGAATTGGGATGCACCGGGAAAGAATTGTGTCGGGCAGCGCTTCGGGCAGTGCGCTTAAAAGCAGTAGCAATGAATCCTTCGGCGGTTCTTCCAGCGTTTTGAGAAACGCGTTCGC
>WNFJ01142952.1_pt1 | contig 10514 bp, 7 predicted proteins | sample 5400461 | NCBI WGS metagenome assembly WNFJ01 (sample SAMN13153349, study PRJNA577476) | soil metagenome | isolation source: 115 cm saprolite on Douglas fir-dominated hillslope | place: USA:California | collected 2013-09-17
GGCCTAGCTCGTCCCTGGCCTCCAGCCATGACCCTTCTCTCGCTGGTTTAGCGCACAAATTCCCAACCGTAAGCCTTTAAAATCGAGGTAAAAGTGCAAGGAGGGATTGCCACAATCTTTTTCATTTAAATCAACCCAAGTTCTACACAGGCGTGCTAAGCTGCAACATTCTTTATTGCCAATTGCAGGCTCCACAGTGGGCGACCGGGCAAGCCGCATGCTTGTGAGGCGGCTCACATAGCATTTGTCCTCTTTCGGATAAGGTGATTGAGCGGTAGCGTCAATAAAAAGGGGCTAGGAGGATCTCATGCGTAAGACGCAGAAGTTGATTCGATCGTTCGCAATCTGGCGGGCCGTTACTTTTCGAGCGTATCTCGTTGCACTGGCCGGCGCATGACGAGAGGAGGTCATGCCATCACGTCAGGGGATGACCGGTTGGTATGATCCTAGGCGGCTCGTGGCGATTGGCATCCGAGTCGCCGAGGCTACTGTATTCGGAAAGATGTTCGATCGGCGCGAGCTCATTGCCTCGCTCGATCCATTCGACGGATCCGATTTTGAACTCAATTTTGATTTTTCCTCACCATCACATTTCGGATCCGACGACAACTTTTGGCTCGATTTCTGCGCCGACACGGGCGACGGCTGGCGATCCACCCATGCGGTGGCCCGCTTGCTCGCGCGATCGGAGCTACGCCCGGCGCAAAGTCCGCAAGGCGAGCCGCCGGTTGGACCTTTGTTGCAAGGCCGCGTGCTGGTGTTCGGCGGCGACGAAGTCTATCCGACCCCCTCCAAGGAAGACTACGACGCCAAGCTGTGCGCGCCGTTTGCCGAGGCGAACCAACGGGAAGCCGGAGTTCGCAAGTGGCACGACCGCTTCCTCTTCGCATTGCCGGGCAATCACGACTGGTACGATGATCTGACCGCCTTCGCGCGTCTCTTTTGCAGGCGACATCCGAGTCGAAGCGGAAGCGCAGCAAGTCCGGGACGGAGCGTGTGCGGGCGCGAGACGCGCCAGACACGCAGTTACTTCGTGCTGAAGCTCCCGCACAATTGGTGGCTGTGCGCCTGGGATGTGCAGCTCGATGGCTATGTCGACCAAACCCAGATCAGCTTCTTCGAGTACGTCGCGCAGGAGATCATGGAGGACGGCTCTAACGTCATCCTCTGCGTCGGCCAGCCCGTCTGGGCCTATTGCCAGGACGGAGCCATCCCCGAATTCCTGAACTTCGCATTTGCATCGTTGATCGTATCGGGAGGCTTCCGCCGCCTCGATGGCAGGCCGGCGCGACATCACAACGTGCGCCTCGTCCTGACCGGCGATACCCATAATTACTCGCACTTCATCGAGCAGGGGAGCGATCCGAACGTGCGCGTCCATTATCTGGCCTGCGGCCAAGGCGGTGCGTTTCTGCACCCGACCCATTGGCTGAGAGATACGACAATCGAGGTGGAATGGAAGGCGGCGCAGCCGCTCGTCCAGACTCCGATCGGCACGTCGCCCGATGGCGCCAGCCGCTACCGGCGCGAATTCCGGATTGAGCGCGACGCGCGGACAGGCCGGGAATCCGCGACAGCCGTATTTCCGGACAAGCCGGCCTCGGCTGCCATGACGTGGCGCAATCTCGCCTTCGCCGCGATCAACCCTCAGTTCGCGCTGTTCGTAGCCGGTCTTGCGATATTTTCAGCCTGGCTGTTGCACTTCGGCAGCCTCGTGCTCGAGACCACGCTCGCCGATCTTCGCGCGCTTCCGCTCGGCAGGGCAGTCTACGCATTTCTTCAGTTGTTGGTCGTGACGCCGTGGCCGCTACTGGTCATTGTCGGCATCGGCGGCGCTTTCGTCTATTTCGCCGATCATAAAAACTGGACCAAACGTATCTCGACCGGCGTCGCGCACGCGCTGGCGCACGTCCTCGCATTTCTGATCATCTTGTTCGTTCTGGCGCGCCACTTGCCGGGAATGTTGGCTAACGATTTCTGGGTCGTGGTGCTCACGGGCGCGCTCTGCGGGCTCGTCAATCCGACGATCTTCGGGACATACCTTCTCATCGCACTCAACGGGTTCGGCTTTCACTGGAACGAAGCGTTTTCTTCGTTGCGGATCGAAGACTACAAAGGATTTCTTCGGCTCAAGATCGATCAGCGCGGAAATCTGACCGTATACCCGATCACCGTTGAGCGCGTCCCCCGCTCCGACGACGGTGAGCTGTTACCGCGTCTCGTCGAAAAACCAATCGAATTGAGCGCGACCGTATGAACCGGCACACCGCCAATGAAGGACGTGCGCCACAATGGAGCGAGTACAGAAACCAAGCAGTAGGAGGCGACGATGACGAGAAACGATCGCATATCGGTAACACGGCGCGACGCAGTGAAGGGTGCAGCGGTGGGCGCAGTCGCCGCGGGACTAGGGGCCTTCGCCTCGAGAGAGGCAGCGGCGCAGGAAGCCTTTGACGCCATCGTCATCGGCACGGGTTTCGGCGGCACCGTCGCGACGATCGCACTGAGCGCGCATGGAAAGAAGACACTGGTGATCGAGCGCGGCACTTTCTGGGTGACGCCGGAAACGCTGGGCGCGCCGACGGCTCCCACCAACGCGGTCATCGACTTCGCCAATCGCAACAAGATGCGGGTGCAATTCTGGTCGCGGCCGGACCACGCCCTCGGCATTCTCGACCTGCTGGCCAATCGGTATCACGATGCCAACCCCTACGGGCTGCACAATTATCGCATGTTCCGTCACGCCCATATTCTGACGGCGAGCGGCGTCGGCGGCGGATCGTTGATCTACTCGAACGTGAATTTGCAGGCCCGGCCGGCGGTGCTCGACCGCATCGGATTGAAGGGCATCGATTACAACCGCACCCAGAAATTCATGGAAAAGTTTCGCGGCAAGTTCAACAAGGTGGTCACCAAGATCCCCCTTCCGGCCGGCGTGACCCTGGAGCAGCTCAGCAAAAAGCTCGATCCCGCGCAGGCGAGCAAGGACTATCTGCTGCTCGATCGCAGCCGCGCGCTGCGCGACGCCTCCGATCTCGTGGCCAAACAGATCGGCGTCGCCATGCCGTGGACTCCGCTCGACCTGTCGGTCAGCGAATACATGGACGGAAACAATGCGGCAACCGATCCGGCCGGTGGGTCCGACACGGTACACACCTTCTGCGAGCGCCAGGGACGCTGCATGCTCGGTTGCCTGCCAGCGGCGCGGCACACGTTGAACAAGACGCTGGTCAAATTCGTGTTCTCCAAGAACCCGCAAGTGACGCTATCCCCCGAATCCGAGGTGCGCACGATCAAACGCGTCGGCGATGCGTACGAGGTGACGTACATCGATCGGCGCGGAGAGAACAATTCGGAAGGCCAGACGAAGACTGTGCGCGCGTCGCAGGTCTTCTTGGCCGCCGGTGTGCTCGGCACGACCGAGATCCTGTTGCGCTCGCGAAATGCGGGTCTCGCGCTCAGCGATAAGCTCGGACTCGGGTTCTCGACGAACGGCGATTTCGGCGCGCTCGCGGTCGGAACGAAAATGATCGGCGCCGACGGCCAGCCGGTCCGCCGTCCCGACGGGACGGCCGCCAAGGCGAGCGTCTACCCGACGCGCGGGCCGATCAACACCGCCGACGTCCGCTTTGAGATCGATGGCCGGCACTACACGATCGAGGATTGCGGGATTCCCTCTATGTTCGCGCGTGTCGTGCGCACCGGCTTGGACGATCGCAGGGCGCTGCTGGCCTTGGCCGATCCGGCGGCCTTCGTCGGCGGTCAGACCTCCTCGAATATCGGTGCGCTGTTCGCCACGCTCAGGGAGCGGATATTCGGCAAAAAAGATCGAGATGCGAGCAAGGATCGCCATTCGACCGAAGCCGAACTAATCGATGATGTTTTCTTCTTCAACGCGATGGGCGAGGACGAGGCCAACGGGATTTTCTCGTTGAAGGGCGATGAGCTCGATCTTGACTGGCCCGCGGACAAGCCGATCGCCAATAATGCCTGCTTTGCCAAGATCGAGGAGATGATGCAGAAGCTGAGCCAAGCGATGGGAGGGGCGTACACGCCATTGCCGACATGGGAAGGCCTGCCCCCTGTGTTCGACAAGAAGACGCTGATCGTCACGCATCCGCTCGGCGGGTGCCGCATCGGTCCGACCATGGCGGAAGGGGTCGTCAACGAGTTCGGTCAAGTCTATGACGGCAGCAAGAAGACAACTGACCCGTTGGCGGTCCATCCCGGTTTCTTCATCGTGGATGGCTCGACCATGCCGGGCGCGCTCGCAGCGAATCCGACTTTGACCATCTCGGCGCAAGCGATCAAAGCGATAGAGCGCGCGGTCGGGCCACTGCCGCTCTGACGTGTTGCGGAGTTTGAGAACCTGAGGCGCCTTGCCAAGCTGCTCTGCCGTGCCCCGCCACCGCTGGCGGTTGCTTGCCCGGCGTAAGCGTCATGTCAGGCATTGCTGACGATGCCGCAGCTCCCTCAAACGGAGCGCGGGACAAACGGACGATCAAAACTTAGCGGCGACCCCATTCGCAAAGAAAAGCCGAGTTTTGCAACACAATCCCTCGAAAGCGGACAAATAACAGACCGTCTCGGTGGTCCGCTTAGTGGCGCGGTGCGAAGCGGCCAAATCGTGGCACGACGAAGCGACTCGCGTGATGCGTTGTGACACCGACGACACACGTTTCATTCGATCAAAGCCAATCAAGCAGGCCGGAGAGATCAGCACTCGTTTTGCCGCGGTCTCCGTATCCTACAAGCGCCTGCCTCTCGTAAGAGTAAGTTTCGAACGGAGCTGCCCGATCCAAAAGATGAACTTTGGCTCCGAGCGCATATGGCATAGCCAGGTCCATCTCCCAAGTGTCTCCGCAAAATATCATATTTGTCAGTGCGCTGAAATCGCCGGCCAACACGCGGTTGATCGCCTCAAAGTAGGCCCCCCTCCTTAAGTAGATTGGTCGCTCGGTTTCCGTGAGGAGTTTTTCGCCGTAAGCGACCGGCAGCGCCTGAAATCTTCGTTTTGCTTCGACTGACAAAGCCGCCTGGTCATCCCAATTCAACTCGCATATCCGGAATTTTCCGGCGTCACTTTGCACGGAGATCTTGGCTGTCACTGGATTCCCATCGCCAAACAGGTCCCGCAGTCGCCGGCTAATGAATGTCGTGCTGGAATTCGAAACAAAATGCAGGTGGACACCGTGCTCGATGAGCCGCGAAAACGTATCGCGTGCTTCTTCTCGCCAGGGGGCGAGCGCGGCCTCGTAAGCCTGTGCATGGATAGTGGGAGGAACGGGAGTCGTTGCGCCCCGCCGCCGGAGTATTAGCCTGGCCGCTTCGTCAGCCAGGACATATGGATCTCCGGCTGCAGGCGCGGATGGGCATCCAGCCAGCGTCCATCCTGCCTTTGGCGAATGCTGGCGAACGATCGCCTGCGCGTCGCGCCATTCTGACAGCGTCACATTCAGTCCCGACTCATTAAGGCCTTTGCGATACAGGTCCAGATACGCCTCAAAAATCGGCGGGATCTGCGTGCAGGTTCCGTCAAAATCCAGGACGATATGGGCCAGTCCGGAGTCGGTCTGCATATGCGTAACTTGCTAGGCCGTCTGGAGCACGACCCCATTGCAAAGCGGCGATAAGGCCAGAGCCGGCCGGCCCAGCGCGGCTAGGGAACAGCGGCGCCGAGCCGCGGCGGCTGTGCGCTGAAGGCTCCGGATGCTCATCTTCGGAAGTCGGTATCGAGGATGTGTTTCGCCGTCCGCAAACTCAACGCCGCGATCGTCAGCGTCGGGTTGGCGGTCGCGCCAGTGGGGAACGTGCTGCTGCCGACCAGATAAAGATTCTTGTGGTCGTGCGAACGCTGGAACTTGTCTACCACGGACTGTTTGGGATCGTCCCCCATTTTGGAAGTTCCCATGATGTGGCCGGCGCCGATGTAGTTCATGCTGACTGGCTTGCCGTCGATTTCCTCCTCGAACCGGGTCGGATCGTCGTTCTCGATCCTAGTGAAGTCGTCGAGGCCCATTTTTGCAAACAGGAGATTCTTCATTCGGTGCGCGGCGATGAATCCCCTTCTGGTATAGTCCGAGAGATTGTAGGAAATTTGCGGGCGCGGTAGGCCGAGGCCGTCCTTGAAGTCCGACGACAACGTGACGCGATTTTCGCGGTCCGGTGTTTGCTCGATGAGGAATCCGCAACGAAACTGGCGGGTGAACTTTTCATTCAGTCTGTCGACCAACGGCTTGCCGAACAACGCCTCGTCGCCGAGTAGGCTATCGCGTTTCTCGGGTGGCGCGTTAAGGCGGCTCTTGTTCAGGCCATTGACGAAATCGAGGGTCGTCACATTGGGGTCGCCGCCGACCACGAAATTCCAGCCCTCATTGCCGATATCGACGCGGAACGCGGCGCGATACCGGACGTGATCAGCGGGCCGCGATAGGGATAGATCTTCTTCGGCGACATGCCCCAGACGACGTAATAGGGATGATCCATCAGGTTTCGGCCAACCATATCGCTTCTGTTGGCCACACCCCTGGCGGTCCGGCCGCCGTTGTTCGACATCAGCAGCAGCCGTGGGGTCTCGATTGCGTTCGCCGCGATGACGTAGATCCTGGCTTTGACAGAGCCTCTTTCGGTCTCCTTCCCCGTATCGCTTTCATATCGTTTGTACTTGATCTCGCTGACCAGTTCGTTTGCGCCGACGACGATATCGTAGACGACGGTCCGTTCCTTAAATGTCACGAAGCCGGTATTCCTCGCGTCGTTCAGCGTGATGGTGGGGTCGTATTTTGCCTGGATCGGGCAGATCGGAATGCAATTCGTGTTGCCGGCGCAGGCGCGGCGATTCCGATATGGCGCGGAATTTCTTGCGGCAGGAACGCCCCTGACCGGAATCCGGGTGGGCGGCGTTCGCATTCCCAAGAATCCGGTCTCGGCCTCGGTCAGTGGGTCCTTGTTGAGGGAGTCGTTGACGTACTGATCCGTGGTCGAATTTGGAATTTTGGGCATCTGATAGGTGTAGCCAGGCGAAAATTCGATGTCACAATATCTCTGCTCGTCCACATCTGCGGAAACGCCGAGCTCTCTCTCGGCTTCCTCGTAGCAGGAATTCAGGTCCTTATATTCGATCGGCCAGTCCACGAATTGACCGTACTGCGACTTCATCCGGAAATCGTTCGGCACAAACCGCAGGCAAGTGCCGAGCCAATGCGAGGTGCCTCCCGCGACACGATCGTAAGTGCTGGCAAATGGCCGCGGCCCTTTCTGGATCAAATAGGACTGCTTCGGGTCGGTCCATGCGTTCGCGCTTACACTCAATACTGTCGGCCGGCCGGCATTCACGGCGCTCGGATCACTCAATTTGCCGTCCGGGCCGAAAATCGCGGGCGTGTAAGGGCTTTCCGGTACCTTGGCGCGGGCCGAATAGAACCGCCTCATATACTCGTTGATGTTAGGAGGGATACCGGCGCCCGCTTCGAGGATGATGACGCTTCTGCGGCTTTTGCCGAGTTCGTTCGCAATTAATGCGCCGGCAAAGCCTGAGCCGACGATGGCGACATCCCACACTTTGTCAGCTTCCCCGGCCATGATCTGGCTCCCTCAAGAATTCACTGACGATCACATGAAATCGCGAAGCTCGTTCGGCGGGCGCGTCCAGTAACCGAACTGCATTTCGCTGAAGCCCATGGGGTGGGCCTGAGCCACCCGCAGCGCCCAGGCTTGGGTATAGGCTTTCGGCGAAATGACTTGGAATGTGGGAAACCGCATCGGGTCTTTGCGGAGAGCCCTGAGTTCGGCCGGCTCGTACCAGGCGCCCAGGTACCACATCAGAACAATACTGCGCGCCAGATATTTTGCTTCGATATCGTACGGTGTCTTGCTTTTATCGTCGTCATCGAATTTCAACGCATCGATGATCGCCTGGTCGCGATTGGGCGCATCGCGATGTTTTCTGACCAGCCGTAGCAGGTTCTCAAGCGCCGCCGGACATCTCTCGTTGACTCTTATCAAGTACTCCCGCTTTACGTCGACCGGGTCGGAGCCGGGAATTGATTTGGACAAGTCAGTCGGCGGCGGAGGGACGGTCGGCGGATTTGACGACTGGAGCTTGAATTGTGGCGAAAGTTTCTCTGGGGGAATTCCGGTCAGCGCGCTCGAAAGCAAAACAAAAAGAACCATGTGCTCTTGGGAATTCACGTCGACGCTGTCGGCGTGCGCCGGCGTGTCCAGCGTGGCGCCGACGGTCGCCGCCGCGGTGGCGGCTGCGGCGCCGGTCAGCACGGTCCGGCGCGTGACCGCGCCGGCCGGCTCGTCCTCCATTGTGTTTGGCGCGATCGGAAGTTTGTGCGGCAGCGAACCACTCATGATTGGTTCCTCCCTTACTCCAGTTCCAGCACCGCTATGGCTTGGGGCCACCGCGCGCCTTTTCCAGCATGAAGGTGAAGTCCGATTGGTTGAAGAAGTCTTCAGCTGTCATGTTCGGCGGGCGCACCTGCTGGCTCACCGCGTTGCCGTGACAGGCCACGCAGCTCGACGACGCGAGCGGATCGGTGCCCTGGCTGTAGGTTTCCAGCGTGGAGTTCGCGAGGAATGTCGGCGCCGGCGCGCAATTCATGTCCGGCTCTTTCTTAAAGTCGGTAGCCGGTTCCGGGACTGGCGGGGTGCTGGCGTCTTTCTGTCTGGCGCAATTAAAATTGCTCGGCCACTGCGTGCTCAGCAACATGTAATTCTTCCACACCGTGTTGACGAGAATGTCCTGAAATTGCTTGTTCATCTTCTTTGTTTCATCGGTGAGCGGGATCACGCGCGTGATGTGACTCCTGAACTTGCTGTCGTGGAATTTCAGGCCGTTCTTATATGTTGGCTGCCATGGGGTCGGCGGTGTCTGATTCACCGGACACGCAACGCAGTCTGGATTGTAAAAATTGTACGGTCCTTTCGCCTTCGCCTCTTGCCGATCCACTTCCTGCTGCTCGGGCACATTCTGTTTGTGCTCGAACGAGGTCCAGATCCACTGCCGACGGCCGACCGTCTTGTGCCCCACGTGAAACCCGACAAGCCCAAGCGTCTTGCGTAAACAGGGCGGCTTGGCCGTCTCGTTCGGATGACGCGGCATCAGCACCAGAGCGTCGACCGTGTGAAAATTTTGCCTCTCGGCGGGCGCGTCGAGGACCTTCCAGGACACCTTGACCATGACCGCACCGGGATCGTCGGGAGGCCTATTCGCTTGCGCCGGTGGGCCCTTATTCGCTCCCGCTGGGAAATCGATTTTCAACGAAGCGTTTTCTTTGCTCTGTTGCCCGGCTTTGCTCTGCAGGTTGTGTTGCTGAATGTAGTCGAACATCGACTTGTTCATCAGAATGTCGAAGATCGCGTAATTGCCTTGCTGGTCGATCAAGGGGCCGGTCTTGAACATCACTTGGCCTTTTAACTTGTTGTATTGATCGAGGCATTCCGGCGGGACGATCTTTTTGTCCTCCCATTTGGATGCTTTTCCGTCCTCACGCATCACGTCGAGCAGCTGCTTGAAATTGCTGGGCTGCTCCCATTTTGTCGGTGCGTTCGGCTTGGCCTGATCGATGCGGCTGCCGTCGGCGGGAGCATTCAGGGCGAGGAACGTCAGCCACGAATAGAAATCGAAGCCGCGTTGCAGGTTGGCCAGGCCATCGTCGCCGAACAGCCCGAGGGGGCTGACGTTTTCCGCGCACGGCAGCCCCTTGGTTAGCAGCGAAGCATTGATCGGGGTGGCCGTCGGGTTCTGCACCGGTGGGAGATTCGGATTCCTCGGTTGGTTAGTATCCGGGGGCGGATCGTTATCGCATGCAAGCGTCGCTGGTGCGGGTGCCGCCGCCGGCGACGGCGCTTGCGCGGAGGCCGTCCGACCCAACAATCCAACAATCGCCAAAATGCCGATCACTCCGACCGCAAGCGAGCGCTTAGTTTTCATGGTTGTCGCCTTTCTGGATAGGCTACGGCTATCGTCGCGCCGCGCTCCCAGTAGTTGCTGACCGATGTGTGATAATTTGTCACACACGCGGCAAGTGCCGGCAAAGCAATGAATTTCAATGCGAGTGAAAACTGGATGAGCCGATCAAAGCCGGCGCGGAAATGTAAATAAAAGCCATCCGATGCTGGCGCCAATCGTAGGACGATACGTCTCATCCACGCATACATGGCGCAAATCCAATTACACTGATAACTTGGATGCTGCAACTTTCAATTGTCAAGTCCAGAATGCTGAGCTGCTTTCGCTCCGGCGTCGCACGCCGCACCATTGGGGGTTACAAATGGATATCGCTGCAGACCTCTCTTTATTCTGCGCAGAGCGCGATGCCCTCGCTTTTCTTGGGCTTCTTTCGTCGCTTTATTTGCGGTTCGATCCGCCGATCAGCCCCGGAGACGGCAGCGCAGCTCAGCCGACACATTTTCAAGGATTGAATATTCACGCGCTTATCATCGACAACGCCGATGGTGAGGTCTTGGCGCTCGAACATAACCAAATTCATGCTCACCAAAGCCCG
>WNFJ01745613.1_pt1 | contig 10514 bp, 14 predicted proteins | sample 5400461 | NCBI WGS metagenome assembly WNFJ01 (sample SAMN13153349, study PRJNA577476) | soil metagenome | isolation source: 115 cm saprolite on Douglas fir-dominated hillslope | place: USA:California | collected 2013-09-17
GGCTTGGGCGGAGCGGCGGAGCAGAGGACAACGAGACCACAGGACGACAGGACCACAAGACCACGAGGCCAGTGGACAACACGCCCCCCGATGCGCGGAAAATCATGGGCGGTTTTAACCGGATCGGGGTTTGGGTCTTGTGGTCCTGTAGTCATGTGGTCCTGTAGTCCTGCAGTCACGCTCCCTCGGGTTTTAGCAGCGCCACAATTTCCATGGTGAAACTGAGCTTTTCTTTCTCACCGCCAGCTTGCGCCGGGACGGGGTCTATTTTCAGATTCAACACGCGGAAGTAAGGATACTGATTTTCGAAGTCGGCAATGAATTTGCCGAGGTCGTGGAAATACGCGCTGCCGCCGATGGTCAGAGCGGCCTGCTGATACGGAAACCTGGGCAAGAGGGTCGCCTCTTTAATTTCGGCCTGCTGGCTGAACTGGGGGATGTCCACCCGATAAGCGAGTTTGAATTGGCGGATGAGGCTGAGCATCCAGGAATACACGTCGCCGTAGGCCATCTGGCCCTCCAGGTCCTTGAGTTTCGCCCCCTGCACCTTTAACTCGGCCTCCTTCTGGTCGAGATTCTTGATGGCTTTTACGACTGTGCTGAGCTTGTCGGCGGTCTCGCTTTTCTTCCTCTGCAGCGATCCCAGGTATTCCTGCTGGAAGTTGATCAGCCCGAAGTAGAGGCCAACCACGCCGGCCGCCATGATCATCAACGTCAGGATAATCTGGTTGCGTTTCTCTTTGGACAGCTTGTTCATCTGGTCTTACTGATTACTGATCACTGGTTAATAATGACGAATTACCGGCTCCTGGTCTTTTCCGGAAAGCGGCACTCGAGGGTAAAGTTCAACGCCGCCCTTCCTTCGCTGCCCGGGTCGGGCAGATAGCGCTTTACATTCAGGTCGTTGCTGCTGGCTAAAGCGGAGCGAAAGTATGCGCAATCGCTGAGAGAATGTTTGTACTTGCCGACCATATCGCCCGGGTTTTCGCTGGTGTCCTTGGCATCGAGAGTCAGCACGATTCTTTCTGTGACGGTCGCCGGCTTTGCCGCGCTGGTGATCCGGCCGACCGAGTTTGTTTTAGCTGGGGCGCCTGCGGTGGGGAAGTAAGCGTGCTCGGTTCTGAGGCTCATCAGTTGCATGTCATCAATCATGGTTTTCTGGAGGGCGTCGAGCATGGAGCCGTTGAGAAACCGGTTGGTGGCCAGGGAATTGAGCGCGTCCAGTTTGTCGGTGACGTCGTTGAGCTTTTTCTGGGTGTTGAGGACGGCCTGGTAATCGTTCGTGTGCTGGCGCAACTCCGCCTCGAGCCGGCCCACCTCGGTCTTCAGGAGCGTGGCTTTGAAATAGAGGGTGCTGCTCCAACCGAGCATTCCCACGCCAAACAGGGCGCCCACCAGGATGAGGCGCTTGACCGGGTCGCGGCGGCGCAACTCTTCCAGCGCCTGAGCTTCAGCCAAGAGATTGATGCGGATGGCCATAAAACCCTAGAGCGCAGCCAATGCGGCCCCGACCGCCACGCCAAGTTGGGGCGCGACCTGTTCGATTTCACCGGTTTGCTCCGGCGGCACGGCCGATTCCAGGAAACCCACTGGGTTCCACGGCTTGCACTCGACCATCAACTCGGTTTGCAGCAACTGCACGATTAACTCCGAGCGCGCCGAGCCGCCCCCTATGAATACTTGCGTCACCGTCCGGTCCTGTTGATGCTCGAAAAAGTCTATGGAGGCGCGCAACTCGCGGCCGAGCGGCAACACCAGCGATTCGAGCTGGGACTGGACTTCAGTAGGCATACCAACCTTGATACCCTCCGCTTCGGCGTAGCTGATGCCCAAAGACTCGGCCAGTCCATTGGTGAGTTTGTCACCGCCGATAGCCACCACCCGGCTCAGGATCAACTCGCCCTGCTGCAAGAGGCAGATAGTGGTGTGCTTGAAGCCAATGTCCACCAAGGCCACTACGTCCTTCAGAAAGACCTCCGGCATCGCCATCTCGAAGGCATTTACCGGCCCTACCAGCCCCGGCACAATGTGGTCGGCGACAAGGCCGGTGTTCTTGATGGCCGTTTGCATGTCCTCGAGGAGTTGCCGTTTGGCCCCCGCCACGAGCACTTTTTGCTTTTGGGAGCCCGCGCCGAGCTTTGCTTTTTCGGCAGTCTTGGGGGCGGTTCGCGAGGGGATGATGTAGCAGTCAAAAATGTGGTTTGACAACTCCTGCTGAAGGTAATTCTTGGAGTTGTTTTTGAGCACCTGCCGCATGTCCTCGACGGGCATTTGCGGCAAGTCAGCATGGCGCACCACCGAATCGTTCACGCCGATGGCCACAGTCGCCAGCTTGGTTTTGGCATCCAGCGCCTGGCAGATGTTCTTGAGATGCTCGGTGAGCAGGTCAGCCGACATTTGCTTTTCGTAAATGGGCGCATCCAGCAGTGCAAACTTGCAAAGCGCGAGGCCCTCGCCCCGGCGCAGCAGATGCACCGCTTTGGTCGTGCGCCCGCCCAGATCAATGGAAATCATCTGGTCGCGCTTTTTTGTTGTCCCGTTGAAAAATGGCAGCGCCATGTTCGTTTTTTTATCTGCTTCCAGTTAACATTGCAAGTAGGATCTCGAACTGTGCGAAGTGTCACAAGGTTTCATGGTTGCAAAGTTACAAAGTTACATCGGCGCCCGGTGCTTCCGGACGTTGTAACCATGTAACGTTGTAACCATGCAACTCTTTTAACCGGTCAACGTGCTGGCCCACTCGCCCGAAAGCAGCCCCCGGGCCAGTCCCTATTATACGGCGCATTCGGTCCAAATTGCAGGCCATTTCCACGCCCGCCTCCCCCTGGTACGCATGCCACCGTCCCGGCCCTGTCCTGCTATTAGCCGCAATTGTCCAGGAAATTGACAGTGGCTACTGATCAATAGTCACCGATCAGTAATGACTGTCAACCGATTAGAGTCAAACTAGCCGCTTGGCCCGCAGTTGCAATTCGTCCAGCACAGCCTGGATGAGCACCGAGGTCTTGCCGCGCCACAGCGCACCCAGCGCCACCGGCTCAAAACCCGGCAGCGGCAACGCTCGCAAGTTCGGCGGCGCCTTCCCCCGCGGCACCAGCACCGAAAGGCCGATGCCGAAGCCGCAGGCGACATAGGTTTCGATCAAGTCCACGGAGCTGACCTCGATGCTCGGGAACCAATCCACTCCCTGCCGGGCCAGCCCTTGCTGAAAATGTTTGCAAATGGCCTCGGCGTTGGGGAGACAAATCAGCGGCTCCTCGATTCGGTCGCGCTTCCACAGGTCCTCGGCAGCGGTGATTTTGCTGTTTTTCTCGACCAGCAGCGCCAGCGGCAACTCGAGCAATTCCACCGACCGGATGCCCGGCGACGATTTTTTTTCGATCAACGTCACCGCCAGGTCCAGTTCCTCCTTTTGCAACAAGCTCTCGAGCTCCGCCTGGTAACCCTCGCGCAGGCCGATCTTCAGGTTGGGATAGCGCTTGCGCACGTTCTGGAACAATTCTGGCAAATGATCGCGCAAGACGATGGTCGAGGCGCCGACGCGTATCTGGCGTTCCTTCCCGCCCTGCAATTCGCTGGCGACCGAGTCCAGGTTCGAGAAAAACGGGTTGACGAATCGGTAAAGCTTTTCCCCGGCGGGCGTCAGCACGAATGGCCGCCGCTGGAACAGGGTCACGCCCAGGAATTCCTCGAGCTGGGCGACCTGGCCGCTGATGGCCGGCTGCTGAATGCCGTAAGGAATGTTCCGCACGGCGCCCGTGATGCCGCCGTGCCGCGCGACGTAATAGAACAATTCCAGGTGGTGAATGTTCATAAAACTCAAAACGGAGCAATGAAGCAATGGAGTGCTGGAGTCGTGGAGTAATGGAGCGATGAAATGCCCGAACCTCGCCTCTCAACACTCCAACGCTCCGCCACTCCATTTCTCCATAGCCCCGTTACGGCATTTCTGTATTGTTTTAAGTGATAGCAAGTCAAGTTTTATCAATTAACGGTTGCGGCCGTTGCGGTGCCATAATCGGATAAAACAAAACTATGGCCGCAACCGACCACATCTTCCAGCTCGTGATCAGCGTGTTCCTCATCGTGGGCGTTTACCAGTTTTATTTCTGGTGCCAGCGCAACCCCATAAATTCCCCGCGCGAGCTCCGCTCGCCCCTCGACGACGCCATTCCCTATTCCCCGCGATGGGTCTGGGTTTATAGTTTTCTGTACTACCCGGTGATCGTGGCGGTGAACTGGGCCATCCCCTCGCCGCGCGAGTATCTCCACGTGGCCATCAGCTACCTGCTGCTGCTGTTTTTCCAAATGGCGTTCTTCGTCCTGCTGCCCGTGGCGACGCCGCTGGAATGGCGAACGTGCAATCTTGGCCGAGGCCGGTCCGAGAGATTTCTTGCATTCGTGCAGAGCCTGGACGCGCGCTCGAATAGTTTCCCCAGCATGCACACTTCCGTGGCCACGCTCACTGCCCTGCACTTGCTTCCGGCCTTCGGTCCCTGCGTGCTCCTGTTTCCGGTGCTGATTGGCCTGGGCTGCCTTTTAACCAAACAGCATTATGTCATTGACGTTCCCGCTGGAGCCGTTCTCGGTTCGGTCGTCTTCGGACTCTTTAAGCTGATGTACTGAATTTGTCGAAAACCGTTGACTTCCCTCTCCCAGAACCATAGCCTTGGGCATGTTGCAGACCTTTTCCCCTGGCTTTGTTCCAGCGCCACGATGACGCGTTTATGAGCCGGACCCGAAAGACCAGCCCCCGGGTGGAATACCGCGAGAGGCAAAGCCAGCGTGTCAAAGATTCCGTCGGCCTGGCGGAAAAATTTCCGCGGTTGAAATCCTTGACCGTGAACCTGGCCTACTTCCACGCGAACAGGGCCACCGGAAGCAATCAAATGAAATACAAAGTGAACATCCAACACGCGAAGTCGGTGTTTTGGTTTCCTTGCCAGGCCGGGGAATGTGTTGGTGGGGATTTTGACTTGAGCGAAGCACTCACACAAGCGGTGGCCGGACGCCGGAAAGTTGTAACCGGAGAAATGCGTTGCCTGGGCCACCGGAACAGGGGCGATCACCACCCGGTCCCATGCCAGGCCCTTCTGCGATACACACTCAACTTGGGTTATGTCTGAAGTAAAATTAAAAAAAGGCGAGCCGGTCGAGCGGGCCATCCGCCGGCTGAAAAAGAAACTGGACCGCGAGCAGACTTTACAACAGTTCCGGCTGCGCCGGCGTTTTGAAAAGCCCAGCGCCAAAAAGCGCCGCAAAGAAAAGGCCGCCCGCTTCTCAGCGATGCTCAAGGCGCGGTATGCCGATATCTGAACCGCGGACGATCCTCGGTCATTGCCTTCTGTTACAGCGTGTGTGAGACTTCCGGGCTGGGTTCGCCGGCAATCACTGGATCGGGGTCTTGCGCTTGTTGCGGGGGAGCAGCCGCAACGTCCCGAGGTTCAGGGCCCTGCGCCGGGCGAGGGTTCTTGCCGCGCTTGTTGCGGGGCAGCGGGCTGAGTACGACGTTGAGGTCGCGGTCACCGAGCATTTTGGGCGGCGAATCCGCCTGGCCGTAAAGCGCGACATCCCTGACGAACTGGTTCACCACCTCGAAACCGATTTCCTTGTGCGCTTTTTGGCGCCCCTTAAAGCGCAGCTTCACCCGTACTTTCATGTCATCGCACAAGAATTGGATCGCATGGTTCCGTTTTACCGCCAGATCGTGAGGATCAATCGTCGGAGAGATCTGAAGCTCCTTCATTCTGTTGGCGGACTGGCGGCCATGGGAATCTTTGTTCCGTTTGGCTTCCTCGTAGAGGAATTTTCCGTAATCCACGATACGGCACACGGGCGGCACGGCGTTGGGGGCAATCTCGATCAAGTCCAAGCCCTTGCCTTGGGCCAGGCGCAGCGCCTCATTCAAACTCATTACCCCCAGCGCTTGTTTGGCATCGTCAATGACTCGGACTTCTCGGGCGCGGATCTTCCCGTTCCGGCGATGCAAGGGTTCGCGGGAGTGAAACGAACGCGAAGGAAACGGGCGGCTCAAAGCACCACCCTCAGTTGAGGTTTATTCATGCAGGGATAAAAAACCAGCGTCGGCCGAACTATGTAATCTGTAATTGATACTCCCTTATTGTCGCATGATGCGACAGGCAAGCAAGCATAATGTTGAAGCTACACCCCGATATCCTCGTTCCAAAGCTCCGGACGGGCGGCGATGAATTCTCGCATCAATCGAATGCAAGCCGGGTCCTGGAGCACTTCGACATGCACCCCTTGCGAGCGCACATAATCCTCCGGACCTTGGAAAGTCACATTTTCGCCAACGATGACACGCGGGATTTTGTAGAGCAGCACCGCGCCGCTGCACATGGGGCAGGGCGAGAGCGTAGAGTAAAGGGTACACCGGCCGTACACCACCGCCTTTTGGCGGCCTGTGTTCTCCAGGCAATTCATTTCGGCGTGATGAATCACGCTGCCGTGCTGGACTCGCTGATTGTGGCCGCGCCCGATGATTTTCCCATCGCAAACCAGCACCGAACCGATGGGGATGCCGCCAGCCGCCAGGCCCTTCCTGGCCTCTTCGATCGCCGCTTTGAGGAACAGGTCCATCATCGTATGTGAAACCTCAGCGGACCTGGATCAATCTTCCGGCGGGAAGACTGTCGTGCGAATGAGCGAGCTTTTCCCCACCTGCGAGGTTTTCACCGTGGACCGGAAGGACTTCACGGTTTATCGGCGGGACGCAAGCATCTGCAACATCCATCCGACCGGAGTATTTCTCCATAAGGCGGACCAAGGGAGCGATTTGCTCGAAAAGCGAAAAACGCACTGCCAGAAATCCACTCTCCACCAAACGGCCCACGGCCGCCGGTTCGATGAGATGGGAAGCCTCGGTCAGAGCCGCCTCGCACGTGTAGAAGGGCGCTCCTCTTTCTTCAAAGTGACCGCGCGCCCACTCGCGTTCCCGCTTGACCGGGCTGTTGAGCGCGACGATGAAACCGGTGTCAGCGATGCACACCATATTTTCTCCGCAATTTCTGGCGCAAGTAGTCTTTGCTGTCCTTGGCGGGAACAACCGCCCGGGGGTAGCGATCCAGCCAGCCCCACGAGAGATCCCGGCGGCGGCTCTGCGCGTGGAGTGTATCCTGCACGAATGCGGGCACACCCCGCCGCAGACCTGACCGGACTATGTCGGCCTGGCTCAGGCCGGTCTGCGCAGCCCCGGCCTTAACCAGGTCATCAATATCCGCTTCGACCGGGACTGGCAGCGAACGAGAAGAAACTCGCTTCATAGTAAAACACTATACAGCGCCGAACTGGTTCGGCAAGTCAAGAAAATCAGTGATCAATAGTCAGTGATCGGGAGACGCTGATTACAGTTTACTGATTACTTGTCACCGAGGCGATTCGCGGTTACACCGGTGCCGCCATGAGCCAACTGACCAACCAGATCGCAGTCATCACCGGCGCGGGCCGGGGCATCGGGCGCGCCCTCGCCCTGAAGTTCGCCGCTGAAGGCGCCGATGTCGTCTGCGTGTCTCGCACGCTCGAAAACGCGGAGAAAGCCGCCGGAGAAGTCCGCGCCCTGGGCCGGAGGGCCTGGGCCCACGCGGTGGATGTGGCGGATTCAGCCGCCGTTATCCTGGCCGAGACCGGGCGCGTGGACATCCTGGTCAACAACGCCGGCGTGACGCGGGACGGCCTGCTGATGCGCATGAGCGAGGGCGACTGGGACCTGGTGCTGGACACGAATCTCAAAGGCGCCTTCCTCTTCACCAAAGCGTTTACGCGCGCTTTTCTCAAACAGCGATCGGGGCGAATCATCAATGTCGCCTCGATTATTGGTCTCATCGGCAACGCCGGCCAATGCAATTACGCGGCAAGTAAAGCGGCCTTGATAGGCTTCACCAAATCCGTCGCGCGCGAGCTGGCCTCGCGGGGCATCACCGCCAACGCCCTGGCCCCGGGGTTCATCGAAACGGACATGACAGCCAGCCTGGGGCAGGAAGTGCGAGAGGATTTGGTCAAGAAAATCCCCCTGGGCAGCCTCGGCCAGCCCGAAGACGTCGCCAACGCCGCCCTGTTCCTGGCCGGGCCGCAGGCGCGTTATATTACCGGCCAGGTTCTCGCCGTTGATGGGGGAATGGTGATGAGTTGACATGGGCCTGGTTAAACCAGTTCAATGAGTTAAATCAGTTAAATTAGGCAAAGCAATAGAAACACTTTTTGCGATTCAGGGCTTGACGCCCTCCCCATCGTCCCTTAGACACACTGCGAAACTTAGAACCGGAGACTACCATGGCTGAAAAAAGCATAGAGCAACGAGTCAAAGACATCATCGTCGAGCAACTGGACGTGAACGCCGACCAGGTCACGCCGGATGCCAAATTCATCGAGGACCTGGGGGCAGATTCGCTGGACACGGTGGAACTGATCATGGCGCTGGAAGCCGAATTCGGCATGGACATCCCGGATGAACAGGCCGAGAAACTCCAAAGCGTCGGCGACGTGATCAAATACATCGAAGACCAGCAACAAAAGTAGTGGCTGATCGAAGCGTTTCGGGGCAGCTTGGAGTGTGGCGGGCTTAAGCTGCCCCGTTTGATCTTATGCCGAGCAACTTCACGGAACGCCGGGTGGTCGTTACCGGCCTGGGCATTGTCTGCGCCCTGGGCAACGACGTGGATGACTTCTGGAACCAACTTGTGGCAGGAAAGTGCGGTGTGGACACCATCCGCTCTTTTGACGCCACCCCTTTTGCCACCCGCGTCGCGGCCGAGGTCAAGGATTTCGACCCCGCGCCCGCCTTTCCGTCCGCCAAAGAGATACGGCGCACGGACCGCTATTCGCAATTCGGCGTCTATGCCGCCTGGCGGGCCGTGCGCGATTCGGGCCTGGACCTGAATCGCATAGACCTGGATGACGCCGGGGTCTTTATCGGTTCGGGCATCGGCGGGCTGGCCACGACCACAGAGCAGCACAAAGTACTGATCGAGCGCGGGCCGGGCCGGCTTTCGCCCTTCATGATCCCCATGCTCATCTCGAACATGGCCTCCGGCCTGGTCTCCATGTACCACAACCTCCGCGGCCCCAATTTTGCAACCTGCTCGGCCTGCGCCACCGCCAACCACGCCCTGGGCGAGGCCTGGCGGACCGTCAAGATGGGCGATGCCAAGATCATGCTCGCCGGCGGCGCCGAAGCCGCCATCGTCCCCATCGGCATCGGCGGCTTCTGCGCCATGCGCGCCATGAGCACGCGAAACGACGATCCCCTCCACTCCTCGCGCCCATTCGACAAGGAACGCGACGGCTTCGTGATGGGTGAAGGAGCGGGAGTGCTGGTGCTTGAAGAACTCCAGCACGCCAAGGCCCGCGGCGCCAGGATTTATTGCGAACTGGCCGGCTATGGCAACACCGCTGACGCTCACCACTTGACCGCGCCGTCGCCCGGCGGTGAAGGCGCCGCCCGCTGTATGCGCGCGGGACTCCGCACCGCCGGCCTCAACCCGCAGGACATCTCCTATATCAACGCCCACGGCACTTCCACTCCGCAGGGTGACATTGCTGAAACGCAAGCCATCAAAACAGTCTTCGGCGACCACGCCCGCAAATTGGCCGTCAGCTCCACCAAGGGCGCGACCGGCCACACCCTCGGCGCAGCGGGCGCGGTCGAGATGATCGTCTGCGCAAAAGCGATTCAAACGGACACCGTGCCGCCAACCATCAATTATCAGATGCCCGACCCCGAATGCGACCTGGATTATGTGCCCAACACCGCCCGTTCAATGAAGGTCAACGCCATTGTGAACAACTCATTTGGATTCGGCGGACATAATGCCAGCATACTGGGGAAGAAATTTGTAGGGTGAAACTTGATGCGTGATGCGTGATCCGTGATGCGTGAACCGGTCACTGAACGCTTTTCTTATCACGCATCAAGCATCTCGAATGAATTTCCTCTCCCTCATCGAATCCAAGCGCGACGGCCATGCCTTGACCGCGCCGCAAATACGCGAAATCATCACCGCTTGCACGCGGGCTGAAATCCCCGACTACCAGATGGCCGCCTTCCTGATGGCGGTCTATTTTCGCGGACTGGATCTAGCGGAAACCCGGGAATTGACTTTGGCGATGCGGGATTCGGGAGAGGTTCTGAAATTTCCGGCCGACCCGCGGCCGTTGGCGGACAAGCATTCGACCGGCGGCGTGGGCGACAAGGTTTCGCTGCCGCTGGCGCCGCTTCTAGCTTGCCTTGGCTTTCGTGTGCCCATGATCTCCGGCCGCGGACTCGGCATCACCGGCGGCACGCTTGACAAACTGGATTCCATTCCCTGCTTCAAAACCTCATTACCTGCTAATCGCATCATCGAAATCGTTCAGAATGTCGGCTGTGTGATCTGCGGCCAAACCGAGCGCATGGTCCCCGCCGACAAGGCCCTCTACGCTCTCCGGGACGTGACCGGCACGGTGCCCAGCATCCCGCTCATCGTCGCTTCGATCTTGTCGAAAAAATTGGCCGAAGG